>Ga0256840_1000145_pt1 | contig 65206 bp, 59 predicted proteins | sample 355202metaG_FD_185969 | JGI IMG/M metagenome (GOLD analysis project Ga0256840, IMG submission 185969) | Hydrothermal vent microbial communities from Mid Atlantic Ridge, Atlantic Ocean - 355-202 | ecosystem: Environmental > Aquatic > Marine > Hydrothermal vents | place: Atlantic Ocean: Mid...
GCTTTATGCTGAATATCATTGCTGGGCTTATCGCTTACTCACTTAAAGACAATAAACCATCGTTGAGAATTACGAGCGAAGAATTTAGTATGATGACTGTTTCTTAAACAGATCTGAGGTTAGTTAGGATCTTGGACGTTGGGAGGCTGTATCAGCCTCCCAACATATTTTAACGTCGAACCACAGCCTCTTCAGAATTAGAGCTGGGTGTAACTGGATTTTCACGTAAAGCCCTGATCCGATCTTCTAAAGGCGGATGGGTCATGGTTAGTTTTTTCAATCCCATCACACCCAGTAACCCGCCATTAATCCCTAATGCTTGCATTTGTGCAGGGAGTTGGGCAGGGCGCTGGAGTGCTTGTAACTTTTCTAATGCGGCTACCATTTTGTCTGTTCCTGCGAGTGAAGCACCACCCGCATCAGCACGGTATTCACGCCAACGGCTAAACCAGCGAACGATAATCGTTGCTAAAAATCCTAGAACAGTTTGAGATATCATATAAGTAACGCGATAGCCCATACCCCGACCAAAGCCGTAGCCACTATTGCTATAACCACCGCCACGTCGACGATCTACTAATGATGAAATGATTTGGGATAGTACGATAACAAAGGTATTCACTACACCTTGTATCAATGATAATGTCACCATATCGCCATTGGCAACATGACTAATTTCATGGCCTAAAACAGCTTCGGCTTCATCCTTTGTCATGGATTCAAGTAAACCGGTACTAACTGCGACTAGAGAGCTATTTTTATTCGCACCTGTTGCAAATGCATTAGGTGCCGGTGAATCAAAGATAGCGACTTCTGGCATGCCAATGCCCGCTCTTTCTGCTTGAGAAGTCACGATATCGACTAGCCAGCGTTCTGTATCAGTACTTGGTTCGGTAATGACACGAGCACCAGCAGATCGTTTTGCCATTGTTTTTGACATCAACAATGAAATGAAGGAACCTGCGAAACCCATGACTCCAGCGATAATTAGCATGGGAGTCCAGTTCATCCCCGGTTGGTTAAGCCCAAAAATGGTGATCAATAAATTTAAAACAAATAAAACGGCTAGGTTTGTAGCTATAAATAATGCAGTTCTGGTGAACATTAAAGTAAGCTCCTAATTTCAGAGAAATATATATTATTCCTCGCATAATGATTCATTTAATGCAAATTGTACAGAGGAATATGTTTATTGAGACCTTTGCACGAGTCGCCTTTTTCGCCATGCCTGCGTTAAAAATAGTTTCAAAATGCTCATTTACACCAGTAAACTGCGCTTTTTCAACTATTTTTGCCTTGTCCTGACAAAAAATACTTATCGTGCAAAGGTCTCTTATTGAATTTTATTAATAATATAATCTAGCCAACGGTAAGGAAGAATTCGTTTTAAAAATGCGAATAGGTAGGTCGGGAATGTAACATAATATCGGATCTTTGGTCGTTTACTTTCAAGGGCGTGAATAAGTTTTTTAACAACGGCTTCAGCGGGTAACGTGAAAGGCACTGCTGCACCTTGCTTGGTTAAACGAGCTTCCATAGCAAGGTAGGTTTCTTTGTGAAGACTTTTATCTCGGTCAATATGCTGTTTATATTTTTCAAATGAATTCTTACGAAAGTCACTTAAGATAGGACCCGGTTCAATAAGGCTAATATGAATATTAGATCCTTTGAGTTCGAGTCTTAAGGTATCAACCAATCCTTCAAGGGCAAATTTACTGGCATTATATGCACCGCGATAAGACATTGAAATAAGACCAAGGACAGAACTATTGTATATGATTCGTCCATTACCTTGTTTTCGCATTTGTGCGATGACAAGATTGCTTAATTCGTGGGTGCCAAAAAGATTAGTTTCAAATTGCTGACGAAGTACATCACGAGTTAAATCTTCTACAGCACCGGGTTGGCCGTATGCTGCATTATTAAATAATGCAGCAATTTGACCCTCAAAATGATCAAGTGTGAATTGAATCGCTTGCTGAATTGAAGTGCTACTATTCAGATCAAGTAATGTAGTTGTTATGCCTAAGGCTTGGAGAGAAATCGCATCTTTATCGTTACGTACTGTGGCTATAACGTTATAGCCTCGTTGATGTAACATCTTTGCGGCACAATAGCCGATACCGCTAGAGCAACCGGTAATTAGTACATTTTCTGGGGCATTGATTGGGATATTAACTATCTACTGTTTCCATCATCGATGCTAATGCGCGGTCCATTAACTGTGTCGATTGATCAATCACAAGGATTTTACCTTGTTGGTACCAACTAGCTAATTCGGTGATCGCAATATCTGCTGCTTTAGTACCTTGATAAGTAACAAATAGGCAGCGGCCGGTTAGATTACTGCGCCACGAGAATTTGATGCGTTGTGGTGCCTTACCGTTATCGTCTGCTACCTCTAGCCATGTTCCTACACTGAGCTGCTTGGCTTTATCCATTGCTTCTTTATCAGATAGAACTTTCTTCTTCTCATCTAAATCAGGCAAGGTTTCTAAGTCAGGTTTGCTTGAAGGTGCAACTAAAGATAATTTATCAATATCTTGCAATTCATCTTCAGCGATAGCCGCCCCATTCATGCATTGAATATGACATTGTTGTAGATCTTTAAATAAGGCTGTGATCTTATGTTGATTAAAGGAAGCGCCGCTTAAACCTTCACGCAGCGATTTCAACATCCCCGGAATGATTTCTAATAGTTTTTTACGATCATCTTCATCAGGTTTAGGACTAACGCTCCACAGAAGTTGCTGGATTAATTCGATTGATTTTCTCCATTCATCACTGTCTTTGCCTTTTTGTAATAAGCGGAGTTTAAGCACATGTTTCCAAGCATCTTCGATAAGCGAAATTACAACCTTCGGAAGATGTTCGTGTTGTGATAATTGTTGGTTAATTACAGTATCAACTTCTTGTTGTGCTGCGATTAATTTTTCTTGACCTTCATTTGCTTGCACAATACGTTGTTCAGCGGCTTGACTACTTTTGTTTAACTGGCTAATAAACTCATTAAATTGAGTATTTAGATCAAGAAATAACTGGGTATCAGTATCAAATTCAAGCAGAATGGTATCGACAATCGATTCAATTCTAGTTTGAAGCTTATCTTGTTGTGTGCTTTGTTGTTCACTCCATCCCGTCGATGATTTTGCTAGATTGTTTAAGAGTCGGCGAGCAGGATGACTTTTTTTGCTGAAAACATCTTTATCGCTGAGAGCGATTTTTAATAGAGGAATTTGTAAGCGAGCAAGTACAGCACGAATAGGTGCAGGGATAGATTGATCATCTAAGATAAATTCAAACAATAAATCAATAAGATCCATTGCATCTTCGTCGAGACGGCTGACAGTTTGTTGTACTTTAGTACCATCTTGCTGAGTGATCAAAAGACTGTCCATCAAAACCTGACGAATATCAGGGAGATGGGCTGAACCATCGGCATCAAAAGAAACTTGGCTTACTGGACGTTGTTGCAAACCTGAGAGAGCCGTTAATACTGTTGAGTGTTCTGCTACAGGTGCAGAGCGACCACCGTAACTTGGTTGGTTGCCGTGAGGCTTATTTAAAAATTGACGCAGCCCTTCAAAGAAGTGTGAAGGATCGGCTATAGGTTGGTCATCAGTAATGTCATTAAGGTCTATATCAGCTAACTCATTAATGGCATTTGGTACGGTTTGATTAGTATTTTCTGTTTTAGGCTTTTTCTTTTCTAAGTTAGGTAATACACCTTGTTTAATCAAGTTTTCATTTAATTGGACGCATAATTTCCCAAGCTCAGCAACAGCATGTTTTTCAAACTGTTTATAAGCCACTAACTTTATTTCTATATTTGATGAGAGTGGCGCAATCACATCTTTAATATGACCGGCAACACGTTCAGGATTTAGCGGGTTGTCATCAATATTTTTGATATTTAGTGCGTTTGCAAACCGCTGGTCTAAATTAGTCATATCATGACCAAACAGGCTTTCACTTTTCATTGCAATGCGGTTTACGGCGATATCTTCCTCTAAAGACTCATTATCAAGGATCGATAATTCTAAGTTTGCTGAGGACGCAGAATCTTTATTTGAATTTCCATTTTTTGCCAATGCTGATGATGAGCAAAACGCATCAAAATCATCTAAAACAAGCTGAGTGAAATCTTTTTTAAGCTTGTCCTGATTGATTCGGAATTGGCGCATAGCAACAAAAAACTCTTCTTGTTCCTGATTTGATTCCGCTTTATCTGCAAGTTTAAAAAGAATATCATCTAAATCATTTAAAAAAACGAAGCAATTAGGTAAAGAATTTGCAATAATTGGGCGACACGACTTTAGTGCTTTGCTATTAAAGCTTGATTTTGTTGACGCCATTTCATTCGTTGACCCAAAAGAAATAATATTATTAGTAGCCATAATTTTGTTCCTCATCTTCACCGTAGATTAAATTCTTAGGTGAGACCTCCCTTGATAGTAAGGAATATACCATATTATGAGGATAAAAATGTGAAAGACAGCTACTTATTCGAAGATAGACCAAAAAAATTTGAATTATATTGAACTGTCACGGGTAAAAGACAAACAATGAGTATGACTAAAAATATTGCGCCAGAAGATTATAGGAAATTTAAAGGTTTCTTAGAAAAAGCCTGTGGTATTACTTTGGGAGAAGGCAAGCAATATTTAATCGTTAGTCGGTTGACCAAGCTATTACGAAATGAAGGTGTTTCTTCTGTTTCTGAGTTATTAACTGCTATTGAGTTGGGTCAACCTCAATATTTACGAGACTTTGTTATTGACGCGATGACAACGAATGAAACATCGTGGTTTCGCGATCGCAGTCCTTTTGAAGCGTTAGCAACAGATGTTTTTCCCTTGTGGGATAAAGAGAAAAAACGCCAGTGTAAAATTTGGTCGGCGGCCTGTTCTTCTGGTCAAGAGCCATACACAATAAGCATTGCATTGAGCGAATATAAAGCTATAACGACAGTAACGACTCTAAACTCGGCGAGTATCATCGCTACGGATATTTCAGCCAGTATGCTACAAGAGGCGAAGCAAGCAGAATATGATGAAAACATAGTGGGGCGTGGAATATCTTCGAAACGAAAGCAGCAATTCTTCAAGCAAAATGGCGGACGATGGATTGTGGCTGATGACATTAGAAAGAGGGTTAGTTTTAAAGAGCAAAACTTACTCTCAAGCTACGATTCATTGGGTAAGTTTGATATTATTTTTTGTCGAAATGTATTGATATATTTTGCAGCAGAACGTAAAACTGACATTCTTAACCGAATGGCTCGGGCATTGAACCCAGGAGGCTTTCTGTTTTTGGGAGCCTCTGAAACGGTTATGGGCTATTCTGATGCCTTTGAAATGAAACGTAGTGCTTCAGGTGTTTATTATCGTCTGAAAGACTAGGCTGGCGGTAACTCGTGAATATCTCCATCGGACGTTTCATCTGTAAACGGCGGTGGTGGTTCGCATAAGCCTAACCAGCTTCCAATGCGTTGCAATAAACGTTTGATTAGACGCCAGAGGCGAGGTAATAACCAAATCATTAATGCGATAAAAAGGATAAGTCCAATTATAAATAATACAGGATGATGTAGTGCTGTCCATAAGCCGCCAATAACCAGTAGATCTTCACTAATTGATGCTGTCCAGTTGGTAACAGGTTCTGGTGAAGTATTTATCAATAAACGAGTGCCTGCTTTTGTGGCATGACTACCGGTAGCCAATGTGCCGCCCAATAATGCTGAAGTAAGTGCAACTGCAGGGGTAACATCACCAATAGCGCTTGCAGCCAACATTGCACCCGCGGGTATACGGATAAATGTATGAATTGCATCCCAAGCTGAATCTAGCCCTGGCACCTTGTCGGCAAAAAACTCAATACAATACATCAAGCCTGCGGCGGTCATTACCATTGGATTTGACAGTACATTTAATTCGGTAGGCAGAGCCATATTGCCTGTTGCACCCATATAACCCAGCATGAAAAGGGTGGCATAAAGATTGATACCGCTTGCCCATGCCGCGCCCATGCTTAAGGCAATAATACTGACAGCGTCCATGTGTTTTCTCCAATTTGTTAATACCCGTGACCATCCATTATGCGCACTAAAAAACCGCAGATTATAATGATAACGGGTATAGTAAGCGATTCGAATAACTATATTGACTGTGTGGAATGATAAGCCGAACTGAATGTTTATCCTATCTTGAGACTATTTTAGAGCCGGACAAGTTCCAAGATTACTGTCCTAATGGCTTGCAGGTTGCGGGTCGCGAGCATATAAGCACGCTTGTCACAGGCGTGACAGCAAGCCAGGATTTGCTGGATGCTGCGCTTGATCTTGAAGCCGATACCATTCTTGTTCATCATGGTTATTTTTGGCGGGGTGAAGATCCGCGAGTTGTGGGAATAAAACAAAGGCGATTAAAGCAGTTATTAATGAATGACATTAATCTGATCGCCTATCATTTACCGCTTGATGCGCATGCTGTGATGGGAAATAATGCACAACTAGCTAAGCTGCTCGAGATTGACATTCAAGATAGTATTCCAGGAACAGGGGAGCCTAATCTTGCATGGTATGGCTATTTGAAATCACCCGTAACAGCACAAGAATTTGCAGATAAGATTTCTCGAGCTCTACAACGAAGTCCTTTATTTATTGAGGGCCATGGTCGGCAGATTAAAAGCATTGGCTGGTGTGGCGGGGCTGCGCAAGCTTATATTGAACAGGCCGCCGCGTTAGGTTTAGATGCATTTATAAGTGGTGAGATTTCTGAACAAACAGTGCACTTAGCACGCGAGTTAGGCATTCACTATTTTGCAGCCGGTCACCATGCTACTGAACGCTACGGTGTGCAGGCTTTAGGGAAGCATTTAGCAGAAAAATTTGATTTGCAGCATCAGTTTATTGATATTGATAATCCAGCCTAAAGAAATGAGTGAAAAGCACAATGATTGACTTAATAGCTAAAATAAAAATATTTTTCTCAGTGAGTTTATGGCAAGACGTTCCTGTAAAGACTGGGGTGCTCTGGCGATGGGTAATTAATATTTTACGTGTGAGTTATATCGTTATTCGTGAACTGACCACTGGTGAGCTTAATTTGCGAGCAATGAGCCTAGTGTTTACGACGCTATTATCATTGGTTCCTCTGATTGCCGTTGCCTTTTCAGTATTAAAAGCATTTGGTGTTCATAACAAAATTGAACCTGTTTTACTCAGTGCGTTAGAGCCATTAGGGCCGAAAGGACCTGAAATTACAGCAAATATTATTGGATTTGTACACAATGTAGATGTGAAAGTGCTGGGTTCATTGGGTGTGGCAATGTTGTTTTACACTATCATAGCCTTGATTCAAAAAATCGAAAATGCCTTTAATTTTGTTTGGCGAGTAAAAAAATCGAGGACATTAGCTCGCCGGTTTACGGATTATCTTAGTGTGGTCATGATTGGACCTGTCTTGGTCTTTAGTGCATTGGGCCTTGCTGCAACGGTCTTGAATCATGATATTGTGCAACAGATACAGGCAATAGAGCCTTTTGGTACTTTAATTCTTTATATTAGTAAAATCGCCCCCTATTTAATGATTATTTTGGCGTTTACATTTTTATATAAATTTATACCTAATACTCAAGTTCAATTTGGCCCCGCTTTAATTGGGGCTATTGTGGCCGGTGTATTATGGGTTACATTGGGTAAATTATTTGCTTCTTTTGTGGTTTCATCCTCCAATTACACGGCTATTTACTCAAGTTTTGCTATTTTGTTCTTTTTTATGCTTTGGCTGTATTTGGCGTGGTTTATCCTGCTGACAGGATCTCAGGTTGCTTATTATCTACAGCATCCAAAACTTGTGCGTTTTGGTGGTCAAGATTACAGTTTGAGCCCGCGTTTACGTGACAAGGAAGGGCTCTGGCTAATGACGGTTATAGCGAAACAGTTTTATTTACAAAAGCCAGCACTAAACGTACAAGAATTAGAGGTTCAAACAGGATTGGCTGGAGATTTGACACAAGATTTGCTTTCTATTTTAGAGCAAGGCAAGTTAATTGTTGAACTTGATGGTGATATTCCGCGTTATCAACCCGCACAAGATATAGCTAAAATACAGGTGAAGACAATATTGAATACGCTACGCATCGCGGAAGAATCTAATATAACGGTAACAACACGACAAGTAGGAAGTGCAGTTGAACAGTTATTACAAAAGCTCAATGATGCGCAAGAGAAGATGTTGGCAGATTTAGATTTGCGTGAGTTAGTTATGGAAGAGTTAGCGAAATGACCGAAAATGTATTGCACAATAAAAAGATTGTTTTAGGGGTGACAGGGAGTATTGCGGCCTATAAATCAGCTGATCTAGTACGCCGTTTACGTGAAAAAGGAGTGGATGTTCGCGTAGTGATGACAAAAGCGGCATGTGAATTTATTACACCACTTACGCTACAAACATTAAGTGGCCATCCTGTTGCGATTGAACTATTAGATGCGGACGAAGAAGCGGCGATGGGTCATATCAAATTAGCGCGCTGGGCTGACTGGATTCTGATCGCACCAGCAACCGCCGATACCATTGCTCGATTAGCTGGTGGTCGTGCAGATGACCTGCTTACGGCTCTCTGTAGTGCTAGTGAGTCCCCACTTGCAATTGCGCCAGCAATGAATAATAAAATGTGGCAGAATGAAGCAACACAGAATAATATACGACAATTAAGGTCACAAAGTGCCCAGATTTTAGGACCAGCCAGTGGCGATCAAGCATGTGGAGAACAAGGGGAAGGGCGATTATTAGAGCCTAATGACATTGTGCAAGCATTAGAACGGTTGGTTGTTCCTGCACAACTTCAAGGGAAGCATGTTGTTATTACTGCAGGGCCAACGTATGAGCCGATCGACCCCGTACGCTTTATAGGTAATAGAAGTTCGGGAAAAATGGGGTTTGCAGTGGCGGTGGCTGCAGCTGAGGCAGGAGCGGATGTTACCTTGATTTCAGGGCCGGTAAATTTGCCGACGCCGACAGGTGTTCATCGTATTGATGTGGAAACGGCACAGCAAATGCATGACAAGGTAATGGAGTATGCACTGCACTGTGATTTATTCATTGCTTGTGCTGCGGTGGCTGATTTTCGACCACAGCCTTTAGAACAAAAAATTAAGAAAATGGGGAAGCAGGAGTTACAGTTAACGTTGACACCCACTTTGGATATTGTGTCAGCTGTTGCAAGTGGGGACCAGCCCCCTTTTGTTGTTGGGTTTGCGGCGGAGACAAACTCTGTTGAGACTTATGCAAAGGACAAGCTGAAAAGAAAAGGTTTAGATATGGTCGCAGCAAACCAAGTAGGTGATGGTGTTGGGTTTGCAGTAGATGAAAATGAATTACAGGTTTTTTGGGAATCGGGTTCTCAATCATTAGCAATGGCACCAAAAAGTCAGCTAGCACGAGATTTAATGACACTTATTATTGAGCGATATAATGCAAAAGATACAACTTAAACTGCTTGACTCAAGATTGGGCGATACGATTGAACTACCCAATTATGCAACATCAGGCTCGGCAGGATTAGATTTGCGTGCTTGCTTAGATGGCAATATAACAATAGCTGCAGGTGAAACCGTATTAATTCCAACAGGCTTGGCTATTCATATAGATGATCCTTCTCTTGCGGCAGTTTTATTGCCCCGCTCAGGTTTAGGGCATAAACATGGCATTGTGCTGGGTAACTTAGTAGGGCTCATTGATAGCGATTATCAAGGGCAAGTATTTGTATCATGTTGGAATCGCAGTCAAACTGCATTTGATATTGCTATAGGTGAACGTATTGCTCAAATGGTATTTGTACCTGTAGCACAAGTTGAATTTGAACAGGTAGAAGAATTTAGTAGTTCAGAACGGGGAAGTGGTGGTTTTGGACATACAGGAAGAAGCTAATATTTATATTTTTTAAGGAGTTGCTGTGAACGCGATAGCTAGACTTTTATCAAAATTAGGGAGTAAATCAGTCGGTTTAGTGGCACTGGTTATCAGTTGTCTTATAGCTGCGGCAGGGTTTTTATGGCAGCAACAAATAACAAATACACAATATAATCAGCAGAAAACAAACTATCAACAACAGTCAGTGGCTGTTTTATATGAAATTACGGCTTCGCATGTCCAGGCGTTAAAAGCAAAAATACAAGCCGTGTCAGCTATGTCCCAAATGACGAATGTTTTGTTAAGTGGTGATAAGTCACAAATAGCTAAACATCAACAGAACTTGAAATCTATTTTTCCATCAGCTACAAAAGTGTGTTTAATTGCAGCTAGCGTTGATGATGTCGATAAAAGCGCATGTATTCCGATTACTTTTTCAGTATTGAGCAGTTTGCGGCAGGCAAAAGAGGAAGGTAGTGCTTCGCTTGCTATGATGCAGGTCGGGACGAAAAATGCCTATTTGTTATTAACGCAACGGGTAACGGATAAATCAAAACGTGTTGTTGGTGTGATAGCGGTTGCGCTAAAACCAGAAATATTGTCAGGTACATTATTTAATGTACCCATGATTGATGGCTATGCAGAATTACAACAAGGCACAAAAAAGACCACAATGCTAGCGAGCAAAGGTGATGCACAGTGGAAAAAAGGTACAGCTCTAATTGAACGGAAAATACAGGGCACTTATTGGAAAGTAGCCTATTGGCCAAAGCTTGAAGCTGCGGCATCATCATTGATACCTATGGCGGTTGTTGTCGGTGTCATTGCGCTGATGTGGTTACTTCAAAGGCTAATAGCAAGTTTCTTTTTTAAACGTGATATTAAGGTGATTACACAGCAGCTGATTGATGTGAAACGCGGAGAATTAAAGACCAAATATTATACAACAGATGAAGTGTTGCAGGATGTTGTTGATGATATTCAAGATGTTGCATTATCGTTGACGGCATTAATTAACGAGCCGACTTCTGCTGTAGATGGTAGTGGTGAATCTAAAAAGAAACAGGGGTTAACTTCAGAAAGCCTCGATAAACGCGTAGAAGAAAGAGAAGAAGAAAGCGCTGTTGAAGAAGTGTTGGAGGAATATTTAGACGATCCAGTTGATGTCGATCCGAGTATTTTTAAAGCATATGATATTAGAGGAATTGTGGATAAGTCCTTAACTGAAGAAGCTGTCAATGTTATAGGGCGCGCAATTGGGAGTGAAGCACTAGATCAAGACTTAACAAGTTTGGTAGTTGGACGAGATGGCCGACACTCGAGCCCCATATTAAGTGAGGCATTAATTGAAGGTATTTTAGCAAGCGGCTGTGATGTGGTTAATGTGGGCATGGTGCCTACACCGGTAGTTTATTTTGCTACTGAGCATTCCGAGTCTAAATCAGGTGTTATGGTCACAGGAAGTCATAATCCAGCCAATTATAATGGTTTGAAAATAGTCTTGGCAGGAAAAGCCTTATTGGGTGATGAATTGAAGGGAATTCATCAGCGAATAGCATCAAATAAATTGCGTAAAGGTCAAGGTAGTCGACAAGATATGGATGTGATTGATGAATATATCAATCGAATAACAACAGATATAAAACTACCTAGGGCAATGAAGGTCGTTATTGATTGTGGTAATGGTGTTGCAGGAGTTGTGGCGCCCAAATTATTTAAAGCATTAGGATGTGAAGTCGTAGAACTTTATTGTGATGTTGATGGTGATTTCCCTAACCATCATCCGGATCCGAGCCAGCCAGATAATTTACAGGCATTAATTGAAGAGGTTGCAAAACAAGATGCCGAATTAGGGATAGCATTTGATGGTGACGGTGATCGCATTGGTGTGGTTGATACGGCTGGCAATCCAATTTGGCCTGATCGATTGATGATTATGTTTGCACAAGATGTATTATTACGGATGCCAGGTTCAGTGATCCTTTACGATATAAAAAGTAGTAACTTACTCGGGGAAGAAATTTCTCGTGCAGGTGGTGAAGCTGTTATGTGGCAATCAGGCCATTCTGTGATTAAAAATAAAATGATCGAGATGGATGCTCAATTAGCTGGTGAGATGAGCGGCCATATTTTCTTTAAAGAGCGCTGGTTCGGTTTTGATGATGCTTTGTATGCCGCCAGTAGATTATTTGAGTTATTATGTAACGATCCTTTAGAGCGGACACCAACGGATATTTTTGCATCATTACCAAGCCGTGTAAGTACACCTGAAATATTGGTGGAAATGAATGAAAAAGAAAGCAAACAATTTATGGCTCAAATTGTTAAAGAAGCCGAGTTTGCGGGTGCAGAAATAATCAAAATAGATGGCATTAGGGCAGATTATCCTAATGGTTGGGGTTTGGTTCGAGCGTCGAACACTGTACCCGGCTTAACATTGCGATTTGAAGCTGATACATTAGAAGATTTGCAGCATATCCAGCAACGATTTAAACATCAAATGTTGCAAATAAAACCAACCTTATCGTTATCATTTTTAACATTAGATACTAAGAAATAAATGAGTTTAACAACACAAGACAGTTCGTACCGAGCTCAGATTCTAACGGAAGCTCTACCCTATATCCAGCGGTTTTCTGGGAAAACATTAGTCATTAAATATGGCGGTAATGCCATGGTGGATGAGGAACTAAAAAATAATTTTGCCCGTGATATAGTGCTATTAAAGGCAGTAGGGATTAACCCTGTTGTTGTTCATGGTGGTGGCCCACAGATTGGCTCTTTGCTTGAACGAATAGGAAAAGAGAGTCATTTTATCGATGGTATGAGGGTGACAGATAGCGAGACAATGGACGTTGTTGAAATGGTTTTGGGTGGGCAGGTTAATAAAAGTATCGTTAGCCTTATTAACACGCATGGTGGGAGAGCAGTTGGCTTAACAGGAAAAGATGGCGGGCTTATTTGTGCTGAGAAATTACAAGTGTCATCGGATGCTCCTGAAAATAATGTTCCTGAGCTTATTGATTTGGGCCATGTAGGAAAAGTAAAGAGCATCGATACCAGTGTTATTGATATGCTGATCCAGAGTGATTTTATTCCCGTAATAGCGCCTATTGGCGTGGGTGTAAACGGAGAGTCTTACAATATCAATGCTGACTTGGTGGCAGGTAAAATTGCAGAAGTATTACAAGCCGAAAAGTTAATTTTATTAACCAATACGGCTGGCTTATTAGATGCCAATGAGCAATTGTTGACAGGGCTCAATGCAAAACAGGTGAATGAGCTAATCGATGATGGGGTAATCTATGGTGGTATGCTACCCAAAATAAAATGTGCTTTAGAATCTGTTCAAGCAGGAGTAACTACGGCGCATATCATCGATGGTAGAGTTCAACATGCCTTATTATTAGAAATGTTTACCGACGAAGGGGTGGGAACATTAATCCGTGGAGGCTGGCAATGAGCGAGCAGGTAAGCAGTAGAGCTGAAAAGAAACAATCACGCAAAGAAGCTATTCTTGCGGCACTAGCGCAGCAATTAGAGCAAAATCCAGGGAAAAGGATTACGACAGCACAATTAGCTGCAAGTTTAGATGTGTCTGAAGCGGCGTTATATCGTCACTTTCCTAGCAAAGCACGAATGTTTGAAGGTTTAATAGAGTTTGCTGAGAACACTATTTTTAGTTTAATTCATCAAATCTTAGAACGTGAGACTGACGCAGAAACAAGATGTAAAAAAGTAGCAAGTTTGTTGTTAGGCTTTAGTGAAAAAAACCCAGGAATAAGCAGTGTGTTAACAGGGGCGGCGTTAACGGGTGAGTCGGAACGTTTACGCCAGCGAGTAAGTCAGTTCTTTGAACGTTTAGAAACGCAATTTAGACAAATTCTACGCGAAGGTGAGTTGACACTTACAGAAGCGGGTGGGCGGCCTGTAAATGAAACTGCAAACTTATTAATGACCATTATCGAAGGCCATATTCAGCAATATGTAAGGACTGGATTTCGTCAGTCACCCCTAGTGGGTTGGGATAAGCAATGGCTGCTGTTATCGGATGTATTAAAGGAATATTCATAAGGCGATATCTTATATACCCGTGACCATTCAATCTGCAGAATCTACAGATTGAATGGTCACGGGTATAATAGTAAGTTGCCGGACCTAGCCTAGTTATCGTTCAATTCTGAAAACACAGTTTAAAAATGTTAACCAGTAGAAAATTTAAAGGGAAATTTGAGCGGATAAGGTCAATAAACGTTAAGTGGTAGACATTTTTAGAAAAAACCCTAAGTCATTGTACCAAGGTACACTATTCAATGTTTAGGTGATCACGTAAAGTACAAACCATGAAAAGCGAAATACAAATAACGCTTAAATTTTGAGATTAAGATCATGGTCACAGAAATTGGTATTGTAAAAGCACTTATTGGCACAGCAGTTGTAACAGCTGTTGATGGTTCACAACGTAACTTACTTGTGGGCGACCGCGTCTATGCGGACGAAATTATTACGACAGGTGATGCCAGTGCGATTGAAATTGAATTTTCTGACGGAAGCCTTATGGATCTCGGCAGAAACTCACAAGCTCTATTAGACAGTGAGATTTTTGATCCGCAGCAAGCCATAGAATCAACTCGTGATGTAGATATCGCAGAATTGCAAAATGCGTTAGTTGATGGTGATGACCCGACAAGACAAGGTCAAGCGCCTGCAGCGGGTTTAGATTCAGAAGGTGGCAATGAGGGTGTGTCAACGGTTGTTGTTGATTATTTAGATCCTCTAGGTGACGTGACCAGTGGTTTTGAAACAACAGGTGTAGCGAGAACCTTTTTAAATGATAATAATTTATTTGGTGGAGTGAATGATGGCGGGGTAAATGCTGGCTCCTCAAATAATAGTATTTCTCCACCACAAGTTCCGCAACCACCAACAGCGCCACCGCCGAGAATCTTTGACCAAAATGATAATGATAGTGATGCTATAAGCTTAAATGTGTCCGGTAACTTTAATGGCACGGGATTAGCTTTTTCTGCAACAGGTTTGCCAAGCGGCCTAGTTATCAATCCTGTAACAGGAATTATCGGTGGTGTAATAGACAGTTCTTCATCGCAAACCGGTCCTTATAATGTCGTAGTTACTGCAAATGATGGCGGTAGTATTGTCACTCAACCATTTGTTTGGAATATTGCAAACCCTCCACCAGAGGCTGACAATGACAGTGCATCACTAGATGAAGATACAATTCACAACGGAAGTGTGGCTGGAAATGACAGCGATCCTGATGGAGATGCTACTAGTTTCAGCTTAAATACAGGTGTCTCAAATGGTACATTGGTATTTAATAATGATGGTAGTTATACCTACACTCCAAACCCTAATTATAATGGTAATGATTCATTCACTTATACCATTACGGATGCAGATGGCGCGACTGATACAGCGACCGTAACACTCACCATCAACCCGATCGACGATCCAACGAGCACCGTAGCGGATACAGGTAATACCGATGAAGATGTCACATTAACAGTAACTGCAGGAAGCGGCGGCGTATTAGATAATGATAGTGATGTCAATAACAGCTTAACCGTAAGCAGCTTCACAATCGCTGGCGTTGCTGGGACACATGCCGCAGGAACAACAGTAACAATCGCAGGGGTAGGTGACTTAACACTGAATGCTGATGGCGGGTATACATTCGATCCAGTAAATAATTACACTGGAGCAGTACCTGTAACGACATACACCACCAATACCGGTTCAAGTGACACGTTAACGATCACCATCAACCCGATCGACGATCCAACGAGCACCGTGGCCGACACGGGCAATACTGACGAAGATGTGACCTTAATGGTAACGGCGGGCAGTGGTGGCGTACTTGATAATGACAGTGATGCTGATGGCGGCTTGCAAGTAGCAAGCTTTACGATAGCAGGGGTTGCCGGAACACACCTAGCTGGCTCAACCGTAACGATAGCCGGCGTAGGTGATTTAACACTGAATGCTGATGGCGGATACACATTCGACCCAGTAGCAAATTACAATGGCGCGGTACCGGTTACCACGTATACGACTAATACCGGTTCAAGTGACACGTTGACGATCACCATCAACCCGATCGACGATCCAACGAGCACCGTAGCGGATACAGGTAATACCGATGAAGATGTCACATTAACAGTAACTGCAGGAAGCGGCGGCGTATTAGATAATGATAGTGATGTCAATAACAGCTTAACCGTAAGCAGCTTCACAATCGCTGGCGTTGCTGGGACACATGCCGCAGGAACAACAGTAACAATCGCAGGGGTAGGTGACTTAACACTGAATGCTGATGGCGGGTATACATTCGATCCAGTAAATAATTACACTGGAGCAGTACCTGTAACGACATACACCACCAATACCGGTTCAAGTGACACGTTAACGATCACCATCAACCCGATCGACGATCCAACGAGCACCGTGGCCGACACGGGCAATACTGACGAAGATGTGACCTTAATGGTAACGGCGGGCAGTGGTGGCGTACTTGATAATGACAGTGATGCTGATGGCGGCTTGCAAGTAGCAAGCTTTACGATAGCAGGGGTTGCCGGAACACACCTAGCTGGCTCAACCGTAACGATAGCCGGCGTAGGTGACTTAACACTGAATGCTGATGGCGGGTATATATTCGATCCAGCGGATAATTACAGTGGTGGGGTACCGATTACAACGTACACAACAAATACGGGTTCTACAGAGACATTGACTATAGCTGTTAATCCAATAGCAGATATGCCAACCTTGATTATGAGTACGGGGTCACCTGTTCTTCAGGCTGGGACGAGTCAAACTATTGATGTGAATAATGTGTCAACGACAGGAAATGGTTTTACGGTCTCGGCGGTTTCGCTAAATGGTAGTCCTGGTAGCATCAGTATCGATAGTGCCCCATCACATGCAGGTTTTGGTGTTCAGGGACAGGCATCAGGTGCTACGCAGGAAATTGGTTCAACAAGCACCGCTTCTGAAAAAATAAGTGTTATATTTGATTCGGTTGTGAATTCCATCGATGTGAGTTTTTCGTGGCTTTCTGCAGTAGAAGATGCTCAATATGATTTCTTTTTAAATGGTGTCCATGTGGGGGCTGGCACAACACGAGGAATATCTGATTCAATTGATGGTCCGTTCACTTTGACTCCAGGTACTAGCTTTGACCAAGTAGTATTTAGTGCTCCTCTGAATCCAACGGATGATTACCTTATCAATTCAATTACATTTGGTACTGCGCCTACGTATACCTACGACATTGATATAAGTGCAAATCTAACAGATGTAGATGGTAGTGAAAGTTTAAGTGGAATTACACTTGCAGGCTTACCGACTGGAGCAAATATTACGACTGTGGCTAATGGTGATGGAACCTATAACTCTGGCACGGTTACCTTGACGTCAGATCATGTATTAACGCCCGCGGAAATAAATGCGATTACAGGTTCGGTTACATCAACTGATGGTGCAAGCACAGCCACGACTACAAGCAATGTGAAGGTGGATGTTGCTGCTGCAGGAGTTGATGCCTTATTACAGGGTGATGCAAGCAATAATGTTTTATCAGGTAATACTGGCGATGATACTCTGATTGGTGGTGGCGGAAACGACATTCTTACTGGTGGTGTTGGCGATGATATTTTTGTCTGGAATGCAAGTGATGTCGGGACAGTCGTTACTCCTGCACATGATGAAATTACTGATTTTGATACTAATAATGACGTACTTAATCTAGCCGATTTACTATCAGATGGTTCTCATACAATTGAAGGCATTGAAACGGGTGCGGGTGACTTGCAACTTAATATTAAAGATGGTGGTGGTAATGTTGTGCAGGAAATTGAATTGCACGGTGTTTCTGTGGCGACAACAGCAACACAAATGCTTGATGATTTACTTGTTAGTGGAGCAATAAATGATGGTATTTAGCATTTAAACTTGTCTTCTAATTGTTCAATTAATAAAGCACCTTCGGGTGCTTTATTTGTTCTGGAGATAGAATTTTAGCAGTATATTAAGGCGGCAATATTTGCCGTTATTTTTTTGACAGCATTACCAGTGATCTCATAACCAACTGATTTTAATGAAATAAAACTTTTTGGCATATTTGGTGCTTATCTTTATTCAAAATAAGATTAAAGTTGGAGCCAAAAATGCCGATAAACTTCGATTCCGCCCTAGGAATTCATGCTGATGCACTTCGTGTCCGTTCACAACGGGCAGAATTGTTGGCATCTAATTTAGCAAATACCGATACGCCAAATTACAAAGCGCGTGATATTGATTTCCAATCTGCCATGAAAATGGCTGCGAGTAATCAATCATCTGGTATGACAAGCACCAATTCCAAGCACTTCCAAACATCTACTGCTCAACTCAATTCACCTGCCGTGCAATATCGCACAACAATGCAAGATTCGCTCGACGGTAATACGGTGGACGAGCAGATTGAACAAGCAGAATTCATGCAAAACTCAGTCCAATACCAAGCCAGCTTAAATTTCTTAGGGGCCAGATTCAAAGGTTTGCTAAGTGCGATTAGGGGAGAATAAGTCGAATGTCTTTATTTAGTATTTTTGATATTGCCGGTAGTGGCATGAGTGCTCAGTCACTCAGGCTGAATACCACGGCAAGCAATTTGGCCAACGCAGATAGCGTAAGCAGTAGTGTTGATCAGGTTTATCGCACACGGAGCCCCGTGTTTTCTGCAGTATTGGATGATGCTCAACAGGGCTACACACAAGGCAGTGTTCAGGTTAAAGGTGTTATAGAAAGCCAAGCTCCTATCCGCCAAGAATATAACCCGAGTCATCCTTTGGCTAATCAAGATGGCTATGTCTTTCATTCAAATGTTGACCCTATTGCCGAAATGGCCAATATGATGTCGGCGTCACGTTCATATCAAAATAATGTTGAGATTGCCAATACATCTAAACAATTATTATTACGAACCTTACAATTAGGTCAGTAGGAGAATATTTATGGCTATTAGTGGTGTAGGCAATAACCCATATGCATTTTTAAATACAGGTGCCGTTGAGAAAAAAGAAGAAAAGGATGCCGGTGCATTAGCATTAGAAGATTTTATGTCGTTAATGACGACTCAGCTGCAGAACCAAGATCCATTAAAACCAATGGAAAGTGGTGAGTTCTTAGGCCAAATTGCAGCATTTGGTACGGTAAGTGGTATTGGTGATCTTAAAACATCATTTGATAGCTTTGCGAAAACGATGCAATCAGATCAGGCCTTACAAGGTTCTGCTTTGGTAGGCCATTCGGTATTAGTACCGTCATCAATTGGTTCAATGACAGCTGCAGACGGCTTAAAAGGTCAAATTAATGTGTCAGAACCTGTCACCGACCTAAAAGTACAAATTTATACTGAAACTGGATCTTTAGTGAGAACTATCGAAATGGGCTCGGCAGCTGGTTATACCAATTTTGCATGGGATGGCTTTGATGAGACGGGCACAGCACTAGCACCAGGCACATATCAATTTAAAGCAACGGGAACGGTGGGCGAGGAAAACACAGCCTTTGCTACAGCAACAGTTGCAAAAGTAGAAAGTGTATTGGTAGGTGGAGCGGGTAAAGGCTTAGTAATGAATTTAGCAGGAATTGGTGCCGTACCATTTAGTGAAGCACAAGAAATTATTTAGGAGAGAAACAATGTCATTCAGTACAGCAATAACAGGTTTAAATGCAGCATCAGCAGACTTAAATGTTAAATCAAATAATATCGCCAATGTGAATACAACTGGCTTTAAAGGTTCACGAGCTGAATTTGCTGATGTTTATTCTATTTCAGCATTTGGTTCGAGCAATACCACGATTGGTAGTGGTGTTGTTCTTAATAATGTTGCCCAACAATTTACACAAGGAAATTTGGAGGGCACAGATAATTCGCTGGATTTAGCTATTGATAGGCAAGGTTTTTTTGCCTTAGCACCTAATCAAAATAGTGGTGAAGTAGTCTATAGCCGGGCAGGTGCTTTTGGTGTCAATAAAGATGGTTTTGTGGTGAACAGTGCGGGTCAGTTTTTAAGAACTTTTCCGGTGAACCCCGATGGCACAGTATCTTCAACAGCCTTGTCGAGCACTTCTCCCTTACAATTACCGAATTCATCAGGTACGCCCAGTGCAACAACGGCGGTAACATTGTCGGCAAATTTACCATCAACATCAACGCCATTGGCAGCGGCAACAGCAATTAACCCATCGGATCCAACAACCTATACCAATTCGACATCAGCAACAGTTTTTGATTCTTTAGGTAATCAGCATGTGGTAACGAGCTATTATAAAAATACTGATGCCGCATTAAATCAATGGGATGTTGATGTTTATATTGATGAGCCTAGCGGTGCTAATCCGCAGACACAACTGGGCGCGACTAAAGTTTTAACCTTTGACCCTGCGGCAGGGGGATCATTATCAAGTGTGCCAACAACTCAAGCATTTAGTATTGGTGCGTTAGCTAGCGGAGCGGCAGTACCTCAAGTGGTTACCATAGATTTTGCAGGTTCAACGCAAAATTCGGGTGCCTTTACGGTTAATGCGTTACAACAAGACGGATTTACTACTGGGCGACTAAGTGGTTTAGACATCAGTGATGATGGCTTGGTCAAGGCCACCTATACCAACGGACAGTCACAACCCCTAGGGAAAATTGCATTGGTAAATTTTGCTAATCCTCAAGGCTTAAAACAAATTGGAAATACCTCATGGTTAGAGACCATTGATTCGGGACTAGCGCTATCGGGCGAGGCTGGGACAGGAAATTTCGGCGCTATAAAATCAGGTTCTCTGGAATCATCTAATATTGATTTAACAAAAGAATTGGTGGGCTTAATTATTGCCCAGAGAAATTTCCAAGCGAATTCTAAATCAATAGAAACTGAAAATTCAATTACTCAAACCATCATCAACTTACGATGAGCTTTATGCCTAATTTTATTTCTTTAGAAATGAAAAATAGGAGGATTTAATTATGGACCGCATGATTTATATTTCAATGAATGCTGCTCAGCAAACAATGCAAGCACAGGCAACAAATAGTAATAATTTGGCCAATGTGAATACCACCGGTTTTAGACAAGATTTTGAGCAGTTTCGTAGTATGCCGGTTTTTGGTGAAGGCTTACCGACGCGTGTTTATTCAATGAGCGAACGTCCTGCTACCGATTATCAACAGGGTTCGATTCAATCAACAGGGCGTGAATTAGATATTTCAATTCAGGGTGAGGGCTTCATAGCTGTACAAGGTAAAGATGGTCGTGAAGGCTATTCTCGTGCAGGAGATTTACATGTAACAGCCACGGGGCAATTAGTTACTGGAACGGGGCTAGCAGTATTAGGTGAAGGCGGTCCCATTGCAATACCACCATCAGAAAAAATAGAAATTGGATCAGATGGCACGCTATCTGTTCGCCCTATTGGTGCGGATGCGAATGCATTAGCTGTATTAGACCGCATTAAATTAGTTAAGCCGGAACTTAGTAATGTATTTAAAGATAGTGATGGTTTAATGCGAATGCGTGATGGTAGTACAGCACCGCTAGATGCGACTATAAAAATAGCCTCAGGCACATTGGAAAGTAGCAATGTTAATGCCGTAGGTGCCTTAGTAAAAATGATTGAATTGCAGCGCCAGTACGAGATGCAAGTCAAAATGATGAAGTCAGCAGATGATAATAGTGCAGCATCGGCACGCTTGTTGCAACTTGGTGGTTAAGATGCATTTAAACGCGATAAAGCGTCAAAATAATGGTAGAAGGTAACAAATTATGAATCAAGCATTATGGATTGCTAAAACAGGACTCGATGCCCAGCAAACACGGATGTCAGTTATTTCTAATAACTTGGCCAATGTGAATACAACAGGGTTTAAACAAGATCGTGCCGTATTTGAAGATTTACTTTATCAAACGGTACGTCAGCCTGGCGCACAATCTTCTGGTAACACTCAATTACCATCAGGTTTATTGGTGGGTACAGGTGTACGTACAGTAGCAACAGAGAAATTACATACACAAGGTAATATCGTACAAACGGGTAATGCCTTAGATATGGCGATTCAAGGTCGTGGTTTTTTTCAAATATTAATGCCCGATGGTGCGTTGTCATATACACGTGATGGCACATTTCAGATAGATTCAACAGGTCAAATGGTGATGTCAAATGGCTATCCGTTAGAACCTGCTATAACCATTCCTACTGATGCACAAAGTGTCACGATTGGGAGTGATGGTTCAGTCAGTGTTGTACAAGCAGGCCAAACATCTCCTACGGTTGTGGGCAATGTTCAATTAGCTGATTTTGTGAATCCAACAGGCTTACAAGCAATTGGTGAAAATTTATATAAAGAAACGGGTGCAAGTGGGAGTGCGATAACAGGCACGCCGGGTCTATCAGGAATTGGTTCGGTTGCAGGTGGTGCACTAGAAACATCAAATGTAAACGTGGTAACTGAGCTGATCAATATGATTGAAACTCAGCGTGCTTATGAAATGAATTCAAAAGCGATATCAACAGCAGATCAGATGTTGCAGTATGCAAGTCAAAATCTTTAGTAAGAGTGCATAGGGTTTTATTATGAAACGAGTCATACACATTCTACTTTTTGCAAGCCTTATTGTTATGACAGGCTGTGTAAAAACGGCTGCTAAACGTGATCCGGCTTATGCTTCTGTTCGCCCCGTGGCTGTTGCCCCGCAAACCAAAAATGATGGTGCTATTTTTGATGTCAGTAAAAATGTATCGTTATTTGAAGATTATCGTGCACGTCGTGTGGGTGATATTTTAACAGTCAAACTAAATGAAAAAACAGAAGCTGAAAAAGCAACAGAAACAAAGATTGCCAAAAATAATAGTAATAGTATTACCAACCCAACAATATTTGGCACAACACCCGAATTTGATTTACCGGGCATTTTACCTTTAGCCAATACTAAAAAAAATAATTTAGCCTTTAATTTGGGGTCCACACATAACTTTAAAGGTGCGGGTGACAGTGATCAAAGTAATAAATTAACAGGCGATATTAGTGTCTCAGTTGTTGAAGTTTTACCTAACGGCAACTTAGTTATTCGAGGTGAAAAAGTAATCACAATTAATCAGGGCAATGAATATATTCGTATCTCAGGCATGATCAGTCCACGTGATATTGATGCTGATAATACAGTCTCTTCTAAGCGTATTGCTGATGCACAAATTGCCTATGTGGGCGACGGACCGACCAATGATGCCAATGTTGTTGGCTGGCTTGGGCGTTTCTTTTTAAGCTCATTGATGCCGTTTTAAGAGGCAATGAAAATGAAAATAAGAGTAATATTGTTAGCTTTTATCACGCTTGTTTTGTCAAGTGTTGTACAAGCAGAACGAATTAAAGATTTAGCATCTATTGCAGGCGTCCGGAACAATCAGTTGGTGGGATATGGATTGGTTGTTGGATTAAACGGCACAGGAGACAAAACTAAGTTTACTGGACAAAGTCTACGTACAATGCTGCGGGAATTAGGGATTACACTGCCGCCGGGCACCGATCCAAAAAGTAAAAATGTTGCAGCGGTTGCTGTTCATACCGACTTACCGGCATTTGTTAAACCCGGTCAAACAATTGACGTAACGATTTCATCGCTAGGCGATGCAAAAAGCTTGCGTGGTGGTAGTTTGATTATGACGCCATTGAAAGGTATTGATGGTCAAATATATGCGATAGCACAAGGTAACTTAGTCGTGGGCGGGTTTGGGGCGGAAGCAGGAGACGGTTCTCGCGTTACAGTAAACATTCCCAGTGCAGGTCGAATTCCTAATGGTGCAACTGTAGAGCGCACTGTGGGCAATGCTTTTAATGTGGGTGATTCTATTATTTTGAATTTACATCAAGCTGATTTTACGACGGCAAGTCGTCTAACAGATGCAATTAATTTTACATTAGGTAAAGGTAGTGCCAGAGCGATGGATGCCTTATCAATAAAGGTGAATGCGCCTCGTGATCCTAGTCAACGTGTTCCCTTTTTATCTCTAGTAGAAAACCTTGAACTTAGCCCCGGGGAAGCCGCGGCTAAAATTGTTGTAAATTCACGCACGGGTACCATTGTCATTGGTCAAAACGTTAGAGTCAGCCCCGTTGCGGTAACACACGGTAACTTATCCGTTACTATTTCAGCTAATGCAGAAGTCAGTCAGCCTAATGCCTTGTCTAATGGTGAGACAGTCGTTACCCCTAATTTTGATGTTGAAGTGACTGAAGAAGACAGCCGTATGTTTGTCTTCAACCCCGGTGTTTCATTAGATGAAATAGTACGAGCAGTGAATCAAGTAGGTGCCGCGCCGGGTGATTTAGTCGCTATTTTAGAAGCAATGAAGCAAGCTGGCGCGCTTAGAGCTGAATTAATAATAATCTAATTATTATGTCTGTAAACACACATATAGCCCAAACTGCAGTCGACTTTCAAGGCCTTGCCGAGCTTCGAAGATCATCAAATAACGATAAAAATGATGCAGAAACCATGCGACAAGTGGCGGGGCAATTTGAATCATTATTTGTCAATATGATGCTAAAAAGTATGCGGCAGGCGAGTTTAGGTGATGGCATTTTTGATAGTTCACAAAGTGATATGTATCGAGATATGGCCGATCAACAATTGGCAATGGATCTATCGTCGAATGGTGGATTAGGTTTACAAGATGTCATCATCCGTCAATTAGGCGGCCATGTTGATACTAAGCCTGCAGGCATTAATAATGGCCCCCAAAGTTATAGTATTGATACGGTAACCAGAAGGCCTAAACTAGAAAAACAGGTACTCAGAGCCGTAGAGCAAGAAATTACGCAGGTGGCAGCAGCAAGCAATGCTCAACATAAAGGTGTAGAAACTATTTCTGCACCCAAAGAAGTCACTTTTGATTCACCAGAAAGCTTTATTACACAACTCTGGCCGATGGCCAAACAAGCTGCAGATAAGTTAGGTGTCGCACCAGAAGTTATTTTATCCCAAGCGGCACTAGAAACAGGTTGGGGTAAGCATGTTATTCATAAAGCCGATGGTCAATCTAGCCACAATTTATTTAACATTAAAGCAGATAGCCGTTGGCAAGGTGATTCAGCTACAAAAGGCACACTTGAATATCGAGATGGCGTTGCAGTTAAAGAACAAGCAAAATTCAGATCGTATGATTCTTATCAACAAAGTTTTGATGACTATATTAACTTTTTGCAAACACAGCCTCGCTATCAAGATGCATTAAAACAGACAGCGAACCCAGATAAATTTATCGAAGGTTTGCATAAAGCAGGTTATGCAACGGACCCCGCCTATTCCGACAAAATAAAACGAATTATGCGAAGTGACACCTTGGCACAATTATCGCAACCATCTAGGTATTCATACAACGTCGACAATTTGACGGATAGAGGTTAAACCATGAGTCTATTAAATGTTGGGGTGTCAGCCCTACTTACATCACAAGGTTCGTTAGCAACGACCAGTCAGAATATTAGCAATGTTAATACTGAAGGCTATAACCGCCAACGCGCAGAACATGTTACCAGAGCTGCCAATTTCCAAGGAGCCTATTATATTGGAACAGGCGTTACGATAGGTGGTGTTGAGCGTATTTATGATAATTTTATTGCCTCACAAGTTAGAACATATACATCACAAGAATCGCAGCAAGATACCTTCTTAAAATTTTCAAGACAAATAGATGATTTATTGGGATCGCCTCAGTTAGGATTGGATAGCGGATTAGAGTCTTTTTTTAATGCGGTGCATGAAGTTGCAAACAACCCAACTTCCATTTCTGCTCGACAAGTGATGTTGACAGAAGGTGAAATATTAGCAAATCGTTTTAATACACTTGATAAACAATTAGGAGAATTTGATAAACAAGTTGATAATTTATTGTCTGTTTCTATCAAAGACATTAATAGTTTATCTAAAGGTATTGCCGATTTGAATGCCGCTATTATTGCAGCAGGTGCATCAGGAACGGGCGACCAACCCAACGATTTATTAGATAAGCGTGACAAACTCATAAATGATTTGTCTAAATTTACTTCGGTCAATATTATTCCAGAAGACACGGGAGCACTGACGGTTCTAGTGGGAAATGGACAAGCGTTAGTGGTGGGAACAGCCAATATTGAATTACATGAGATTGTAGATTCCTCAACAAATCCTGTACGAGTAGGCATTGGTTATGGTCCTGCTCAAATAGATGTCTCAGCCCAGTTAACGGGAGGCAGTATCGGTGGCGCTTTACAGGTAAGAAGTGATGTTATTGACTCAGCTCGAACAGAGCTTGATGCGTTAGCACTGGGTGTTACGACTAGTTTCAATGCGCAACATAGAAAAGGCGTAAGCTTAAATGGCACTATTGGCGGTGATCTTTTTACAGTGGCAACGCCCCCAGCAACGACAGATGCAGGTAGTATCCGGCTAGCAATATCTGATCCTAGAGATCTTGCCATTGCTTTCCCGGTAGGTGTAACAAATACGTCGGTGACAGGCTCAGGACAAATTGAAATTGCCAGTATTGATGCGACGCCCCCACTAGCATTAACTTTACCGATCACGCTGACCTTTGATTCTGCGACCAATCAATACACAGCGACAGATGGCGTAAATCCAGCCGTTACCATTGCTTATGATCCTAGTAGCGATGGTGGAAAATCAGTTTCGCTTACAGCACCAATGGCAGAGTTAACGCTAGTTCTTAATGGCATTCCTGCTAACGGTGATATTATTACTCTGGGTAGCAGCAGCGCGATTGGCGACAATAGAAATGCCTTAGCACTCGCTGATCTTCAAATAGCAAAAACACTGAACGGCGGCACACAATCTTTTGCTGATTCTTACGGGGTTACCGTTGCAAATGTAGCCACACGTACACATCAAGCCGAGATTGGACAAAAAACACAGCAAGGTTTATTAGATCAGGTTAATTTGCGCCACGAAAGCCTATCAGGGGTTAATTTAGATGAAGAAGCCGCCAACCTGATTAAATTTCAGCAAGCTTATCAAGCGGCATCACAAATTATTACTGTGTCAAACACGGTGTTTAATGCCTTAATTAATGCTGTGTAGGAGATAATATCATGCGAATATCAACAGGTTATCTATTTCAACAAAACTTAACTGCAATGCTAAATCAACAAGCTCAGCTGGGTAATACGCAACTGAAAATTTCAACGGGTAAGAACATCTTAAATCCATCAGATAATCCTGTTGGTGCAGTAGAAATATTAAACTTACAAAGAGAGATAAATTTATCAGAACAATATTTGACTAATGCCGACAAAGCAGAAAATAGTTTAACGCTAGAAGAGGGCGTGTTAGATAGTTCGGTTAATATCTTGCAACGAATACGTGAACTCTCTGTGCAGGGATTAAATGACAGTAATGGTCAATCTGATCGTCGTGCGATTGCTCAAGAAATTACGCAATTAAATAAACAACTTTTATCATTAGCCAATACGCAAGATTCAAGTGGCAATTATTTATTTTCAGGTTATAAATCAGAAACACAACCCTATACTTCTATCGGGGCAAGTTATGCCGGTGATAGTGGACAGCGTAATTTGCAAGTTGGAGCCGGTGTTTTAATTGAAACAAATGATCCGGGTAATAGGGTGTTTGAAGCCGGACACGTGCAAACAAGTGTCGATAGCACTGCCGCAACAGATTCAACATTAACGATTACTCAAATGGGAAAAAATAATTCGATTCCTGTTAGCTCAACAGTAGATGTTAATTTCAACCCCGGCACAAATACGCTAACAGTTACAATGGGGGCATTAACTCAAACAGTAAGTCCTTATGCTGCAGGTGATGAGGTTAAATTAACCGATCTAAATGCTGGGTTTCCTGATTTCACTTTGAAGTTAGAAGGCAATTTAACGGCAAATGATACACATCAATTATCAACCGTGACCACAGAGCAAACGATATTTAAAACCATTAATGAGTTTGCCGTGGCATTAAGCAATAACACCGTCAGTTCAAATGACTCACCTAATAATGGTGATTTTCTGACTAATATTTCAACCGCACTAGATACGATAGTCGATACCCAAGCAAAAGTAGGTGCTCGAATTAATATTATCGATCAGCAACGTGGCATCAATGAAGGACTAACCATCAATCTAAAGAAAACCCTGTCACAAATTCAAGATTTAGATTATGCAGAAGCGATATCAACATTAAAGCTTCAAGAAATAGGCCTGCAAGCATCACAGCAAACATTTTCACGCGTTCAGAACTTATCATTATTTAACTTTCTTTAAGACTGGTTGGTGTTCCTAACTATCTGATATTTAATATAAAATGCAATTTGGCACTGCTTTTGCTTTACACTGTTTAAGCAATGGCAATCTGTCAAAAAAATAACAGTTGAGTCATTGATTTATTAAATTTTAAAAAAAGGAAATAACGATGGCTTCAGTAATTAATACTAATATCTCATCGCTAAACGCTCAAAATAATTTGTCACGCTCACAAGGCGAGCTGGCAACAGCAATTCAGCGTTTATCAACGGGCTTGCGTATCAACAGCGCCAAAGATGATGCCGCTGGCATGGCAATCTCAGAACGTATGACCACCCAAATTCGTGGCTTAAACCAAGCGGCACGAAACGCTAACGATGGCGTATCTCTAGCACAAACAGCTGAAGGTGCGTTAGGTACTTCAGGTGACATTTTACAACGTATCCGTGAATTAGCGGTGCAATCAGCTAACGCTACAAACAGCGGTAGTGACAGAAAAGCACTACAAGCTGAAGTAGGGCAATTAGTCTCGGAATTAGGGCGTATTGCCGAATCAACCAGCTTTAATGGTCGTAACCTTTTAGATGGCTCATTTGGAGTGGCACAATTTCAAGTGGGTGCTAATGCCAATGAAACTATTCAGGCAACAATGGTTAACCTAACTACAAATAAATACGGCACCAATCAGAATGAAAGTGTGTTCCTGGACGCTAAAGATACATTGGCTAATGCACAAACAGGCGTAGACTTTGATGTGCAAGGCGATAAAACCAAAACAATCACCGTTAATGCGGGTGAATCTGCGAAAACAGTTGCCACAGCGATTAATGCGGTTACTGATGATACCGGTGTGACGGCTTCTGCTTTAACCAGAAGTGAGTTGAAATTTACTACTGTTGGTGCTGTATCGTTAGATGTTATATCGAATAATACAACCGCCAAAACATTAACTTTTACGGTTGCAGCTGGGCCGGGTGGGCTTGATGCTGCGGTAACATCAATAAATGATGCTGCTTCAACAACGGGGGTGACGGCAAGATTAAATGATGCTGGCGATGGCGTTGTTTTGACTAACTCCACCGGTGAATCAATTTCATTAACGAATAATAGCGCATCTGCAGCAGCAACAATTGCAAATGCATCGGGTGCGACATCATTTGGCACTACTCTAGCAATGGCTGCAGCTGGAGGCACAGGCGCTGTTGTCGGATATATAACGGCCGATTCATCAACTTCATTTGGTATGGATGGTGCTGCAAATGGATTTTTTGGAGCAGCGGAAGCATCAACATTAAATGCTGTTGCTAGTTTAGATATATCAAGTGTAGGAGGCGCAACACTGGCACTATCTATTGTTGATTCAGCATTAGATCGAATTAATGGGCAGCGTGCTACTTTTGGTGCATTACAAAGTCGTTTTGAAAGCGCAGTATCGAATATTCAAATTGCATCAGAAAACTTAAGCGCAGCACGTAGCCGAATTCAAGATGCTGACTTTGCGGCCGAAACAGCTAATCTAACGCGGGCTCAAATTTTACAACAAGCAGGCACGGCGATGCTTTCTCAGGCTAATGCCATTCCACAAAATGTATTAAGTTTGTTACAAGGATAGAAGCATACATTTTAAGTTTATGGTTACCCTAGAACCATTCCTAAGCCCCGTCATCCCCGAGTTCTTTTGTCGGGGATCTATTTAAAACACAGATCCCGGCTAAGCTTGTGCTCAGCTTGACTGGGTAAAGCTTACTGGGATGACAAGGCATTTAGCGGTCAAATTTTGCCGCTTATTGTAAAAAAGGTGAAGTAGCTCTCAAAATAAGCCATAAAAGCGGCTAAAGTTTCCTAAAGCAGAACCGTTAAGCTCTGTGCAAGCAGTAAATACACCAATTCCGGTTGTATATCTGCTCATTTTAGGAGAGCTATCATGGCTTCAGTAATTAATACTAATATTTCTTCAATCAATGCTCAACGTAATTTACAATCTTCACAATCTTCATTAGCAACATCATTACAACGTTTGTCAACCGGTTTGCGTATCAATAGTGCCAAAGATGATGCGGCGGGTCTTGCGATTTCAGAACGTTTCACTTCTCAAATTCGTGGTTTAAACCAAGCAGCACGTAACGCTAACGATGGTGTTTCATTGGCACAAACAGCTGAGGGTGCTTTAGGTACTTCAGGTGATATTTTACAACGTATTCGTGAATTAGCGGTGCAATCAGCAAATGCAACAAACAGTGGTAGTGACAGAAAAGCACTACAAGCTGAAGTAGGTCAATTAGTATCGGAGTTAGGTCGAGTTGCAGAAACAACTAGTTTTAATGGTAAGAACTTATTAGATGGTTCTTTTGGTACAGCTCAATTCCAAGTGGGCGCAAATGCAGGTGAAACTATTCAGGCGACAATGTCTAATTTCTCAACAAGTAAATACGGTAATAATCAACTCACTGGTGATAGCATTACTAACCTTGCAACTGCGGCAGCCACTCAAACAGGTGGTGCAATCACTATTAATGGTGCTGATGGTTCAAAAACGTATACGGCGGCGGCAGGTGAATCTGCTAAATCAGTTGCGGCAGGTATTTCAGCCCTTTCTGATAGTACGGGTGTTTCAGCAACGGCTAAAACGGTTGCTGATTTAACATTTGGTACAGTTGTTTCACAGTCATTGAAATTAACGTCCGATAATACAACAGCAAAAACTATTTCTTTCACTGTGTCAGCGAATGATGCTGATGGGTTGGCGTCTGCAATTACAGCATTTAATGATGCATCATCAGAAACAGGTGTGACAGCGGCATTAAATGATGCTGGTAATGGAATAACACTAACTAATCAGTCGGGTGAGAACATTCTCATTGAGAATAACAATGCTCTTGCAGCTGATACTATAACACTTAAAACAGAAGGCGCAGGAGCGGGTATCACGGTAGCTGGGGCTGGAGTATTAACAGCTGCCGCTGTGGGTGTTGTAACAGGCAATGCTGATAGTTCATTTTCAATAAGTGATGCAACGGCAGCACCGACAAGCTTTTTTTCTGGAGCTGGCGTGAGTGATGCCTCTGATCTAAAAGCAGTATCAACACTTGATGTTAGTGATGTTGATGGTGCTAATTTAGCCATAAATATTGTAGATAGTGCTTTATCTAGAATTAACGGACAACGTGCGAACTTTGGTGCCCTACAAAGTCGTTTTGAAAGTGCGGTGTCTAATATTCAAGTAACATCAGAAAACTTAAGTGCTTCACGTAGTCGTATTCGTGATGCTGACTTTGCCCAAGAAACTGCGAACTTAACTCGTTCACAAATCTTGCAACAAGCTGGTACTGCGATGCTTTCTCAAGCGAACTCTTTACCACAAAATGTATTGAGCTTATTAGGCTAGTAGGAAAACGTAATGATGGAGTCAAATACTGACTCCATCATTTCTTCTTTGACTTATTGAGGAGAGCACGTGATGGAAATTACAAGCAACCAAATTAAACCGGTGACTTTAGAAGGTGTAAAACCGACTAAAGTTTCTGTCGCTGAGGCAGGGCAAAATAGTATGGAAAAATTCCAGGCTAGTAATGTGCCAGAGGTTAAAAACACAGAAAAAGAGACTGAAACACCTAAACAGGCAGGAAATTTGCAAGTAGCTGTAAGTCAAATAAATGACTATGTGCAGAATTTGCAACGTAATTTACAGTTTACGGTTGATGAAACAACGGGCAAGGATGTTGTCACAATTATTGACAGTGAAAGTAAAGAAGTGATCCGCCAATTACCCAGTGAAGAAGCATTGGAGTTGGCACGTCGGTTGGCAGAGAATAGAGAGGGTGGTGTGCAGTTGGTGAGCACCCAAGTTTAATTCTCATATAAGGGGAGATAACAAGATGGCAATTACAGCAGGTGGTATTGGTTCGGGCTTAGATATTAAAAGCCTAGTCGATCAGCTTGTTGCTGCTGAAGGTCAGCCGGCAACGTTTAGACTGAATAGAAAAGAAGCTAATTTTCAAGCTGATTTGTCTGCTTATGGCACATTAAAGTCGGCTTTAAGCACGTTTCAAGATAGTGTTAAAGCGCTAGATGATGTTGATGCATTTCAAGGACGAAAAGCCATCTCTAGTAATAGTAAAACGTTCACTGCATCTGCGGGCACAACTGCGGTTGCAGGCAGTTATGATATTGAAGTTACTCAGCTTGCTGAGGCGACGAAACTGCGTTCTGCTGACTTCACATCAGCAACAGAAGTTGTCGGAACAGGCACGCTAGATATTTCGTTAGGGTTGGATTCGTTTCAAATTACTGTTGATGCGAGCAATCAAACACTCGAAGGCGTTCGAGACGCCATTAATGCGGCATCGGATAACCCAGGGGTAGCAGCATCAATTATCAATGTTGATGATGGTTCTGGTGGCACGGTATCAAGATTAATATTAACCTCAGATAAAATTGGTTCAGCAAATTCGATTTCAATCACTGCTGCGGATGATGATTTAAATAATACGGATGCAAACGGACTTTCTCGTTTGGCAACAGCAAATCTAACCACTATTCAAGCTGCACAAGATGCGATCATTTTTGTCGATCAACAGCAGGTAACACGAGGTAGCAATAGTTTTGATGATGTTATTTCGGGAGTGAGTTTTACGCTTAAAAAAGCAGATGTGGGTACCACGGAAACATTAAAAATAGAGTTAGACAAAGGCAGTGTGAAAACGAAAGTGAATAGTTTTGTTGATTCATATAATGCACTTGTTGAAGCAATGGGGACGCTAGCCTCTTATGATAAAGATGCTGGAGCGTCAGGGCCATTAGTTGGTGACTCGGTTTTGCGAGGGATAAAAAGTCAGATCCGAAATCAAATGACCAGTGCGGTTGCGGGCTTGGATTTTGGCACATTATCTGAAATTGGTGTAACCACAAAAGATTCTGGCAAGTTGAGTTTAGATTCAACAAAATTTGATAAGGTGATGGAATCTGATTTTACTGCTGTTTCGCAATTATTTGCTTCTGAAAATGGCTTAGCAAAATCATTAAATAATGTAATTGAAGGTTATGTGAAATCAGGGGGGATTTTAAGTTCCCGCACAGAGGGGTTACAAACGCGCATTAGCTCACTTAGTGATGATCGTGAACAATTAAACCGTCGACTGGCAGCACTAGAAAAACGCTATCAAGCACAGTTTACTGCAATGGATATATTAGTAGGACAGATGAAGTCAACAGGCGATTATTTAACATCGCAGTTAGCAAACTTACCAAAGCCAAACTCAATTAGAAAATAAAATTAAAGATAATGGAATATTTAACTAAAGCGAACAGCATTGTTGACGATATATTGGGAGAAGGCAGCACAATTACTGTGTTGTAAACATATGAAAAAGGATAAAAATATGAATGCCAATTCTGCTATGCAACAATATCGTCGTAATCACGTTCAAGGCGGTGTTGAAAGTGCATCTCCACATCGTTTAGTGCAAATGCTGATGGAAGGCGCTTTAGAAAAGATTTTAGCAGCAAAAGGCTTTATGGCAAATAAGGATGTAGCCAAGAAAGGTGAGCAAGTCAGTTGGGCAATTTCAATTATTGATAGTTTACGTTCATGTTTAAATGTAGAGGTGGGCGGTGAATTTGCTCAAAATTTGCTGAATTTATACAATTATATGGAACAGCGATTATTAGAAGCTAATATTAAAAATGATTCAGCATTATTAGATGAAGTGGCTCAATTAATGTTGCAAGTAAAATCGGGTTGGGATGCTATTCCTCAAGAACATCACAATACAACATCAGGACACTAGCAGAGATTATTTATGGTTTTTTCATTTCAATTACTAGCCGATATTATTGAAAAGAGTAAGTTGTTACTCTCTCTTTCTAGTGAGTCAAAATGGGATGTTTTCTCAGAGCTTGATGAAGAAAGACAGGCATTAATCAAAAGTATTAGCCTTGAAAATGTAGAGTTATTGGAAAGTGATTATAATGATCTTCAAACTCAAATGAATGAGCTAATCATGTTAAATAAAAAGCTCGAATCCGTTTGCTTAAAACAACGTAATATCATCGCGGATGAATTACACGGGTTTAGAAAAAACAATAAGGTGGCTCAAGCATACTCTCAGTAGCTGCCACGTAGAAAAGCATTATTTTCACTCAGTGACATGTCGATGTCGATCAAGTAAGAAACTATTCAGATCACAAAAAATTTAACATGAAACGTCATTTTTTTGACAATACATCAGAAAGGTGTTTAACTTCATCTTAATGAATAACTTATATTAGTTATATCGACATAACTTTAAGTGTTTGAGGTGATTATGAGTGCAAATAATGTGTTGTTAGTTGATGTGGATGAAAATCGACGAGAATTACTATCAACCTTGGTCGAATTTATTAATTGCCAACCAATCATTGTCAATGACCCTGATCTATGGTTTGAAGATGCCGGTGAGCTATCAGATGTTGTGATGGCTATTGTGGGCGACTGCGGTGATAAACATCAAACTAAGCAAGTGTTGCGAGATTTAGTGAACAATGACGCTCGTGTTCCTGTTTTTCAGCTTGAAATTCCAAAATTAGATGTTGCTGATTTTCCGGGCACATTAGGCACATTACGCTTTCCTGTTAAATACCCTCAGTTGAGCAATGCATTGCAACAGGCAACAATTTATCGTGGCCAACAAGAATCTAAAACTTCACAACAGGGCTATGACTTCCGCAAATTAGTGGGTAATAGCCGCTTGATGAAAGCAGTGCAAACCATGATCGATCAAGTCTCCGATTCAGAAGCCAATGTACTGGTTTTAGGTGAATCGGGCACGGGGAAAGAAGTTGTTGCTCGAAATTTACACCATCTTTCTTCTCGTCGTGAAAAACCTTTTGTACCCATCAACTGTGGTGCTATTCCTGCTGAATTATTAGAAAGCGAATTGTTTGGTCATGAAAAAGGCGCGTTTACCGGCGCGATAACGGCACGTAAAGGGCGTTTTGAAATGGCTGAAAATGGCACACTGTTTTTAGATGAAATTGGTGATATGCCATTACCAATGCAAGTGAAATTATTGCGTGTATTGCAAGAGCGAAGCTATGAGCGGGTAGGAAGTAGCAAAACATTAAAAACAAATGTACGTGTTATTGCTGCAACACATCGAAATTTAGAAGATCATATTGCCGATGGGCGATTTAGAGAGGATCTGTTTTATCGGTTAAATGTATTCCCTATTGAAATGCCAGCATTACGTGAACGCCCCGAAGATATTCCGCTTTTAATAAATGAATTGGTAACGCGAATAGAATATGAAAACCGTGGTACGGTCAGATTAACGGCTTCAGCAATTGGTTCACTGTGTCGATATCCATGGCCGGGCAATGTAAGAGAGTTGGCTAATGTGATTGAACGCTTAGTGATTCTGTTTCCTTATGGCACGGTAGATTTTGATGATCTTCCTGAAAAATTCCAACTAGAAGGCGATGATCTTCCCGAAGCCGTCATCAGCATGATAGAACAGGCACCGGTATCAAAAGAGAATATGGCTCCAGCACCTGAAAAAGCCCAACAAGCAACAGCAGAATCACTGCCTACGCAATCAAGCAATGATCTTGAAACTTTGCCTGAAGAGGGCTTAGATCTAAAAGAACACTTAGCTAATCTTGAGTATTTACTAATCAAGCAAGCAATAGATGATGCCGATGGTGTGGTTGCTCATGCGGCAGAGAAATTAAAAATGCGCCGTACAACCTTAGTTGAAAAAATGCGTAAATATGGCATTCAACGCGATAGTAATTAAATTTTAATGAACTCAAAACAGATAGCAAATCACTAGAGCCATCTCTTTGACGTTAGGCGGCAGCAATCTCCTAACACAATGAATTATATGAGGTATTATCCGTAGGCATGAATTTTGCTCAATAACGATTAAAGCGTTATATTGGAGCAAAATAATGAATGTAAAACCGTTAGATGAGAACCTTGAACTAGACACCAATATAGTTCATGCCTTTTCACACAATGACGATGAGTTGGCTGAGCAAGATTGGTCGGTCAATAGCAGCCACAATGTATTGACCACTGAGCTGATGCTAAATCGTCATAAACAAAACCAGCAATATGAAAAAGCAGATCGTTTAGCGGGTAGATTAACGCGGTTATTAGAGGTGTTGCCGGGCGGTGTTGTTGTGCTTGATGGCGAAGGTGTTATTCAGCAAAACAATAGTGCTGCAATAGCGTTATTAGGTGAACCACTTGAAGGTCAGCGCTGGTCACAAGTGATTCAGCGTGCATTTAATCCACAAGCAGATGATGGCCATGATGTGTCTTTAAAAGATGGGCGATTAGTTCATATTTCAACCAATCCTCTTGATGGCGAACCAGGTCAAATTGTATTGTTACAAGATGTCACTGAAACGCATAATCTCCAGCAAAAAGTCTCACACTTACAACGCTTATCTGCAATGGGTGAAATGGCAGCACGACTCGCCCATCAAATCCGCACGCCTCTTTCTTCAGCATTATTATTTTTAGCACCGTTATTAAAAGAAGACACCGATACAGAGCTAAGACAACGTTTTGCTCAGCGTTTACATGACAGTATTAGCCATATGGAGCAACTCGTTAAAGATATGCTCGCTTTTTCTCGTGGCGATATGACAGCGGCATCGCCAGTAGAAGTGAATGCACTATTGATTAATGTTGAGAAACAATTCAGCTCTCATCCAGAAAGCAATAATTATCATTTTGAAATACAAAATACACTCGATGACGGCTATGTATATGGCTGCAAAGAAGCACTGGCGAGCGCAATAAATAACCTTGTCAATAATGCAAGACAGGCCTGTGATAGTGATGGGGAAATTACTATTTTTGTTGAACAGGTACAAGATGAAGACAATATTTTATGCATTGAAATTAGTGTTGAAGATAATGGTGGAGGCATAAAGGAAGAGGATCAAGATAAAATTCTCACGCCCTTCTTTACTACACGGTCTTCGGGAACAGGCTTAGGTCTCGCCGTCGTGCAATCAATAGTAAAAGCGCATAAAGGCGAACTATGGTTTGAAAGTGATGAAGGTGAAGGAAGTACGTTCTGTATACGCCTGCCGATGTTTAATGCGACAAACAAATAGTACAAAATAAGGAACAACAATGAGTAAATCAACAATTTTAGTGGTAGAAGATGATAGTAATCTTCGTGGAGCACTCTGTGATACGTTGGAGTTAGCCGGTTATACGGTTTCATCGACAGATCAAGGTCAGGGAGCGCTAGATAAATTGGCAAATGAACAATTTGGCTTATTGTTGAGCGATCTGCAAATGCGACCAATGAATGGTCATACTTTATTGAAAAAAGTAAAGGCCATGATGCCTGAACTGCCCGTTTTATTAATGACGGCGTATGGTACCGTGCAAGGTGCCGTTGAGGCTATGCATGAGGGGGCAAGTGATTATTTAATTAAGCCTTTTGAAGCAGATGATTTGTTGGAGCGCGTTCAGCGTTATGTTCGAACAACAACAGATCAAAGTGGCATGATTGCAGTTGCTAAGAGTTCGCGTGACTTACTTACATTATCGCGCCGCGTAGCCGATGCTGATGCAACGGTATTAATTAGTGGTGAAAGTGGCACAGGTAAAGAAGTGTTAGCTAGATTCTTACATCAAAATTCTATTCGCAATGAAGGCCCTTTTGTTGCCATTAACTGTGCTGCAATTCCTGAAAACATGCTGGAAGCGACATTGTTTGGCTATGAAAAAGGGGCTTTTACGGGTGCTAGTCAGGCCTATGCCGGCAAATTTGAACAAGCGCATCAAGGCACATTGTTATTAGATGAAATTTCAGAAATTGATTTAGGCTTACAAGCAAAATTATTACGTGTATTGCAAGAGCGTGAAGTTGAACGTATTGGCGGACGTAAATTAATTTCGCTGGATGTTCGCGTATTAGCAACAACCAATAGAAGGCTACGAGAAGAAGTTATTGCGGGACGTTTCCGTGAAGATCTATTTTACCGTTTAAACGTGTTTCCTTTGCACTTGCAACCACTGCGTGAACGTAAGGAAGATATTTTGCCATTGGCAGAGCAGCTCCTTGATAAACATTGCTTGTCGGCAGGCAGGACAGCGCCAGAAATTGACGAACAAGGCCAGAAAGCATTATTGGCACACCAATGGCACGGCAATGTACGTGAGCTAGACAATGTTTTACAGCGTGCTCTTATTCTCCAGTCAGGTTCAAAAATAACAGAAAAAGATTTGGTTTTTGAAACGATGACCAGTATTTCTCCTAGCCAAAATAATGACGAACAGCGTGTTGATAATAATTTAAGTGATGATTTACGCAGTCATGAGCAACGTCATATTTTAGATGCTTTAGCCAAGAACAATTGCAGTAGAAGAGCGACAGCTACGGAGTTAGGCATTAGTGAGCGCACACTAAGGTATAAATTATCTCGCTTTAGAGAAGAAGGAATTGAGATTCCAGAGAAGATTGGCAAGAAGACTGCATAAGCTAAATAAAAAAACGTAATCGGAGAATAACGATGATTAATGCAATTGATCCAAATCAGTTATTAACACAAATGCGAGCAGCTCAGGCGCAGGCTACTCAGCAAACTAATCCATTAGCTGAAACTCAAAATGTTGGCGCTACAAACGGAGTGGATTTCACAAATGTGATGAAATCTGCAGTAAATCAAGTCAATGAGACTCAACAGGCCGCAGGCAAATTAAAAACGGCATTTGAAATGGGTGATCCTAATGTCAGTTTGGCAGATGCCATGATTGCATCACAAAAAGCATCAGTTGCCTTTCAAGCTACGTTGCAAGTTAGAAATAAGCTGGTACAAGCCTACGAAGAAGTCATGAGAATGTCGGTTTAATATAGTTGTGTATTCATCTTTTCCTCCCTACTTGCGTTATTTTTGTACTCGAATGTTTACATATTTCAATATGCTCACATTCTCCGTGCAAAAAAGCCTTGTTATGAAGAAAAAATAAACACGCAACCATATTAAATGATTTTTTGATTAAATATTTTAAAGAAGAATAAACAATGGAAAACCTACCCATAGCAACTAATCCTGCAGCAGCAATGCCCATGCCTACTACACCGATTGGTGCTATGTCGGCAAATGCTTCAAGGCAACCAGTAATGAAACAAATTGGCTTTCTATTGGCGGTTGCAGCAAGTATTGCTTTGGGAGGATATGTGTTTATGTGGTCACAAACGCCCAACTATCAGGTGTTATTCTCGGGAATGCAACCTAAAGAATCTACGGAAGTTATTTCAATTTTACAACAATCAAATGTCGCTTATAAATTAGATCCCACAACGGGCGCTGTATTAGTTCCATCATCAAAATTACAATCTTTGCGATTAAAAATGGCGGCCGAAGGTCTACCAAGAAGCGCATCACAAGGTATGGAGATGCTGAATCAAGAGCAAGGCTTCGGTACCAGCCAATTTATTGAGCGAGCTCGCTATCAGCGTGCACAAGAAGAAGAATTATCGAGATCTATTTCACAATTACAAAATGTACATAGTGCAAGAGTACACTTAGCAACGCCAAAACAGTCTGTTTTTGTTAGAGAACGTAAATCCCCCACAGCATCTGTTATTCTTAAATTATATGCAGGGCGTACCTTAGAACGTGGTCAAGTGACCGCAATCACACATATGGTCGCTTCAAGTATTGCCAACTTATCAAGTCAGGACGTTACTGTTGTTGATCAAAAAGGGCGATTATTAACTAAAACAGATCGCAGTCAAGGTATTGAGATGAGCGATAATCAATTGCAATATACTCAAAAACTAGAACAAATCTATATTAGTCGAATAGAAGATATTCTATCGCCAATAGTGGGCATGGAAGGTGTGCGCGCTCAAGTGGTGGCAGATGTTGACTTTACGGTCACAGAACAGACCCAAGAAAGTTATAATCCTGATTTAGCGGCAGTTCGCAGTGAACAAGTTCAAGAAGATACACGAGTGGGAATTGCTGGTGCTTTCGGTGTGCCGGGCGCGCTTAGTAATCAACCGCCAGGTGGCGGTATGGCTCCAGAAGTAGCATCAAAAGAAGTAAAGGGTGAAGAAGGCGCTGTGGAGCAAATAAAACCAGGAAGCTCAAGTAAAAGTAGCACACGTAATTTCGAATTGGATAGAACTATAAGCCATACACGATTATCACCCGGCGCCATTAGACGACTCAGTGTTGCCGTATTAGTGGATGAGAAAAGTAGTGTTGATGCAGAAGGTAATGTGACAAAAACGGCATTATCAGAAGCAGAAATGACACGAATCAATGCATTAGTAATGGATGCGATTGGCTTTAGTAAAGCCCGAGGTGATAGCTTAAATATTGTAAATGCGCCATTCCTTGCACCAGAAATTGCTGAACCATTACCTGAACTAGCAATATGGCTACAACCTTGGGTGTGGGATATTGCGAAACAAGTATTGGGTGCATTGTTGGTGTTATTTTTAATATTTAAAGTAATCAAGCCTGCATTTAGAGATTTAAATACAGTACCCGTTGTAGAGAATAATCAAGCTGAGATGCAAGCGGCTCAATCACAAATGGCTGCGGCGACAGCAAATGATGATATTGCTAAAATAGCAACGGGTTCAGAAGAAATGGAAGCACAATTAACAAATGTGCGTAGCTTAGTGCAACAAGATCCGGCACTTGTGGCACAAGTTGTTAAAAACTGGACGGCGGCATAATGGCTGAAGAAACTCGAAAACTAACTGGGATACAAAAGTCAGCTGTTTTCTTACGCTCTCTTGGCGAAGAAGATGCTGCGGAAATACTCAAACATATGGGGCCCAAAGAGGTTCAACAAGTGGGCCAAGCAATGGCGACGTTGACTAATGTAACTCGTGAAGAGGTGCAGGGTGTTATTGATTCATTTGTAGAAACGGTTGAACAAGAAACGGGATTGGGAATAGGATCTCATGATTTTGTAAGAAAAATGCTGGTGGGCGCATTAGGTGAAGATAAAGCGGGCAATCTACTCGATCGGATTTTATCGGGCGGAAACACCTCAGGCTTAGAGCAACTTAAATGGATGGATGCCCGAGGCATATATGAAGTAATACGTCTAGAGCATCCACAGATTATAGCTATAGTCTGTTCTTTTTTAGACCCAGACCAAGCGGCTTCTGTTTTAGCGATGTTTCCTGATCGCGATCAAGCAAACGTATTACTCAGAATTGCCACCTTAGATGGAGTGCAACCTGCGGCGTTAAGTGAATTAAATGAGATTTTAGAAAAACAATTTAACGGCAATGCAGGCAGCCAAACAGCTACGGTGGGGGGTATAAAAACAGCAGCAGATATCCTCAACTTTGTTGAAGGTTCGGTTGAAGCAACGATTATGGAACAAATCAAAGAAACGGAACCTGATTTGGGCCAAAATATTGAAGATCTTATGTTCGTATTTGATAATTTAATTGATATTGATGACCGTGGCATACAAACCTTGATGCGTGAAATACAGACAGACCAATTACAGTTAGCCTTAAAAGGTGCGGATGAAGCATTAAGAGAAAAATTCTTATCGAATATGTCACAACGTGCAGCAGAAATGCTACGTGATGATCTAGAAGCAATGCCGCCAGTGCGTGTAAGCGATGTGGAAGCTGCGCAGAAAACAATTCTAACAGCAACACGTGCATTATCTGATAAAGGTGAAATCATGTTGGGAGGCAGCGGTGGAGATGACTTCCTCTAAGGATGAATTGATTACTCAGCAGGCTGATACCGTTTCATCGGAAGAGTTAGAAGCCGTCTATCAACGTTGGCAAGCACCAACGATGATTTCTGTTAATGATGTTGACGATCCTTCTCTTCTCACGCTTGAAGGTATGGAGGCTTTGCAAAAACAAGCCGAATTAGAAGGCTATAAAGCGGGTTTTGAGAAAGGTGAAAAAGCAGGGTTTGAAGCTGGTCAGCAACAAATTTCGCAACAAGTTTCATATCTGACAGATTTAATTAATGCCGTTGATGAGCCTATTCAAGAGCTGGATCAACAAGTTGAAAATGACTTAATAAGCCTTGTAATGACAATGACGAGACAATTAGTCAGGCGTGAATTAAAAACACAACCCGATCACGTCATTGGTGCAATGCGAGCAGCATTGTCAGTATTGCCTGTAAATGACCGAAAACTAAAGGTTTTCCTCAACCCACAAGATGTTGAATTAGTTAAAACAGGTTTATCGATTGATCATGATGACAGCCGTTGGCAATGGGTTGAAGACCCGCTTATCACACGCGGTGGAATACGATTAGAAACAGCAGATACAACAATTGATGCAACGGTTGAGGCGCGCTTAAGTAGTGTTATAAATAAACTATTAGGCGAAGAACGAGGCGATGATAGTGGCTAATAACGTGACTGATCGGAATGAAGCTCTCCGCCGTAGTTTAAAAGACTATCAACAGCGTTTGGATGCTGATCCTTCAGAAGTTTTAGCTATTGAAGGTCGATTGACCAGAATGGTGGGACTTACTTTGGAAGCGGTAGGTTTTCAAGCACCGATAGGAAGCCGATGTGAAATACAGGGGGCTGACGGTCAACCTGTCGAAGCTGAAGTGGTTGGTTTTGCCGGAGATACGCTTTATCTAATGCCCATTGGCGACATACGAGGTTTGGTGCCTAGTGCGCGAGTTCGCCCGCTTCGTAGTGACTCAAAAGTGCCCGTTGGGGAAGCCCTATTGGGGCGAGTAGTTGATGGTGCATGCAAACCACTAGATGGGAAAGGTCCATTAAAAGTAACAGATAGCGTGTCATTACACGGCGAACCGATTAATCCTCTATCTCGCTCACCAGTGCGTGAACATCTTGATGTGGGCGTGCAGGCAATTAATGCTTTATTAAGCGTTGGTCGCGGTCAGAGAATGGGCTTATTTGCCGGCAGTGGTGTAGGTAAAAGTGTTCTATTAGGCATGATGACACGCTTTACAGAAGCGGATGTCATCGTTGTTGGCTTGATTGGTGAGCGTGGACGAGAAGTAAAAGAATTTATTGAAGAAATTTTGGGTACTGAAGGCATGGAACGCGCTGTTGTGGTTGCATCTCCTGCCGATCATTCACCTTTAATGCGCTTACATGGTGCGATGTTAGCCACCAGTATTGCAGAATATTTTCGCGACCAAGGCAAACAAGTACTATTACTTATGGACTCTTTAACACGCTATGCACAAGCACAGCGTGAAATAGCATTAGCAATTGGCGAACCACCGGCAACTAAAGGGTATCCACCTTCAGTATTTTCATTATTACCGAAATTAGTTGAACGAGCAGGCAATGGGCCTGAAGGTGGCGGGGCAATTACAGCGATTTATACCGTGTTAACAGAAGGTGATGATCAACAAGATCCTGTTGCTGATGCGGCTCGAGCCATTTTAGATGGCCATATCGTCTTATCTCGCCGCTTAGCTGAGGCGGGGCAATATCCTGCCATAGACGTTGAAGCTTCAATCAGCCGTGTGATGCCGCAAATTGTGTCTAAAGAGCATTTAGAATATTCACAAATGTTTAAACAAATATTTGCCACCTATAGACAAAACCAAGATCTGATTAATGTTGGCGCCTATGCAATGGGAAGCGATCCTAAAATTGATGAGGCTATAGCGCTTTATCCAAGCCTACAACAGTTGGTAAAACAAGGAATGAATGAAGCAGTTAATTGGCAACAAAGCGAAACTAATTTGCAACAAACGATGCAGCAACCTCTTTCTCAAATAGCAACAGCCAATATGCAAGCACCGGTAACAATTAATCAGATGCAGTAAAGGTGTTGAGAAATACGATTACTTCAAAGATATTTAGTAATAAAATTGATAAAGTGAATTTATGAAACGATCAAAACGATTAGCTCCAGTTGTCAATATCGCCACCAAAGCTACCGATGCAGCTTTAATTAAGATGGGCGAAGCTAACGGGACTTGGCTTAAAGAAAAACAACAACTTGAAGAGTTGCATCACTATAAAGATGAATACCTTGCTAGATTTAGACAAGGCAATACTGCCGTGATGAGCGCCCAAAAAGTATTAGAGTTAAGAGGTTTTCTTGCCCAGCTTGATCAAACAATTCAAGTGCAAGAGCAACAAGTACACATTCACTATCAGCAATTAGAACAACAACGTGCCCAATGGCAGAAAACACGAAGCAAAGAACAAGTAATGCAATCACTTGTTGAGCGTTATCACGATGAAGAAACACAAGTAGAGTTAAAGCAAGAGCAACACCTTAGTGATGAGCATAACGCTATTCAATGGCGTCATAAATTTAAATAAGCTGAACTCTGGATCAACAGTTCAGTCACAAATCGCCTTCTGATTAGCTGTAAATTACACCGTTCCCCCCTAATACTTTTCTCGGTAAAACCTTCAAAAATAACTGGCACGGTCTCTGCATTATTGTTACTACAATAGTAATAATTAGATGCTTGTGAATACATATAAGCATGTGGAGACGTAGACATGATGGGGGTTAAAAGATTAATAAATAACAATTCTTATCAAGAAAACACTATAAATAAACAGCTAGGCGGCAATCGTAAAGCGGCAAGAATAGCCGGAGCATCTTTTGCATCTAAGCACAGTGCTAAAAAGGGTAGATGGATTGATGCCTTACAGACTTATAGTGACTATTTTATACGTTATTAAGCAATATTGGAGTAAAGAATGGCAAAAGCAATAATAATTGATTGTGGCGATGCATTAGGTATTAGTGGTGTCGGTGATATGCATACACAAATCTTAATGGAATTATCTGAAGGACATGAAATTCAATTCGATGTCAGTCAAGTAGAGCGTATTGATGCTGCCGCATTACAAATGATTTATGCTTTTTCCAAAGAGGCCGTTACAAATGGTAGCCCGTTAAAATGGAGTGAACCAAGTGAGGCCTTTATTAGAAGTGCCAAGCTTTTGGGTTTAACACAATTAATGAATTTGGAAGATGAGACAGTATAGTCTCCCCACAATAGAATATGTATAAAGTAAAAATGAAATTAAGGAGAAAAAGAAGCTATGGCAAATATTTTAGCAGTTGATGATTCAGCATCAATGAGGCAGATGGTGTCGTTCACATTAAAGGCTGCAGGTCACACAGTGACAGATGCGGCAGATGGTAAGCAAGCATTAGATATTGCAAAAACAAAATCATTTGATCTGGTGCTGACGGATGTCAATATGCCAGTGATGGATGGACTTACTTTGACGAGAGAATTACGAGCGCTGCCGGCATTCAAATTTACCCCCGTTTTAGTGCTAACAACTGAAGCAGGAATGGATAAAAAACAAGAAGGTCGAGCAGCAGGCGCAACGGGTTGGCTGGTTAAACCGTTTAACCCAGATCAATTATTAGCGACAATAAAAAAAGTGCTGGGATAAATACCCTCCTTCCTTAACAAACAATGACTTACGATAAGTCTGCAGGGAAGTTACACCCTAAATTTAGCAGGAACAACCTATGAGTATTGATATTTCACAATTTCACGATGTTTTCTTCGAAGAAAGCTTCGAAGGTTTAGATGCCATGGAAAATGGGCTTTTAAACTTAGATGAAGGAGCCGCGGATGTTGATGCTATTAACACTATATTTAGGGCTGCACACTCTATAAAAGGAGGGGCCGGCACATTTGGATTTATGGCTGTATCTGAATTCACTCATGTAATGGAAACACTATTAGATGAAATGCGAAATGGTCAGCGAGAGGTCACTTCAGACTCAACCAATTTGCTCTTAGAAGCCGTTGATGTGTTACGAGAAATGCTGACAGCAGTGCAACAAAAAACAGACACAGATGACGAGCGTATCGCAGCGGTTAATAAACAGCTTGAAGCGATGCTGGCAGGTGAAAAATCAGTAGCAGATTCGGGCGATGAAGATGCTAATGATGTTACCACGTCAGAAGAAAATCCAGAGCAAAAAATAGCTGGATGGCAGATTACATTTCATCCTCACAAACATTTATTTCAGACAGGTAATGACCCTGTTCGAATGTTACGAGAGCTAGCTAGCTTAGGTGATCTAACGTCACAGTTAAATGATGATGGATTACCTGATTTTGCTGACTTGGAACCAGAAGACAGCTATCTTTCATGGCATCTTACCTTGAAAGGTGATATTCCTAAAGACGATGTTGTCGAGATCTTTGAGTGGGTAGATGATGATTGTGATTTATCTATTGAAGCCATTGTTCAACAAGCTACAGGTGTTGAAATTGCTGTTGCACAATTAGATAAAAATGTAGCAGAACCAGTGGCTGAAGTTCAACAAGAAAGCAAATCAGAACCCTCTTCTGAGCCAACGCCTGCCCCCGTTAAGGCGGTGGCTAAAAAAGCAGCGGCATCTCCACCTGCGGCAACCTCTATTAGAGTCGGAACAGATAAAGTCGACTCATTGATTAATCTGGTGGGTGAGTTAGTTATTACCCAGTCAATGTTAAGTCAGATTGGCGATAACTTTGTACCCGATATGCTGCCACAACTTATCGATGGATTGGCTCAACTAGAACGAAATAGCCGTGAAATGCAAGAAGCGATTATGCGAATTCGCATGTTACCGATTAGTTTTGCATTTAACCGCTTCCCAAGATTAGTTCATGATTTATCTGATAAGTCAGGTAAAAAAGTAGAGCTTAAATTGACCGGAGAGCAAACAGAACTGGATAAAACGGTGATGGAAAAAATCGGCGATCCATTGGTACATTTAGTACGAAATTCACTGGATCATGGCCTAGAAACACCTGACGTTAGATTGGCGGCAGGTAAAGATGAAACAGGGACTATTCAACTCAATGCTTATCATCAAGGTGGCAATATCATCATTGAAATTGTTGATGATGGTGCGGGTTTAAATGAAGAAAAAATATTCAGCAAAGCAGTAGAAAAAGGTTTAGTGGAAGCAGATGCCGACTTAAGCCCAGAAAAGATACATGAGCTTATCTTCTTACCCGGATTTTCAACTGCCGATGTAGTGAGTGATATATCAGGCCGTGGCGTTGGCATGGATGTGGTTCGCAGCAATATTACTGGTCTAGGCGGCAGTGTAGAAATTAAATCTAAACGTGGAGAGGGGTCTACATTTACTATTCGCCTGCCATTAACGCTAGCCATTATGGATGGACAAACCATTCGAGTTGCTAATGAGAATTACATTGTTCCTCTGATTTCTATTATTGAAACATTAGAAGTAAAAGAAAGTGATATGAAATATGTATCAGGTAAGGGTGAGCTATATCCATTACGCGATGAGTATGTACCCGTTATTCGATTATATGACATCTTTAATTTAGAGCCGACAATAACAGATTTAGAAGAAGGTTTATTGGTTATTGTTGAAGGCGAAGGTCAAAAAATAGGCTTATTTATTGATGACCTATTGGGTCAGCAACAAGTTGTGATTAAAAGTCTAGAAACAAATTATCGCAAAGTTGTGGGTTTGTCAGGGGCAACAATTCTAGGTGATGGTAATGTTGCATTAATACTTGATGTACCTGGATTAATGGCACTTTATCGTGACCCATCATTAGCAAAAGTTATTACAAGCGAACGTGCAGCCTAGGAGTTATAAGATGAGTGAGTTACAACAATTAAATGATTCTTTAGGTGATGTTGATGACAGAACCGAGCAATATTTAACGTTTCTGCTTGGAGATGAAGAATATGGAGTTGAAATATTACGAGTGCAAGAAATTAAAGGCTGGGAAAGCGTAACGCATATTCCTAATACGCCTGATTATTTGTGTGGCGTATTAAATTTGCGAGGAACGATTGTTCCAGTAGTTGATTTGCGATTACGGTTTGATATGCCAGCGCGAGAATATACCCCGACCACCGTGGTCGTGGTGCTCAATGTGGGTGAAGGTGTGCAGCGTACGGTAGGTGTGGTGGTTGATGGGGTATCAGATGCACATAATATTTTACCGGAAGAGATTAAGCCCTCCCCCGATTTTGGCACAAGTATAAGCACCGACTTTATTTCAGGATTAGTCTCCATAGGCAGTGAAATGATGATGATCCTCAATATAGATCGTTTATTACGCGTTGAGGCTTTGGGCTAAACCCCGCAGGCAGAGAAATGAGTCGAGTAATAGCTATCATGAATCAAAAAGGCGGCGTGGGGAAAACGACTACAACCATTAACCTCGGCCATGCTTTGGCTTTGGCAGGCAAAAAGGTAACGCTGTTAGATATGGATCCTCAAGCTCAAATAGCAACGGGTTATGGTTTAGATGCGGCCTTACCCGGTATTGATGAAGTGCTATTAGATCAGATACACCTCGATGAACTCACCCTTTCGGTGAAAGATAATTTAATGGTCGTGCCGGCAGGAAAACGGCTTGCTGATTTTGAACATACTATTAAGGGAGGCTCTGAACGAGCTTACGTATTACAAAAAGCTATTGCAGTATCTAGCTTATTAGAACAAGACTTTGTATTAATTGATTGCCCTCCATCATCAGGATTATTGGGTATGAACGCCATGTTTGCGGCGACAGAAGTATTAGTCCCTATATCAGGTGATTATCTCTCATTGCATGGCTTATCACGGATGATGCAGATTTTGAAACGTGCGGAATCTTTTACCGGACAAAGCATTAAATTATGGCTGGTTTCAACACGCATGCAGTTACGCAGACGTTTGACACAAGAAGTCAGAAATAAAATTTTAAAGTATTTTCCAGGGAGAGTACTTAACACCGTGATTCGAGAAAATGTATCGCTAGCAGAAAGCCCAAGTTTTGGGCAAACAATATTTGATTATAAAAATACAAGTGCCGGAGCAGAAGATTATTCAGCGCTTGCTCAAGACCTTTTGAAAGGGAGAACCAGCTAATGGCTGAGAAAAAGAAACCAATGGGTGATGATCCACTGGCGTGGTTAGGTGAAGGTGATACTGAGCCTAAGAAAGCACCGGTAAAACGAACCCGGAAGCGAAGAGCTACGCATAGTAAAGCTGTAAAAGTAAAAACTGAAATAGAGTTAATACAGCAAAGTTTTGCCGCTTTAGCACCCCAAGGTGAAGCATTAGCAGCACGATTTTATGAGTATTTATTTGGCGAGAACCCAGAGCTTAAGCCTTTGTTTAAAGGCGTTACAGCAAAAGGTCAGCAAAAGAACATGCTGGCATCCTTAGAGTTACTGGTACAAAACCTGCATAAACCTGAAATATTGCAAGACTATTTATTTAGCTTAGCCGTAGTGCATGCAGAGCATGGGGGAAAAGCAGAGTATTACCCGATGTTTGTAGAGACTATATTAGTTGTAATGGCAGAGTTCTCAGGTGAATCTTGGGTATCCGAAGTGCAAATGGCATGGCAAAACACATTGAATACAGTCACAAAAATTATGTTAGAAGCAAATCAGCCGGTGGAGGCAGATAAAATGGAAAAGACAGAGAGTAATAAATCATCAACACAAGAAGTAGCAATGATGAGAAGTGCAATTAACGGTTCACTGACATCAATGATGATGACGGATAGAAAGTTTAATATTAGTTATGCTAACGATGCGACTATGAAAATGTTAAAGCCGCATGAAAAAGTCTTGAAAAAAGTTCGCCCTAATTTTAATTTGAAGAAGCTTGCAGGCACGAATGTTGATTCTTTTTACGAAGAACTAGCCCAGCAACGTGAATTTCTTTCTGATCCTGATAATTTACCTTATAACACTGATGTTGAGGTTGGCTCACTATGTTTTAATTTAAATGTGACGGCAATGATCGATGATGATGGTAATCATCTTGGCAATACAATGGAGTGGGCAGATGTCACTGAATCACGCGCTAAAGAAATAGAGATTTCAAGATTGCAAGCAGCGGTAGATGGTGCATCAACAGCATTAATGATTTGTGATGCTGATCGAGTGATTACCTTTGCCAATCCATCGGTTATAAAATTGTTGGAAAACCGCTTGCCCGAATTACGCAAAATGTTTCCACGAATTGATTTAAGCAAACTGGTGGGAACATGCATTGATGATTTTCATAAAGATCCTTCACTACAAAAGGGAATCTTATCTGATGTAGATAATTTACCGTATCGTAATCAAATCCAGTTACTCGATATTCATTTTGACTTAAATGCCACAGCTATTGTTGATGCCGACGGTAATTATATGGGGAACATGGTTGAATGGCGAGATATCACTGATCAAGTAAATGCTGAACAGGCTGTTCAAGACTTAATTGCTTCAGCACAAGCGGGTGAGCTAGAAAAACGAATTGAAACGTCAGAATATGATGGTTTCATGAAAAGCATTGCTGAAGGCATCAATAATATTATGGATGCAGTACTTGCACCCACAAAAGAAACCATTGCTGTTTCAGAAGCACTGTCAGATGGTGATTTAACAACTAAAATAGAAGGTGATTATCAAGGCATGTTTGCTGAACTCGCTGGCACAATGAATAAAACGATTGCAAGATTAGCTGAAACAATGGAAGAAATTAATGAATCAGCTGATAGTATTAGCACAGCTGCAACGGAAATTTCGGAAGGCAACTTAGATTTAAGTCAACGTACAGAATCTCAAGCATCATCTTTAGAAGAGACTGCTTCTAGTATGGAAGAGTTAACCAGCACAGTAAGACAAAATGCAGATAATGCACGTCAAGCAAACCAATTAGCTTCATCGAGTCGAGAACAAGCTGAGAAAGGCGGCTCGGTAATAAAAGAAGCTATCGATGCAATGGCGGGGATCAGTGCATCAAGTAAAAAAGTGACTGATATTATTGGTGTAATTGATGAAATTGCTTTCCAAACTAATTTATTGGCACTTAATGCGGCTGTTGAAGCAGCACGTGCCGGAGAGCAAGGAAGAGGATTTGCGGTTGTTGCCTCAGAAGTACGGAATCTAGCACAGCGTTCAGCCTCAGCAGCCAAAGAAATAAAAGAATTAATCAATGATAGTGGTGAGAAAGTAAAAGAAGGTTCAATGCTGGTGGATGAATCTGGACGCACATTAGAAGAAATTGTAGCAAGCTCGAAAAAAGTGGGGGATATTATTTCCGAAATTGCAGCGGCGGGCCAAGAGCAAACACAAGGTATAGAGCAAGTAAATAAAGCAGTAGGTCAAATGGATGAAATGACGCAACAAAATGCAGCATTAGTGGAAGAAGCTGCTGCCGCTAGTGAATCGCTTGATGAACAAGGGCGGGGCTTACAAAAACTTATCTCTTTCTTTGATGTGGGGCAGCCAGTACAGTCTGATAAGCCTACAGCTAAGACTGCACCCGCAGCTAAAAAAGCGCCGATTGCAAAAAAGGCTAAACCAGCTGCAAAAAAAGCAAAAGCAGCCCCTAAGCCTGCGCCCGTGGCCTCATCACAAGACGATGATGAATGGGATGAGTTTTAGGGGCGAGCTAGTAAATATACCCAAGTGAAATCAATCTGTAGCTTCTACTCCTTCGTCATTCCCGCATGCTTTAAGCGGGAATCAGCACCTATCATGAATAGATCCCCGATAAAAGATCTCGGGGATGACGGGGGCATGATTGTCTGTATCTTGAATGAACACGGGTATCTACCTGTAATGACGTTGATAGAATAATCGGATAAAGGAATGTATAAACATTATGTCTGAAGTACGTGAACGAGAATTTGAGTTTACCGATGCCAGTTTTGAGCGAATTCGTCAATTTGTTTCAGAAAACACCGGTATCGTTTTAACTGAAGCCAAGAAAAATATGGTGTATGGCCGTCTGTCGAAACGCATACGCAAAGGTCGCTTTGAATCATTTGATGAATTTTGTGATGCATTGGAAGCAGGTGATATTGATGAGCAAGAATTTATGATCAATGCCATCACCACGAATCTAACTGCATTTTTCAGGGAACAGCATCACTTTGATTATTTAGCCGATACGCTTATTCCTAAATTAGTTAAGCAAAAAGGACCCAATAAACGCTTACGGATTTGGTCAGCAGGATGTTCGACGGGCGAAGAGCCATATAGCATTGCGATTACGTTGAAAGAAGCATTACCCGAGTTTGAACAATGGGATGTAAAAATATTAGCAACCGATCTTGATGCTAATGTTGTCGCACATGGCAAACGTGGTGTTTATCGTGAAGAGCGCATTACAGGATTGCCAGAAGATGTGATTGAGCGGTGGTTTAAGCGTGGCAAAGGTGATAATGCAGAAATGGTGCGAGTTCACCCAGAGTTGCAACAGATGATTACTTTTAAACGGCTTAATTTATTGCAGGAATGGCCCATGAAAGGCCCATTTGATCTCATGTTTTGCCGAAATGTTGTGATCTATTTTGATAAGGATACGCAACGAGTTTTATTTGATCGTTATGCTGATATTTTAGCGCCAGAGGCACATTTGTTTATTGGCCATTCTGAGACCTTATATAAAGTCTCAGATCGGTTCGAGTCGTTGGGTCACACTATCTATCAAAAGGTTTAATGATGACAAAACAGCGTCCTCCACAGCCTTCTTGCTTAGTTGAATTTGAGCATATCAATCGTTATTGGGATCGTAGGCATAATACATGGGCAGCTAAAATATTGCCGGGTGAATATTATGTGACAATAAACCCAGACGAAGCGGTGGCTACGACTTTAGGCTCGTGTGTATCTGCGTGTATCCGAGACAAGGTATTTGGAATAGGCGGTATGAATCATTTCATGCTGCCTGCACATACGGAACATACCAGTGAAAATTGGATGGATTCGGCGACACGTTATGGTGGTTATGCGATGGAGCATTTAATTAATACGATTCTAGCCAATGGTGGCAACCGAAAAAATCTAGAAGTTAAACTAACTGGCGGTGGCAAGATTATCGCCAATTTATCTGATGTTGGGGCACGAAATATGGCGTTTGTGCATGATTTTTTACGCACGGAAGAGTTGCAACTATTAGCAGAAGACTTGGGTGACATCTATCCTAGAAAAGTAATGTATTACCCCGCCACAGGCAAAATGAAAGTGAAAAAATTACGCAGCATGCACAATGAAACCTTAATTCAACGTGAAGAATCTTACCAGCACGAATTGGATGTGCAGCCCGATTCTGGTGGTGTTGAATTATTTTAGATTGTGATGATGTTAACGGCAATGCTAATCACAAGTTTATATACTGAACGATGATTTAAGTTAGAGAAGGTTTATGTCAAAAATACAAGTGTTAGTGGTTGATGATTCGGCCTTAGTTCGCAAACTATTAAGTGAAATTCTGAATTCGGATCCTGATATTGAAGTAGTCGGCACGGCTATTGACCCCTATCAAGCTAGGGAAAAGATCAAAAAACTTAAACCGGATGTTTTAACCTTAGATGTTGAAATGCCTCGTATGGATGGTGTTACCTTCCTTAAAAATTTAATGCGTCTTCACCCCATGGCCGTTGTTATGGTGTCAACTTTAACTGAACAAGGTGCAGGTGTTACCCTAGAAGCTTTAGAGTTAGGCGCTGTAGATTTTGTTGCTAAACCTAAAATTGATTTGTCAGCAACAATGGGCGATTACGCTGAAGAAATTATCGAGAAAGTTAAAACAGCCGCGGCAGTCAATGTTCATGCACTGGTGCGAGAAAAGCCTGCCGCGACAGAAGTATCAGAAAAATTAACAGCAGATGCGGTGTTAGCAAAACAAACGCCCGGCGCGATCCCCTCACATCTAAAAACAACCGATAAAATTATTGCCATTGGTTCCTCGACGGGTGGCACGGAAGCGATTAAAGATATTTTGCGAACACTGCCAGCACATAGCCCCGGAATTGTTATTACCCAACATATTCCAGCCGCCTTTAGTGGCCCTTTTGCAGAAAGAATAAATGGTTTATCAGCGCTTGAAGTGTGCGAAGCACAAGATGGCCAACAAATCTTACCCGGCCATGCTTATATTGCCCCTGGTGATAAACATTTAATGGTTGAGCGAAGCGGTGCTCGATTCCACTGTAAACTGAATGATGGCCCCGCAGTTAGCCGACATAAACCGTCAGTTGACGTATTATTTCGTTCTGTAGCTCAAAGTTTAGGTAGCAATGCGATAGGGCTTATGCTGACAGGAATGGGCGATGATGGTGCAAAAGGTATGTTGGAGATGAAAGAGGCAGGCAGCTTTAATTTTGTACAAGATGAGAAGAGCAGCGTCGTGTGGGGAATGCCCGGGCAAGCAGTTAAAATTGGTGCGGCCGAGTTACAAGTTCCTTTGAATAAAATAGCTGACAAATTAATGTCATTGATTTAGGCATGACAATTGCAATACCTTATACATAATATGGGTATGTCAATTGAGAAAGGAAAAGCATGAAAAAGAAATGGTTGATACCATTGCTATTAACACTGGTGTTACTTGGGTTGGCATTAATTCAGTCAAATTATTTAGCTGCAGGTTTTGTTGTAATAGCCACTTTGATCTGGCAATTATTGCCGACTATTCTGACTGAAAATGCTACTGAAATAACTGAAAGTGTTCGACAAGAACCTGTAGTAGATATAGCTGATACGGTTCACGCGATGCATGATGAAGCACAAGAACACTTAAATGAACAGCTGGCAATGATTCGTACAGAAAGCCAACAAGTCAGCGATTTGGTGCAAAATGCAATTATGCAATTAACGGATAGTTTTCAAGGGTTAAATACACAGAGCGATCAACAAGCAACAATGCTAAATAGTTTGCTTCATCAAGATGACAGCGATGGCTTAAATGCATTCGTAGGTGAAACAGACAAGTTATTGACATACTTTGTAGATCAAGTGCTCAGTACTAGTAAAGACAGTATGTATTTGGTTCATCGTCTCGATGATATGACGATAAGAGTTGATAATGTTTTCGATTTATTGAGTGATGTGAGGGATATTGCCTCACAAACTAACTTATTGGCTTTGAATGCAGCCATTGAAGCTGCGCGAGCAGGTGAAGCTGGTCGCGGTTTTGCTGTTGTTGCTGATGAAGTGCGAAAGCTATCACAGAAATCAGATGTGTTTAGTGATGAAATAAGCGCTCTGACCACAGAGGTAAAGCAAGCGCTTAAAGAGGCAACAGAAGTGGTTAATAAAATTGTCTCAGCAGATATGAATGTGGCATTAAGTGGCAAGCAGCAAGTTGCTGAAATGTCGGAATCTATGTCTAAAATGCAAGAACACTCAAAAAATGTGATTGAGCAAACAGAACAAGGGAGTATGCAGATTAATGCGATGGTCAATCAGGCCGTTACATCATTACAGTTTGAAGATATGTGCACTCAGTTATCAGCCCATATTTTGCGTAGGCTCGATGCGGTGAATGACTTAGGTGACTTAGTGGGGAAGCTAAATATGGCACGGATGAATCCAGAGTTATTAGAAAATTATCGAACGTCATTAACAGAGCTTGAAGAAACACTGGAGAAACTTAAACCAAAAATTGCTTCGATTGAACACCAAGCTGTTTCTCAACAAGATTTAGAGACAGGTGAAATTGACCTGTTTTAGTACCCAAAAGATAGAGTTTAGTTATATTTTTATTTAGACTTAAGGAAGAATATTTATGAGTGTTACAACATCAACAAATAACAACAATCATACGATTAAAGTCAATGGACGTTTTGATTTTTCAGTACAAAGTGATTTCAGAAAAGCCTATGAAGAAGCGCCAAGTAGTAGCTCTTTTATCATGGATTTTTCGTCAACAGATTATATGGATAGCTCAGCATTAGGTATGTTACTGCTTTTGCGTGATTATGCTGGCGGTGAAAATGCTAAAGTTGAATTAACACGCTGTGGTACAGAGATTAAAAACATCTTGGAAATTTCTAATTTCCAGAAATTGTTTGCAGTGAGCTAATTTAAAAAAACCTTAAATAAGGGTTTATACCTGTAATCATTCAATCTGTAAAAACCCCTCGTCATCCCCGAGATCTTTTATCGGGGATCTTATGGTTGTAACACTAGACTCCGGCTAAAAGCATACCGGAGTGACGGAAGAGCGAAAATCTACAGATTGAATGGTCACGGGTATATATTGGCGTATTAATTGCATCTTAATTTGATAGCTAAGTAGTCATCAAAGTGATGAAATTAAGAGGTCAAAATGAGCCAAGATTTGTTGTTAAAAACACCTGTTGCGCCATTGGCGCCTAAAGTCGAAAATACGAAGGTATCTAATCAGCCAAAAAGGCCTGAAAACACTGAGGAGCCATCATTCTCTTCAACATTAGACAAGCAGGTAGAACAGAGCGAACATCCCAGAAAAGAACCTGTAGAGAACATTGAAAAGTCAGCAGGTCAAACTAATGAGGATATCAAAGAAAATATAACTAAAGATGAAGACGGCAATATCTTGCCGGAAACTACGGCAGCAGAAAGCGAAACTACAGACATCTCCGCGGAAGTAATAACAGATCTTGTTGATGAAGATGTGGATGTTTCGATTGTTACTGAACTGAAAAGTGAATCAAGCAAACCATCACCAGCCAAGTTAGTGTCAGCTGAGCAGTTGATAACTGCAAAAGTAGTCACGAGCGACAAACCGGCTGTGAAATCGCTAAATAAAGAAAAACCAAGCTCAATTCTAGGCGCTAATGCTGAGTTAGTAGGGAAGGGCGATAATGCGAACGGTTTGGAGTTAGATAAAAAACCACAAACGACAAATTTAAGATCAGATATTTTTCATGCACTGTCTAAAAATAAAGCATCTGAAGTTATTGCATTAGATGATTTGGGTAATAAAGCATTAACGAAAGGTTCGGAACGGAATCAAACTGGTTTTGCCGCGGCACTGACATCGGCGGCAACACTCAATTCAGCATCTATTCAAAATAGTGCTTCGACACAACCTGTCTTAGCTGTGCAGCCTACAATGCAATCTAGTGCTTGGAATCAGGTAATGAGTAGCCGTGTGGTGTGGATGGCGCGTGAAGGTATTTCTGAAGCCTCCTTAAAATTAAACCCAGCTAATTTGGGATCAGTTGAAGTCAAACTCAATATGCATAACGATCAGGCAAATGTATTATTTATTTCTCATAATGCAGCAACCCGTGATGCACTTGAACAGGCATTACCAAGATTGCGAGAAAGTTTTGAACAAAATGGCATGCAGCTAGCCGATGCTGATGTCTCAGGGCAAGAATCTGAACATGCAGAAGAGGAACAAGCAGGTGAGGCTGGAGTACATAATGGCAAGGGGCAATCAGCATCGCTTGCGACTGAAAATGAACAACAATCAGAAAGTGTAGAACAAGAGATAGAAATGGGATTGAGTATTTATGCTTAAAGTGAATCCTGATCTGTAAGCGTTAACCGCGCCGTTGTTCAGACTACTAAGAAGTTAGACTGTTTTCAATCTCTTGTAGTGCCAACATGGGATCTTTTGCAGCAGTGATGGGGCGACCAATTACCAAGTAGTTACTACCCGCAACTAATGCCTCACTAGGTGTCATGGTACGGTGCTGATCACCTTGCTCACTATTAGCTGGGCGAATACCTGGGGTGATCAGTTGAAAAGCATCATCATGTTGGACGCGTAGTCGAGATGCTTCTTGAGCAGAACATACAACACCATCTAAACCACTACTATCAGCCAGTTTTGCCAATCGTAATACAGTATCGGAAATGGTGCCTTGCAAACCAATTTGGTCAAAGGTTTGCTGATCCATGCTGGTTAATAAGGTCACGCCAATCAAGAGTGGTCGATCAGAAGCATTGCCGATTGCATCACGCGCCGCTCTCATCATGGCAGCCCCTCCTAAAGTATGAACATTCATCATCCATACACCTAAATCAGTTGCTGCAGCACAGGCTTTGGCAACGGTTGTGGGAATATCGTGATATTTGAGATCAAGAAAAACATCAAAACCTTGTTGAACTAATAGTTCGACTGTCTTAGGGCCTGAACGAGTGAATAATTCCTTGCCTATTTTAAGTTTGCAACGGTCAGGATCAAGTTGATCCGCAAGTGCGATGGCAGCATCAGTAGCAGGGTAATCAAGCGCAACGATAATTTTTGAATCTGACATAAATATAGGTTTCCACGAAATCAAACCGCTCGTCATTCCGGTTGTTTGTAGCCGGAATCTAGTCTTTAGCACCGAGTCCCCAGCTAAAAAGAAAATCAAAACGACGAAAATAAACTAAATTTTCATAGTCCATAATTCGGACATTAAAAATCAATTTTACCTGAGATGAGAATGAAAATGGTATTGTATGCCGAAATAATTTTTGAGAACGATGATGGACTTTGACCTTTTAGCACAAGATGGCCAAGCACGACGTGGTCGATTAACCTTTGAGCGTGGCACAATAGAAACGCCGGCTTTTATGCCTGTGGGTACATATGGCTCAGTTAAATCATTGACGCCAGAAGAAGTCACGGAGACGGGAGCTGAAATAGTATTAGGCAATACTTTCCACTTGATGCTTCGCCCAGGAACAGAAATTATAAAACAGCATGGCGATTTGCATAATTTTATGCAATGGCAAGGCCCTATATTAACGGATTCTGGCGGTTTTCAAGTGTTTAGCTTGGGCGAACTTCGCAAAATAACTGAAAAAGGCGTGGAGTTTAGATCGCCCATTGATGGTAGTAAGGTGTTTTTAGGTCCCGAAGAATCAATGGCTGTTCAGCGAGATCTAGGCAGTGATATTGTGATGATCTTTGATGAATGCACACCGTATCCTGCTGATGAAAGAACGGCTGAAAAGTCGATGCAGTTATCGCTTCGATGGGCGCAACGCAGCAAAGATGCACATGGTGACAATCCATCGGCACTGTTTGGTATTGTGCAGGGTGGCATGCATGAAAAACTGCGCGATATTTCTTTACAAGGTTTAACTGACATTGGCTTTGATGGCTATGCGATCGGCGGTTTATCTGTTGGTGAACCCAAAGAAGATATGATCAGAATCCTGGAGCATTTAGCGCCACGACTACCGCAAGATAAACCACATTATTTGATGGGGGTCGGTCGCCCAGAAGACTTGGTTGAAGCCGTTTCGCGCGGCATTGATATGTTTGATTGTGTGATGCCAACAAGAAATGCACGCAATGGCCATTTATTTGTGCATCATGGCGTGATCAAAATTCGCAATAGTCGTTATAAAACGGATACGGGGCCATTAGATCCTTTATGTGACTGTTATACATGTAAAAACTATAGCCGAGCATACCTTTACCATTTAGATAAAACGGGTGAAATGCTTGGGCCACGTTTAAATACTATTCATAATCTATATTATTATCAAACCTTGATGGCAGGCTTGCGAGATGCCATTGAAGCAGGCACCTTAGCTGAATTTAAACGAGAGTTTTATGCGCTACGGCAGACCGAAATGAAGTGAAAATAAGTCGTCATTCCGGTGGTCTTTTGAGCCGGAATCTATGTGTGGGTCAACTAGATTACCGTCAAGAGCATGCGGGAATGACAGTATGGGCTGTTAGCTGAGTTTAAATCACTATCAAGATCCCCCTTGCCTGTGGCATAATCACCCTCTTTTTATTATTGAGAATTGAATCATGTTAGATTTTCTAATTTCACCCGCTATGGCAGGCGCAGTCGGTGGCGCAGCACCATCAGGACCGAGTATGATGGATTTCGCTTTCCCTGTTGTATTATTAGTACTGTTTTATTTTATGCTGATCCGTCCGCAATCAAAACGTGCAAAAGAGCACCGCACAATGCAAGAAGGATTAGCAAAAGGCGATGAAGTGGTTACTGATGGCGGCTTGATGGGCAAAATCATCAACGTTGGCGACAATGCTATTACGGTGCAGTTGGCAGACAATTTGGAAGTTAAAGTACGTCGCGAGTCAATTAACTCCGTGCTGCCTAAAGGTACACTCAAGCAATTATAATTATTTTACCGTGATGGGCTTGAAATTGAGCCATGCCGTCACAATCTATAGAATGCTATAGCATTTAGGATATTCAAAAAATGAATCATTATCCCATGTGGAAAAACATGCTGATCATCGCAGTGATCGTGATAGGCGGTTTTTTTGCATTACCCAATTTATATAAGTCTGATGATGCAATCCAAATTTCTGCAGGTCGGCAAGGCACTGTTGATCTGGCTTTTGTAGCCAAGGTTGAAGCGGCACTTAAAGCTAAATCGGTTGAATTTAAACGTGCAGCACTTGAAAATGATCACTTAATTGTTCGATTTTCAGATGCCGAATCCCAATTAAAAGCACAAGAAGTGTTACAAGTTGCCAATTTAGGTGATTACACGATAGCACTCAATCTTGCGCCGACAACACCGGGCTGGCTAGCGGCGTTTGGTGCAAAACCAATGAGTCTTGGTCTTGATCTTCGTGGTGGGGTACATCTTTTAATCGAAGTCGATATGGCCAGTGCTGAGAAAAAAGCACTTGAGGGTTATGTAAGTGATTTACGTGAATTATTTAAACAAGAAAAAATAAAGAATAAACGTCCTCACTTTGATTCAGATAAAATCACGGTTGCTTTTCGCAGCGTTGAAGATCGTGATTTAGCTGAAAATAAGATCCGCAGTCAGTTTAATCAGCTGATTGTTAATGTTGATGAGAATGATGCCACGCCATCATTGATTGTTTCATTGACAGAAGTTGCACGGCGTGAAATTCGCTCATTTGCATTGCAACAAAACATTATCACCTTACGTAATCGTATTAATGAATTAGGCGTGGCAGAGCCTACGGTTCAACAACAAGGTGATAGCCGTATCGTGGTGCAATTGCCGGGAATACGTGATTCAGCTAGCGCAAAAAAACTATTGGGCTCAACTGCCACCTTAGAATTCCGCATGGTTGATTATGAGCATGATGCACAAGATGCCGTCAATAGTGGTCGTGCTCCTGCTGGTTCAAAGCTCTATAAACATCGTGATGGCAGACCTTTTTTACTTGAAAATAGAGTAATGCTGAGTGGTGAACGTATTATCAATGCGATTTCTACACTGGATCAACAATCAGGCACACCTGCCGTATCAATTACCTTAGACGGTAAAGGTGCAGGACAAATGAGTAATGCCACCAAGGATAATATTGGTAATCCGATGGCTGTGGTATTTATTGAATCTGAAATTGTAACGCGTGAGGTTGATGGCAAAGTTGTTAAAACATCGCATGAAAGACCAGAAGTGATTAATGTTGCAACAATTCGTGCACAGTTGAGCAAAAAATTCCAAATCACAGGTCTAGATTCGCCAGAAGAAGCTTATCAACTAGCCTTATTACTTCGAGCGGGTGCATTAGCGGCTCCTATTGAGATTGTTGAAGAACGCACGGTAGGGCCTAGCTTAGGAAAAGATAATATTGATCAAGGTTTCAAGTCTGTAGTGATTGGTTTTGTCTTCGTTCTTGTCTTTATGGCTATTTGGTACCGTGTTTTTGGGATGGTTGCCAACTTAGCATTAGCATTTAACTTGGTGTTGATAGTAGCATTGTTATCGATGTTACAAGCCACACTCACAATGCCGGGTATCGCGGGGATTGTATTAACGGTCGGTATGGCGGTGGATGCCAATGTATTAATTTTTGAGCGAATACGAGAAGAGTTACGAGTAGGTAATAGCCCGCAAGCTAGCATTCATGCCGGCTATGCAAAAGCTTTCTCGACCATTGCTGATGCCAATGTCACCACCCTGATTGCAGCTATTGTATTGTTTGGATTTGGTACAGGTGCAATTAAAGGTTTTGCAGTGACCTTAATATTTGGTATCGCTACCTCAATGTTCACTGCGATTATGGGTACACGTGCAGTAATTAACCTCATTTATGGCAAGAAAAACAAGCCAAAATTGTCAATTTAAGGAACGTTTAATGCAAATTTTAAAAGAACAACCCAATTTTGACTTTATGAGCAAACGCAAGATTGCGACGATATTCTCAGCAATTTTAATCATTATTTCGATTGCCTCTCTGGTCATGAATAGTTTAAATTTTGGTATCGATTTTACCGGTGGCACAATGATTGAGCTAGCCTACCAAGAAGAGGCCGATTTAAATAAAATTAAAAATACAATAGAGCAAGCCGGTTATCAAGATGCGGTTGTACAAACATTTGGCTCTATTCACGATGTATTGATTCGTCTACCGATTGTTGAAGGCGAAGATATGGCGGAATTAAGCAATAATGTAGTGAATACATTACAAGCAGAACACGCCACACCAATTGATGTTAGACGTGCTGAGTTTGTTGGCCCTCAAGTGGGTGAGGAACTAACAGAGCAAGGCGGCTTAGCGATGTTATATGCCCTCATCGGCATCTTAATTTATGTTTCGCTGCGTTTTGAATATCGTTTTGCGATTGGTTCAGTTGTTGCTTTAGTGCATGACGTGATTATAACCCTAGGTATCTTTTCAGTATTCCAATTAGAGTTTGATTTAACCGTATTAGCGGCCATATTAGCGATCATTGGTTATTCACTTAATGATACGATTGTTGTATTTGACCGTATTCGGGAAACTTTTTTACGCCAGCGTAAAGGCAGCCCAACAGAAATTGTTAATCGTGCATTAAATGATACATTAAGCCGAACATTAATGACTTCGATAACCACTTTGTTAGTGGTCGCTTCCTTATTTATTTTTGGCGGCGATGTGATTCACGCTTTCTCAATTGCCTTGTTAATAGGTATCGTGATTGGTACCTACTCTTCGATTTATATTGCCAGTAATACTGTGTTGGCGATGGGTGTAAGTAAAGCTGACTTATTACCACCAGTGAAAGAAGATGGCCATGAAATTGGTGAGGATGGTAGCCAAGTTTAATTAAGCGTGTAAATAATGAAAAAATTTAAGGCTCGAGAAATCGGGCTTTTTATTGGGCGCAGGTTTTTGTTATAAAGAAAGAGACTTATAAAGATGTTGCTCATCACTATTTTTAGGACGAGTACGATCAATAGGCATAGCAATGATTTCTGCCTTTTTCTGATACACTGTTTTTTCGCTAGAGAGATCAACCGATTCAACACTTAAAATACGCATGCCGGAGAGATCACTGTCAAAACTCATAAAAGTGGCAAACTCTTCTAATCCTTGCATAATGTTTCTGGTTTCTAGTTCAAGCGCTTTTTTAGACATATCATTAGTTCTGTATATTTAGAGGTCAGAAAAGGTATCGGATCCGTCTCCTTTTTCTTGAGTGAAATGCAAGAAATAGAATTCACTGTGAACTTTGCTTGGCATTTAGGTTCTAAATATTCACATACTCAGCAATTACCCCATGTATTTTAGGAAATATTCCTAGTTCAGTCATGATGTAATCAGTGTATTATCTGGGTATTATTCACAAGGAATTATGATGATAAAACTAAAAATGTGGCTAGTAGGACTATTATTTGTAATCGCTTTACCCGTACAGGCCGAGTCAATAAATATTCAGTTGGACTACATTGGGCCAACAGAAGGCACTGTCTGGTTAGGTTTGCAACAAGGTTTATCTGAGGCCAATCTACAAGGTGAATTTTTAGGTCAAAAATATACCTTAAAGCCCGTTTCACTAGAAGAGCTAGCTAAGCAAATGTCACTGACAGCTGTTTTATTGGCGACAGATGCTGATACTGTGCTTAAAGTGGCACAAATGGCACAATTTAAACATGTGCCCGTTATTAATATAAATTCAGATAATGATAATTTGCGCAGTGCTTGCCTGCCTAATTTGCTAAACATAACGGCAAGTAACAAAATGAAGCAAGATGCCTCGCAACAATGGCTAGATAAGCACCCTGATTCTAAGGTCGTTGCTCAGGGTTGGCATAAAGACTTTAAAAAATTTGCTGCAAGTCAATTGAATAATCGATTTACAAAGGCGGCTGGTGTGATTATGGATGATGATGCATGGGCTGGATGGGCAACAGTAAAATTATTATCGGATACCGTAGCGCGAATGCAGAGTGCAGATTCAGCAGCCATGCTTGATTACCTTAAAAATGATCTTATTTTTGATGCACAAAAAGGCGCTGGGTCGACCTTTCGTGATACTGGTCAATTACGCCAGTTAGTATTGTTGATTGAAGATAATAAAATAGTCGCCGAAGCACCATTACGCGGTGTTAAAGGTGGTCTTGATAGTTTAGGTTTGATAAGCTGTAAATAGTCAGCAATATAACAAAAAATAATGAAATATATTTAAGGAACATAAGAATGAATTTGAAACATATCTTAGCAGTAGGCTCATTATTAATGATGAGTGCTAATACTTGGGCTGAACCGACATACCGACTATTTGTCACTAATGAAAAAGGCAATTCAGTAAGCGTTATTGATTCACGAACGGGCGAAGTTGAAACAACATTAGAAATTGGTGAACGCCCGCGTGGCATCGGCTTGTCACCTGACCATAAAGTATTGTACGTTGCATTAAGTAATGAAGATGCTATTGCAATGGTCGATGTGAAAACACTAAAAACAATCGGCAAATTGAATGCAGGCGAAGATCCTGAAACATTTGCCGTGCACCCGAATGGCAATCTTTACATGTCAAATGAAGATGATGCTAAGGCAACGGTAGTAAATCCTGCAACAGGAGAAATCCTCCATGAAATTAAAGTAGGGCTAGAGCCAGAGGGCGTTGCTATTTCACCTGATGGAAATACGGCTTTAGTGACCAGCGAGTCATTAAATATGGTGCATATTATTGATACAGCCACACATAAAATTGTAGCCAATGTATTAGTGGGCGCGCGTCCTCGAGGGTTAGCCTTTAATAGTGCCGGAAGTCTTGCTTATGTTAGTAGCGAAGTAGGAAATGAAGTTGCAATTATTGATATGGCAACACATAAAATCATAAAAAAAGTAACGCTTGATATACCAAAATCAAAACCGATGGCATTAGTGCTTAGCCCTGATGATAAAGTGGTTTATATGACAACAGGTCGTGCTTCAAAAGTAGCGGTATTGGATGCAAACACATTGGAGGTCCTTTCTACTATTGATGTAGGCAAACGCGTTTGGGGTGAAGTGTTAAGCCGTGATGGTTCAACGCTTTATACTGCAAATGGAGTGAGTCATTCAGTGTCAGTGGTTGATACAGCTTCGGGCAAATCAACAATGGAAATTGAGGTAGGTAAATT
>Ga0256840_1000146_pt1 | contig 65181 bp, 57 predicted proteins | sample 355202metaG_FD_185969 | JGI IMG/M metagenome (GOLD analysis project Ga0256840, IMG submission 185969) | Hydrothermal vent microbial communities from Mid Atlantic Ridge, Atlantic Ocean - 355-202 | ecosystem: Environmental > Aquatic > Marine > Hydrothermal vents | place: Atlantic Ocean: Mid...
TATTCACAAGCTGTAGTTTCAAGCAAAGGCGAGTTAATTGCTCATATCGGTCAAGGCAACCGCAAAGATGTGCGTAATGCCGTAGAAGCGGCACGCAAAGCCACAGGCTGGACCAACACAACTGCACATAACCGCGCACAAGTGCTTTATTTTATAGCCGAAAACTTAAGTCTTCGCAGTGATGAATTTGCTAAAAACATTCAATCCATCACAGGCGTTACAGCTAAAGATGCCCAACGTGAAGTCGATGTCAGCATCGAAAGATTGTTTTATTATGCCGCCATAGCCGATAAATTTGACGGACAAGTGCACACGGTTCCAGTCAGAGGCGTTGTACTTGCCATGCCTGAAGCCAATGGCATCATGGGCATTGTTTGCCCTGATGAAAATCCATTACTTGGTTTTGTCTCACTAATGGCAGCCACTATCGCAATGGGTAATCGAATTGTGATGATTCCATCGCAAAACTACTCATTAACGGCTTTAGAGTTCTACCAAATCCTTGAAACATCCGATGTTCCTGCAGGTGTGGTGAATATCATAAGCGGTGACAAAAATGAACTCGCACGCACTCTAGCCGATCATTATGAAGTCGAATCCGTGTGGTATTTCGGTGATGCCGAAGGTTCTACCATGGTTGAAAAAGCCAGTGCCGACAACCTCAAACGAACATGGGTCAACAACGGCAAAGCCAGAGATTGGTTTGATAACACCCAAGCACAAGGCAAAGAGTTTTTAAACCAAGCCACCGATATAAAAAATATCTGGACGCCATATGGGGAGTGAAAAGAAGTAACGCAAAGTTTTTTTAAATAAAACACGTCATTGCGAGGGAGGAACGACCGTGGCAATCTCCTTGGGTATCGTATTTTAAAGAAGAAACACAGTGGTTCGCGGAAAAGACACGGAGTTGCACAGAGGTTTTTTATTATAATTTAATTTTTCTCATGTTTTGAGAATGTCTTTTATTATTATTATTATTATTTATTTATTTTTAACTAGTGCTTGACCGAGAAAGTATTCGTAGCGAGGGAAAGTCTGGTTTTAGGCAATAATTTCTCATTATTTGAGGAGAATAGCTTGCTATTTGACGAGAATAAGGAGGAATTTTGTCAAAATCCAGCTTTTCCGCAGTAGAATATTCTTTCTCGGTCAGGCACTAACTAGCAAAGAGAAATTTATTATGAAACGTAAACTGATAATTGAATTGGACTCTGAAACAACGGAAAATTACTTAAAGTGGTTAGAGCCAATTCATCAACATTGTGCAGAAGCCAATTGTGAGTTCCCTGGTTTTAGTCTTAAACTTGACATCTACCCAACAATTTCAGAAATTGCCTACGGAGTTAATGAAGATAAATTAACAGAACTTGGGAATGTGAGCTTGAAACTTGTTGACTGTATAGAAGATTAAAAAATGAAAATTAAAAAACTTTCAGATTTAGAAAATCATTTACCAAATATTAATAATTATTATAATAAGTTAAAAGATGATAAGTTACGTGAACACACATATCTTTCAACATACCCTGAAATCATTAAATTTTCCCAAAATTCCCAATTGAATGACGTTCAAACATTTAAAATGCTTGCGTTAATGACATATGCTTGGATGCCTCGTGTTTTACGTATTGATGATGAATATTTAGTTTGTGCAGCATCACAATTATCAAAAGCTAAGGACATTACAAAGAATAATTATAAAGAAATAAAAATCCAACCAATTGCCGATTGCTTACATTCTTTAGTTGGTGCATCAAAAATATTACATTTCATTAATCCAGAGGTGTTTCCAATTTGGGATAGTAAAATTCAAATAATTGTAGGTGAAAACAATAATAACTATACCATGAAAAAATCAGAAAATTATTATCGTTATGTTGATATAGTTTATTCACTTATAGAAAATAAAAAATTCTATTCATTTTATAAAAAATACAATCAAGCTAACCACAAAAGATTAAAAAGTATGAATATCGAACAATATGATGTATCTCCAGTACGAGCTATTGAAGCATCTATATTTGAAATGGCTAATAATTATAGTTTAGATGTACACTTTAATAGAATGGGAACCCTGCAAATCAACAGTGTTTCAGGAGTTTCGATAATCAATGCGTTCTAAATCGGTGGGCGAGGCCACACCCTACAAAAACTCTGTGAATCTCTGTGTTCCTTGTCAGTTTTAAACAAAATTGCGATACTCAATGAGATTGCCGCGTCGTTCCTCCTCGCAATGACGCCATTTTTTTTATTCTTTGCGCTCCTTTGCGCCTTCTTTGCGACCTTTGCGTTCCGCTTTAAAAAACTCTGCGTAACTCTGCGCTTTCTCTGCGCTTTCTCTGCGCTTTCTCTGTGAACCTCTGTGTTCCTTAGCAGTTTCAAACAAAACCACGGTTCCCAAGGAGATTGCCACGTCTTTCCTCCTCGCAATAAAGAGTTTTAGTTCAATATAAATTGTTCTAAAGTGGTTTTGGTAAAGCTTGAGCCGCCTTAAAATAAGCGGTGACATCCATTGAAATTATTTTTAAGTACCCATAATTTTATAAATGTAATCCAAAATCCATGTTCTGATGCAATATTCCTAATATTTCTATAAAGTTTTTACTTTTACGATAAAAAATTACGTGCTTTCCTTCTGGATAACTTAAATAATTGGGTTTAATATCTTCACGAGAATAACCAATATCAGGGTTGTGGGATAACCAGATAAAGCGGTTATTCAGTGCTGTTAAATAAACACTACGTTTTTGTTTACCCCATTTGTTTTGGGTGTAGCGTGCGATTTGTTTAAGGTCATTTAATGCATTTGGAGTAAGTTTAAATCTATTTTTGGTTGGCATCGTATTCAGCATCCATTTCTGCTATCAAACCAGTTAAGCTGTAATTTGCAAACTCTCCTTTGTCAGCTTGTGCTTCACTTGCGGCTAAATGTTCGCGCAAGGCTTTTAATTTTCTTTCATTAATTTCTAATAATCGCAAACCAGCACGAATAACTTCACTAGTCGAATGAAATCGCCCTGTATTCAGTTGCGAATTGATAAAAGTTTCAAAATGATTACCCAGTGAAATACTTGTGTTTTTAGCCATAATGGTATCAAAAATGTTTGAATGCTTAAAATTATACCAATTATTGGTAGTTTTTCAATTGTTATTTCAATTATTAATCTTATAATATCTTTGATTTAAGTAAATATCCTCCGTAAGATGGGCTCCGCCCATCGGCAGTGTTTCAGGATTTTTGTTAATCAATGCGTTCTAAAGTGGTGTGCGAAGTTGCACCCTACAAAAACTCTGTGAATCTCTGCGTTACTTATCAGTTTTAAACAAAATTGCGATACTCAATGAGATTGCCGCGTCGCTTCGCTCCTCGCAATGACGCCTTTTTTACTTATCCCAACATAAACGCTTTGGCTTGTTCTAAGGTAGTTTGTGTGATGGTTGAACCACCAGACATACGGGTTAGATTGTGATTCTCGCTCCCACGATGTATAGCAGTAATTAAATGAAGGCTGTCAAAACCAAATGAATCATTACGCATTCCCACACGGAGCGTGAGGAACGAGTTTGCGTTCTTTTTATAGTGTTAAACTCATTTAAAAAAGTTTAAGTCGCTGGGCGAGGATACACCATAATATTATGGATATAATCTATTTTTTGCTTGTTTAGTTAGGTAAGTAATAATTGGTTTTGCAGATTGTATTTGATATAAATGTTCAAGAAAGCATGTAGAAATGGCATTTTCTAAGACGTCATTTTTAGTTACAGATTGATTAATAAGTTCAGCAAAGTGGATTAAATTTTTATTTGAAATTGTGCTGTGATATTTTCCGTAGTAATAGGTAAAATCTTGGAATAAGCCATGTAAATTTTGTCTATTGGGATCAAGTTCTTCAAATAGTTCATCTTGAAATTCGGGGAATAATTTCATTATAATATTTGATACCTCATTAAAATCCCTTTTTGTTAATTTTAATTTTGACATCATTAATTCAACATAAATGCTTTGGCTTGTTCTAGGGTGGTTTGTGTGATGGTTGAACCGCCTGACATGCGGGCGAGTTCTTGGATGCGTTGGTTGTTATTGAGTCGGTCCACCGAGCTTTCGGTCAAACCATTGACTTCGGTTTTACTCACGAGGTAATGGTGGTGTGCCAGTCCTGCTACGTGAGGTAGGTGAGTGACGGCGAAGACTTGTTGTTTGTTGCTGAGTTTACGCATCAATTTGCCGACAGTTTCGGCGACAGCTCCTCCGATACCGGCATCGACTTCATCAAACACAAAGCTCGAGGATTGGTCTTGTTTTTTGCATATTTCTATGGCGAGTGCAATTCGTGATAACTCACCACCTGAGGCGGTTTTGGACATCTTTTGTGGGGCTTGTCCTGGGTTCATGATGACTTCAAAATCACAATTATCTTGCCCTAATAATGAAATGTTTGCCTCTTTGTTATGCTTGATTTGTACAATAAAATGTGCTTTGTTTAATCCTAGTTTTTGAATAACTTGGGTGACATTATTGCTAAATGTTTTGGCAGTTTGGATTCGCTTATTTGATAATTGTTGAGATTTTTTAACGTATTTTTCTTCAATTTTAGTTAAATTTTCCAATAACTTGGCGCGTTTTTGTTTTTGTGAATCATTTAACTCCAGCTTCTCTGTTAGGTCAAGATGGTGTTGGTAAAGATTTTCAGCATTGACTTGGTGTTTGCGTGCTGTGCTGTATATTTGGTCTAAGCGATTTTCGATTTCGTGTAATTTTTCGGGATTAACTTCGACTTGACTGTGTTGTGCTTGGATTTCCGTTTCGATTTCATTTAAATTAATAGAGACTTCATCCAACATAGTTAAGATTTCACTCAAATCTATGCCTTGTATTTCAGTTAATGACGCAGTAATTTCGGCAATGACTTGGGTGACATTGTTATGGTCGCCATTTAACAAAGCCAGTGATTTATCCATGTTGCTTAAGGTGTCAACCGCACCAGTTAAGGCTTTTTGTTGTTGGTGCAGTTTATCCAGTTCATTTTCGGTCAAATTTAACTGTGATAATTCTTCAAATTGATAACGTAATAATTGGCTTTCGGATTCGTTCAATGCTCCTGCTAATTCAATTTCTGATAGTTGTGTTTGTGTTTGTTTGTGTTGTTGGTAAAGTTCTGCTACTTGAGTCAATAAATCCTTATAATCACCCGTTTCATCAATAACAGCAAGCTGGTATTTGGCATTGTTGAGTTTAATTTGATCGTGTTGCCCATGAATTTGCACTAATAATTCACCCAATTGCTTTAGACTGGCATTGGTGCAAGGTCTGGAGTTGAGCCATGATTTAGATCGTCCATCAGCAGTAATAACTCGCCTAATTTCAATTTCATTTGTTTCATCAAAGTCCAATTGTGCTAACCATTGCTGTGCTAATTTATTTTGGCTGATGTCGAATAGGGCTATTATTTCGCACTTTTGTTCGCCACTGCGAATGACTGAATAGTCCGCTCTATTACCAAGTATGAGTGATAAAGCACCCACAATTATGGACTTGCCTGCTCCAGTTTCTCCAGTAAAGGCTTGAAAGCCACTAGAGAAATCCAAATCCAGTTGCTTGATAAGAACATAATTTTTTATAAAAAGTGACTTTAGCATATTGAAATTTGAGTAATAAACATTATATAAGCGCCTGTTATTGTATCTATATTACAGAGAATGAACAAGATGAATGAAGAAACCCCTAAAAAAGAAGTGGATATTGAAGAAGTTATGGATAACCTCAATAATGCAGAAGATGTATCTGAAGCCGAAATAGAGTCTGAAATTGTGGAAGAAGAAATTCAACGCGATGATGAAGTGGCTAAATGCAAAGAAGAAATAATTCGCCTGCATGCGGAGATGGATAATATCCGTAAACGCAATGCTCGTGAGTTGGATAACTTACGTAAATATGCGATTGATCGTTTTGCTAAAGCTTTGCTTCCCGTTGCCGATAGCATGGATAAGGAGCTTGAGGCTTTTGAGAAAGATGGCGTTGAAATGACGGTTGAACAAATGGTTGAGGGAACTAAAATGACACAACATGTGCTTAATAAAGTGCTCAAAGATAATGGCATGAAAATTATTAATCCAGTTGGTGAAAAATTCAACCCTGAATTTCATGAAGCCATGACACAAATCCCTAATCCTAATTTGGCTCCCAATACGATTGTGGATGTATTCCAAAAAGGTTATATCTTAAATGGTCGCCTTGTACGTCCTGCAATGGTTGTTGTTTCTAAATAAGACTTTTTCAAAAGCAAATAAAAATGGCATTCCAAAAGGATGCCATTTTTTATTTTTGTAATCTGGATCCTATAACCTAAAACCTGTCACCTGATACCTGAAAAAACTACAACGCCTCAATAATGCCAGCAGCACCCATACCAGTACCAATACACATGGTTATCATGCCGTATTTTCCACCAGTTCGGCGCAAGCCGTGAATGGCAGTGGCAGCTCGGATTGCGCCTGTTGCACCTAATGGATGACCTAATGCAATAGCGCCACCATTTGGATTGACTTTATCGGTATCTAAATTTAATTCACCAATAACAGCCAAAGATTGAGCGGCAAAGGCTTCATTGAGTTCAATCCAATCCATGTCTTGGACTTTTAATCCAGCAAGGTCTAACACCTTTGGAATGGCTTTTATTGGCCCAATACCCATAATATCAGCAGGAACACCCGCGACAGAAAATCCGTGGTATTTGGCTATTGGGGTCATGTTGTAACGCTTTAAGGTTTCTTCATTAACCAACAACAATGAACCTGCTCCATCACTCATTTGTGATGAGTTACCTGCGGTGACCGAACCACCCATCTTGAACACAGCACGCAATTTGTTTAACACCTCAATTGAAGTGCCTTTACGTGGACCCTCGTCATTTTCAACCGTTTTTGTAGAGACGATAGTTTCGGCCTTGGCTAAGTCAGGTGTGCGTGATTCAATGGTATAAGGCGCGATTTCATCTTTAAAATAGCCTTTTTCGATGGCATTTAAGGCACGCATATGTGAATTGTAAGCAAATTCATCTTGGGCTTGACGCGATACCTTCCATTGGTCAGCGACATTTTCGGCAGTAATTCCCATGCCATAAGCAATGCCGATGTTATCATCTTCAAACACTTTTGGGTTCATGGTGACTTTATTGCCCATCATTGGCACCATGCTCATGGATTCTGTTCCACCAGCAATGGCGCAGTTCATTTGCCCTGTGGCAATTTGTTGAGCCGCAATAGCAATGGCTTGTACGCCTGATGAACAAAAGCGGTTGATGGTCATGGCAGGAACGGTATCAGGAATACCAGCAAGTAAGCTGGCGATACGGGCAATATTCATGCCTTGTTCACCCTCAGGCATGGCACAACCAATGACCACATCGCCGATTTCATTTTTATCAAAATCAGGGTGGCGTGCAAGCATGGTTGACATACAATGCGATAATAAATCATCAGGACGGGTTTTGTTAAACATGCCTCTTGGTGCTTTACCAACAGGAGTTCTTACGGCTTCTACGATATAAACGTCTTGTACTTGTTTCATAATATTTCTCCTATTAGTTGCGAAGGGGTTTGCCAGTTTTTAAGGTGTGTTCAATTCGTGCCAATGTTTTTGGCATCTGAATCAACTCGATAAACAATTTGCGCTCTAAATCGAGCAAATATTGTTCACTCACGCGCGAATTGCTATCAACATCACCACCAGAGATTACTGTGGCAATTCGTACAGCAATTTCATAATCGTGAGGGCTCATCATGCGACCTGCCATCATGTTGGCAAGTATCATTTTCATGTTGGCAATACCTGCTTGACCACAAACGCGAATGTTTTGGTCTTCGGCTGGTGCGCGATAACCTTTGGCGTGTAACCATTTGACCTTCTCTTTGGCAACATACAAGACTTCGTGAGAGTTAAACACAATGTCGGTGCATGGTTTGAGCAGTTTCCATTTTTTGGCTTCTAAGCCAGAACCAGCAACTTGCGCCATCGCTACGAGCTTGAAGAAGTGTTCAATTTGAGGGTACAAATCTCCTGTTTCAAAATCCTCAGATGTGCGTCGGGCAATCTCTTTGAGTCCGCCACCTGCAGGCAATAAACCAACACCGGCTTCAACCAGACCAATATAGGACTCAAATGCAGCCACAACAGATGTGGCATTCATGGAAAATTCACAACCGCCACCCAATGCCATACCTCGAACGGCAATAACCGTTGGCACCTTGGAAAATCTTAATGTTTGAGAAGTTTGTTGGAAGGTGTTAACTAGGTCTTCGACTTCATCAACTCGCCCTTCTGCTACAGCTTGGAGCGCAGGGGCTAGGTTTGCGCCCAAGGTAAAGGGTTCGGTTGTTTGCCAAATAACCAAGCCTTTATAATCGGCTTCGGCAATTTTAACGGCTTTTTGAATGCCTGCTAAAACACCAGTTGTAACGATGTGTTTTTTGGTTTTAAAACTGGCTATCAAAACGCCATCGCCCATGTGCCACAAACGAATATCATCGTCTTCGTGCACGGTTGTGCCATAATCGGACTTTTCACCGATGGTTAATTCTGGGAATAACTGGCGTTTAAAGACGGCTAAATCTGGTCGGCCTTGGAATGACTTGGTTTTGGGTGCGTATGAACCTTCGGCGGTGTGAATGCCATCAATTTCGGCAACCCACTCAGGTAAAGCGGCTTGCACCATGGTTTTGCCATCTTTCATGTCTTGGTTTATCCACGAAGTGACTTTTTTCCAATCGGCAGCTTGCCAAATTTCAAATGGTCCTTGTTTCCAACCAAAGCCCCAGCGAATGGCAAAATCCACTTCACGGGCATTGTCAGCAATTTCTTCTAAATGGTAAGCTGAATAATGGAATAAATCGCGGTACATGCTGTATAAAAATTGTGCTTGGTTTGAATTTGATGCGCGTAATTGTTCAAAACGCTCAACTGCATTTCTATTTTTTAAAATAGCCAAGACTTCATCGTCGATTTTGGCATCTTGTAGGCGGTATTCTTTCTTTTTAATGTCTAAGATTTTTATATCTCTGCCTTCTTTTTTATAAACACCTGCACGTGTTTTGGCACCCAAGGCTCCTGCTTGAATTAAATCCGTTAACCACGAAGGCAGTTTGTAGTGTTTATTCCATGGGTCATCTGGCAATCCATTAAGCATGGTATTGACGGTGTGGTTTAAGGTGTCTAAGCCAACCACATCTGCGGTTCTAAACGTGGCGGATTTGGCTCGTCCAATTAATGTGCCAGTTAAAGCGTCGACTGTTTCCAATGGAATGTTGAATTTCATGCCGTGATAAATGGTGCAAATAATGGAAAACACACCAATGCGATTGGCAATGAAATTGGGTGTGTCTTTGGCATTAACAACGCCTTTGCCAAGAGTTGATGACATGAACTCAGTTAAAGCAGTAATTACATTCGCATCAGTTTTTTTAGTTGGAATAATTTCAACCAAATGCATATAGCGTGGTGGATTGAAAAAATGCACACCACAAAATTGGTGTTTTAGTTTTTCAGGAAAAACTTCAGAAAGTGCATTAATACTCAAACCAGATGTATTGGTGGCAAAAATGGCATCGACTTTGATGTAGTCTTCGATTTTATCGTACAAAGATTTTTTAATGTCCATGCGTTCGACAATCGCTTCGATAACTAAATCCACTTCGAGTAATTTTTCTAAATCGGTTTCGTAATTGGCTGGTTGTATCAGTTGTGTCACCGATTTATAACCCAAAGGTGCGGGCTTTGCCTTGCCCAACATTTTGATGGCTTTGTTGATAATTGCATTTTTGTCTTTGCCTTCACTTGGCAAGTCAAAAAGGATGACCGGAATGCCTGCATTGGCAAAATGGGCAGCAATTTGTGCTCCCATAACGCCAGCACCAAGTATGGCGGCTTTTCTCACAGTATAGTTATTTTTCATAATTGTTTCCAAAATGGTTAGTTAATTTGATTTCTAAGATGCTTATGTAAGCCTCTCGCAGTTGTTCTGATTGTTCGACACTAAGGATGCCTGCTGCCAAACATCGGTTGATTAAAAGTTCGTAATTGTCAGTGGTTACGGGTGTCCCTGTTGCATTGGTTACGGCAATTTCAGCAGAAGCTGCCTGATTTAAATTTTGTTTTGCTTGGTATATTTTCTTTAAAAAAGGGGAATAATGGCTAAATGGACTACTGCTGTTTCCATCTGATTGGCATATTTCTTCAATATTGTTGTGGATGGGTTTGTTGGCATTAATAAAATGATAAGGTCGCCCTGTTGGGAATAATAGCAGTTTGATTAACAGGGTTGGAATGCGATTGAATGCTAAGTTTATGGTGTTTTTTAGTGCATTTTGAGAGGCGTATAACTCATTCTTCAAGGTGAGTTTGGCTAACCTTTTTGTATGCGTGTTGTCACTGCTTGAAACATAGTAATCATAAAGCCCAATGGAGGATACAATGTGTTGAATGCAATTACCAAGATGGCTGGCAAAACTGGTGTTGATTTTGTGTTTAAATGTCCAGTTAATAAGCGTAATATCGGATAAAAAAGCAAAGCTACAACTCATGCGCTTAATCATGTATTTGTATTTATTTTTTTGAAAAAATAATCGCCCAACAAAGGATGTTCGTAATGAATAAAGCCACACTTTACTCAGGTTTTGTAGAATATAACCAACGTGTTTAACAATTAACTGATCAAATGCTTTTGCTGAACTTTTATTGGTTGGGTTCATCAATAATTCTACTTCTTGAGAATAATACGGGTGGCAAGCCAAAGAAGCTTTTTTAATTAATGGCAATTGATTGATTTCATGGCTCATGCCATCAAGTTCAGTTGCTAGGTGGGCGACTTTATAAAAAGAGCGCACCTTGCTTTCGGTTTTGATGTTATGCGAATTTGATCCTAAAATTCCCCGCAATAAGCTCAGTTGGTTCATTGTTTGAGAAATGTGAGTTTCTTTGTTTAAAATTGATGTGAATTTTAACAAAGGGTCTTCTAAATTATTATGTAAGGCCATTTTGTTAGCGAGCTGCAGTTTTAAGCATTGACTAAATTGCTCATTAAGTTTAGATAAAACCACTCGAAAACTTAAGAGTTGTCTGCCATTTTGTTTTTGCAGGTGAGCAAAGTACCACGAAGTTAAGGTGGCTGTTTTATTGGTTGGAATTGATGTAGCAAGTGGCCAAATATTACTGGCGTGGCATTGGTTTTTATAGAGGTATTCTAGTCCTTTTCCGATTCCGTGTTCTTCATTGATAATGTGGGTCAATGGTATAAAGACATTGTTGCCAGTGCAGGAAAAATAATGCAAAAAGTCGTCGTAGGCTTTTAAGCCTTTTTTATAAGTGACATTTTTAATTTCCTTGTTGATAATGCAAATGGCAGTTCCTAAGTTAGTTTTGTTTTTAAATTGGTTGTTAAAATCTTTGATATTGACATTAATGTAAAAACAATTAGATTGCGAAGTGCCAAGTAAGATGACGTCTTGGAAAGACACTCGTATGCCCATAATTTCTTTATTTTTAACGAACTTTTTTTCAATTCTGCCTTCAATAGAGGATTTTTGCGAATCGAGAGTTTCGTAAAGAGAAGTTGGCTTAAGGAAGGGCAGCATTTTAGCAGAAGCAAAAAGTGGCAGGTATTTCTCTTTTTGTTTACGACTGGCAAAATGGTGTATAAAGCTTGTTAAAGAGTCTAAATTTAAAATGCCGATAATTGCTGAAATTATTGGGTTAACTTTACCAATATTGGTTAATGTTTGTGATATGTCACTACTTGAAAAACCTTGCCCATTATAGCATTTATTGATTAATAATGCGGTAGCACCCAAAGCAGATAGTTTGTTTATTTTGGTAAAATTGTTTATTTTCGAATCCATTATAATGGAGTAAAACTCAGCTTCTTGTGGAATGCTTTGTCTTGTTTCTGCTTTATGTTTTAGTTTAATGAACTGTGGTTTTCCCTGAAAGATTGAGCGTTCGAATTCAGTGGAAAACCACCCATTATCTATTCTTTTGAAGTTTTGCCAATTTGAATTGGCTTTTTTCAATGCATGAAAGATAGGCTTAGTTATAAGCTGGAGTCGCAGTTTGTTAATGGTTAAAATTAAAGTAATAATTGTTGTGGGGATGATGAGAAATAAAAATTGATTTTGAGAGATTAATGAAAAAAACTTAAATGCCAATATAAAACCCACAAAGGCTAGTGAAAAATACGTAAGTTTCACAAAATAAAAACTTGATAGCAGAGTTAAGAGAGTCAGAATTAAAAGAAGCAGAGTCATCATTTATTTATTTTGATGGAGTCAAAGAAGCTAATGCAAATTCGATTAATTCATTACAACAAAGGTTGAAATAATCTGATTCACTCAAATCTGATGTTTTGCTCGATGCCCCAAAATCTGCCATGACGTATATGAGTGCCCCCATAATGAAGTGAAAACGCCAAAAGACAGTGCTCTCACTCAGGTGAGGGCTTGATCTTTGAATGGATTGTGCAAACCTTTTTATTATGTCTGCGTACCTTTTACTCAGTAAATTGTGTAGGAACTCACTTTTTTCAGCGTAAGCACGAGCAAGAACAAGCATAAAACGTTTACCACCTTGGTGCTTGTCGTTACTCATGGTTAAAGCGGGGGCTATAAATGCTTTTAAGATATGTTTTAAATTGCAGGGTTTTAGAGTTCCACTTTCTAGCTCATCCAAAAGATTGACGCGTAATTCGAACAGAGTATCAAGCCTTCTTTCTAACATCATTTCAATTAATTTTTCCTTATTGCCAAAATGGTAATTGACTGCAGCTAAATTTGTCTTAGCATGAGTGCTAATGGTGCGCAAAGAAATACCTGAAAATCCTTTTTCTGAGATAAGTTTTTCCGTTGTATTAAGAATTCTTTCTTTGGTTGATAGGACTGTCATTATTAAAGTGTTTGTTGTGATTATATGGCTATTTTATCTGATTGAATTTTCTATTACAATTCAAACGTTCGTATGAGGGGAGAAAAACTATTGGAAAAGTAAAACTTATGCATAAATCTTACGCAAAAGCATGTATAATCGCGGTTTTTAGGATTAATCTAACGAAATCTTAAGGTTTTGATTCAAAATAAATCAAGGGTAAGTTAAAATGTTAGGTTAAATATTTTGTGTAACGTTAAGAAAATAAAAGAATATTTTCTTAAATATTAAGTGGAGTTAAAATAATTATGGCAGTTGAACAAACATTGTCTATCATAAAACCAGATGCAGTAGCAAAAAATGTTATTGGACAAATTTACCAAAGATTCGAAGATGCAGGTTTAAAAATCATTGCATCAAAAATGAAACACCTAAGCCAGCAAGAAGCCGAGGGCTTTTACGCTGTACATAAAGAGCGTCCTTTTTTTGCAGATCTTGTCACATTTATGACATCTGGTCCTGTTATGATACAAGCTTTACAAGGCGATGATGCAATTGCTAAAAACCGTGAATTAATGGGTGCAACAAACCCAGCAGAAGCCGAAGCTGGTACAATCCGAGCTGATTTTGCAGAAAGTATAGATGCCAATGCAGTTCATGGATCAGATGCTCCAGAAACGGCTGCGGTAGAAATTGCTTATTTCTTTGCTAGTACTGAAGTTAACCCTAGATAGTTCTCTAAAGTAATAATATGTCAGAAGAAAAAATAAATCTTCTCGGCTTAGACCGAGTTGCACTGGAAAAGTTATTTGCCAAGATTGGTGAACAAAAATACCGTGCAACTCAGTTTATGAAAGGACTCTACCATCACTACGAATCAGATTTTGATAATTATACAAATTTTAGTAAATCTTTGCGTTCAAAGATGCAACTATTTTCAACACTTGAAGTACCGCATGTTGTCAGCGAAAAAATTTCAAAAGATGGAACAATCAAGTGGTTAATGCAGATGAACGAAGGCAATGCCATCGAAACGGTTTATATTCCTGAAAAAAACAGAGGCACTTTGTGTATTTCGTCTCAGGTTGGTTGTTCATTGAATTGTACTTTTTGTGCAACTGGCGCTCAAGGTTTTAACCGCCACTTAACTACGGCTGAAATAATTGGGCAAGTGTGGATTGCTGCTAAGCGATTAGGGCAGTCGACAAAAAATAGAAAACTGACCAATGTTGTGTTAATGGGAATGGGAGAACCACTAGCTAATTATTCACGGGTACTTCCTGCTTTACGTATTATGTTGGATGATTTTGGTTTTGGGTTGGCATCACGCCGTGTAACCGTCAGTACTTCGGGTATGGTTCCCTATATTTATAAGCTTAATGAAGATATTGAAGTTTCATTAGCGGTTTCATTACATGCGGCAACTGATGAGTTGCGCAGTGAAATAATGCCTATTAATAAAAAATATAACATCGAAACACTTTTAAAAGCATGCAAGGATTTTGTTAAGGATAAAAGGAAAGCTAAGATTACATTTGAATACACTTTAATAAGAGGTGTTAATGATAAACCTGAACACGCAAGAGCTTTAGTTAAACGACTTAAAAATATTCCATGTAAAATAAACCTCATTCCATTTAACCCTTTTCCAGGCAATAGTTTTAAACGTTCATTACCAGAATCAATAGAATTGTTTCAAAACATCTGCGAAAAAAGCCGAATAGTTACCACGGTAAGAAAGGTAAGAGGTGATGACATTGATGCTGCTTGTGGTCAATTAGCTGGAGAGTTTTACGATCGAACTCGCCGTTCCAATCAAATTCAACTGAAGGTTTCATAAAGTCATGGCATTTAAAAGCATAGTTCTATCATTTTTCATCGTATTAGTTAGTTCATGTGCTTCATCAGGCGGCTCGAAACACAGCAATAAACGAACAGAAAACATCAAAGCAGCCAAGACTAACTCGGCAGAAAAAATTAATGTCGACTTAGGCGTGGGTTACCTCAAGAGGGGGAAAGAAGGTGACATTGATGTTGCGATTAAAAAATTCAAGAAAGCGATTAAAATTAATCCAACCTATGCATTAGCTCATTCTATGTTGGCGACTGTTTACGATAGAAAAGGCTTGTTTGACAGTGCTGAATTTCATTATAAAAAATCCCTCAAATACAACAATGGCAATCCGAATATTGTTAATAATTATGCCAATTTCCTGTGCCAAAGAGGTAAGTATACTCAAGCCATTGATAAATATAAGGAAGTGATAGGTAATCCAAAATACACAACACCGGCATCAGCTTATGAGAATGCAGGTGTTTGTGCGATGAAAGCCGATAAACTCGAAGAAGCTGAAAACTATTTCAGAGAGTCATTAAAACTCAATAATAAATCAGCCAATTCACTCTATTATTTATTAACTATGTACCTCAAAAAAGGAAATTACATGAAGGCGCGTGCATTTTTGCAGAGGTTAGAGCAAGTGGTGCAACCATCTGAGAAAATTCTGGCAGCAGGTTATCAAGTTGAAAAAGGATTAAATCACACAAAGCTCGCCAAAAATTATTTGACCCAATTGAAGAACAGATTTCCCCAGTCTGAGTCCCTAAAACTAATCCAAGAGAAGTAAAACATGAGTTCAAATGAAAACAATAATAATAACTTAAAAACATTACGAATTGATAAAGGATTGTCTATTGAAGAAGTCGCGGAAGAACTAAAATTATCGACAGACGTGATAAAAAAGTTGGAAAGTGGTCAATTTTCAGAATTAGGTGCATTTCCCTATGTGCGCGGTTATCTAATTAATTATGCAAAATTATTAGGTGTTGATGCTCAGGTATATGTAGATAAGGTTCCAAAATCAGAAATAAATATTCCTCTAGTCAACACCAGTCACAGTATGGCAAAAGGAATTAAATTAAAGCGTCGTTCTAAAAGTATAGTCAGTTATGCTTTAGGCACGTCTATCCTGATTGCCGTCAGTGTTAGTGGTTGGTTTGTGTTGAAAAACTACATGAAAAATTCAAAAGCGGCACACAGTATCGAAATTGTTGAAACCGACAGTTTGGAAATTACCCCGCAGGAAAATAGTGCTTTAGAAAATGAAATGAAAAGTGTGAAAGATGACAATTACCATTATTCATCGTTAATTCCAAGTTTGGAAAAGTCAAATAATAATCCAGAGGATTCTCAGGAAATTCAAACCCCGTCAATTCAAACTAATTCAGCGGATGAAATGAATTTAGAGATTCCGCAAAAAATAGAACAAGAACCCAAACAAAAACCGCCGAGCAAATACACTATTTCAATAACAGCAGCGCAAACAAGTTGGGTGAAAGTTGAGAACAATGAAGGGAAGAAGTTACTCAATGACTTGTTAAAACCTGGTACAATTGTGTTAGAGTCCGAAGAACCTGTGCATTTTCGAATAGGAAATACTAAAGAAGTTAAAATCGAAATCAATGGAAAACCAATTAATTTGAATGAATTTTCAAAAAAGAATATAGCGGATTTTAATTGGCCGCTTAAGGGATAGTAATTATCTCAACTCAAGTTCATTCTTTGATTGAATTATATTTGTTTTGATTTAAAATAAAATTTCTACAATATACAGAGTTTAGATTTGAATAAGAAAATTTCACGATTAAGAGGAATGTACGATGTTTTACCTGACGAGAGTTGGATTTGGCAAAGGATTGAACACATCGTAGAAGAAACTTTCCAATCGTATTCTTACCAACAAATTAGGTTTCCTATTGTTGAAAAAACCCAACTTTTTCATACCACAATTGGCGAAGCAACCGATGTTGTGGAAAAGGAAATGTTTTCTTTTCAAAGCCGCTCAGGTAATTCAATTAGTTTAAGACCTGAAGGAACGGCGGGTTGCGTTCGAGCAGTTATTCAAAACCAGTTGTGTAATAGAGGGGCGACTCAAAAGCTCTGGTATATCGGTCCTATGTTTAGGTACGAGAGACCGCAAAAAGGCAGAAATCGCCAATTTACTCAGATTGGAGCAGAATATTTTAATGTTGAATCCGCTCATGCTGATGCTGAACTTATTTTAATGACCGCTCGATTATGGAAAAACCTTGGACTGCCAAACATTCAATTAGAAATTAATTCCTTAGGAACGAGTCAGTCACGTAAAGCTTATCGCGAAGTTCTGATTGCGTATTTCCAACAACACAGTGAGCTGCTGGATGAAGATGCACAAAGACGCCTATTAACGAACCCGCTAAGAATTTTAGATTCAAAAAACCCAAATATGAAAGAAATGATTAACAATGCTCCACTGTTAAGTGACTATTTGGATGATGAGTCAAAAGAGCACTTTCAACAGCTCAAATCAATTCTCGATGCCTGTAAAATCAGCTATAAGATAAATCCAAAATTAGTGCGGGGTTTAGATTATTATTCAAAAACTGTGTTTGAATGGATTACAACAGATTTAGGCTCACAAGGAACAATCTGTGGTGGAGGTCGTTACGATAGCCTCGTTGAACTACAGGGAGGTAAGCCAACTCCTGCTGTGGGATTTGCAATGGGCGTGGATCGCATTGTCGAAATTATCAAAGATTTAAAGTTATGGCAGAACAACAATGAGTCCAAAACATACCTGATAGTTGATAAAGAAGTCGCCATGGAAACAGCTTATAAATTGTCAGAAAAAATCCATCAGGCTTTGCCACAATTAAAGCTTTTTATGAACCAGAATCCAACAAGTTTTAAGGCGCAATTTAAAAAAGCAGACAAAATGGGTGCTCAATTTGCTATTATAGTCGGACAAGAGGAAGCCAAATCAGGAAAAATTACCCTAAAATACTTAAGGAATAAAGAAATCGGGCAGCAAAGTTTTGAGTTTGCAGAGTTTGTGAGCTTTATGAATAAACAGCAATAATGAGGTTATTATGGATCTAGCATTAAAACAAAGATTAGTTGGCGCATCGGTTTTGATAGCCTTAGCCGTCATATTTTTACCCTTATTATTTGATGGTTCAACTCAAGAAAGCAATCAAAGTATAACAATTGAGATTCCACAAGAACCACAAGAGTTAACACAAAAAGTGTTGTCTATTGATGGAAATACCAAAACTAATAAGGCAGAGCTGGAAATCAAAAAAGAAGTCATTGCTGACAAGCCGCCGATTAAAAAACAAGAAACTATTGTCGAGATTGTTGATAACTCAGAACCTAAAAAGCCAGTGGTTATTGGCAAAGAACAACCCAAAAAGGAAGTTGAAAAAATAGTCGATACTCCTAAAGAGAAACCTCAAACACAAAAATCTAAAAAGACTCCGGAAGTCCTTACAGACAATAACCTAGGGAATGCAAATGTCAGTTATCGAATAAAACTGGGAGTCTTCTCGGAGGTTAAAAATGCACAAAAAATTAAAGCAAAACTTATTCATAATGGCATCGATGCGATTGTTGAAAAAGAGGCTGCCACTGGTTTATATAAAGTCTATTCCAAGCAGTATGTAAACTTAGCACGCACCAAAGAACTGAATAAAAAAATTCAAAATCTTAAACTAAAACTGGGTAAAACAAGCATAGAAACACTCGATGAAAGTGCCAGTGATGATGCTCAGATGTTATTGGATACAGGATGGATAGTGCAAATAGGTTTGTTTTCAAGTCAACAAAACTCGATAAAGTTGCGCGATAAAATACGTAAAAAAGGATTCGTCAGTTTTGTGGATTCCATCACCACCTCAAGCAATAAAAAAATGTATCGGGTTAGGGTCGGGCCATTTGCAACAAGAGACGAAGCACTATCAGAACAAAAGAAAGTTAAGAAGACTATGAATCTCAAGGGCATTGTCAAGCCTCATGAAAAACAAAAAGTAGTGCTTTAGGAGAAAAGCAATGAACTGGTTAGATTATGTGTTTTTAGCTATTTTGGGTCTTTCCGTTATTATCAGTTTATTTCGAGGTTTAACTCGAGAGGTTTTTTCATTAGTCATTTGGGCAGGAGCCTTTTGGATAGCCTATCATTTTGTTGATACAGGAGCCAATGCCTTAAGCAATTATATCGAGTTGCCCTCGGCTCGCCATTTAATCGCTTTTGTTGCTTTATTTATTGCAGCATTGATTATTGGAGGAATCATTAATTTTATTATTGGCAAGCTCATCAAGTCAACAGGGTTAAGTGGTACAGATCGATTTTTTGGAATGTTTTTTGGTGCTATGCGCGGCTTAATTGCGATAGTTGCTATTACCTTCTTTGTGCAAGCCACTCCTTTATCAGAAGACCCGTGGTGGCAACAATCAAAATTAGTTCCTTATTTTACTAAAGTTTCAGAATGGGCAAGGGAAAATATGCCCGATCAGTTTAAAAACTACTTTTCCTTCTTGGAAACAAAAAAAGCAGAAGAACAGGAAAACAATAAAAAAGACTCCAATGGCATGGAGTCACTAATTAAAAAAATTGTAAACGAATCAAAAGATTTGCTGCCAGAAACCAACAATCAAAAACAAGACGAACAAAATTCTTCTGAGGATAATTAAATGTGTGGAGTTATCGGCGTAGTTAGCCAAAAACCTGTCGCAACAACCATTTACGAATGTTTAACCGTTTTGCAACACCGTGGTCAAGATGCCGCAGGAATTGCAACTTGCGAAAAAAGACGCGTGGCACTGGTTAAGGACAATGGCTTGGTTCGAGATGTTTTTAATGCAGAAAATGTCAAGAAGTTACATGGAAACATGGGCATCGGACACACGCGTTACCCAACAGCAGGCGGTGACAATCGCTTGGAAGCACAACCTTTTTATGTTAATTCTCCTTATGGAATTGCTTTGGCTCACAATGGCAATTTAATCAATACAAAGCAATTACGTAATGAACTATTTGAACAAGACCGTAGACACATAAACACAGGCTCAGATTCAGAAGTTCTACTCAATGTACTGGCACATGAACTGCAAAAAAATAGCGAGCCTATACTAAAGGCGAAACATGTATTTGATGCTATTACGGCATTAAATAAACGCTGTATTGGCGGATTTGCCGTGGTTGCAATGATTCCTGGTCATGGAATTATCGGGTTTCGTGATCCAAATGGAATAAGACCTCTGGTATTGGGTAAACGCATTGTTAATAACCAAGATGAATATATGTTGGCATCCGAAAGTGTAGCTTTAGATTTACATGGCTATAAATTGGTCAGTGATGTGGCTCCAGGCGAAGCGGTATTAATCGGTATTGATGGTAAGTTATATAGGCAACAATGTTCAACGGTTAAAAATCATACGCCATGCATTTTTGAATTTGTTTACTTTTCTCGTGAAGATTCAATAATTGACAATATTTCTGTCCATAAAGCCCGATTGCGTATGGGGGAGGCTTTAGCAGAAAGAATCATCAAAGAGATTCCAGAACACGACATCGATGTGGTCATCCCAATACCTGATACCGCGCGTTCTAGTGCCATTCCTTTGGCTTATGCATTAAATGTTAAATTCCGAGAAGGGTTTGTTAAAAACCGCTATATTGGACGCACCTTTATTATGCCAGGTCAAGAAGAGCGCGTTAAATCGGTTAGGCGTAAGCTTAATGCGATAGATTTAGAATTTAGAAATAAAACAGTGTTGCTGGTGGATGATTCCATTGTACGGGGCACGACTTCAACACAGATTATCCAAATGGCACGAGAGGCAGGTGCTAAAAAGGTCTATTTTGCTTCAGCAGCCCCTCCTGTTCGTTACCCCAATGTTTATGGAATTGATATGCCTGCAGCGAATGAGCTAGTTGCGCACAACAGAACAGAGCAAGAAGTGTGTGAAATACTTGGGGCAGATAAAGTTTTTTACCAAAGTCTCGATGATTTAATTTTGGCCTGCTCGGATGATAACAAATACGTGACTCAATTTGATACTTCTTGTTTTTCAAACGAGTATGTTACCGAAATTGATGCCGATTACCTTCAACAACTCGAAGTGAATAGAAGTGACAAAGCCAAACAACAAGCCTGATTATGACGTCATTATCGTAGGTGGTGGTATGGTTGGAATGGCAGCGGCTTTAAGCCTGTCACAACTTAATTTATCCATTGTCTTACTTGAAAGCAGAGTAGTACAGGGTGACTCACATCCTAGCTATGATGATCGAACCTTAGTCGTTAATCAAGCATCGGTGTGTTTTTGGAAAAACTTAGGGATTTGGCAAAGAATTGAACAAAACATAACACCAATAAATAAAGTGCATGTGAGCAACAAAGGGCATTTTGGTTCGGTTAATTTTGATAAGGATGAACTCAATGTGGCGGCTTTGGCGTATATTGTTGAGGCAAAAATTCTGGGCTTTGCTTTAAAACTTACCTGTGAAGAAAATGAACTGATTAAAATCATTGCACCAGCTTCTTTTAAACAGATGCAATACAAAAAAGATTCTGTTGAGGTAACTTACAGTGTGGGAGAAAACATCCATACAATTTCCAGCAAACTGATGCTAGCAGCCGATGGTATCCAATCAGGTATTCGTAAACAACTCGAATTAGAAACACGAATAAAATCCTACCAGCGAACTGCTATTATTTGCAATATCACCCCAGAATACAAACACAACAACTGTGCTTTTGAGCGATTAACTGACAAAGGACCAACTGCACTATTGCCCTTTGTGAGTAATCGCTGTGGCTTTGTTTGGTCGATGGAAAATACCCAAGCTCAAGCGATTTTGGATTTGTCCGATGAAGATTTTCTTCATAAAGCGCAACAACAATTTGGTTACCGATTAGGCAAGTTTATTAAAGCAGGAAAACGCTCCAGTTATCCTTTATATTTGGTGACAGTTCCACAACAAGTTAAAAATCGTGTGATTTTGATTGGCAATGCCGCCCATGGCATGAGTCCTGTCTCTGCGCAAGGCTTAAACTTGGCAGTTCGAGATGTGGCTCGACTATTTGATGTAATAAAAGAAATAACCCATAAATCCCAAGACATTGGTGCAGAAGAAACTTTAAATGCCTACCAAAATGCCATCAATACCGATCAACAGCAAACCATGCGATACACCGATGACCTCATGTCTTGGTTTAAAATAGATGAGCCTATTGTTGCGGCATTACGGTCAATCGGTTTGTTTACCTTAAACCAATCAAAGTATTTAAAACAAGAGCTGTTTCACCGTGCCTCTGGCTACCGTGGTGAAATTCCACAACTCTTGAGGAAAAAAGCATGAAACGTGTGGATATAATCATCTCAGGTGGTGGCATGATAGGTTCGATTGCTGCTGTTGCTGCGAGCAGACAAGGCTTGTCGGTTTTGCTTATTGAAGCCCAAGCTATTGATACGATTCAACAGAAATCACCTCGGGACTTACGCGTATCAGCCATCTCTGCTGATAATATCAATTACTTAAAAGAGTTAGGCATATTTAATCATCTGCTTCAAGAGCGAATCCAATCGTATAGTAAAATGCAGGTTTGGGATAACCGTGGAGATGGAGAGATTGCTTTTGAGGTTGACTATGCTCAGCAAGATTATTTGGGTTATTTATTGGAAAATAACAACCTAGTACAAGCTGCTTGGAATTGTCTGGATGGTCAATGCGAAACATTGCAACAAGCACAAATAAAGACCATAGAAAATGAAGGTTCACAAATTCGAGTAGAATTAAGCAATGGAGATAAATACAAATCACGTTTACTAATCGCAGCAGAAGGGCGAAATTCCTTTGTTCGTGCATTTACACAAATCAAAACCAAAGAAACTTCGTACCATCAAAAGGGTTTGGTGTCTTATATCAAAATTGAAAATGCACCTACACAAACCGCACTTCAAGCTTTTAACGCAGGTGGGCCGATTGGAATATTACCGATTAATGAAGCGGAAAAAATATTTTCAATTGTATGGAGTTTGCCACAATCACAAGCTGTGCATTGGTTAGAATGTGAGCAAAAAACATTTGAAAAAGGGGTGAAACAAGCCATTGGTAAAGATTTTGGAAGAATAATTTTACTCTCAAAACGAGCCGCTTTTCCGCTCACTCAATTATACGCACAAGAATATTTCAAAAAGCGTATTGTGTTGTGCGGAGACAGCGCTCATGGCGTACACCCACTTGCAGGGCAAGGCGTTAATCTGGGTATCGGTGATATTCAACAATTGTTCAAAGTTCTTGAGCCATCTGTGCTAAAAGATAATGACTTGTTGCACCAAGCCTTGCGCAAATACCAAAGAAGACGTATCTCAAAAGTCAAAGAAACCTCAGAAATGATGTCGCTACTTCACCACCTCTTTAAAGACGATGAACACATTAAAAAACCATTGCGGAATATCGGATTAAAGCTTATAAACTCCCTACCAATTAAAAACTGGTTAGCAGGGCAGGCTGGGAGTTGATGGCATGAATCAACTTAATAGAGCATTTAACTACTTAACAGTAATATGTTTAATTTGTGTAGTGAGTGTTTCAATTACATATGCATATGATAAAAATGCAGACCCTAAAATTGATTATTTGCAGTCAATAAAGTCCGCACAACAATCAGGAAAATTAGTATTGATAGTATTTGGAGCGAATTGGTGCAAAGATTGCAAAGCCTTTGATAAGCAAATTAAAAGAAAATTGAAAGAGGTAATCAAAGCAAACTATGAATTAGTGAAAGTTGATGTAGGTAATTTTGATAGAAATTTAGATTTTGTTTCAAAATTTGGTAATCCTATTTCAAATGGTATTCCATCAATAGTTATTGTAAACAATGAAAAAACAATACTCTTTGCAACAAAAGCAGGCGAATTTGCATCAATGAGAAATATTGATGAAGACAGTCTTCTTGATTTCTTTATTGCAATGTCATCTAAGTTAAAGAAATAGATAACTCTGTAAGGTGGGTTTACCCACCATTTTAGAACACTATATTTATCGAGGCTACTCAAACAAAGTCGGTGGGCATGGGTCTCCCTACAATTCTTATTTTTAGGACTGGTATTATTAACCTAAAAAAGGATAACAGTAATCTGTTGGTGGCACAAACGTTTCTTTTACCGTTCTTGGAGACATCCAACGGTATAAATTCAATGCACTACCTGCTTTATCATTAGTTCCTGATGCGCGTCCGCCGCCAAAGGGTTGTTGCCCGACCACTGCACCAGTTGGTTTGTCGTTGATGTAGAAGTTACCTGCGGCAAAGCGTAACTTATCAGTCATATGGTTAATTACATAACGATCTTGAGCCAGTATTGCTCCTGTTAAGGCGTAAGGTGAGCCTTCATCGCACAATTCTAAGGTTTCATCTAACTTGTTATCATCGTATACAAGGATGGTTAATACTGGTCCGAATATTTCTTCAACCATAGTTTTGAATGTCGGGTTAGTGGTTAAAATAACAGTTGGTTCGATAAAATATCCCACCGATTTATCACAACCACCACCCATAATGACTTCGGCATCATCGGCATCTTTGGCATATTGAATAAAACCTTCAATCTTATCGAATGAACGCTCATCAATGACAGCGTTAATGAAATTGCTAAAGTCACGGGTTGAGCCCATTTTGAAATCAGCTAAATCTGCGGCTAAATAATCCTTAACTTGCCCCCAAATTGAAGCTGGAATATAAGCTCGGCTTGCTGCTGAACACTTTTGCCCTTGGTATTCAAATGCCCCACGAGAAAGTGCAGTTGCCACAGCTTTTGGATCGGCTGAGTTGTGGGCAAAGACAAAATCTTTTCCGCCTGTTTCACCCACCATACGTGGATAAGTGCGATAACGGTCGATGTTGCCACCGACTTCTTTATAAATATGTTGGAAGGTATTTGTTGAACCGGTAAAATGCACACCCGATAATTCAGGACGTGGTAAAAGCACGCGACCGGCATCAGGACCATCGGCTGCCACCATGTTGATGACTCCGTCAGGAAGACCGGCTTCTTTAAAAATTTCCATCAAAATGTGTGCAGATAGCATTTGCGTTCCTGACGGTTTCCAAACCACCGTATTGCCACACATAGCAGGTGTAGCAGGTAAATTACCGGCAATGGCAGTGAAATTAAACGGTGTAATGGCTAATACAAAGCCTTCAAGCGGACGCCAATCCAATTGGTTCCAAACACCCTCAGATGATACAGGCTGTTGGATCATTATTTGCTGATAAAAATAAGCATTGAAACGTAAAAAGTCGATAAACTCACATGCCGCATCAATCTCGGCCTGCATACAATTTTTCGATTGCCCTAACATTGTCGCGGCATTTAAGGTGTTGCGGTAAGGTCCTGCCACTAAATCAGCTGCACGTAAAAACACAGCCACACGTGATTGCCAAGGCATTTCACGCCATTTTTCTTGAGCCGCAATGGCTGCATCTGCTGCATCATTGAGTTCTTTATCCCCTGCCAAATAAGACACACCCAAAACATGTGCATGTTTATGCGGCATCACAACATTTTCAGTTTTATCAGTAAACACATCTTGCCCATTAATAACACAAGGAATTTCATATTTGGTGGCTGCCATCTTATCCCATTGGGCTTGTAAAGCTAAGGTTTCATTAGAGCCAGGTGCGTATTGTTTAATCGGCTCGTTTATAGGAGTAGGAACATTAGGAATGTGTGAACTTATCATTTTATTCTCGCGTCATTCCTGCGAAGACAGGAATCTTAATTATTTAACAGCAACCACCAAGAAATTCCTGCCTTCGCAGGAATGACGGTAATTTTGATGTATTTTAATTCTTTTTTATCGTTATAACAATTCAAAGCAGTCAAACATCAATGCTTTTTATCAAAAGTTAATAGTGGTTTGAAGATTAAACGGTTTGTGTGTGGAGTTTTCTGGCTAGTCCAAAGCTTAGGAACAATAAGCTACCAATACGGTGCACGCGGCAACCGCATCAGCGATAGCACTATTAGCAATGGCATCTGCAAAAGCTTCATGCAAAAAGACAGACTGGGCTCAACCAAACAAATTCTTGACGAAACAGGACAAGTATTGCATACTAAGAGCTACGAGGCTTTTGGAAAGCCAAGAAACCGCTATAGATTTAGCATCCAATGTGTTTTATTGGTAAGTGGGATTTATCCCACTTAAAGCAAAGCTAAAACTAGGAAAATAATGATAAATTTCGACATTCCAACAAAATCAAATCCTTCGATTCCATTGATTCCTTTGATTCCTACATTTAAAAGATTTTGGTCTTTGAGGTATGCTGGTAATAAGGCTTTGCATAGTGTTAAATATGAAAACACGCATTCTAATTACACTAAGCCTTCAAACCCAAGCAATAAGGGTACTGACCCCTTAAACTCAATAAGGGTACTGACCCCTTAAACTCTAAGCTACCAATACGATGCACGCGGCAACCGCATCAGCGATAGCGTATTAGCAATGGCATCTGCAAAAGCTTCATGCAAAAAGACAGACTGGGCTCAACCAAACAAATTCTTGACGAAACAGGACAAGTATTGCATACTAAGAGCTATGATGCTTTTGGAAAGCCAAGAAACCGCTATAGATTTAGCATCCAATGTGTTTTATTGGTAAGTGGGATTTATCCCACTCAAAGCAAAGCTAAAACTAGGAAAATAATGGTAAAATTTGACAATCCAACAAAATCAAATCCTTCGATCTCATTGATCCTTTTGATGCTCACATTTAAAAAATATTGGTCTTCGAGGTATGCTGTTAATAAGGCTTTGCATAGTGTTAAATATGAAAACAAGCATTCTAATTACACTAAACCTTCAAACCCAGGCAATAAGGGTACTGACCCCTTAAACTCATTATTTATCAACATGCCGGGAACAGCACTCATCAAGTTTTAAGTGGCGTTTAAGCGATTGGCAATAAGCATAAATTCTTCCTGCCATGGATAAGAGCTTGAGAACATGAATTTTATTCGTCTTGTGTTTTTTACAATCACCGCCCCAATCTTAAGTAGTTTAAGTCGTATTGTTGTCATTTGAGACTTGGCAAACTTTGTTCCCTTTAAAGCTGTTCTGCGCATATTTTCTAATAATACATACCCAATAGATGACAACATTAATCGAAACTGATTTGCCCACCAGGCACTTGCACTGGTGCGATCTGCAAACAACCCTAATTGCTGTTCTTTGATTCTGTTTTCTATATCCCCACGAGCACAATAAACGTCCTCATATAATGTTTTAGCATCACCATCAAGATTGGTTACAATAAATCGCGGGTTGGCTCCTTTAGGTAAGTGTTCAATTTTTGAAACGACTCTTCTTTTGTGTTTCCAACTTTTGGCTCCATATTCAAGGTCTTTAAAACACCTTTGTGGCTCTTTTGTTTTTTTAGATTCAATCTCCATAAGCTCCATTTCATTTTCAACCATACCCTTAAGAACGTTGTTTTTAGCCAGTCCGACTATATATTTAACATCATGTGAGTCACACCAATCCAACATCTTATGACGACAAAAACCACCATCGCCTCGAAATATGATTTTTACATCAGGCCACTGCCTCTTAAATCTTTTTACCAAAAGCGATAGTATTGCCCATGTATGTTTTGCTCCATCAATATTGCTAGGGCGTAAATAACTGACCAGAAGTTGATCCTTACAAAAAACATACAATGGCAAAAAACAATAGTGATCATAATATCCATGAAAGAACTTACCTTCTTGATTGCCATGAGTTGGATCATCTGTTGCATCAAAATCTAGAATGAGTTCTTTTGGTGAGGTGGTAAATGAGTTGATGAATATTTCAACTAATACCTCATGCATCATGACAATTTCTTTTTTATCAATACGGTTTTCAAATCGACACAATGTTGACTGACTGGCTAAAATATCTTCTTCATCAATGACTGTTTGAAATGCAATATCGTTTCTCAATTGGGTATGATCATTGAGATCCTCGTACCCTAAAACTATTGAATAGACACGTTGACGCAACAAACTTAATTGGCTGTGTTGGATAAATTTTGGGTTCCTCGGATCGTTAATCACTTTATTTATGGCTTTAGTTAAACCAATCTTTCGGTCACTTTCACGCAACAATAACACACCCGCATCACTGGTTATGTCTCCTCCAGAAAATTCTCCTTGGATAATTTTACGATTTAATGCTTGAAATTCAATTGATTTTTGGTTACGATTTGTCATGGTAGCCTTTTTGTTTATTTCTTTATAAGTAATTGAATTATAACATATTTACAAGGCTGCCACTGTAGTATTTTAAATGGACTATGAAATATTCAGGCTAGCGACATGTAGGATGAACCACGCCCATCTGTAGTATTTAGACAGCATCAATGATCAAAAGAAAATCAAATCCTCCGAACCCATAGTAAGGCGTCAGTTCTTTTAAATGATTTTGTGCTACAATATCTTCTTTTATAGATATAAATATGTCAAGAATAAAAATAAGAGTACTGATATTCCCCCTTTTTCATGACACTCTTTTTCAACGGGTCAAGCGATGAAATATATTTTAAAAAAAACTGGTTTGTCAGAAATTATGAAGAAAAATATAAAGGACTGATTTGACTCTAGTATGGACTTCAGGTATAAGAAAGTTAGTGTATACAATTATCCAAAACTCTTATGAATAGTCAAAATTACAAGAAATACTCTAAAAGCGAACTTGAAGAAATTATTAAAAATACGAATAAAGATTTATATCCCAAGAGATATAAACAGGTTGAGCTTTTAATAAAAGATTTTCAGAAAAGAGAAGAGTCAAAACAAAAAGAATCTAGAGTCGAAAAAAAAATTGACTCTTTTGGTTGGGGAATCTTTTTTACCTTTGGCACATTCTTTGTTTTAATATTTGGTTCCTTTCCTTCAAGATTTCAAAATAATCAGACAGCAACTTTAAGTATTGAATTACGACTCCTTTTTGCTTTTATATTTTTAATTTTAGCAGTAATATTTTTTTATAAACATATTAGAAAAAAGTGAAAAAGGTTTAAAAGTTTAAATAAGCTTAAGGAAATATACTGGGAAGTAATACTCAAGGACATATATGAACGCCCCCTTCAGGTCAAGTCTTATTTCATGATTTAGATAATGGTTTCGGACATATATTCGGCCTATTTGTGAGGAATGTACTGGGACACCCATTGTAAAATAATCGTGAAATGCGTATAATGGGTCTTATGTTAATAGGAAGAATAAGATTTAGGAGTAATTTATGACAGTACCAAGACGAAGTTTAATATCCTTATCGGATACACCGTATTACCACTGCTACGTGCGCTGTGTTCGGCGGGCTTTTTTGTTTGGCGATGACAAATACACTGGGGTTAATTACGACCATCGCCGCGAATGGATTCGCGAGAAAATATTATCCCAAACCGATGTCTTTGCTATTGACTGCTGTGCTTATGCGGTGATGTCGAACCATTATCACGTAGTGCTTTTTGTGGATGAACAAAAGGCTAAGGACTGGGATAGACGTGAGGTTTTGCGTCGTTGGAAGCAGCTGTATAATTTATCTTACCTTACTGAAAAATACTATAACAAAGAAGCACTTAGCAAAGCAGAGATTGATGCCATTTATGTCAATATCGAACTGTATCGCGAACGTTTGATGGATATTTCATGGTATATGCGCGGCATAAATGAGTCAATCGCACGACGCTCAAATGCCGAAGATAACTGCAAAGGAAGATTCTGGGACGGACGATTTAAATCTCAAGCATTATTGGATGAACAAGCTTTACTGACTTGCATGGCGTATGTGGATTTAAACCCAATTCGAGCCAACATGGCGCAAACACCTGAAGAATCAGATTACACCTCAATTCAAGAAAGAATAACTAATAAGCAAACCAAACTCAAACCCTTTGGAGCCAGTCAATGTAACAGCAATAAATATGAGATTCCATTTGCCTTAGATGATTACCTAAGCTTAGTAGAAACCACAGGCAGAGCCATAATAAACGAACACAAAGGCTATATTCCAGAAGAATTGCCCGATATTTTGCAAAGACTGGGTTTAAATAATGATACTTGGCTGAATCAAATCAAATATTTCGATAAATGGTATTACAAAGCCATCGGCACCGTAGATAATCTAAAAAAATACTGCAAAAACCTAAAACAGAAGTACATAAAGGGTTTGCCTAAGACTTCAAGCGTAAAAAGTGCTTTAAACTAGACTTGGAGTGGGATAAATCCCACTTACCAGATTGGCTTCGTTAGGTTTTAAATAACCATGAAAGGCTAAATGGTTCTAAAAGCCATCACTACCGTGGATGTAATGGTCAAGTTTTATCTCTATGAAATAGGCATAAGTAATAATCAATTTCAGTGGATTGATTTTTATGGTTTGTTACTGGTTTTTATCCCTTCTTCTTAAATAATTCAACAAGTCGATTCGGGTTATGAGCCCTAAAAATTTATTGTCATCATCTTTGACTATGGCTATTCTGCCTTGGTCAAATATGGGTAATAGTTTGGCTAATGGACTGGTCACTGGCATAAATTCGAGGTTTTTGGTCATAGCTTTGGAAACTTCGTCTTCAAATTTTGCATTGTCATCATAAACATACATCATGACATCAGATTCATCGATTATGCCAACAATTTCATCACCATCCATAATAGGTAGTTGTGAGACATCATACAATTTCATACGTTGGTAAACGGTGGAAAGTGTTTCATGTGGACGCATAACAATTAGGTCATTGCTTTGGTAGGGGCGTGAGATTAAATCGCGTAAGTCGCCATGTTGTTCGACTTCAATAAAGCCATTGTCCATCATCCAATAGTCGTTGTACATTTTTGAGAGGTATTTATTGCCTGTGTCCGCTACTAAGGCGACTACACGTTTTGTTCTAGTTTGTTCTTGGCAGTATTTTAAGGCTGCTCTCATGACTGTACCTGTTGATGAGCCACCTAATACGCCTTCTTTGGCGAGTAATTCTCGAGCAGCTTCAAAACTTTCTTTGTCGGAGACGGCGTAAGCTTTTGTCACCAGTGAGAAGTCTGAAATGCTTGGTAAAAAGTCTTCACCAATGCCTTCGACTTTCCATGAGCCACTTTTATTGGATAAGTTCTTTTCATTGATGTACTCGGCTAAGATACTGCCAACAGGATCGGCCAGAATCATTTCTACTGTTGGATCTTTTTCCTTTAAATAAGCAGTCAAGCCTGACATTGTTCCACTAGAGCCTACGCCAAAAACAATGGCATCTATGTTGTCATCCATTTGCTGCATAATCTCTGGGCCTGTGGTGTCTATATGGGCTTGTGGGTTATCTGGATTGCCAAATTGATTGATAAAATAGGCATTTGTTGTTTTTTCTGCTATAGACTTGGCTAAATCTTGGTAATATTGTGGATGCCCTTTGGCGACATCGGATCGGGTTAGGACAATTTCTGCACCCATGGCTTTGAGGTTAAATATTTTTTCTTTACTCATTTTATCAGGAATGACAAGTATCAGCTTATAGCCTTTTTGTGCGGCAACCAGTGCTAAGCCTATGCCTGTATTGCCTGCGGTGCCTTCAACCAGTGTGGCTCCAGGTTTTAAATCACCTCGGTCTTCTGCTGCTTGAATCATAGATAAACCAATTCTATCCTTAATTGAACCGCCTGGGTTTTGATTTTCGAGTTTTAAATATAACTCACATGGACCTGTGTCCAAATGATTGACTTTGAGCATTGGCGTATTGCCAATTAATTCGAGCACCGAATTAACTATTTTCATGTTGTCCCCTGAGGTGTTAAGTTATTGTAGAATGATTATTTCGACACGTCTGTTTTTTGCTTTCCCTGCTTTAGTCGTGTTTTCTGCCACTGGAAATTCTTCACCCATGCCAACGGCATTAATGTTTTTGGCAGCAATACCATTTTTTATCAACAAGGCTTTTACGGCTTCGGCTCTTTCTTGTGAGAGTTGTAGGTTTAACTCATTCGAACCAGAGCTGTCCGTATGTCCTTCTATTCTGACTTTTTTATTTGGATAAGTGTTGATAAATGCCACTACTTTTGAAAAGTTATCAACGGCTTCTTGTTTAATAGTGGATTTGCCAGAATCAAATACAAAATCTCCCAACGTCATCATCAAGCCTTTATCTGTTTTTTCTGTCGCAATTGAATTGAGTTTTCTGCGTAAGGATTGGGCTTCTTCATTGGCTAATTCTGCTTCTTGTTTTGCCAGTTCTGCTTGTTCTGCTTGTGCTTGTGCGTAGGCTTTAGCGGCTTGTGTTTCTTGCTTGGATAGTTCGGCTTCATTCTGACTGTTTTTTGCCAACAGTTCAGCCTGTTTTGCTCGTTCATAAGCACGTTGGGCTTCTTCTTGTTGAGCAATAAGCATCATGCGTGCCAGTTCGGCATCGTGACGTGCCAGTTCTGCTTGTGTTTTTGAAATGTTGACTTCCAATTGTTGTGCTTTTTCTTTTTCTTTTTTGATTTCGTTTTTAATCCATTGCTCTTCAGCAACCAATCGAGCAAAAGCTATATTGTGTTTGGCTTGATAAAGAGCTTGTTCTCTATTTTTGCGTTTGACCTTGTTATTAATGAGTGCTTCTACAGATTTTTTAGCGATTTGTTTTTCTGTTTTTGCAAACCCTTTGTATTTTTTATCATGGATTAAGTTGTTGTAATCCGTTTCTAATCCAGCATAATCGAGCTGTTTCTTTTTGGCAAAGCTGTGTGTGCTAACCAAGAGGATAAGAATTATAACTAAGCGCATTATAATTGCTCCTTTAATTCATCAAGTATTTGCTGATTTTCTAAGTTTTTATTTTGAATACTTGAAAGTTGTGAATTGAGTTTATTCACTTCTGAACGTTTTTTAATAATTTTTAAATCAGATTTAATTTCTCTAATTAATTTGTTAAAAAGTTTCTTATTGCGTTTTTTCTTTGCTTCTTTAGCTAAAATTACTTTCTTTTCAACAGCACTCATTTCTATCGGTGCAGAATCAACATAACCTTGTTCATAGGCATGGCTAATCAATTTTTGCACGACGAGAATTTCATCTACTTTGGGCTTTTTCGCCTGCACTGAAGAGGCAAAAAGAAGAATTGTGCCAATTATTAGATTAATTGCTGTTTTACTCATGTTTTAACTATCTGTTTAACTAAACTTTTCTATTTTCTTGTTTATTTAGACATTTATCAAGTATAAAAATTCAAATCTGGTAAATATACGATAAAATATATCACCATGAAATTTATGTTTTTATTTTTAATTCTGTTTTTTTGTGGCATTACCCAAAGCAATGCCAAGTCTTTGCGTGTCTATAAACACATCGACAAAGAGGGGATTATCCATTATTCTTCAAAAAAACCCCGAAACCACCATTACAAGATTATTAATGTTAAGTGCCCAGAATGTGGGTGGAAAAATAGTGTTAACTGGAAAAAAACGCCTCTAATTACGGGTAAATTTGAGAAAGAAATTAAAGCAGCCTCTAAGAAATTCGGAATTACACCATCCTTAATCAAGGCCATTATTCATGCGGAATCGAGTTTTAAACCTGATGCTCAATCCAGTGTTGGAGCCCAAGGTTTAATGCAGCTAATGCCAGCCACTCAAAAAATATATTCGGTAAAAAATCCATTCAATCCAAAACAAAATATTCATGCAGGAACGGCATTAATAAAACGTTTATTAAAAACCTACAATAATAATTTGAGTGTCGCTTTAGCCGCCTATAATTCGGGAGAGGGTGCCGTTAAAAAATACAATAACACTGTTCCTCCCTATGAAGAAACCGAAAACTATGTCAAACGAGTAAAAATTTTACAAAAACGCTATAAATAAGTCTGGATTTGGGCTTGATAGATAGGTGGATATTATTTATCCTCTTCATAAGGAAATTTCACATGACCCAGTCGCACTAAAAATACCGCAATGGTGAGAACCAAAAGTGTGATTCCAATGCCCAACATATCCCAAGGAGCTAACTCTTTTGAACCTAAAATAATGTAACGAGCCAACGCTACAATGGCGATATAAATAGGAAATCTTACTGGCAACATGTTTTTTTGATAGTAAATGCCAATCATGGTGATGACTTCCAAATAGATAAAAAGCAACAATAAATCACTCAAAGCGACTCTGCCATGTTGAACCATAACCCAAACTTCTTGTCCGATAGCAATAATGGTAGCAATGGATATTATGACTAAACCAGTGATTTCAAGGATTTTTAAGATTTGTTGAAAGATATTATTGTTTTGCATTTTTCCTCTCTCTTTTCTTTAATTGAACTAACTTCTTACGCAATTTATAAAGTCCTTTTATTTGATTGGATTTGGCAGAATTCATCATAATCACTATCGCTAAGTCATCATCAGGCATTACAACTGTGTGGCAATAAAAAGTAGCTGCACTGCCATCGTGATAGCTTACTTTTTTATTTTCTAATAATTTGTTGCCCCATCCATAAGCATAATTTTCTCTGCCAAAATGTAATTTTTGATAACTTTGGGTCGTTAAATAATTGTTTTGTCCACGCAAACCTTTGAGGTTCATTTGGATGAATTGTGCATAATCCACAATATTCATGGATAAATCTCCAGCAGCAGCAATGTAATCCTCTAATTTGTATTCATCATCTGGAGGTAAGGGTTTATTTTGAAAAAAACTATTTATATGCCCCCAAGGGTTGTCAATTGACTCTTTATTCGGAAAACCCAGAAAAAATTCCAATCCTAATTTTTGCATGGTTGCGATAAGTTCGTCTTCAAATGATTTGTTTGAAACTTTATCAATCATCATGGCAATAATTGCGTAATCGGCATTGGAATAAGTGCCTTTCTTGATAGGTTTGTAAGTTAAAATATGTTTAACGAATTTGTACCTTTTCTCAATAATGTTACCTTCAAATTTTGGTAACATTAAGAAAGCTAATCCACTAGTGAAAGCAGGGATTCTAGCATTATGAGAAAGAAGATTATCCAATGTTAAGTCGTTGAATTTTGGGTTAATTTCCTTTAACTCTGGATACAAGTCATATAAAGAAGTTGTGAGACTGAGCTTGCCTTGTTCAACCAATTTCATAGCAATAAATGCGGTAAATGCTTTGGTGTTTGAACCCAGATGAAATTTATCGGTTAATTGAACTTGATGATTGCCATTTATTTTATTGGTTCCGATGACTTCATTTTGAATGCCATGGCTGCTAATGATACTTGCGGCTAAGGCGGGGATATTGGTTTCTTGGCGCGTTTCTTCCAGTAATTTTTTTAAATTAATGTCTTGTGCAAAGCAAAAGTCACTTATAAAAATCAATACGAGAAGGAATAATTTCATTATTTTACCGTAATCTTAGCAAATTTACGTTTTCCTACTTGGAAAATCCCTTGAGTCCCTGCTGTGATTTGTTGTTTAGGGTTCGAGACTTTTTGACCATTAATGCTCACTGCATTTTGTTTAACCATACGCATGGCATCTGAAGTACTCACACACAACCCTGCGTTCTTGAGCAATAAGGCCAGACCGATTTCGCCGTTTTCTAAAGAGTCGATGGTTATCTCTGGGATGTCATCAGGGATAGCTCCTTTTTGGAACTGGTTTTTAAAGCCCTGTAATGCGCCTTCGGCGGCTTGTTTTCCATGAAAGCGTTCAACAATTTCAAGTCCAAGGATAAACTTTATATCTCTGGGGTTTTTGCCGTCTTTCATTTCTTGTTTAAAAGTGGCAATCTCACTGTTTGATTTAAAGCTTAACAAGTCAAAATAACGCCACATGAGTTCATCAGAAATTGACATGATTTTACCAAACATATCCTTTGGTTCGTCTTCTATGCCGATATAATTGCCCAATGATTTGGACATCTTTTGCACGCCATCAAGCCCTTCGAGTAATGGCATGGTCATGACCACTTGTGGCTCTTGTCCAAATTGACCTTGTAAGGTTCTGCCCATGAGTAAGTTAAAAGTTTGGTCGGTTCCACCTAGCTCGACATCTGTTTTCATAGCTACTGAGTCATAACCTTGAACCAGTGGGTACATAAATTCATGAATGGCAATGGGTTGTTGTGAAGCAAAACGTTTAGAAAAATCATCGCGTTCCAACATGCGGGCAACCGTATAACGTGAAGCCAAATCAATCATGCCACCGGCACCCAGTTTATTCATCCATGTGGAGTTAAAGGCAATTTTTGTTTTGTCTTTGTCTAAGATTTTAAAAATTTGCTGTTGGTACGTCTCAGCGTTTTCATTGACTTGTTCACGAGTCAATATTTTACGCGTATCACTTTTCCCCGTAGGATCACCTATCATGCCTGTAAAGTCACCAATCAAAAAAGTAACTTCGTGACCAAGCATTTGAAATTGTCGCATTTTATTAATCAATACGGTATGACCAATGTGTAAATCGGGCGCAGTCGGATCAAATCCTGCTTTTATCTGTAAAGGTTTGCCTTTTTTAAGCTTTTTCTCTAGTTCTTCGAGTTTAATGACATCTTGCGTGCCACGAGTAAGTAAATCTAAAGATTCTTGTATTGACATTGAGTTTCCTTGTATTGATTTTAAAAATGCCTATTTTAACTGAAAATTTAGTTTAATAGTAAGCATCTATTGACGAAATTGATTAACTATATTATCTTTGCCACTGTTTTAATACAAATTATTACTTTTGCGAAACAAACCAACACAAGCTGTCTTTAAAAATACCAGTCACTCTCCGGTTAAGCGTTCTTATAAACTCAATAAACAACCCGTTTTTGTTATTGTTGCCTTTGTCGTTATTTTGAGTTTATTGTATGCATTTTCGGGACCTTCTGAAAAAGAAAATAATCCTCCTGTACAAATCCAAAATGTTGATTTGAATTTGCCCAGCGCTCCCTTGCTAAGTTATATTCCTGAACAAATTCAAGACGTAGAAACGCAGTGGCAGTATGTTACCGTTAAGAAAGGACAAACCTTATCTAGTATTTTTGACGACATAGACTTGTCTCAATCGCTGTTGTATAAAATCATTCACATCGATAAAGAAGCCAAAAAACTGACTAAAATTTTCCCCGGTGCATCCATTGGTTTTGTTAAAGATGAAGGTGGTCAGTTTAAACAGTTGAAATATAAATTGTCCGAGACCCAAGAGTTATTTGTTAAACAAGAAGGCGAACAATTAACCTCGAAGGTCGTGGAGTTGCCGCTTGAGACGACTATTCACAGTGCAAAAGGCGTGATATCGGGTTCGTTATTTAATGCTGGAAAAAAAGCGGGATTAACTGACAATATGGTTATGCAATTGGCAAATATTTTTGCATGGGATATTGATTTTATTTTGGATATTCGTAGTGGCGATAAATTTAGTTTGATTTATGAAAAAATTGAACAAGACGGTGAATTTATTCGAGACGGTAAAATATTGGCAGCTTCTTTTACCAACCAAGGAGAAACGTTCACCGCTGTAGCCTTTGATGATGGCAATGGAGTCAGTTATTACAACCCTGAAGGGCGCAACATGAAAAAAGCCTTTTTGCGCGCACCACTTAATTTTTCGTACATCTCTTCTAATTTTAATCCAAAACGATTCCATCCAGTACAAAAAAGAGTCAAGCCACACCGCGGAATTGATTATGCTGCCCCTCGCGGCACGCCCATTTATGCGGCTGGTGATGGTAAAGTTATTCGTTCGGCTTACAGCAAATACAATGGTAACCATATTTTTATCAAACACCCCAGTGGCATTGTGACAAAATACCTGCATTTGACTAAAAGATACGTAAAAAAAGGACAGCGAGTTAAACAAGGTAAAACTATTGGAACTTTAGGTTCAACTGGGATGGCAACGGGTCCTCATTTACATTACGAATTTGTCTTAAATGGTGTGCATCGAAATCCTCGGACAGTAAAACTGCCGAAAGCCAGTCCATTGAAGAAAAGCAAAATGCCAGAATTTAAGAATTATGCAGAGCCCATTCTTTCACAGTTAGATAGCTTGAATTTTGATGCAAAACACATTGCCCAAACAAAGATTGCCAAAACCAAAAGCTCTTGAGTTATTATATCGGCTTATTATCAGGAACCAGTGTCGATGGCATTGATGCCGCACTTGTTCAAATCACAGAAGATGAAATAACTGTTGTTGCGATCCATGAACAAGCATTTTCAGCTGAGTTGAAGCAACAAATTCAGGATTTAATCAAAACAGGGCAAACAACACTCACCAATTATGCCAATTGTGATGTTAAATTGGCAGAGGAGTTTTCAACGGCGGTAAAAGTGCTGTTAGTCAAATCAAACTTTAAGGCAGAAGATGTTGTCGCCATCGGTTCACATGGTCAAACTATTTACCATCAGCCAAATAGTGAAAGTCAGGATAAATGCACGACTATTCAAATAGGGTCACCACATACTATTGTAGCAAAAACAGGCATTGATGTGGTTACCAATTTTCGCTTGATGGATATGGCATTAAAAGGACAAGGTGCGCCTTTGGCACCGATATTACATAAAAAACTTTACCTTCAGAAGCAACAAAATAGAGCGGTAATTAACCTTGGCGGCATTGCTAATGTGAGTTTTCTAGGTAAAGATTTTCCTCAAGTTGTGGGTTACGATACTGGTCCTGCTAATTGTTTGTTGGATGAGTGGATAAGTATTCATCAGAACAAAACTTACGATAAAAATGGAGTTTGGGCCCAACAAGGAAAACTAAATAAAGAATTATTGCAAGCCATGTTATCCGATGATTATTTTCAAAAATCAGCACCCAAAAGTACGGGCAGAGAATATTTTAATCGACAATGGATTGAAAACTTTAAAACACAACTTAAAGCAACTTCAGCAATTGATATTCAAACCACATTAACTCACTTAACGGCACAATCAATCGCCTTGGAAATAAAAAAACAGCCTGTCACAATAGATAAAATTATTTTGATGGGAGGTGGTGCATTTAATGCCTATCTCGTTGATTTGATTCAAGACTATTCGCAAACGAGGGTGGAAATTGCCAAAAATGCCAATTGGATAGAAGCTATTTTGTTTGCTTTTCTTGCAGATTGCAGAATAAAAAATAAAAGATTGGATTTATCCAGCATTACTGGCAGTCAAGAGCCTTTACTGCTTGGTGATATTATTAAAAAATGATAAAATCGTCTGCTTTGTACCACATTGGGATAATACATTGCAAAACAACGAAGCCATTCAAGCCATATTAAAAGACCAACCGCACCAAGTTATTTCACAAGACGGCATTAATTTCATTATCTTGGGCACAGCTCATGTGTCACAAACCTCTGTTGATAAGGTTAATGAATTACTAGATACCACAGAGTTTGATACCGTTGCTATAGAGTTGGATGACATGCGTTTTGATGCCATGACCAATCCCGATAAATATAAAAATATGGATTTAATCCAAATCATTAAAAACAAACAAACTGGTATGATAGCCGTTAACTTAGCCTTATCTGCATACCAAAATCGTTTGGCAGAGCAATTGGGTGTCGAACCAGGTGCCGAAATGAAAGCGGCAATTACCCAAGCTAATGATAAAGGTTTAACTTTATGGAAAATTGACAGAAATATCCGCACCACCATGAAACGTGCGTGGCGCAATATGAAGTTTTTGGACAAAATGGGTTTGATTTTTAGTTTTGGCGGTTTTTTTGAAAACGAAGAAATCTCTGCCGAAGAAATTGAAAAACTCAAAACAGGTGATGTACTAGAGAGTACTTTTTCAGATTTTGCCGATGAATCACAGCCGCTTTACACCAGTTTAATTCATGAACGTGATAACTACATGGCAGCTCGTTTACTGCAAGAAACCAAAGAAACAGACTCAAAGAATATTCTTGTTGTCATTGGAGCAGGGCATTTAAAAGGCATGAGTCAGGCAATAAAGGACAAAATAGATGCCGATAAAACAGTTGCTGAATTGGATATTATCCCACCAGGAGCTAAATGGGTTAAATTTATTCCTTGGATAATTACAGCGGTTATTATTGCTGGGTTTACCATTGGTTTTAGCCGATCACCAGAACTTGGCTGGGATTTAATCAAAACATGGGTATTATTTAACGGCGTATTAGCTGCTGTTGGCGCTGCGGTTGCCCGTGCTCATATTGTTACCATTATCACAGCCTTTTTTGCAGCACCAATTACCTCTCTCAATCCAGCGGTTGCTGCAGGCATGGTTGCAGCCTTGGTTGAAACTTATTTCAGAAAACCCAAAGTTAGCGATTTTGAAGCCCTGCAAAAAGATGCAACAGAACTAAAAGGCTGGTTCAAAAACCCAGTGACAAGAATATTACTGGTCTTTATCTTAACTAACTTGGGATCAGCAATTGGCACATGGGTTTCTGGTTTTAAAATTGCCGCAGCATTGGTTTAGTTTTTTGACCCACTTGCTTCGCACGGCAAAGTTCTCATGTAGTAAAATTAATTAAAATACCCATGTCATAAATTTTCTATAAAATCCGTATTAATAACTAGGTATAACAAATACGGTTTATTGATGGGTTATTTAGTTAAGTTTTTAGCAGTTTCTTTTGTCTTTTTATTCAACACACAACTTTGTGCTCAGGATATAGTTCTGGTTAAGGATATTGTGCTTGGAGTCAATTCTAGTTCTCCTCAATTTCTTGTTGATTTCAACGGGGAGCTTTATTTTGGAACATCAATGACAAGTGGTTTATGGAAAAGTGATGGAACAGAATTAGGAACGGTTCAAGCAGAAGGTATTGTTACCATTGGTTCAGACTTTGTTTCTGAGTTGCAAGTTTATAATAACAAGCTTTATTTTAATACTTTTTTGAATAAAGCATTTTGGTCAAAAGATACAGGTATTGATAATGCAACTATAGTGGCGACTCAATTAGCGGCATTGAGTGCTGGAAGTTATACAAGCACGACTTTAGCCTCTGATTTCTTGATATTTGGTGGTGCAGATTACTCAGTTGCAGGCAACCCTGTTAACTTGTTTCGCAGTGATGGAACTATGGTGGAAGAGTTTGGTGTTTTTATTAGTAATAGCAGTGGGCCTATTCCATTTTTTATTGGCAAAGTGGGTAATAATTTACTGTTTTCAGCTATCGAGACAGCAACGGGTAGAGAGCTATACAGTACCGATGCAACCACAGCAACGACTCAACGATTAACCGATATTTTCCCCGGTTCGATAGGAGGGCTTACTGATGTCACTGGTGGTTTAGGAGGTAATATTTTAAATGGTGAATTCTACTTTTCTGGTTTTTCACCAGATGGCAAAAGAATATGGAAAACAGATGGTACAGCATTAGGTACAGTAGTAGTCGATGATTTGACTATGGATTACCGTAACCCGTCCTATTTAACTCAATACAATAACTCAATATTCTTCTTTGCAAACTCCAGTTCAAATCCTGTTGATCAATTATGGAAAGTCTCATCAGGTGATACCGCACCAACACTATTAACAACAACACCTTTTTCAGCATCCAGTGCTTGCACAGGTCATTCTTCAATGATTAATAATGGCATTCTTTATTTTCCTTATGAAGGCAACTCGGCAGGCTGTGAATTGTGGCGCAGTGATGGCACACAAGCTGGTACATTCCAGTTAATTGATATAAATCCAGGTTCAGATAGTTCGCATCCAAGATTATTATTAAGCTCGAATAATGTATTATATTTTAGTGCACTTAAAGCAGACTTCGGTTTTGAAATATGGAAAACAGACGGAACCCAGGCAGGAACAACGATGCTAGCAGATTTAAACCCTGGGATTGCCAGTAACCCGACCTATCAAATGGTAGAAAGTGGAGGAATAGTCTATTTTATGGCTGTTGATGGCACGACAGGAAGTGAACTTTTTAAACTAGACTTTCCACCACCGTCGGATGATTTGTTTACCGATGGGTTTGAAGATGTTGGACCTATTTTGTAATAAATAAATTATTTTTTTGTTTTATTCAGCTTAATTAATTCTTGCAGTATTTTTTCGTTTGTTGAGCGGGTGGCAATAACAGAACTAAGGATGGCTGCCATCCAATAAAGAATACAAAAGACTGCTAAACTCAATGCAATAATTGTAAAGCCTGCACTTGCTGGTGCTTTAGTCGCTAAGGAACTTAATCCAGAAAAAAGGAGAAGGATTGAGCTTGAAAAAGCTAACAGGACGAGTGCAATAATTAAATTGGCTCCCATAAGTCTTGGCGAGGGCAAATCATCATCACCATATATCAAATAATCTGTATTCGTTCTTAAGGCTTGTGAAAGTGAAAACAAAGCTGTCCCTTGGGGTAAATTTTCTCCGCTTTCCCATTCTTGAATATTCTGTTCTTCAACCTGGCACAGTGAGGCTAGATCTTCTTGAGAAAGACCAAGCTTTTCACGTGTTTCTATAATTCTTTTTCCTATAATTCTTGTGGTCATTTTATTTTCCTTTTATCCAAATTCCGAAATTGAACTTTTCTGCATTAAGAGTCGAATTCTACTTTATCAGAGAAATCTTGACTACTAATTATTTAGAAGCCCCATTTTTATTTGTTTCATTGAGTAATTTGTAAGCCATGACAAACAATACCAGTAAAACAACTGAAAGAATTACCCAAAACATCCATTTTGCATAATTAGAATTTTCTTGATTTGTTGATTTATTAATGGATAAGTTGTTTGTTTTTTGCGTAAATTCATAGCTTTTAATCAATATGACATTTGAAGAAAAGAGTGTTTTCCTTAATTCTTCTGGTATCTTGTCATACCAATGACTTGAGAGGGGCATCAACTTATTTGAGTTTTTATAGATTAATGTAAAAGGCGCATTGCCTTGTGCCAAAAATTCAACTTTATGTCGTCGCCATTTCATTTTAATGTTTTTTACTGATTTGACATCTATATTGTCATCAAATTGGAGCTGCCATAATCGCTTATTTGATGGTCTTATTTCTATGGTATTATTTTTTACTGTTATCCCTTTTGAAGTCATTGAATAAATAGTGCCTTGTCCTTCAAATATACCTCTAGATCGCAGACGTTTAACCTTTTCTCGAGAATACAGTTTCACATCTGTTATGACGTTTTCTTGGTTAAAACTAAGGATAAAAGCATCCAATGTGTATACTCCCCCTATTGATAGCCTTATTGTCTTATCGTTTTGAACAGCATAACCGGCAACATTCTTGATTTGCTGACTTTTCTTAACCAATTGGTCAACTTGTATGGCTTTTGCCTGTAACACTTCGGGCACTAGCGCTTGAGAAAAAATGACTTTATAATAGCCGTAAGCGCTTTGGTTGAGCGCTAATTTGTTTTTTAATATAACTCTTGAGTTGGTATTAATTTCGATTAATTGTTGATTTTTTTTAATTAGATTCCAATGCGACAAGTCGTTGCTGGCAAACAAGTCTACGGTAAAAATTCTATTGCCCTGTGTTTTATAATGCCAGTCAAGCTCAAGACTCTCAATCTTTTGCCCTTTTAGAATCGTTGCATCAATAATAATTTGTTTTGGGTCTTTGATTTCTAAATTTTCTAAATAATGGCTCAGTGTTTTTGAAGTCGTTAGCGTATAATCTTTATAGGTTCCATCAATTGTTGTTTGTGTTTGTTGACTGTCTGTTTTTTTTGTAATGGTTTTATTTAATTTAAATACAGGCAGAGTTGTTTGGCTATATTTTAGAAGGACTTCATCCGTTGGAAAATAAACCCGCATGGGCACAAAATCGCCAGTTGCATTGATAATCCTCATGTCTCGCAAATCAGGGTACAAAGAATTTTCATAGACCTCATCGGGAACATCAAACTGATAGCCACTGGCATTGCCCTTTAACTGAAGTGTCATTTGTTTTTTATAATCACTAATATCTTTAACCTTTGCAGACAAACAGAAACTAGCCAAAAGTGCCATCATTGTAATAAATTTATTCATTACTCTTCTTCTTTAAATTGATCTTCAAAAACTGTTGCCTTTAATTTATCCTTATTAATATCAGGAGGCAAGGGAGAAAAGTACCCAACCAATGACAATAATAAACCAACCGATAAAAACGCAACAATTCGAGCAATCGTACCAGATGCTGACATATCAACTAAAAACAGTTTAACAACAACTGCTACTATTAACCCCAAACCAGTTAACCAAACGATTCGCCATTGTTTCTTTGAGGCCAAAACCATTAAAACAACAGCTGTTAATGACCAAAGTATGCTGAAAGCCGATTGCACCATAAATGATGAAACCATGGCATTGAAGTTATAATCAATGCCGTACCAATAGTGAAAAACCCGTAGCATACTGGCATTGAGTAAGACAAAAGCTGTTATTGGTAAAGAAATCATCGCTAACTTGTTAACCTCATGACTCAAATGCAATACACGAGAGGACAAAACTTTCCAAGCAAATAATATAAACAAGATGCCTGTGATATCCAATAGGTTAATAATTGGCAAATAACTTATGAGAGTTGATTGACCCGCAGGAGCCAAATTTACCGCTACAAGCATTAGCCACGTGATAGAAAATAGCAGCATTAAACCGTGTTGAAAATAACTTGTTGAATAGGCATTAAAAGGCCATATTTTCCTGTTCCTTATTTTAAATAAACCCATGGACAATAGCATGGTCATTACTATTGGCGAAGCGTGATACCAAATGGTATGGCTGCCAAAGAAGTGTTTGATTAACTCACTAAATTCAAATACGATAATAAAAGCAAACAGCAGTAAACTCGCCAGATGATACCACCTCTTAAATACCATTTTATTGTTATCGTAGATTTTTAAAATCCAATAATTAACAACAACCGATAATCCCCATGCAAAAAGCCCATAATTGCTATGAAATTTATATTGATAGCTGAAAATGAAGTAGGCCATTAGAAATAAATAGGGAGTAAATACATAGGATAAATAATGCATGGTTTTCCAATTTAATTTATGCGCTATGACAATCCACAATACAAACGAAAAGGACATGAAAACCAGTGATAAGTTGATAACACTTATTCCATATAAATATGTAAATATCTCATGATGACCCGTAAATACCCATGCGATAATGCCTATGAACCACATTATATTTGATATTTGCATCGGATTAGAACGCGAGTTTGGCGATACTTTACTTTGCCAATACCAAGACATGAGCAGATGAGTCAATGAATAAATAGTTAAGCCAATAAAAGGAATATTTGCCATCACAGGTAAGGTTTGACTTGATTGTGGAATTTCAGTCACAGGTAAAATCATCAACAAAGTGACCAAAGCTGATGCCAACTTATGTGTATTAAGCTTTAATTTATTAGCTGTAAATAACAACAAGAATGCGGTAATCGCGAGAAACAGTTCGAGTAATATAAATTTGTTATCAGGGTAGTAGCTGATAATTTCCATAGACCAAACATACAACCAACTGCATAAACCAGTGACTAAATACACTAGACCCATAATAGAAAAAGAAGAGGGCAGTTTATGTCTGCTCTCAAAACTCCAATACCATGATAAATACAAATGATAAGCCGACAAAGTTAACAAGCCAATAAAGCTAATATTCAGAAACATTCTGTCATTTAAATTCACCACTGGCATGTAGGGAACAATAACCATTAACATCAAAAATGAAACAACAATAGAAAGTTTTTTGACTAGTTTGAATTTTATTTTATCCGCAATAGATAACAATGCAAAGCTAGACAGAGCCAAAAATAACTGAGAAAGAATCAGGCGATTACTCGAATAATGGTAATGGATTTCAAACATTCCGCCATACACCCACCAAAAAACTGAGAGTAAACACATAAGAGGAGCAATTAAATTTCGTTCTATCTTAAACAGTTTCTGGTGGTGGTTGCGCACATAAAGTGCAATAAAAGCAGTTGATATAAAGATAATTAAAGCACCAATATAATCCGCATTGAGCCATGGCATTAAAGCACGTGATAATTTAGCTTCAACAAAATAAGCCCCCATACCCAAAAGAGTCAACCCATAACCACTTAATCGTGGCAATAGACGCAATTGCCGAATACCAACCCATAATAAAGCACTTCCCTCAGCAGTCCACATAGCGGAGGTCACTCTCCCATCAAAACCAAGAGGAATTGCTAAAGTGGCAAAACCAATGCCTAATGCCACAAAAGATTCAATTAAATCTTTCATGTAGGGTTTTTTCATGAGTTTTATAATGTAGGCAAATACAACATAAAAAACACCCAATGCCAAAGCAGAATAGGCTAAACCATATTCGCTATCCTTCATCAGTGCTGCTTGCAATGCAAAGCCAACAAGTGGTGTGCCAAAAATGATAGTTCCATCATTTATGCCTTTTAGTTTTGGTGGTTGTTTAATGGCAAATAGAACCGCAATAAATGTATAAAGCAAGAAGTAAGCGATTAAAAATGGCTCAACACTGATTATATACTCAGGTTTATAGTACTTAAATCCCCAAAGCGAACCAATACCAAATGTTGCGACAAAACCAATAACATTAAGAATTCGCCACGACTTAAACCACGAAATGGCAAACACCCCAATATTAAGTAACAAGTAATAGGAAAACAACTGAACATGGCTTCCATGACCTGTTGAGGTTAATATTGGAGCCGCAAAACCGCCAATCATTCCTATCACCGCCAGAGCCATAGAGTCTTGAAGGATGGCTAACATTGCGGATATACAGACAATGCCAATCAACAAAAACAATACCACATGTGGGGCAATCAAGCCATGCAAACGCAAGGCTGCAAACAAAGTCAGGTATAATAAGCCTATGCCACCTCCTTGTAAGCTCAAAGCGAATCCGGGACGTTTTTTGCGCAATTTCCAACCCAATACCAACATAACTAAGCAAGCAAAACTTATACCAATATAGCGGTATTCGACCGGTACAACTGTTCGTTCTGCCACGTATTTCAACAAAAAAGCAACGCCAATAAACAACAACAACATCCCTGTTCTAACCAGTGAGTTACCACCAGTAAAATACCCAACGACTAAAGATTTAACCTTTTTAAAAGCAATTTCAACTGGTGATGGTTTCAGTATAATGGGTTTGGATTTTTCTTCTTCAATTGGGTTGATGATTGGTTCGTCTTGCGCTTGTGCCTTCTGGTTATTATCCTTTTCAACCTTATCCAACATCCATGGATTTCTGTCTTTAACACTTTCTTTGTGTTGTTCTTGATTAACTTTGGGAATTGATTCTTCAATATGAGGATTCCCTGCTATTTTTTCAGCAAAGACATCAGTATCCCGTTTAGCGCCCTGTGATTGTGTATCAGTTGTTGGTGAATTTTCAGCAATAAGTTCTGCAATGATTAAGGATTCCATCTCATCGGAGTCATAATTTTTTTGCTTGTCAGCACGTTCTGCATCTTCCTTGAAAGTTTCATTCTCATCTTCTTGCCGAATACTTGTGCTATTAACGGCTTTATCTTTTAATTGTCCTTCAAGTTTAAATACCCTTGTTTTTAACTCGTATAATTGCCACAACAAGTAAGCAACAATTCCTCCAATTAAATAACCGTATCCTTCTTGGTTCATAGCTCCAAAAACAAAAAAACCAACAATAAACGCAATAACACTTTTCATAGAACAGTTCTTTAAAGATTAATAATTGATTCGATCATATAACAACTTCTGTTTTAAAAGAAAAGTAATTTGAAGAAGTAGCATATCTCAATACTTGAGGTTTAGTAAACCTGAATATTTCAAATGAAATATTCAGGTTAATAGATTCATCCTTATGCGAGTTATTATTCAAAATAGAATTTTTCTCGCTTTACCTCATCAGGGAAAACTTGATTCATGGTGGCAGCATCATACAAACGACCGTTTTGCATCACTTGGTCAATTTTGTCCGAATTGCGAATATTATCTAAAGGATTTTTATTCAGAATAATTAAATCGGCCAGTTTTCCAACCTCAAGTGAGCCCAAATCTTTATCCATGCCAATGTATTTGGCTCCATCAATGGTGGCAGCTCGAATAACATTGAGTGGCGACATGCCGCCTTGGGCAAACATCCACATTTCCCAATGCGCACCTAATCCTTCGCGTTGTCCGTGAGCTCCTAGCATCACTTTGACCCCTGCTTTTTGCAGCTTGGTTGCCACTTGGGCATTCTTAATGTGGTTGTAATCTTCAATTGGGGCTTTGTCACGGCGCACGGAAACGGGTTCGAGGATAAAACTCGGCACATATTTCGATAACAAAGGATGCTTCCAGACATCGGTGGTATCGTACCAGTATTTTTCTCCCCAAATGCCACCATATCCAACTATCAAAGTTGGTGTGTAAGCCGTTTGCGATTGTGACCAGAGTTGCACCACATCATCGTAAATCGCTGCCACAGGGATAGAATGCTCAATACCTGTGTGCCCATCGACTATCATGTTGAGGTTGTGTTGCAATAACGAACCACCTTCAGGAACAACCATTAAATTGGTTTGACGAGCCGCTTCAATAACTTGTTGGCGTTGTTCACGGCGTGGTTGGTTGTAGGATTTTACCGAAAAAGCCCCAACATCTTGCATCCGTTGCAAGTGTCCAATAGCATCATCTAATGAATTAACTGGTGCGCTTATAAATTGGGTTGCACCATAAAGAATTGTGCCCGTTGAAAACGTGCGTGGTGCGACAATCACACCAGCTTGTTGCATTTCGGCAGCGGAAAATACCGCAGCGGTATCGGCTGATGGGTTATGTTCGGTGGTGACACCAAAAGCCAGATTGGCATAAGCGTGCCAATTGGTTTGTGGTGTGAGTTGGTTATTGGCATAGGGTCCATGCCAATGCACATCGACAATACCAGGCATGATGGTTTTGCCTGTGACATCAATAGTTTTAGCACTTGATTGAATGTTTTCACCAATTTCTACAATGCGGTTATTTTTTATCAAAATATCGCCCTTTTCAATCACTTCATCGCCATTCATGGTGATGATACGTGCACCTTTTAATAAAACACTTGCTTGTGGAATATCGGCTTTGACAGCAAAATTGATTAATGTTGTTTGTGGTTTATTGTCTTTGTTGCCACCCAAATATTCAAATTTGTCTGCCAGTTTTTGTTGGTAAACAACGGGTCCTAACGCCCACGATAATTCGCTTGAATTATGCAGCCACGTCAAATAATTGCCTGCATTTTTGGAAAATTTTTGTAACGGTAAATTACTGGCTTTTGAACCTGTTGAGATAAACTTGCCACTTTGGATAAATGGCGTGACATAGACTTGAAAATTTTGAATAAATGCCAACCATTTATTATCAGGCGAAACGCTATAATTGCTTATCCACGTGCCTGAATAATGTTTTTCGCCTTTATTTCCCGATAAATCGGTGCTTTCTAGTTGGGTGGTGATGACTTCGCCTTTTTTGTCGGATGTGGTGAAGAATACCCGTTTTGAACTCTTGGCAAAGAATGGCTCTGAACCATTTTTAGTGATTAAACTGCGTTTGCCCGATTTACGGTTGATAACAAAAATTCCTTTATCCTGCGAATACAAAGGCGAAGTTAAATAACCACCACCAATGGCTTGAAAAACCACTGTTTTATTGTCGGCAGAAAGACTTGGATTGATGTAATGCCCGGGTTTTTTAGTAATTTTTTTCGATTTTCCTGAAAGCGTAGCAATTTTTACTGCACCTAAGTCTTTATCATTCCATGTGACATAGACGATGCTTTTGCCATCGGGTGAAAATTTAGGGTACATTTCAAAGCTGCCTGTTTGTTTGGTTAGCCTTTTTGGCTTGCCGTTGGGCAATTTAACTGTATAAAGATAGCCAAGGGATTGAAACACCGCCATCTTGCCATCGGGTGATTTGTGTAACCAACGCAGCATTTTGGCAGTAAATTGTTCGGGTGCTGGATTGACCTTGACCTTAACCGCTTTAGAAATTTTGCGGGTGTCATCCACCTGAAAAGGAATATCGGTGACTTTTTTAGTGGCAACATTTATGCGATGGATTTTACCTTTGGCATAAAAGACAATGTCTTTGCCGCCATTTGTCCAAGCAAAAGTGGGATAAACGCCATGGATTGCCCATGTTTCTTGCATATCGCGTTCTAAATTATCATAGATTGCAGTGAGTTTTCCGCTTTCTCGGTCTTGCAAAAATAGCGTTGATTGGTTACGAACCCGACGCACAAAGGCTAAGGTTTTGCCATCGGGTGAAGGCGTTGGACGCACCGCACCGCCAGGCCCTGAAACCCATACTTCTATTGCCCCTGTTTTTAAATCAATCGCCTCAATATCATAAATCATATTGTGTGAGTCTTTGGAATACTCAAAATATTTGCCCGGTGTGGCATCACGTGAGTACAAAACATACTTACCATCGGGGGTGAAAATTGGTTCGCCCAAGTCTTTTTGTTCATTGGGACGTTTGTTGAGTTGCACGCCATCGCCACCTGATTTGTGGTACATCCAGATTTCACCTGCTCCAATCGAGCGCATACCTGTAAAATGTTTCCTAGCGATAATGTATTGCCCATCCATTGACCATGCGGGTTGATTAAGCAGTCGAAATTTTTCTTTAGTCACTTGTTTTTGGTTGGAACCATCGGTATTCATCGTCCAAATATTATCCCCACCTCCTTGGTCGGTGGTAAAAGCGATGGATTTGCCATCAGGTGAAAACCTCGGTTGCATATCCCATGCCATTGAGTTGGTGATGTTGGTGGCTTTACCGCCAGTAATGGGCATGGTGTAAATATCACCCAGCAAATCAAATGTAATGCTGTTTCCCTGAGCATTAACATCCACGTTCATCCATGTGCCTGTGGATGTTTTGATTGTAGCGAGTGTGGTTTCACCTGGAGGATTATTGACATCCCATTTAGGTTTTTCTTTATCAGTTTTATCTTCACTAAAAGAAGGGGAAGCAATTAAAAGTATTAACAACAGAATAAAATGTTTCATAGCTATGGTATCATTGAAATTTATTAGCCGATAATTTTATCACATGAGCTGTCCATTATGTTTGAATAAAACCATTGATTTTTATCATCAGGATAATCAACGAGATTATTGGCAATGTGTGCAGTGTGAATTGGTGTTTGTGAAACTAGAGTTTCAGCTTAACTCCCAACAAGAAAAGGACATTTATGATTTGCACCAAAACAACCCAAATGATTTAGGTTATCGAACTTTTTTGAATAAATTACTTATTCCTTTACAAAAAAAACTACCAAAAGATGCCAAAGGCTTAGATTTTGGTAGTGGTCCAGGTCCTGCAATTTCGGTCATGTTTGGAGAACAAGGTATCTCTGTTGAAAATTATGATATTTACTATGACAATCACCCTGAATTATTACAAAAGGAATATGATTTTATCACTTGCACAGAAGTGGTTGAACATTTGTATAACCCACACGAAGTCTTCTCGCAATTAACTGCAATGCTTAAATCAGGTGGTTTACTTGGAATAATGACGAAAAGAGTCATTAATAAAGAAAAGTTTCGCAACTGGCATTATAAAAATGACCCAACACATGTGTGTTTTTATAGCGATGAAACCTTTGAGTTTATAGCAAAGCAGTGGAATTTTATATTAGAGTTTGTATCAGAAGATACTTTGATTTTGGAGAAAATTTAAGCAAAAAAAAGAGCAACTCAGTTGCTCTTTTAGAGAACATGGCTGTGCACTTAACTCCTGTTTCATACACTGTAAGTTTATTTTCTTTATATAATACAACAGGTTATAAAATATTAAATAAATAACTGTTATTTTGGGTTGTTGACTTTAGTCAACGCTCTTAAAAGGTTGGCTAAAGCCAACAACCCTAATGAATATAAATTATTTGTTCGGTACATTGAAAGTGTGAAACAGGAAAATAGTGCACAGCCATGTTAGAGAATCCAGTGGAAATGAATTGGCGGTGTGGATTAAGACTTAAAATATCTAGAACAAAAAAAAGAGCAACTCAGTTGCTCTTTCTTCGAATTATTGTGTAAATTTATATTTATACAACAGTTACATTTGCAGCTTGAGGACCTTTTTGGCCGTCTTCTACGTCAAATTCAACCGCTTGTCCATCAGACAAAGTTTTGAATCCATCACTTGCAATAGCTTTGAAATGTACGAATACATCGCTGCCGCCTTCACGTTCGATAAAACCGAAACCTTTCTTCTCATCAAACCATTTTACTGTACCAGTAGTCTTACTCATTTGGAAATCTCCATTAAAATTTTAAATCTATAGCTAACTCAAAAGTGAGTTAACTTGTTGTTGCTGTGAAATCTGGAACTTACTTACGTGGAACTGTTGAATGAAACTAAAGAGACATTAAAATCGTATAAACATAAATAGTAGCTGTTCGTCTTACCAGCCATTGCATTTTACCCGATTTAAACACGATAACCACGTTAAAAAGTGAAATAAATAGATAATTGTTATGAAATAAGCCAAATAAGGCGTATTTTTCACCTCAATTTATGAAATAGTGTGGTTTTAAAAACCATTATTATTGGCTTTATTAAGGATTTAACTTCACAGGATTCATTTATTTGTGGGTTTTAAGCAATAAAAACTTTAAAATAGCACGAATGGATATCAAGCAACTTTATAAAAAAACAATTTTAGAACATAACCGTAATCCGCGCAATTATGGCACACCTGAATCTTTTACTCATAAGGCAGAAGGATTAAACGCGATTTGTGGTGATCAGGTGTTTGTTTTTATTAAAGTTGAACAGGGCGTGATTACGCAAATGAATTTTGATGGGGAAAGTTGTGCGATTTCTACCGCTTCCTCTTCGTTGATGACGGAGTTTTTGAAGGGTAAAACAGTGGATGAAGCTAAAGGTTTGTTTGCTGATTTTTGTCAATTAATGGATAAAAAGTCATCTGTTGAGTCAATTGATTCTTTGGGTGAAGTTAATAATATGGCGGGAGTTAAAAAATTTCCTGCTCGGATTAAGTCCGCAACATTGTGCTGGCACGCCATGAACGCAGCTTTGCTGGGTAATGAAACGGCAACTACTGAATAGTTACAGCACCGCGCTCATTCAAACCCATCTGAAAATACACTTTGCTGGATAACATGAATAATCCCTGTTGAGCTTGAGTGAGTGGCACAATGAAAGGGGATTTCTTGTGGGTTGTCAAAACGCACATAAATATTCCATGGGAATCCAGTTGGGTTTGATGAGGTGTTGTTGGTGCCATCACCATCACAACCAATAGCACAAATTAAACTGTTGTCATCGGCAACAAAATTATGCGAACCGCCATCATTAAGCATGTTGATTATTTCTCCAACTTGAATGGTCAAATCCATGGGATTAAATTGATTGCTAGTGGTTGCATGCAATTCATGAACAGGCACAGAAGTTGGTTCAACAACAGTCACAGAACCTTGCATGCCAAATCCAACATGAGGTTCACAGATATAACTGACAAAGCCAACCTTTCTAAAGGTGACTTCACTGACCCATAGATTGGTTGAAGGATTGCCGTTTCCTCCTTCTCCATCACAGCCGTTGGCACAACGGAAGCTGTTATCTTGTGCTTTAACATTGTGTCCTCCACCCGTATTTATCCAACGAACGGTGTCTCCCGCTTCAATCTGAATGTTGGCAGGGGTAAAGACGTTGCTCGAAACCATCACCTCATGAATGGTTGCAAAGCTTGGCAGGCTAAATAACAAGACTAGGAGCTTGCCCAAGAATAGGAATCGTGATGAAAAGAAGTTGGGTTTAGGGCGATTTATCGCTTTTTTGAGAAGAATAGCACGGCTATTTGCCGAGAAAAAGCGGAAAATAGCACAAATCCAGCTTTTCTGTAATAGATTATCTGTTCTCGGGTAAGCTCCTAGGGCGTAGTTAATATTTTTCATGTCGCAACTATAACTCAAGTAATTGTAAAGAATTGTTAATTAACCACTGTATTTGTAAGGTTTGCAGCAAACTGTGACTGTATTCGCATAATTCAAACTGTTTTTTGTTAGCATAAGTCAACAAATAGTGTTTTAGATATGAAATAAACTAATTTCACGTCTTTTATTATAAAAGAGGAATACCTATGAATACCGTTAAACGTAAGTACCATAATCGTCCAGAGATGAATTTGGCAGATAAATTTAATGCACCTATTGGAATGGAAAAAAGTAAAACTGCAAATAAAGCTTCAATTCCTTTAAATCACAAATCTCTTGATTTTTCACCATCAATCATCCCGACTCCAAGTTTAATTCATCGAGTCTTAACTAAAATGGGCTATGGCTCGACACCTGATTTAATCGCACATATTCAAACATTATCGGGAGTAACTGATAATGATAAAATATTATCTTATATTGACGAACAATTAAACCCAAGTTTAATTGATGACAGTGTAGTGGATGCACTACTAACCCATGGTTATCAGACACTTAATAAAACACGCACACAATTATTTCAAGACCATTACCGTCGCCCTGATGGGGTTGAAATTCCATGGGATTTTCATGTATTGCCAGGATTTGAAACATTTTATGCAACGTGTGTGCGTGGTACTCAAAGCAATAAGCAATTATTAGAAGTTATGGCTGACTTTTGGCATAACCATTTTAACGTCTACATGGATGCTGATGGAATTCCACCCATGTTTGTGCATTATGATCGCGATATTATTCGTCCTGATGCTTTGGGTAATTTTCGTTCGATGCTTGAAGGCGTTACAAAAGCGACGTGTATGTTGGATTATTTAGGCAATGCTTACAATCATAAAGACCAACCAAATGAAAATTATGCCCGTGAAATTTTAGAATTACACACCATTAGTGCAGAGAATTATTTTGGTCACATGAATCCAGCTGACGTGCCTGTTGATTTACAAGGCAGAAAAACAGGGTATGTTGAGGCTGATGTGCAAGAAATGGCTCGAGCATTAACAGGTTGGTCCTATAGTGGAGCAGATTATGAACCCAATGCAACGGGTGAATTCCTCTATCGTGATAGTTGGCATGATAAAGGCGACAAAACAGTCATGGGAAACATTTATTCCTTTAATGCAGCTACTCCAGAGTCCGATGTATTGGAAATTTTAGATTATTTGGCTGAACACCCTGCAACCAATGAATTTTTAGCTAAAAAATTATGCAAACGTTTTATTAGTGACAATCCACCTCAATCAATTATTGATGCAGTTAAGACAACATTGCATAATAACTGGCAAGCTTCAAATCAAATTCAGTTGGCAATGGAAACTCTATTGAAATCAAATGAATTTCTTACAACGTGGGGTGAAAAAATAAAACGTCCTTTTGAACGCGTTATGTCAGCCATGCGACAAATTGGTTATTCTTATGATTTTGACCCAACACTAAACATGTCAGATGACCATTTTTGGGCATTTTATAACTCGGGACATATGCCTTTTTATTGGACTTCTCCCAATGGTTATCCGGATGTTAAGTCACATTGGTTGGGGTCATCAAGCATGATGGCAACCTGGCGTTATATACAAATGATTAGTCAGTGGCATGTTAATTACGATGAAAACCTACCAAACTACAATGACATTCTCAATATAACCTTGAACCAATTTCCTAATCCATTAGATAGAACGGCCAATAATATTGTTGATTATTGGTTTGAACGCGCTTGTGGGTTACCACCTGATACGGTGATGAAAGAAAAATTGACGGATTTTATGTCTTATTTGGACTACACCAATCCTGTTGTGTCAAATAAAGACATTCCTATTGACTTCAGTGTTGAGGATTGGCCAAGCTATAATCAAGAACGATTGTTTGCTGTGGTTTCAACAATATTTTTAACTTCTGAATTTAATTACAGGTGAGCAAGATGAAAAAAATAAACAGAAGAAATTTTCTTAAAAAAGCAGGGCTTGTGTCTCTAGGTGCGGTTGCTGGTGTTCAGGTTGGTTTTGGAAACACTATTTTGAGAGGTAAAGGTGCGGGCAGTAATGAGCTTTTAATATACGTTCAACTCAATGGCGCAATGGATGGTCTAAATATGGTGCCGCCGCGCACAGGTGCAAATTACTCCGAATATGCCAATGTTTTAAGACCTGTGATTCATATTCCCAATACCCAATCACTGGCTCTCAATGGAGTGGCTGAGTTCGGTTTGCATCCCTTAGCAACAGGCATGCAGAGCTTATTTAATGCCAATAAACTGGCAATAATTCATGCCACAGGTTTAATGCAAGCCAATCGCAGCCATTTTGTGTCCACGGCATTGATGGAACAAGGCGTGCAAAGCACAGCAAGCAATTATGGTACGGGTTGGATAACGCGGTATTTTGAAAGTTCAGAAACAACTCCACCAAATCCAGTAATTCCATCATTAGTACCGTCCTACGATAACACGGATGCTATATTAGGCGACCCAGCAGCTTTAGTCATGGGTTCATCAACAGAGTTCAGTCTCAACCAAGGACATTGGGCGTGGGAAAGTGCTATGCAAGACACCATAACTCAAATATTTTCTAATCCAGTTAATACCGAGGATAGGGTGGCTGCCCACACGTTAAACTCCTCTCAAGTCATACAAAATATTTTTGATGATGTCAACAATCCTTATGTTCCAGAAAACGGAGCGGTTTATCCAACAGGCTATTTTGGTAATCAAACCAAAGCGGTGGCTCGAATGTACAAAGCCAATGTGGATTTAGAAGTGGCGTATATTCAAACTGGTGGTTGGGATACTCACGTAAATCAAGGAACTGGCATCACAGGACAATTTGCCGATTTAGTCAAAGAGTTATCTGATGGGCTCAATGCTTTGTATTTGGATTTAACGGCAAGCAATGCTGGTAAATTTACCATCATCGTTCAAAGTGAGTTTGGTAGACGGGCTTATGAAAACACAGATCAAGGCACTGATCATGGTTATGGTAATCCCATGTTTGTCGTTGGTGATAATGTTAATGGAGGATTTTACGGGCAATTTCCTGGTCTTACTCCTGCGGAATTGTTTGAAGGCGATGATGTTGCAGTAACCACCGACTACCGCCATGTTGTTACAGAGGTGTTAATGCGTAGAATGAAAAACCGATACCTTGGGCATGTATTTCCTGGTTATAATAACTATTCACCATTGGGCATTGTCACTGGTAATGATTTAGTCCCTGATTATAATTTTGAGTTGGATAGGATATTTAACTCTGGGTTTGAGTAGCTTAGATTGATATATACTGCCACCCTTTGAGTAAATGCGTGGCAACAAAATCCACAGCTGAAGGCACAACCTGTGCATTTGCCATTAAATTGACAGGTTTGCCTTCTTTTTTGCGTCGGTACATGGTGTTATTGCAAGCAATAAATTTAATAGAAGGGTATTGTTGACTCAATAGGGCTATTTTCTGTTCAAATGGGCTAAGTGATTTATCCAATAAATCCAAACCTTCTGCACTAGTGACTACATAAACCTGTCCATTACTGGCTTGGTGTTCTTGAGCCAATGTTTCGGCTTTATAGAGGACTTGAGTCATTTTTTCTGGTTGGGAAGAGCTTAAAAACACAATGTATTTATCTTTTTGAATGGCCACTTGTTGGTTGACTATTTGAGTTTTTACAAGCGATTCTGTGTGGTTATTGGCAATATAGAAACCACTGGCTAATGTTAAAATAAAGGCAAAGAACGCACTGGCTATTTTTAAACTACCAGCGTGTTTAGTGAAGAAGTTTTTCGAAGATTTTTGCTTGAATTCATGCAAGGGATAAGCCGTTTTAACCAAATCTTTAATGCGATAAATTTCACAGACCTCACTGCTTAATTGTGGGTCTTTGTCAAGCATTGATAATATTTCTTCTCTTTCATGAACCGGTAGTTGCCCATCTGCTAGGGCATTGAGCATGTTTTGTATTTTAGTTTCTTGGTTGGTTTTGTTATTTTCCATTGTTAACTAACCTCTTTAAATGATTGGTTTTTTTTGTGGTATTTGCAAGTTCGATGCCAATTAATTTGTTTTTAAGTTGAGAGCGAGCTCGGTTTAAACGACTCATCACTGTTCCAATGGGTATGCCTAATATATCGGATGCTTCATTATAACTGTTTTCTTCTAAGTCAATGAGTGTAATTACCTGTCTTTGATTTAGAGGAAGCATTTCTATGGCTTTTCTGACTCGGTCAACTAAATGCAATTGATTAAACTTTTTTTCAGGGCAATGGTGGCTAATCAGCTCGATATTATCTATGTCTAGGGAAGGTTTTTTGGAACGCAAATAATGCATCCAGCAATTGTTTAGAATTTTAAATAACCAGGCATTTAGCACACTAAAATCTTTGAGTTGATTGTGCTTCTTTAACGCTTTAGTAATGGTTTCTTGCACCAAATCATCTGCCAACATGGCATCGGAACACCAAGCATAAGCAAGGCGATAAAGGCGAGGTCTAAACTCGGCAATTTTTCTTTCTAATTTTCTTTTATATAATAATTTAAACATACTTAATCTCAATTGTACTAACTAAGATGCTTTAGAGTTGTTTTTTATTCCAAAAAAATTAAAAAAACAAATAAAGGGAATAAAAACAGCAAGTAATGCATCTAGATTGTTAAGTGAATTAATATTTTTAATTCTTTATTATTAGTTATAACCAGAGAAAAGTCATGAATATAAAACAAAAATTTATTAGCTTTTTAGTCTTATTTGCTTTAATTGTAAATGCATCTTTTGCATTTGCAGAAAATGAATTTGCTGAAAAACATATCGTCTTACAAATCAGTGATGCCAGTCGCCAACAATTAGTGTTAAATGTTGCCAACAATCTCATTAAACACTATGGGCCTGATAGCGTGCAAATAGAAATTGTTGCTTTTAGTTCTGGTTTAAAATTGTTATTTGAAAACAATGAAATATCTTCGCCACGCATTGATAGCTTAGTCTCTAATGGAGTTAAATTTAGTGCTTGTTCTAATACGTTAGCAAAAATGACTAAGAAAATGGGTAAAAAGCCAGAATTACACAAAGATTCTATTTTAGTATCAGCTGGAGTTGTAAGAATAATAGATTTAGTTGATCAAGGTTATACCTTAATCAAGCCATAAAATAATTTAAAGGGGAGAGTTATGAAAATAAAATTACAGATAGCATTAGTAGGTACACTTATTATGACCAGTCACTATGGCTTTGCGGTAGATTGGGTGTCTTTACAAGGTTTAGAGGGTGTTAAAAAAGAATCAGCCGTAAAAATTTGGGGCTTTTTAGAGCCAGAATATGCACGAACTGATGGAACTGAACTAAAAGCAGGGCCTTATGCAGGTCAAGAAGCGGCTTTTAATCAAATAAGACCCAACCAAAATACCAATTCAAGTTTTAATGTTTTTAGAGCGCGTTTAGGTGTTCGTGGGCAATATGATTACAACAAAATCAATTATTTCTTCTTGTCAGAATTTGGAAATAATGGGATTACCAGAAAAGACGGGCCACAATTGACTGATGCCAGTGTGACGTTGAATTACATTAAAAACATGCATATTCGTTTTGGTCAATTTAAGTCACCGCAAGGCAATGAAGCACAAAAAGCCATTCATATATTTGATTGGAATCGTTTCTCAAATGCAACCGACAGGTTGTTATTAGAGCGTTTTACTGATGGTAATAATGGTTTGCGCCCTGATGGAAATGGAGGCACGAAAGATGTGGCTAATGGTTTAAATGGCCCCATTGGTGCTTTTAGGGATATTGGTGTGCAATTTTTTAATACCTTTACCAATGACAGCAAGCGTGAATTTACCTATGCGGTGATGTTTGGTAATGGCAATGGCATAAGTCGTAGCGATAATAACAATAACAAAGACGTGTATGTTTTATTATCAACCGAACAAGTTTATGGCGGCAGAGGTCCTCGTCGTCAAGGTTTTAAAACCTATGTTTGGTATCTTGATGGCAAAAGAACCTTTGATTACGTAAATGGCTCAAAAAGTAATCAAGAATTTGACCGCACGCGTTATGGAATCGGAACAACCTACAGAAAAAATAATATACGTTTTTCAGCAGAATACGTTAAAGCGGATGGCATGATTTTTAACGGTGTTGAAGGGGGAGCGGTCGCGGGAACTTTAGCCAATAATCCCAACATTCCAATAGCCAACCTTAGAACGGCCTCGCTTAATTATTTAGTGGATAATAAATCCGATGGTTGGCAATTAGATTTTGGATACAAGGTTATGCCAAAGTTAGAATTGGCAGCACGTTATGATGTGTTAAACAATGCTACTGACGGCTTGTCAACTGGCGGAGTTGATCCTTCAGCAGGTGGCGATCCCGAGCGAAAATTTGAAACATTTGCCCTTGGTGCTCAGTATTTTTTCACCAAGAAAACACGAGCAATTTTCAATTACGAATTCAGAAATGCTGAAGCTCCCAACCAAGCCAGTGATTCGAATGCAAATAAAATACTGGCTGGAATGGATGATCGGTTAACCTTTCAAATACTTCATATTTTTTAAGCTATTTGAAGCTATAAATCTAACAACTAAGACTTGAAGACTTCAAGTCTTAGTGATATTAAAATGAGAAAAATGAAATTAAATTATCAAATATTTTGGATGAGCATTTGTGTTTCTTTGCTTTTTGCTAGCACAGTAATAAGCGCAATGCCTCCGATTCCAAAAAGCAAACAAACAACGCTCGAGTTATATGTTTTGGCAGCTCAAGCCAATGAAATGAAAAATAACAATCCAAAGAAAGTGCTATTTGTCGATGTAAGAACAAGAGCAGAAGTTGCATTTGTCGGAATGCCATCCAATGCAGATGCGAATATTCCCTATATGATAGTGGGCGATTGGGATGAGTGGGATGAAGAAAAACACACTTTTAAATTGTTTCCTAACAGTAACTTTTTGACGTATTTTAATGATTATATCTTAGAACATGGATTTAACAAATCCTCCACCATTATTCTCATGTGTCACTCGGGAAATCGAAGTGCTGGTGCGGTTAATCTGTTAGCACAAGTGGGTTATACAAAAGTCTACAGTGTTATTGATGGCTTTGATGGTTGGACACAGGAAGCAGTAAGCAATGATACAGCAAAAGGTTGGAAGCGGTCTGGGTTGCCCTGGACAAAAAAACTCAATGAAGAAAAAATGTACATGGAATTTTAACTGTAAGCGAATCACTAAGTTCTATTGACTTAGTGATTCTAATTGACTCAATTTAATTTATTAAATCGCAAGCTTAATGTTTAGGTTTTATTCAAAACCATCTTTATACACTAAACCGGGGTCATTATTAAAATCTGGTTCAATAGCAGAACCTGATACGACGCCAAGCGGGTTGTATTCATTTTCAGGATATCCAGGGAAAATTTGATGAATTTGGTTGTTATGCAATCGTTTTAATAATATTTCAGTCCAGACATTGCGGTAATCAACAGTGCCTCTTAAATCCGCTCCTTGAAATAAATCGGCAGGAGCCAGCCCCGGCCATTGCCCATATTGTTGACCGCCATTAACACCACCACCGATAACCAAAGAGGTGTTTGCCCAGCCATGATCAGTGCCGGCATCGGCATTGTCATGTGCGCGGCGACCAAATTCTGAATAGACTAACATGGTGGTTCTTTCTGCCCAAGTTCCTCCACCTGGAGCCAATACGTCTAAATCAGTAAAAAAGGCTTTAAATGCTTCAGAAATATCACGAACATTGTCATAAAATCCTTCTCCAACCACTAGATTTCTTTGATTATTGTGCGTGTCCCATCCGCTGCGATCGCATTGTCCAATTCTTACCCCTGTTTCTTGTTTAATTAATTGTGCCATAATTTGCAACTCTTCACCAAAACCAGTTAATCGTGTTGGGTCATCGGCTCGAACTGGATAAGCTGCGCCATTATCAGGAGGCGCATTAAAATCAACTTGTTCAACAATGGCAACAGCTGCCATGGCTTGTTCGCCAGCAGCATCCAACTCGTTTGTTCCTGCGCTATAAATATCTGCCAGTGCCTGTTCTTGGTCACTGTTAAAATTGTTAGCATTGGTCGTATCAAAATCAAATGAACTGGGATAGCGTAATGAAACAGCTGATGGCTCACGTAACAATGAAAAAGTCACATTTGATTCCGTTACGACAACGGGTAAAGGAATTGCGGCAGGGTAATTTGTGGCAGTTGATAAATGCCGTGTTAACCACCCGGTTTGGGTGAATCGATTGCCAGGTGTACCAAGTTCTGCATAACGTTGGGCTTCAAAATGACTGCGGTTGACCTCGTAACTGGGTAGTCCACAGGCTCGAATAATAGCTAAATCATTTTGTTGGTAGAGATCTTGCAAAGGACCTGCTGCAGGATGAAGACCAAAACCTTGCCCTACCGAAAGCAATTGACTACTTGGAATCATTGTTCCATTTGAGCGTAAAGCTTCATAATGTCCTCGATCAGGGTGTCCATCCATTGGTGTAAATAGACTTAAGCCATCCATACCGCCACGGAGAAATACAAAAATGAGTATGTTGTCAGAATAGTTGTTAGCAGAGCCAGCGGCAAATGAAACGTTAGGCAGACTTGCAGCTGTTGCCAGTGATGATGCGGCAGCACCTTTTAAAAATTTTCTTCTGTTTATCTTGTTAAAATTTGTCATGTAAGGTTCTCCTGTTCTATCGACGTATGGCATCTGGGGACATCATGATGAGTCCTATAAGTGTATAGACAACGCGTTGGTAAGTGCTTGAATTTGATAAGTTATTGGTGTCGGTTAAATCGTGTATAGACTGGTTCGCTGTTGCTCCACTTTTGTTCATAACGTAAGTGATGAGTTGAGTTCGCGTGTTGGCATCATAAGCGTAACCTCGCAAATGCAACATCCATGTATCAACTAACTGCGTAGGTGTGCGATTCACCGTGCTTGGAATCAAGGTGTTGGATTGTTGAGCTAAGTTAAAATAACGCAATCCACCAAGAATTCCTGTATCGGGATCATCGTAAGTGCTGGCACTTCTATTGAGAAAGTACGTGATTGTACGCCACGAGGTGACTAAAGGAGCTGTTCCTGACCACAGGGCTTTTTCATCGGGATAGCCCGTTGGGTCATCGTAGTTAAAAGGTTTTTGTCCTGTATCATCTAACCGACCAAAAATACTGTTACTTGGCGAGTGGTCATCACGAAAATCAATATCGATATCTGTGGCTCTCATGGACGCGATAATGTTTTCTAAAGGACGTTTAACTTTAGTTCCCCAAGTGGTTTGGAATTCTGGTGAAAGAAGTATATGCCGATAGACTTCTTTTAGTTGATTGGCATCGTTGCGGCGATTATAAAATTCATCTGCTGTGCTTGATACTAGACTCGCAGGTGGGTTGTCTCCAACCAATCGTGTGCATAGTTTCCATGCAATAAATCGAGCGGTGCCATAATGATTGGCTAAGTAGCTTAACACATCGGTGACATCATTTTCTCCTCCGTCAACGCCAATGCTAACATCAAGCACATTAATTGGGTTGGCAGCATGGTCATCATAATGTTGGTCGCTTCTAAATAAAAAATTACCTGTATCGGCTGCTCCCCCCGTGCCATCGGCAATACTCCAGCCTGTTAGAGCGCGTGCAAATTGGAAAACATCAATCTCAGTATAACCCGTGCGTTGTCCTTTGCTGTTATTGCCTAGCGTATTAGGGTCAACGGCACCATAATAATTTTCAATAGCCCCTAATGTATGTAATTCTAAAACCTCTCTTGCATAGTTTTCGTTGGGATTGGGCCATGAGTTGCGGTAGTTATCTAAATAAAACAACATGCTTGCTGTTTTTGAATTGGCTAGTAACATATCGTAAAAATTGCCAAAGATATGACCTCTTATTTGGCGATCGTATTCTGGTAACATGCTTCTGATGACATCACGATTGCCTTTTACATTGAAGTGATTAAACCAAAAATCTGCTAGTAACTCTCGCAATTGCCATTGGCTATATGTGCCTCGTAGAATTAAAAGTCTTTCCATTTGGTAACGAGGTCTGCTCTTGGTACTGTATTCATTGGCTCCGGTATAACGGACATGTTCTGTCCATAATTGTGCCGCTGTTTTATTAATTGTATCATAGGCAGAACCGCTATTTAAAAATCCTGACATGCGTGCATCCACTTCTGTATCGGTAGAAGTGGGATTGAGTTGAGTATCAACCCAACTTGCTAAGCGCGTTGCATCATCTGCCCCAAGAGCATTAAATGCATCAATATCACCAGGGCGAGGACCAAAGGCTGCTTTGTTATAAACCAAAGCTCCAAGAGGGGGCACATTGACTACAGAAGGAAGCATGATTGGTGAGGGTTTTAAAGTTTTTAATCCACTGAATTGGGGTGCAATAGCATCGGCTTTAGCTTTGTTGGAAAATCCTATAGTTAGAGCAGAGGCTCCTGCTACTCCCGTGATTGCACTGTTTTTGAGAAAGTTTCGTCGTGATAAATTGCTCTTAGCTGTCATTGTCTGTGCCTTGTTGTTTTAAATAATACTGTTAGTTTAGAGGTGAAATTTAATGATTTTTGTGACTTGCATTCTGTTTTTATAAACAAATTTTGTTATTATTGAATATTAATGAAATTATAACTGTTTTCTGTTATAAAAGTTTCTTTGGTTTTATAAATAATTTATTTAGGAATTACTATGTTGAAAAAAATTGTCACCTTTGCCTTTATTTTGTTCAGTATTAAATTGCTCGCTTTTTCTGGAGGTGCAGGAACCTGTGTGGTGGATGCCAATTATTCCAGTATTACAGGAATGAATGACCGATTTCGGAACAATAATCATGGAGCTTACAGTGTGACATCAAATTTATCCGAATACCTACCAGGGCAAGTTGTTGAACTGACCTTAGCGGGTCCTGAATTTACGGGTTTGATGTTTACCGTTGTTGATGCAAACGGCAATAATGTAGGAACTTTCGCTCCAGAGGCAAATTTTGTTCATGAATGCAACGGAGCAAACCCCACAAATCCACCTGCAGCAGCAGTTACTCATTTGTCCTCTTTTGGAAATTTGACATCTTATACACTGTTTTGGATTCCTCCAATGCAAAATGTAGGCACAGTCTATGTTTTGGGTTATGTATTAAAAGGGCAAAGATTTAATACGGCACAACAAGAATTTTTCCGTTTTGTGCGTGATGATAATTCCGCCATTAGTATTCAAAGCGGCATTGTTTTTAGTAGTGGCTTTGAATAGAGCTTTTACTTGCGATTAATTAATCAATATTTTGATCAAGCAAAAGCCGATAAAGATGCACAATATTTACGTTCAAAAGGCATTAAGGTCTTTATATCTTCAAAAAAGTCTCATTCATTAGGAAGTAATCATACAGGTGCGTTTAGAGTTGGTTTGTGGGTTGTTTATAACCACCAGCAACAAGATGCCATTGCGTGTATGCAAAATAAAAATCATAAAGTTGTGCACAGGTAGAGCTGTACCCCACTATTAAGACAGGTGCTTAGTAGAATCTTCATTTCATTTAAGCAGCCAGTTTTTGGCTGAATTCATCATACCTCAAATTTGGTGTTGTACCCAAAGTTTGATGTATTCTTTG
>Ga0256840_1000147_pt1 | contig 65038 bp, 59 predicted proteins | sample 355202metaG_FD_185969 | JGI IMG/M metagenome (GOLD analysis project Ga0256840, IMG submission 185969) | Hydrothermal vent microbial communities from Mid Atlantic Ridge, Atlantic Ocean - 355-202 | ecosystem: Environmental > Aquatic > Marine > Hydrothermal vents | place: Atlantic Ocean: Mid...
TAGTCGCAGGGTTTAAAGAATCCATGCGAATTGTATTTGATGAGCATCTGAAACTATGGAATTATGTTGCTGTTCCAAAGAACGGAAATTTTTAAGTTGTCGAAGTTATTTCGTGCACGTTCCTTAGGGGTAGCGGAAACTAATAATGCGTTGGCTTTTTTACCTTGTAGTTTTTTGCAGGCGATTAATTCGGCAAACAGCAGGTTAAAAGCTGGCATCGCTATGTATTCATGATATTCATCAAACACTACATGAGCATTCATATATTGCACTAGCCCTGTTACTTTCGTGTGCGTGGTGATGGTATTAATCACTTGATCTATAGTGGTTAATACTATGTCGCCTGAAAACTCCTGGTTTTCGGGGGTGTCATTTTTTTCACCGTTTTGATAGATCGTTTTAAACTCACCTGTACAAATTTCAATTTTGGTATTGGGTAAGTATTCATTGCTAATCAAATCATTAACTAGACCTTGGCACACTTGTACTCTGGGGCAAACCCAGATTATTTTTCTGGCACTGGTATTGGCTGCCCACTCTAAGGCTATTTTGGTTTTACCACAGCCTGCTGGTCCTTTTAAGACACCTACAGATAATTCTTCATCCGCTAACTCTAACGCGACTGCTTTTTGTTGCTTGTTTCTATCGCTCTCTGGATATTTCTCTTCAAACCCTTGCAAGCACGTTTGAATATCTGTTTTTAGCCCCCTGTCTGTTAATAGGGCTTCTCTAAGTAATTCGTCTAACGAGGCTTCTTCAATGTGCTGATTAAGCCGTTCAGCACTTAAACTTGAAATTAATCGGTCAGCCGTAATCACGGCTGTTCTGGCAATATTATTTTTAGCATTTTCTAAAACATTCGCTTGGTATGCATTAACAGTTAATTTTTCTGCATAGCCTTTATATTTCGGTAGCCTAGCTTCTTCAATTTCACTGGTTTTTTCTTCTTTTGGCGCTGAGTATGAGCGATCAATTAACATACTTTCATCATTTAGATAGCTTTCTGAAATTTTATTAATTTGATGGGTTAAGACTCTTGTCACCTCAAACATTTTTTTTAAATTTTCAACGCCTACTTGGTTTATAATTTTTTCTTGAACCATATCAAGGCTAAAACTGGTCAGTTTTCCATTTTTTTCCACCCCTCTAAACCATTTATCATGGTGCCAATAAATGGCATGTTCTGCCTGTTTTTTAGAATTTGGATTTGGGAATTTTTGTTTGTTTAACAAATAAAAGAGTAACAGCGAAACCTCATTGTGCCTTGGATAGTTTTTGGATTTTTTATCATCATGCTGCCCTGTTTCTGGTATGTCTAAATCCAAAGCACCTTTCTTTTTTAGTTCTTTAGTTAACCAGCTTTGAAAACCGGGGTCTATCTTCCCCATATCATGCCAACAGCCTGCCACAAATACTGAGTGGGCCAGTTTGTCATCATCCACTAATTCTCTGGATAATAAATAAGCGAGATAACCTACGGCAAATAAGTGTTGTTCTAAAGGCTGCTGTTTTGTATTGGCAAACTGTTGTTCCATTATCATTTCTCCTAAAAAAATATTTTTTTGAGTATAGTTTACTGGCACGATGCCTTCAGTATTAAATTTGTCTTGCTTGCCCACCACCCATAAAAATTCACTGCGACTACGGCTTCTAATCCAATGACAAGACACCGCTGTATTTTTAGTCGCCGTTTTTCTTAATAATTTTTTAACCGCTTGCAAGCCTTCATCCGTTATAACGGTTTGCCATGTTCGGGAGCCTAAACGATTGGCAAAGGCATCTAATACGCGCCGTGTTCTATTTAGGGCTTTATGCTCACATTGGGAGACAAAAGTGACCATCATGGGTAACACCTCCATTTTTGGTAGTTATGGAGATTTGAGCTCATGTATATACATATAAATATATACATGAGGTGCAATATGGTGACTACATGAGAGAATTCAGTCGCGTTGAAAATTTGAATATTGAAAATTGGGGCAGTGAATAAGTGACATTAACTTTTCTCATTATCTACCTCACTTAAAGCAACCTCTTTAACCACGTCAAACATAAAATCCAACGCTTTATGCTGGGTAAAATTTTGCAGACATTGCTGTCTAAATTCCTGTTCCGTTGCTTGTTCTTTAGCGCAGATAAACGCCCACGGTAGAATGAGCGTGTCTTTGATTAAATCAGCAACATCAAAGACTAATGCACCTCGCCTAGTTTTTCCATGCATCACTGCAAACCCGTGAGGTATGCCTAGCACCCAAAGTGTGGTTGCTGCCAGTCCGTAGGCTAAATAATTTCCATGATTTAAAAAGGCATTAGCATCGTCCATGCTGTCGTGCTGGCGTACAAAGCCTTTTTGTTTAGTTTGGGTGGCTGCTATTTTATAAAGGGATTTGGTGAGTTGCGCCTCTATTAACAATAAGTTGTTAACATCTTGGCAGTTTTCTATTTTTGATAAAAAGTTTGATAGGGCTTTTTCTATATGGCTATCATCTAACGTAAAGCCTTCGTTTTTCAAGTCGTTGTCTTTTCCCCATACTTTTTGCAAGTAGATGATGCGCTGCTGCTGAAATTGTTTGGCAACTTTGAGGCGTTTTTCCGCATCAAACCAGAATGACATCCAGCCTTGCACATATTCTGTGGGGCGATATTCACTCTGCGGTGAAAGCCATTCTATTTCATTGGCGGCAATAAGCGGTGTCCCTCCGCTACCGCTAAAACCGATCAGTACCCCGGCCGATGCCAGCATTCTTACTGCCGCCTGGGTAATGGAAGTACCTGTACCCAATAGAATTACGGTTGTGTTGGCTATTGGAATATTCCAATATTGTTTTTCGGTATCTGCTTCGGTTAAGTAAAGCACTCTGCCATTTTTTTGCATGACCCGGCATTTGTCCAGATAATATATATTGGCGCGTTTGGAATGCAAGATGGCTTTTAAATCTGTAAGCTGTTCCATAATTTTTTCTATTGATAAATTTATTCTCAGCGTATGTTAGGCAACTCGCAATAAATAACCCACCAATCTGGGTAGGTTATTTAATGCGCGTTACCTTATTTATGTGCATAGAAACAAGAAGAGCAATAGCTGCAACTAGGGCTTCTATTCGTATAGCCCCCATAAATCGGACTGTTTCCTAACTCCTAAAACCTTTTGCACGGCTTGCACCCCTGAGACACTTACGCCATAAATCCCGCCGCCTGGCGATGTCCAATGACCAGCAAAAAATAAACTTTTAATTGGCGATTGATTCTGTATTCTAGCTGGGCCTATTTGCTTTGGCGTTACATCCCAGCCATAGGCTGATCCCTGGTGGTTCTGTGTATAGCGGTGCATGGTTGCCGGTGATCCGCCTTCTATAAATAAGATATGCTTTTCTAAGTTGGGGATTGTCTGTCCTGCAAGTTCTAGCATGGTTTGCATGGCAATAGGCTTTTGCTGTTTCCATGTCTCGGCTGTCTGATAAGGCAGCAATGTCGTCAGCATCAGTAGGTGCTGTCCTTGTGGTGCCAGGTCTGGGTCAACTAGACTGGGTACTGTAATGCTTATCCATGATATATCGCCCTGCCGGGTTCTTGAAAAGTTTTTATCATGATCAAAATCCTGGTAGCAAAAGGACTCATGGCCAATGTTGATGGCTGTTAAATCCAGGTCTGTAGCTATATAGACTGCAAATATAGATAGCGAGTGCTGCATTTTTTTTATTCGCTGCAAATAGCGCTTAGGAAAATACTGTTCGCCTACCATCTGATAAACGGTTTGCTTAAAGTCAGCGTTAGAAATGACTGTAGAGGCGCTGATCTTTTGACTGTTAACTTTTACCCCAGCTACCTGTCCGTGCTCTATGATAATTTTTTCTACAGCCGATTTATATTGAATCTGGCCGCCAAAACGGACTAGCCCTTTGACCAGGGTATTGGCCAATTGCTGAAATCCTCCTTTGCAGTAATAGGCTCCATCGACCATGTAGCCGATCAGCATGGTACTCCAGTATACAAATGAGACTTGTGAGGGCGGCAGACCTAAATAAGGCCAGTTGCTGGCAAAAACGGCTAATAGTTTTGGGTCTTTAATAAACTGCCTGGCTACTTCTGCCAATGTTGATTTCCTATACTTGAATAAGGCTGGCATAAGCTGCTGAGCCTGTTCAAGGTCAACTTCTGCCATTAATTCATCGGCTATGGTGATCTCTTCCGACAGCTGCAGACAAAGTTCAGTCAATGCCTTTAGTCCTTCGGTCTCAGTTGGAAACTGTTTAGATAATGTTTCTACAAAATCACCTATGCCTTGTGGCAAACCAATGCTAAAACCCGGAAAAAGGGCTTGGCTGAAGGGATTGATGCTGATAAATTCAATTTCATCTAACAGCTCTAGCGCTTGCAAGGTTTTATAAATGACCTGCCCACCGCAATAGCCTTGCTCACCACAGCCGCTGATTAAATGTACGCCTGAATCAAAATGATATTTTTTGCGTTTAAACCCATGTGCATAGCCGCCGGGTCTATCGTGCGCTTCCAATACCAGTACAGATTTTCCTGATTTTGCTAACAGGGCTGCTGATGTTAAACCGCCTATGCCACTGCCGATCACGATAACATCATAATCACTCACGGCTTCTTTAGCCCCAGCTTTTCCCATAGAATGGCAGGCGACTCATAACACATTTCTTCTGTCATCATATCAATAGCTACTTGATAGGTGTGACCTCGGGTCAGTCGTGTCCCTGTCAGCTTATCGACTATTTTATAATTGATTTTCAATCGGTTTTCCCACTCGCTAATTTCTGCGTGTACGATAATTTTCTGGCCAAATTTTGCTGACCTGGCATAACGTAGGCGAATATCTATGACTGGCCAGGCATAGCCAGATTCACGCATTTGCATGTAGTTGTAGCCAATTTTATCTAACAGCACACAGCGTGCTATTTCAAAATATTTAACGTAATGTCCATGCCAGACTATTTCCATTAAATCAACGTCAAAAAAGGGGACTTCAATTTCTACTTCACAGGCTGCGATGGCTTTATTCATAAAGACTCCAATGCCTTTTACGAATTAACTGTATACAAAGCCGCAGTTCTTGTTCCATTGCTCTGTCTGTTTCCAGGAAACTGATTTTAGCCCTAAGCTGTTTAACTGTCGTTTGCAGTTCAGCACTGAGCAATTCTTGGTTTCCATGCAATTCAACCCCCTGAACCACTGCAATTAATACAGCTGCAGCCACCTGCTCCGTTAGTTCTAATACCCTAATGCAATCTCTGGCTGCAATAGTACCCATGCTTACCTTGTCTTGATTATGACATTCGGTTGAGCGGGAAAACACGCTGGCTGGCATGGTGTTTTTTAATGCTTCCGCTGTCCAGGCTGAAACGGCTATCTGTACAGCTTTAAATCCATGATTCAGCATAGCCTGTTCAGCTGATGCGCCTGACAAATTGGCTGGCAGGCCATGATTAAATTTGGTATCAACCAATTGGGCCATTTGCCTGTCCATTAAATCAGCCAGATTGGCTATAGCGGTTTTCATGCTATCCATAGCAAAGGCTATATGTCCGCCATAAAAATGTCCGCCGTGCAAAACATGTTCCCCTTCGGCATCAATAATGGGATTATCGTTAGCGCTATTCAGTTCATTTTCTATAAATTGTCTAAACCAGGGCAAAGCGTCCTCCAGCACACCGATTACATGCGGTGCACAGCGCAGTGAATAGCGATCCTGCAACCGGCTGTCATTTCGCGGCGCTTCAGCTGACAATTGCAAATCAGCCCGTATTCTCTGGGCCACTTTTATTTGCCCATTGTGCGGTTTTACTGAAAACAGTTTCTCATCAAAATGATAGGCATTGCCTTTTAATGCAATGGAGGCCAGGCTGCTGATCCGGGTACATAACTGAGATAAATAGGCTGCCCGCTGATAAGCCAGACAGGCTATAGCCGTCATCACTGCGGTACCGTTCATTATTGCCAGCCCTTCTTTAGGCTTCAATACTAAGGGTGTAATTTTTAATTGAGCAAAAACGTCTGCGGTAGGCCGTACTTTATTCTGATAAAGCACTTCTCTTTCTCCTGCTAGTACGGCAGCCAAATAAGATAATGGCGTTAAATCTCCACTGGCACCTACAGACCCTTCTTCTGGAATTAAAGGCAAAATATCCTGCTTTAATAGCGTGGCTATCTGTTGCAACAGTAAATAACGCACCCCAGAATAACCTTGCGCCAAGCTATTTAAACGCACCATCAAAATAGCCCGGGTCTGCTGACTGTCAAAATGCCGGCCTAAGCCACAGCCATGAAAGGTGTATAGGTGCCTGGGCAGTTCGGCTACATTTTGCAGGGGAACTGATACATTACAGGAATCACCGTAGCCTGTGGTAACGCCATACACACAGCCTTCTTCCTGTAACAGTGCATCTATAAATTCGGCACCTTTATCAATCCGTTTAACAAATGCGCTGTCAGTGCTTAAAGCTGGCGTTTGATTTTGTTCGGCTATTGCACAAATGTTTTCTATTGTTAATGCCTGTCCACTGACTACTACGGGATGTTTACTGGTCATCTATTTGCCAAAAGTCGTAAAAATTAAACCACTGCATAGGTGCTTTAGCACAATAATGTTGCAGTCTTTCTGCAAACTTTTCTACATATTGCTGGATCACTGCTGTTCTTTGTTTTCTAGGAACACCCTGAGCATCACTGAAATGATCAAAATAAATCACCTGTTTATCCTGCTCCTTTATGCAGAATAAAGTGAAAACTGGGCATTTTAGCAATAATGCCAGTATAAAGGGGCCTTGGGGAAATGATGCAGGCTGTCCTAAAAAACTTGCCTGGGCAACTCTGCCAGTTGCGCCTACAGGCGTTCTGTCGGCAGCAATAATAACCATCTCCCCTGCATCAATTTTATCCTGAAGCAGCATTGCGGTTGATGCATTGACGCTAGTAACCTGTATCAGATTCAGTTTTCCTGAGTCAGCATATTTATTCAGCAAGGTATTAAATTTCTCTGTATGTTTGGTATGCACTAATACATTAATGGTAACCTTGCTTCTTAACTTAGCAATTACTCTGCATACTTCTAAATTGCCTAGGTGCGAACCAAAAAGCAACACCCCCTGCCCTTTATCAATATGGCTGATAACTGCATCCCTTCCGTGATATTCTATATCATCTAGGCTCAAGGTTCCGCTCCAGGCAGCTAATTTGTCAATTAATGCATTGGCAAAACTGATGAAATGCAGGTAGCTGCCTTTTAAACTGCCCTTAATGGATGGGTCATCTTTAAAAGCCGAGATTCTGTCTAAATATTCTCGGCTTGCGCGCCTTCCTTTGCCATTGAGCAGCCAATAATAACTGACGACAGGGTATAAAAAAAACTGCAGAACTTTTCGCCCAAAAATGAGATACACTTTTAATAAAAAGGCCATCCCCCAGACTAGGCCGCGCTCTTCAATTTGTGACCAATGACTCCTCAACTCAACTTCCTCAATAATAAGACGGGCAATCGCCTCAACATACCAAAAAAGAGCTGGGTATGCTTTTTAGATATTAATAGGTTGTCCTGCAGCATATTAAAATGCGAAACGCCATCCAATGGGTATTGAACTTCTGTAGGTATATTAATTATCTTTACTCCCTGCCAGTATAAACGGACAACAATATCTATATCAAAATCCATTCTCTGCCCAAGCTCAGCCGTTTGCAATAGCTGATCGACTGCCACTAATGGATAGCAGCGAAAACCGCACATGCCATCTTTTATCGAAAATGACAGCGTGTTAATCCAAATCCATAGATTGGTAAACTTTCGCCCATACAGTCTTTTTTTGGGAACCGATACATCAAAAATAGGCTGTCCTAAAACCATCCGTTCAGGATATTTCTCGCTGGCCTGTAAAAAACAGTTAATATCATCAAATTGATGCTGTCCATCGGCATCAATTTGAATGGCATGACTAAAGCCTTTATTAATTGCTAACTTTAATCCATCAACTACGGCTGCACCTTTGCCGCCATTTTTTTTCCGTTCAAGCAAGGTAACCCATTCACTATGCTGCCGCCCTATATGTCGCAATACATTTGAACACTCAGGCGAACTGCCATCGTTTATCAAAAAGCATCGCAAGCCAAGAGGTTCAAGATGCCCAATCACTTTAGCAATGGCATGCTGATGATTATAGACAGGTACAATAATGCAGGCCTTCATTCATTTTCTCCATACACCATTCGTCCAGAACTATGAACTTGGGTCGCTGATGCTATTTCAAAATATAATTTCCCGCTATCTGCTTTCCAGCTTAGGTTAATAGTAATAATAGCTCCTGGCTGAATGATTTTTTTAAATTTGATTACTTCCATCCGCAAAAAAGGTGCGTTAATGGCAAAAAACAGTTTAGCCAACTGTTCTGCCCAAGCCAATTGTGCAACGCCTGGCAATATTGGCTGATCAGGGAAATGGCCTGAAAAATATATTAAACTGGGCAATACCTTACATTGCAGTTCAACTGTTTGCTGATGAATATTGCAATACAGTATTTGCGGGGAACTGTGCGAGTCTAAAGAAAACACCTGAACCAGCAACTCTCTATTAATCTTGCCTAGAGCAGAAAGAGGCAAAGCTTGCATAAACAGCCATTTTTTTGGCAAAACCACGGTTTCAAAACTATCCATCAGCTGCTTCCTTAACTGCTTAATCAGACTTGCCCTGCCATGGCGCTGAAAATACTCGTGTCCACTATCAGTTAATACTAAGGCGCTGGCAATTTTATCTCTTTTATCCGTTACTAATAGAGCATAGGCCTGCTTAATCCAGCCACTGCTTTCTAAAGCCTGTTCCAGTTCGTCTAATGACAATCTCTTTTCTTCCATTTTCACTATCCGGTCGAGTCGCCCCTGCAGTTCAAACTGGCCGTTTGCTAGCAGTTTAATTTTATCATCCATTTTGTAGGCATTTATATTTGTATAATCTCCCTTTATTCTACCTTTCCTAAGAAGGAGACTTTTGTCACTTGGCTGTTTTGTTAAATAGGGAGAGGATAAATAACTTTGGCCCATATCATCTACTGAAATGTTAATGCCATCAAATGCTGTCCATAAAGCATCATCTACGCTTTGTCTCCAGGCAATGCCGCCTGTCTCAGAACTGCCGTATATTTCTATCACTTTTTGCTGGCCGTACTGAAAGAGCTGCATCGCTGATTCTGAGGGCAAAGCACCGCCTGAACTAAACAGTGCCTTCATTTTTGACACCTCTTGCCATGGGGTCATGTCATCCAGTCTCTTTAACTGTGCAGGACTGGCAACCCAGCAGGCAGAAATATCCATTGCAGCCTTTAATAAAGGCTCAGGGCTAAGATACATTTCACTATAAAAACACCGTCCAGTGGCTAATGGCCATAGCACTCGAAATAATAAGCCATAGATATGCTGGTGACTGACTGTCGCCAAAACTTGGGCATCGCCAAGCGCAGCCCCCCAGCATTGCTCTAAAGTTTCTATTTCAGTTTGAAATTGCTGAAGTGTTTTGGGGATTTCCTTAGCTTGACCGCTAGAGCCAGAAGTAAAAATAATTATGGCCGACTTTTTTAGATCAAGAGGCTCCAGTTCAAAATCCCCGGATTCAATGGCCTCAACAGAAGCCTCATTACCTTTCCAATCGCCTAACAGTAAACAGCCCCGCTCAGTTAGCTGTGCAGCTGTTGCAGACTTACTGTTAGGTGCAATCCAGATTTTTTTGCCGCAATGCAATAATGCAAACAGACTGACTGAAAAGGGATAAGCCTGCTCATAATAAAGTGCGAATTTACGTTTTTTTAATTTAGAAAGAGAAGCCGCCAATTGTTTAACTTCAGCACTAAACTTTTCATTGTCTATTGTCTCGCAGCCATAAACAGCTAAAGGATATTGTCTGTTAGAGGATAATGCACAGCAGGAAAGTGAAGGAATAACAGCTCTATGTTTAAATGTCATGAACTCAGCAGAATAGCCGTTACGAATATATTTTTAGGTAATAAGGCAACTCGCAATAAATAACCCACCAATCTTGCTTGTCTTTTTATCCGTCTTCAGCGTTGCAATTTCGGTCAAATAGCTTGCTATGCTCCCTTCGTTGCGCCTTGAAGACGAATAAAAATCCTGCGCAATCTGGGTAGCTTATTTAATGCGCGTTACCTAACATGATATTAAAACTAATTCTGCCATTTTTTACCCTTCCATAATTGGCTAAACCTTAATGGAAGCTACAAAACAAAAGAGGCTTAAATCGCCCATTGATCAGCCATATTTTTATGAATGGCAAACTGATATTTTCTAAGGAATTCAGCTTAGGCAGTGATATAGTAAAGTTATTTAGAAAAAGATACAAGTAAGTCAGTTCACAACTGATTTGTGATTAAAATCACACAATTCCCTTTTAGATTATCTTCTAAGTGGTTATTACAAATAATAAATGTGAAGTTGCACACAGTTTCTGTGGATAACTCTGTGGATTACTCGTTCAAAAAACCTCTTAGTCCATGAATTTATTACAGTCACATTACTTTGCATTTTTTTTATACATAAAAATATATCTTACAAATTCAGTTACTTATATATAAAAATAGCTATTTAAAAAACAATAAATAAAATATTTTTCTCACTCGGGTTGGAGGAGAATTACTTGTGGATTAAATTGTGAAACAAATCACATTTATGCAAATACCTTGGTAAATAATATATTTTATGCTTATGCACCAAGCATCTTTTTCCCCGTGTTTTAATCAGCCTGCTAATGGAAAAACGGTTTCCTTTAAAATCAGACCTTTAACCTTTTTTAACTGGCAATTAGATATTTAATAAAATAAATGTGAAGTTGCACACAGTTTCTGTGGATAACTCTGTGAGTTTCTCGTTTAAAAAACACCTTAGTACATGAATTCATTACCGTTACATTAATTTGCGCCTTTTTTATACACAAAATTATCTTAATTAAAATCATAAGCTTAACTACGCCAATAGCTATTTTTTGATATATCAAAAAAAAATTTCTTAATTGAATTTTAAAAAAAAACAAATTGTGGATTAAATTGTGAAACAAATCACATTTATGCAAATACCTTGGTAAAAAATCATACCTCTGCTTACACAGCAAATATCACTTATCTCTTCCTCCATGTTTTAAACAGATTGCTAATGAAAAAATCTGTTCCTTTTAAAATCAAATATTTAACTTTTTATTTAACTGCCAACTAGATATTTCATAAAATAAATGTGAAGTTGCACACAGTTTCTGTGGATAACTCTGTGAGTTTCTCGTTTAAAAAACATCTTAGTTCATGAATTTATTACCGTTGCATTAATTTGCGCCTTTTTTATACACAAAATTATTTTAATTGAAATCATAATCTTAACTACGTCAACAGCTATTTTTTAAAATATCAAAATAAAATTTTCTTAATCAAATTTGAAAAAAAACAACTTGTGGATTAAATTGTGAAACAAATCACATTTATGCAAATATCTTGGTAAAAAAACAATCATCTCTTTTCCGCGTTTTAACCTAAGGCAACGCGCAATAAATAACCCACCAATCTTGCTTGTCTTTTATCCGTCTTCAGCGTTGCAACTTCGGTCACATAGCTTGCTATGCTCCCTTCGTTGCGCCTTGAAGACGAATAAAAATCCTGCGCAATATGGGTAGGTTATTTAATGCGCGTTACCTAAATAAATCCGTGAAGCGTAATACATTCCCTCATCTGGTGAATAGTGCAAAACTGGATTAAACAGTTTATTTAACAAGTTACAGTTAAACTAAGCGTTTAACTGATTTATTTATTTAACCAAATTGCTCATAGTCAGATAGAAAGTAGAGAGGCTCCGAGCAATACTTTTAAGACACTGCTTATTAAATTAGCACTGCTTAAGGAAGCAACATAGCATTAGGGTTAGATAGAATTTACTGTTAAACTTAAATTTCTGTAACTACTCAGCATATTGTTATTGGAATAATTAATTGCACTGTCATTTCGACCATCGGGAGAAATCTTGATCATTGTATGATGAAAATCCTAGTGCAAGATTCCTCGTTCCACTCGGAATGACAAATTATGCTGACTAGCTACAAATTTCTTATCTCCTTCCCTCTCCATTTCCATAGGAAGACGCTAAAAACAGATAGCTGTCGAAGTTTTAAGAGAAAACCGTAAGCAACTAATATTTATAGATTTAAAGGTTAAATATTTTGAAAAATATAAACGCATATAGATCTGTCAATCTGAACTGTCGCATTTTGATACCCATCGGTATCGGGCTTATTTTATTGCTTTGCATTGGCATCTATCTTTCTCAGAAACAGTTCGAAGCATCGCTGGAAAAACATGTTTCACAACGCATAGAAATGGCGACAAAGGAATATAGCCGAAAAATTGAACAACAAACCGATATTCTGGAATCCACTTTACAGTTGCTAAGTAACAACCCCACCCTGATCAATACTTTTACTGCCAGAAACAGGTCTGCACTAATAAAACTGGTCAGCCCTATATATCAGAGACTGGCCAAACAGCTGCATATCAGTCATATTTACTTTAGTGATCCGCAGCGAGTTGTCTTTTTACGTGCACATAACTCAAAAAGCTATGGTGATACTATAAACCGGCAAACAACTTTATCTGCTGAACAAACGAATGCCATGGTAACTGGTGTTGATCTAGGCGTTTTAGGAACGCTAACTTTACGCTCAGTAACACCATGGCATGATAAAAATGGAAATAAAATCGGCTTTATCGAGTTTGGGATCAGAATAAACCAAATACTTAAAGAAATATCAGATTTGAATGAGTTCGGTTTATTCCTAGCCATTCAGAAATCTAAATTATCTCAGGATCAATGGGAAGAAGGTCAGCACATATTTGGTGGCCTGTCTATTTGGCATCAATATAAAAACTTTGCCGTTTCAAATAAATTTAGGCTAAGCGAAAATCTATTTAACAGTACACCGAACCTTGACCTTATTCTGCAAGCAAAGCCAGGCCAGGGGCCTAAACAGTCATTCTCAGGAAAAACCTATCAATGGCAGCACATTCCGTTAGATTCTCTTGATCAAAAAAATATTGGTCAAATTTTTATTGCTGTAGACATAAGTGACTGGATAACCGGCCATCAAAAAAATACCGTCAATTTTATTGCTCTATACCTTTTAACATCCTTTCTCTTGATACTGATTCTTTATCGGTTTACTAATCGTGCCCAGTTTGCTGAAAAAAAGCTGCACAATTCAATGCTGCGGCTCAGCCAAATGTCAAGCAACCTTGAAACTGCTCAGCGTATTGCAAACATTGGCAGCTGGGAACTGGAAATTCCATCTAATAAAATGCACTGGTCAGATGAAGTCTTTCAAATTTTCCATATTGATAAAAATAATTTTGATGCATCGTATGATGCATTTCTTGAGGCAATACACCCCGAAGATAGGGAGAAAATAAAAAGGGCTTATACCAATTCACTAAAGAATAAGAAACCTTATGTGTATAGTTTCACCACTTTATACCAGATTTTTCTAGCTTAAAAAATAGTGATGTCTTCTGTCTACTCAGTTACAGCCATCTTTACCTCATAACCGGTAAATTTACGGATATTGATAACTCCTGTATCAAATAGCAAATATTGGCCCTTTATACCTTGCAATACGCCCGAAACCTCAGGTGTTTTATCAAAATTAAAAGATTTCACTTTTAACGGATATGTTTCTACAGGGAAATCAATATCCACACAGGGTTCATCTAAAAACTCAATGGAACCGCTACCGAACCGTTTAGAAATTTCATTTATTTCAGCCTCACATACCACCAGTAATTCATCGCGTTTTTTCTTTAAATCAACAGCTTCAACCTGATTTTTCAACATCCGCTGCCAACTGGTTTTATCACTCACATGCTGGGCAATAACAACTTCAGCCAAACCTGAAATATAACGGGATTTTACCTTTAAAATAGGCAAGGCCTGAATAGCACCCTGATCTATCCAGCGGGTGGGTATCTGAGTTCCCCGGGTAATTCCCACCTTAATTCCCGAGGAATTTGCCAGATAAACGTAATGTGGCTGAAAGCAAAACGCCTCTGCCCATGAAGGTTCTCTGCAAGTCCCTGCTTCAAAGTGGCAGGTTTCCGGCTTCATAATGCACATATCGCATTGTGCCAATGAAATAAAACAGGGATAGCAATAGCCTTGGTTAAAACTTTTTTTCATTGAACGCTCACAATAGACACAGGAAATATTTCCTGTGAATGTTAGCTTTATCATTTTCCCAATCAAAGGGTTAAGTTCTACAAGCTGATCCCCCAGTCGCAATTGATATTTAGCTGGACTATCCAGTTGTACCTGCATTTTTCTTAAATTACCCTGCACTTAGCCTCTCCGCTCATTTTCTTAATTGAAAGCAGTATTCTACCAAATGTCCTACTTCATTCATCTGTTTATAAAAACCAGTAGCATTAATCGGGTTTTTATAGCATGATTAGTAAAAAATAATAATAATTTGGAGGATTTTAATGAATATTGATTTTTTTGCCAGCATAGGCCCCTTTTTTGGTATCGCCGGACTGGTTATCGCCTATCTTATCTATCGTGGCATTCTGTCTCATGATGTTGGCACTGAAAAAATGCGAGATATTTCTGAACTGATACATGATGGTGCCATGGTTTTTCTAGGTGCTGAATATAAAATCTTATCCATTTTTGTCATTATCGTTGCTGTACTGATTTTTTTCTTAATCGGCCATAGTACCGCCTATGCCTTTTTAGGCGGGGCATCCTGTTCAATGTCTGCCGGTTTTTTTGGTATGAAAGCGGCGACACGCGCCAATGTCCGCACTTCTGCAGCAGCCAATAAAGAAGGTATGGGTGCGGCGCTTATGGTTGCATTTGGCGGCGGCTCAGTGATGGGACTGGCTGTCGCTTCACTTGGGCTAGCAGGGATCTCCATAGCATTTTCGTTAATTGACTCGTCAAATGCGGCAAACTATACGGTGTTAAGCGGTTTTGCAATGGGAGCTTCTTCTATCGCCTTATTTGCCCGCATTGGCGGTGGAATTTACACTAAAGCGGCTGATGTCGGTGCTGACCTGGTAGGTAAAGTTGAAGCCAATATCCCAGAAGATGACCCTCGCAACCCTGCAACCATTGCCGACAATGTCGGAGATAATGTCGGTGATACTGCAGGTATGGGAGCAGATATTTTTGAGTCTTATGTCGGTTCAGTAATCGCCACTATCGCTATCGCTGCTACGGCAACAAACTTTATTGATATATCAATGCAAAGCAATGCTTTACTGTTGCCTATTGCACTGATTATTGTCGGCTTAGTTGCTTCAGTTGCCGGTGTTTTTTGTATGCGTTTATTAAAAGACATTAACCCTGCACATGCTTTAGAGGGTGTGACATGGATTTCAGCACTGCTGTTCTTGGTTCTTGCCTATATTATTATCCGGGCGTTTGCAATCCAGTTCAATATTGACGGTGAAATAACATCGGTCAATGGTCCGTTTTATGCCCTATTAGGTGGCACCGCCGTAGGCATATTTATTGGTCGCGTCACTGATTACTACACATCAAAAGCACCTGTAGAGGCCATTGCTTCTGCCTCTAAGTTTGGCCCTGCTACGAATATTATTGCAGGTCTGGGCATTGGCATGCGCTCAACCGTTTTACCGATATTAGGCATTTGCATAGCCATTTTTGTCGCCTACCACTCTGCTGGATTATACGGCATAGGCATTGCGGCAGTTGGAATGCTGGCAACAACCGGTGTCACCATGTCTGTTGATGCCTATGGACCAATTGCTGATAATGCCGGAGGCATCAGCGAAATGGCTGAACTGGGGCCGGAAACTCGCGCTATTACAGATTCATTAGATGCTATCGGCAATACCACTGCAGCAGTAGGCAAAGGATTCGCCATCGGTTCAGCGGCATTAACTGCTCTAGCCTTATTTTCTGCTTATGCGGCGGCATCTCACTTAAAAGCAATTGATCTTCTGGACCCTCTAGTCGTTATAGGACTATTTCTTGGCGGCTGCATTCCTTTTCTTGTGGCAGCCATGACCATGGATTCCGTAGGAAAAGCTGCTCAGGATATGGTTGAAGAAGTTCGCCGTCAATTTCGTGATATTCCAGGGTTAATGGAAGGAACTACCCCGCCAGATTCGGCTCGCTGTATTGAAATATCAACAAAAGCCTCATTACGGGAAATGATTCTGCCAGGATTGGTAACCATCTCAGCACCTGTATTGGTAGGTTTTCTTCTAAACAAGGAAGCACTTGGCGGGTTACTGGCTGGCTCTTTGGTTTCAGGCGTATTAATGGCCTTATTTATGGCTAATGCCGGCGGTGCATGGGACAACGCAAAAAAACTGATTGAAGGCGGGGCTTATGGTGGCAAAGGAACAGACATCCATAAAGCGGCTATTTGCGGCGATACTGTTGGCGACCCTTTTAAAGATACTTCAGGTCCTGCATTAAATATTGTGGTTAAATTAATGTCCGTTGTTTCTCTGGTTATTGCACCATTATTATAAATAACATAAATAACATAAATAACAGCAAGAACCCAAGGTTATCGATACCATTGGGTTCTTACCGTTAGCTACAAATTATTGCAAAAAATAAAAACAGCAAAATATGATACAATTTGTTCCCCAATTTATTAAAACAGGCTGTGTTTCGTGATCAATAACACTTCTCGCAAATCAGTAATGACCCTTTTTACCATATCAGATTGTGTCCAAAGCCATTGCGCCCGACTTGTTATGTATGAAAAAGGAGTGACAGCAGATATTGAATTTTTTGACCCTGCCAAACCGCCTGAAGATTTGCTTGAACTCAACCCAACGGGTGTCTCACCCACATTAGTTGAGCGCAACCTGGTACTGTATGATTCTCGGATCATTATGGAATATCTGGATGAACGTTTTCCGCATCCTCCTTTACACCAAATGGATCCCGTTTCGCGTGCTAATTCTCGTATGATAATTAAGCGCATCGACCAGGACTGGTATCAGCTATTAGATGAAATTTTAAATTCGGGCGAAAAAAAATCAGCCCGTGCAAAAAAGATGCTAAAAGAAAGTTTAATAGCCGCCACCCCTATTTTTGAATCACAGCCTTTTTTTATGAGTGACGAATACTCGCTAATTGACTGCGCCATGGCGCCTCTACTATGGCGACTGCCTCATTTAGGGATTGACCTAAGCTCACTAAGCCCTGCAATTGCATCTTATGCTAACCGCCTATTCTCTAGAGAAGCCTTCCAATCAAGCCTCAGCGAAAAAGAAAAAGATATGGCCGAAAGAAAATGACATCATTAAAACCCTATTTAATCCGCTCAATTTATGACTGGATCATAGACAACCAACTCACCCCCCACCTGCTAGTTGATGCAGAAAATACTGATGCCATTTTGCCTCAGGATTACATTGAAGATGGCAAAATCATTCTGAACCTGCGTCCTGAAGCTATCCAGGGTCTTACCTTGGATAATGAAGAGATTCAGTTTAATGCCCGCTTTTCCGGAACTGCCATGCAGATCTTCGTCCCAACAGTTGCCGTCCTTGCAATTTATGCAAAAGAAAATGGCAAAGGCATGATGTTTGATCCAGAAGAATACGATAATGAAGCCCCACCTCCCGCAACAAAAAAACCTGAAAAACCGCACCTAAGAGTCATCAAATAGTTACCGCATAACTATAATTCCGCGGGGTATTTTTTAACTTAAAGCTCAATGGACTTCTAACGCATTTTTCTACTAACTCCCTTTGCCTAGGTACAATCATTTGCCCACCTTTTTCTACAATAAGAAATTACCTACCTTATATTTATAAATCCCTCTATTTTTTCTCAGGCATATACAGGGAAGATACATTCCCTACCGGTTTCGACGACCGTTCAGATGAAACAATCTTTGCTGTACCGCGCCTTTCAACTTGATCAATTCGAATAATTTCATGGAGAGGAATAAACGAACGCTTAACGCCTTCAAATTCAGACCTGATTTTTTCTTCACCGGGATCAATTACGATTGCACTTTTCTCACCAAAAACAAGCTCCTCAACAATTATAAAGCCATACATATCCCCCTGATAGACACTTTTGGCATAGATTTCATAAACCTCCTCTCTATTAATAAAGACAACCTTGTAAACATGTTTTTCTGACATTGCGAGTTAGATCCAGTTAAAATACCCTGTATTGTACCAATAAACACATCACATATTATGTCTTATACAATTTATCTATCTGGAGAAATCCATTCTGACTGGCGTGAGAAAATCAGCTTGGGCATTGCCGAAAACCGACTGGATATAGACGTTTTAGCCCCTATTACTGATCATGACAGCAGCGACAATGTCGGCCCGGAGATTCTAGGTGAAGAAACCAATAATTTCTGGAAAGATCATAAATCTGCCAAAATCAATGCACTGCGCACTAACAGCTATATTAGCCGGTCAGATATAGTCATTATTAAATTTGGTGATAAATACAGGCAATGGAATGCCGCTTTTGATGCGGGCATCGCCACGGGCTTAGGAATACCTATTATTACCTTGCACAGCCCCGAATTAACCCATCCTCTTAAAGAGATCGATGCAGCTGCACTTGCTGTTACAGAAAGCCCTCAGCAAGTGATTGACATTTTAAAATATATCAGCCGGCCGTAGCTAGCGCTCTGTCAGGTTTAGTTTGATGGGTAAAACTCTAACCCGTCATCTCTAAAGTCTCTAATCGCCCCTCCCCCCATAGATGATTTCCGATTAGAGACTTCAGTAGCAACATCCTTTAGGGGGGGGGTGGATATAAATAATCCTCCATTTTTCCCAAACATACTGATAGGTGACTGAGTCAGTCGCGTCTTAAATTCAGCATTTTCCACACCGGTTGAACTATTGCAACCCATTTACACTCTTAGAAAATCAGCAAATTTATCAGTTTTGTTTACATCTGGAGATTTATTTTACCTATGCCCTATTCATTCAGCTCCGCCCCGCCCGTACCTATTAAAGAAACCTCTTTATCAGCTGACGACCTATGCATCAGACAGTTAAAGCAAATCTGGTTTTGTAGGAGTCTGCTATTTTGCAATGGAGCTAGACACCTCGCTAAAGATCGGTTTCATCAGGATGAAATCCCTGAATTACTGGGACTGGACGAAAGCGAATTTGAAGATAAAAAACCCTCTGCACTTTATAAACTCATTAAAAAACGCGCCAAAAAACTGACAGGAATGTCTGTTATCCGTCAAGGTCCTTTATTTACAAACCTTGAACAAATCAACCATCACTTTGGTTTAAGCAAAATAGAAACAGATATTATACTTTTTGCAACGCTTTTAGAATTAGATAGCTCCTATGGGAATTGCTATGATTTATATAGCACCTATGGCAATAGAGACTTCCATCTCTTTTTGGCACATGTTCTTAATGCAACCGCCAAACAAATTTTAGAAGCTCTGAATAAAGAAGGCGTACTCTATCAGTCTGGCCTGTTAAAATTGCATCCGGCAAGCCGTGAAGTTGATCAAAAATTCGATTTATTGAAAAGCTTCTGCCATGCACTAGACACACCGCAGCAAACCATAGAATCTTTATTTTCTGATTTTATAATGTCAGCACCTACAGCCAACTTAACGCCCCAGCATTATAAGCATATAGAAAAAGACTATGCCCGGTTATCAAGATACCTAGAAACAATCTGCGATAAAAAAATAAAGGGGGCCAATATACTGATTTATGGGCCGCCAGGCACGGGTAAGACACAATGGGTACGCACACTGGCAGATGATCTTAACATCAAGCTTTACGAAATAAGTGTCGAAGATGCCGAGGGAGATATTTTATCCGGCAAAGAAAGAGTAACTGCCTGTCAGCTGGCTCAAAAACTATTAGAAAAAGGTTCACAGCAGGCTCTTTTGTTTGATGAAATTGAAGATCTATTTCAAACTGACATGTTTGCACAGTTTAGCGGGAATAGCCACAGAAATTCACATACAAACAAGGGCTGGATTAACCAGCTATTGGAAAACAATGCAGTGCCTACTTTTTGGCTATCAAATGATATAGGCAGTATGAACGATGCCTTTTTACGGCGTTTTGACTTGATTTTTGAACTGCCCGCTCCGCCCCATTCCGTTAGAAAAAAAATGCTAAGCGAAGCGCTCAATAAAACGCCTGTCAGTGAAAAATGGATTGACCGCATGTCTCATTTAGAGCATCTTCCTCCGGCCATAATTAACCGAGCCACCCGAGTAAATGAAATTATTGGCGAATCGGACCCTCATTTAATTGAAAATACCCTGGAACAGATTATGGGGAGCACTCTTAAGGCAATGGGGCATCGACATAAGGCGATCAACCCCGTTACCTCAAACTTTTATGATCCGGCATTAATCAATACCAAAGCACCATTAGAAAAGATATCTCACGGATTAAATGCCACCCGCACAGGCAGACTATGCTTTTTTGGCCCTCCTGGAACAGGCAAAAGTGCCTATGCAAAATACCTGGCCAGCTATTTGGAAATCCCGCTGATAGCAAAACGTGCCTCAGATATTATTGACTGCTACCTTGGCAATACAGAAAAAAATATTGCTAACATGTTTGAACAGGCGACTAAAGAAAAAGCACTGCTATTGCTTGATGAAGCAGACAGTTTTTTACGTGACAGAAAAGCCAGTCGCCACAGCTGGGAAACAACCCAGGTCAATGAGCTATTAGTGCAAATGGAAAATTTTGACGGCATTTTTATCTGCTCTACCAATCTAATGAATGATTTGGATAAAGCGGCTTTAAGACGCTTTGATTTTAAACTGGAGTTTACCTATCTAAAAACCGAGCAAGCCTGGCTATTATTAAATGGTTTCTTAGCTGAAGCCGTCAACCGCTTAACTGCCACCAAACAAACACAGCTAAAAAAGCAATTGGCTAGCCTACAGCTGCTAACCCCAGGGGACTTTGCTACCATTAAAAGAAAACTCACATTATTAGACGAACTGGATAATGCTGAGCTATTCGTAAAAGAGCTGCAACAGGAAGTCAATTTTAAAAATGAAAGTTCAAAGCGTGCTATTGGATTTTCTGCGAAATTTTAGAATCCGCACATTTATCCTAGCAGTCTGGCACAGTAATTTGATGGATATAATTCTAAAATTGAAAAATGCGGCCTATCCTTGTCATCTCAACGATAGGAGAGATTTCTGTAATGGAAATGGTACAAAGGAACTGATGATTTATGCAAACTTGGGGACTTAATTTACAAGGGACATAAAGAACCGTATGAAGTGAAAGTTTCAAGTTGTCAGGTTTCACGACGTTATACCATGATTTTTTAAAAGGTCAGCTCCAAATCAGAGCATACATTTGCCCAATACCAGAAAATTAAAATACATTACCCTCTCATTTTCCAAAAGAATCGTGTTTCTGTAAATAGGTTAGCCGTGGCCATTTCAGCACGATAGGCAATCATTGTTAGTATCGAAGAAATGTTTGCTTTGAGTGCTCAGTTGCTCGAACTGTTTTTTCTCAGAGAAATCTTTCACTTTAGTGTGATGGGCTGCCTGCTTGCGCTGTTCTTTGAGCATCTTGATCTGTTCCCAGTAAAGGGACTGCTTTGAAAGCAAAAAAGTATCAAGTACTTGGTTAATGCCCCCCCCCCTGATATAAACTTTTTAACTCTACTTGCCACATTTCTTTAGTCTTTTTTATTTACCCCCCCTACCGCAACAAGTTAGTTCCATTGAAAATCATTTTATCTCGACTTAAATGCAATAAATGAGATATACATCACAAAAAAATTGCTTTTAAGCACTGTCTTATGTATATTAAATATTGTTTTTGTGACGAACATCACAAAAATATTTAGCTCAAAAAGCAAATTTGACTTTGATAAAGCCCGCTCTTTTCAGTGAAACGAAGCTTTATTCTGGTCATTCTGCCTAATTTTCTTTTAGATTCATCCATTCATAATTTTAAAATTTAAGGAGGAATACGTGATCAGCTGTTTAAGCAGTACTGGTAAGCAGCTTCTTAAATCTGTGGATTAACAAGGGTTCAAATTAATTGTAAGTTTAAATTGCTTTTTATTAAGATTATTCCGATTAAGTCCAATTATTCAGCCAATCACTGGGCACTTGATTATTAAGGGTATCAATGAAACTTTAAAGCATGTGCGAAATAAACTTCATAACAATTCATATAGCTCTGACCATATACAGTTTAAATGTATTCCAAAATTATTTTTATAACCGAGGTAAGTAATATGAAAGATCATAAGAAATTCCCGTTTAGCAAAGCTATTCCCACTCTGAGTTTAGCGTTATCCATATCAGTTTTATTTACACCTCAAGTTGGCTTCACTGCCTCAACTGATAGAGTCCATGCATTCTATGCAGATGAGCACAATACCGCCCCATCTAGTCCTACAGGCAATAGAGTAATAGAGATAGATATTGAGAATATGAGTCTGGTCAATACCTTAGATGTGCCGGGCATTACAAATCATCATTCAGATAATGGCTATTACAGTAAGCTTTATGCAGTTCCAAAAGGGTCTGGTTATGTCAATGTTGTAGATCTGCGCAAAGATGCGTATGGAACAACATCTATGAAGCTTGTCCAACAGATTGACCTTATCCATTGTCAATGGCCAAAATAATTGAGCCAGTTTTGGCCATCCATAAGCCACGTTCTGGCGATGCATATAACGAAAAGTTTGACGTGATACTTATGGCTGCTCGAAACCGCCCAATGGGTTCGTTCATAAATGTTAAAACTGATAAGGTTGTAGGCACAATTGGTGAGAATGTTGATTGTGAATTAACTGACGGTACTTATTTGCTAGACCATGCCGATGCCAACACAATTTCTGGTGCCACAAAATATCAATGTGAGCATTCAGATTATGGCGGAGACCAAATTAGCGGCCACCCTTATTGGTTGACACCTGATTATGCAGCCATAGTTGATCGTACCAATCGCCAGATATCAGTCTATTATGTTTGGGAAGAAAATGACCAGCTTAAAAGTAGGCTGGTAAATCACCTTAAGACTCGTACCTCTGTCCATCAGATAATTCCTCGTGATAGAACTTCACTACCATACAATAAACAAGCTGATTTCTATGCAGTTGAAGAAGGAAATCGCGGAGGATATGATACCTATGGAATACCTAATGCCCTAATTAAAATGAAGCTAACCCCAGAAGGCCTAGAACTTATCAGCCGTATTGATTTAGCACGTAGCAAGGGAAGAAGCTCTTATGTTGCAAACACAATTTCTAGGAAATGTGTTGAAATTAACCGTTTTTATGGTGAAGAGTCAGGATACCCGGCCTGGGTTAGACGCGGAAAGTATAAGAACCTGTTTTGGTGGGCAAATTTAACACCTTATAAAAATCAGGATTCAAACGTTGAGTTTCCTGTTGAATGTCTAAGCGCTAAAGTAAGTGGTGGCCACAATGCAGATTTTGCACCAGATAATAAACGCTTGTATGTAGGTTCTGACCGTGGATATATGCATATCATCAATGACGATCGCTGGAAGATAGAAAATACTGTTAATACAGGTGGAATTTCATATGGAAGTAAAAGTGTTACGGCAGGCTCAGGGCATACATGTTTTGCAGCTGATAGAGGATTAGCGATAGTCACAAATCATACTGCTAAGTACAACACAATTATAGACCTGACAACTCAAAGAAAAATCAAAAATGTGAAACTGCCTTTCGCGAATGAAGGAATCTTTAATGCCAACCAGTCACATACCTGTTATGTAGATGATGCTCAGGACTACTATTACAACTTTTGGACGGATGGCGGGGTTTTTTATAAAATTGATCTTTATGACCTAACGTTAGCAGATTCTTTATATACAGGCGGAATCCCGATTCAGGGAAGCTATATCTCTTTAAGTAATATTCAAACTGTAGATCCAGCAGAACCATTAGTCGAGAATAAAGACACAGCATCATCTGCAGGTGAAGAAATTACGATTGATGTGCTTGCAAATGATACGGGGGTTGATCTTAGCATTGGTTTGTATGATACCCCTAATAACGGTACCGCAGCTGTTTCAAACGGAATGCTGGTATATACGCCAAATGCAGGATTTACTGGAACAGAAGATTTCTGGTATGAAATTAGAGACCCATCTGGCCAAACAGCCTGGGGCAATGTTGTTGTGACAGTAGACAGTGGTGGAGCAGCCACTTTAGTCGCCAATAATGATATTGCAGAAGTGTCAAAATACGGCACAGTTACAATTGATGTGTTGGCCAATGATGAAGGAACAGATATAAGGCTAGCCTATCTGGATGATACCTTGACTGGCAGTGCCAAAATAGTAAATAACAAGATTGAGTATACAGCGGATGACCAAGCCACTGATGACCTTGAATTATGGTACGGCATTTTAGACTCAAATGGAAATGAAGAGTGGGCTAAAGTTACTATTACTATCCACTAAAATGTAGCCGCTCAGATCTGACAGTTACCCGTTAGTATCTGTCAGATTATATTATGGGATCGCGCACGGGATAACTTGAGCAAATGTCGTAGAGTTTTTGAGTATATTTAAGACTTAGAAATAGTTACATAGCTGATTATGAAACTATTTCTACAGTGCAAAATACGTACAAAAAAAAAAGTCAGTTGTTCAAGTTATTACGTGCACGTACATTAGTTAGTTTTTTCCACCCGACAACCAGTTTTCCCTGCACCTATTGCACAGCCACACCTATACAGCCAAGAATAAATGTTAGACTAAATTAGCTCATATTCTGAGGCAGGGCTACTCTGTGCTCGATCATAAATAAATATTCTGCTCTACGTTAACATGATAAATATCAAAAACACTTGCCTTTAAAACCCTCTTTATGTATATTTAATATTGTTTTTGTGACGAACATCACAAAAACTACATAAAAAAAGGAAAATTACCCTTGACAAACCTTAGCTTTCTTTTTTAGGTAACTGTATTACGGTTATTTAATCTACCTTTACTTAAAGTAATAGGATTTTTCAAGCTCTTGCATTCATCCTCCTATTTTTTCTTTAAAGTTTAATAAGCAATAAATAAGTATATTTAACAATAGCTTAAGAAGTACTGTTTAGCTACCTTCTGAATCTGTTTGTGCATGTGAGCAATTAATCACGAAACAATTCATTTGGCACTCTAACCACCTATAGCTTAAACCCATTTCAAAAAATTTTTATAGACGAGGTAAATATTATGAAGTCCCTTAGCACCCCACTCTTTAGCGATACCATTTCCAAACCGAAATCGGCATTATCCATATCAGTTTCATTTACACCTCAAGCCGGGGTTTCCGGCTCAAGCGATAACGCTCATACATTATTTTCAAATAGACGATATAAATCTAAAATGGCAAATAAAAAATCATTTTCATTTCATTTAAACCATACTGTTTGGCTGCCAATCTGGGCACTGCTAATTTTTTTTAGCGGGCCATCCTTTGCATCAATTACCTATCTAAGTGACAATAGACAAGATATGTCTGCAGGTGCCGAAGGTGATGGTCAGGGGTATTATCACAACACCTACACGCCAGATGCTCCTTTCGCTTACTTTGCACACCAACAATCAAGCTTAACCCCTACTGAATTTTCAGCTCACGGCACTGGCCACCAATATTCAGATTACGGCTATTCGCTCAGCGAATCCGTATTTGATATCACATTCAACCTAGCTAGCCAAAATAGGATAAACCTTACAAGCACCCTGAGCGGCCTTGGAGAATATGTGCCTTCTGCATCTATATCTCTTTACCGCGGTTTAGATATAGACCCTGACAACCTTCTATTTAGCGAATCTTTATCTTACTCTGATTCAGAGTATGGCTATGGCTACTCTGTATCACCAACTTTAGAGTCTATATTAACGGCAGGAAATTATCGCATTATTGCTAAAGCCGATGGTGGCAGTTATGTACAGTCTGACTCAAGTTACACAGTTAATGCTGAGTTCACAACAGTAGTTCCTGCTCCAACAGCCTTGTTGCTATTAGGATCAGGTCTTTTCTCTTTAATTAGCGTAAGGAAACGTAAAGCCTAAAATTATGCCAGATAATTAGTGGGTGTAAAGTAATGAGGTTTACACTCACTAATTTTCTTCTTTTCTTATTACTACCAAGGAGTTTTACATAGCAATTCACATAAAAATCAATAAAAGAAAACCTCGCTCACATTTCTAATATTTTGCTGAAACTAGCTCTTTTCAGGTTACTCTACAAGAGCGTATGATCATTATTAATTTAAAAAAAGGAGACACTCATGATTACCAGCCCATCATCAAGCGCACTCAATCTGATTAATAGCGCTCAGTATAAAGCTGCCGATGCAGCCCATACCATTGCAACATTGCCAGTTGCCAAAGACGAAGTTGGAAGTACAAATTTTAATTCCAAAGATATACTTAAACCCATTTTAAGCCTGAAAGAAGCTGAACTGGAATCATCTGCCGCCGTTAAAATTTTAGAAACTGAAAAAGAAACCACAGGATCCCTTTTTGATGCTATGGTGTAACCCCTTATACAGCAACGCTAACGCTATATCCCAACTGTATAAGTCTATCAGCAAATAGTCGCATCATTCGTGCATCCGCTTTTTTTAACTGTTTTGCTTCTGGCTGCAAAGAGGGTCTGGCAAGGGTATATAGCATCACCTGCTTAACTTTAAGCTCATTTTTCTGAAGCATCTCAATATAGGCCTGGCGCTCCTGTTCTGCATTCTTAGCAGTCAAAAAATCCAGCATACAAGTTTGCAGGCTAGTTTCACACAGCTCAGTGGATATCTTTAAATTATCTAACATCTTCTCCGTGCTCTGTTTACTGTTATTAATTTTCTTTCTGCCCAGAGCAGTTGCACTATCCAGCTTAAACCACACCTGACCGCCATATTCATTAAAACACTTTAGTCCTGCCTGAACCTGTGCGTGATGCATCAAACTGCCGTTGGTAATCAAAACAAATTTACTTTTTGGCAGCACATGCATTTCAGCAGCTATTTTGCCAATTAATTCTATTGCCTGTTCAAATCCTTTCAAACTAGTTGGCTCACCATTTCCTGAAATGGCAATATCCTTTATTGCACGGTATTGTTCCGGCACTTCATATTGCTGATAAAAATCACCAGTGAGCACTTTATTTAAAAAAAATATTAATTCCTGCTCCAATAATTGAAAATCCATTTCTGGGGCTGATCCTCGCAACAGATCAGGTACCTGACAATACACGCATCGCCAATTGCAGGCATTATTAGTATTAAAATTAATGCCTATAGACAGCCCGCCGGCTCTTCTAGAAATAACAGGATAAACATACTTTAAACCTGCAATATCTCGACTGTGATCGGTTGTAGATAATTTTTGACTCATGGCTATTAAGAAACTGGAAAATTCATGGTATTCTAACCGCTTCAAATTTATTATGCCTATGGAGTTATTATTATGAGCGAAAGAATTGTATTGCGTACTGGCGAAGCACTTGTTGCCGGCGGGCCACCAGGAACAGCAGCTGAGCCGGAAATTGTTATTGGCGAATTAGACGGTCCAGTAGGAACAGCACTGGCAACGTTAACAGGTGACCAGGCTAGTGGCCACTCAAAAGTTTTTGCTATTTTAAATACCGACATTCAAGTCCGGCCTGTGACTTTAATGGTCAGCAAAGTAACCGTTAAAAGTACGCGCTACACAAATATTTTAATGGGTACGGTTCAGGCTGCCATTGCTAACGGTGTTTTAGATGCTGTTCGTGCCGGTGACATTCCAAAAGAAAAAGCCAATGATTTAGGCATTATCTGCTCTGTCTGGCTAAACCCAAGCGTTGCACAAGACGGTGATCTAGACCACCAGATCTTATTTGACATTCATCGCAAAGCGACAGCCCAGGCTATCCATAAAGCCATGAATAATAAGCCGGATATTGACTGGCTATTGGACAATCAAGATAAAATCATCCACAAATATTTTCAAATGGGATTAGACGGTAAGATTTAAACCGTTAGATTTTTCGCTCCTAATTCGTTAGGAGCGAAGCTTTACTGACCCAAATTCTCTGGAGCTACCCGCAACACCTCTTCAATAGAAGTAATTCCCTCCATAACCTTTTCAACCCCACTCATTCGCAAAGTTTTCATTCCATCCTTTATAGCAAGCTTAGCAATATGCCTGGCATCGCAATTTTCTGTCATCTGTTTTTGAATCAATGATGTACTTTTAAATACCTCATAAATGCCAATTCTCCCCAAATACCCCGTATTACGGCATTCAACGCATCCCTTCGCCTGAAAAATCAGCGCTGGTTTTTTAATGCTAAATGGCTCTACTACTCCTTGCCATTGATCGTCGGTAACATCATGCTGCCTTTTACAGTGCGGACATAAAGTCCTGATTAAGCGCTGAGCCATCACCCCAAGCAAGGTCAATTTGACCAGATAAGGCTTTACACCCAGTTCCAGCAAACGCGTTATCGCCGAAGGTGCATCATTAGTATGCAAGGTTGATAAAACCAAATGGCCTGTTAAAGAAGCCTGAATCGCCATTTCGGCCGTTTCCAGATCACGGATCTCACCGACCATGATAATATCAGGGTCTTGCCGCATCAGAGTTCTGATCCCTGTGGCAAAATTTAACCCGATTTTATTATCTACCTGCATTTGATTGAAGCTGGGTTCAATCAATTCAATAGGATCCTCTACAGTACATAAATTGACCTCAGGAGTAGCCAGGTGCTTTAAAGTTGAATAAAGAGTAGTTGTTTTACCTGATCCGGTTGGTCCCGTCACCAAAATAATGCCATGTGCCTGCTGGCTCATATCCGACCATACCTGCCTTTCCCATTTATTAAAGCCTAATGCCTTAAAATCTTTTAGCAGCACTTCCGGATCAAAAATACGCATCACCACCTTTTCACCGAAGGCAGTTGGCATGCTAGACAATCGCAGCTCAATCTCCTGCTCATTATTCAGCGTTTTAAGTCTGCCATCCTGAGGGCGGCGCTTTTCAGCAATATCCATCCGCCCCAAAATTTTAATCCGGCTGATTACTGCACCCATCACAGCGGTGGGGATTTGATAGACTTGATGCATCACTCCATCAATGCGAAACCTTACATTACTTTGGTCACGCCTGGGCTCTAGATGAATATCGCTGGCCCGCTGGTCAAAAGCATATTGGAATAGCCAGCTAACTAAATTGACAATATGCTGATTATTAACTTCTAAATCACTTTTTTTGCCCAGTTCAACTAGCTGCTCAAGGTTATTTAACTGTCCATTGTACTTTTCGGATTTTTTGGAAGCACTCCTGACTGATTTTGAAAAATCATATAGTTCAGTGATATAGCGTTTGATATTTTTTGCATCGGCAAATACGCGTTTAAATTCCTTATTATGCAGATGTTTAAGATCTTTCTCCCATTCACGTATAAAGGGCTCAGAAACAGCCACCGTAATAACGTTATCTGCAACCTTAACTGGCAAGATATTAAACCGTTCTGCATAGGGCTGAGTACAGATTGAAGTGACAGCTGCCACATCAATTTTTAAAGGGTCAATATGAAATAACGGTAAACTGACTTTTGAAGCTAGCCATTCAGAAAGTTTTTCTCGGCTAAAATTTTTATTTAAGCGGGTATCTTTTTCTGCCTGAAAATCACAGACAATATCAACAATTCCTTTATCTCTATTTTCCCATCGGCCAGAATACACTCTAATAGCTTCTTCTTCCGCCATTGAAATCAGCTGGTCTCTATTCAGCCAGCTTAAAACCTCATCGACTGTTAATTTTCTTTCAGAACTTAAATTATCTAATGGCATAATTACCTAAGCATAATTAATTTTAAACAGCATTTTTAACATTATATAATTAGTACATTACAGACTACAGCAAAGATGTGCGTCTTGCCTCAGCACAGTTTTGCATGTTTCATACAGAAAAGCCTCACTAACAAGTGAGGCTTTTCTGCTTAATTCATATTAATTAAATTCCAAACTATCTCTTTATCTTTATTCGGGTCTGGTTTAACTTCCCCTGCCTCCAGTGCTTTAATGCAAGATGGAAAATCTTTAAATAAATGTTCTTCCGGTATCAGGTTAGGGATTAAACCTACATTTTCCAGCATATCTTTTGGCTGCTCCTGAATACCTGTTATTAAAACAACCATACCTCTTTCCTTTAGAGCGATCACCGCATCTTCAATGGCATAAATACCTGACTGATCAATATAGGGAACTAATGGCATACGCATAATAACTACCGTAATTTCCGGTAAAGAGACCACCATATCCTGGAGCTTGTTAACAAAGCCAAAAAAGATAGGACCATCAAAATGTTTTATATAAACCTGTTTGCGTACTTTTTCTGAAATGCCGGCTTCATCATCCCACGCTTCCTCCCTGGCAAAACCCTCTACCGAGCCTGTATAAGAACGCTGCTCTGCTATGTCACTCATTTTTTTCATAAACAATATAGATGCCATCACCATACCGACAGCAACTGCCTGCAGCAGATCAACAAACACAGTCATGCCTAATACTATCAGCATAATAATTGAATCCTCCTTCGGCACATGCGGAATGTGCTTTAGACCTTTGTAATCAATAATGCCGATGCCAACTGTAATTAATATGCCTGCCAGCACAGGAAGCGGAATCAATTTAGCATAAGCGCCTGCACCCAGCAAAACAATAAGCAGTGCCAACCCATGTATAACACCAGACAGCCGGGTTTTGCCACCCGAGTTGATATTCACAACTGTCCGCATTGTTGCACCTGCACCTGGAATTCCGCCAATCATAGCTGCGCCTATATTGCCCAGCCCCTGTCCAATTAACTCTTTATTGCTATCATGTCGAGTTTTAGTCATATTGTCTGCGACAATTGAAGTCAATAAGGAATCGATTGTACCTAAAGCGGCCAAAGTTAAAGCTGGGATAATCAGCAGCATCGGATGATGGAAATCAACCCAGCTTAATGAACCCAGCTGTAGTGCAGGCAAGCCTTCAGGAATATCTCCAATAATTTTGACATCAAGCCCCATCACAGTAGAAATAACCGTTAAAGCAATCAGAGCAACTAATGCACTAGGAATCAACTTTGTAAGCCGTGGGAATAAATAAATGGTTGCAATAGTCGCTATCGCTAAAAAGACTGAATCCAGGTTAATATCATTAATAATGCTAGGCAGCTGCGAAAAAATATCCAATATTTTTTTTGGTGAAGAATGCCCCAAAAAGGGAAATATCTGCAACACAATAATAATAACGCCAATCCCGCTCATAAACCCAGAGACCACAGGATAAGGCATATAGCGTATATATTGGCCGATCTTAAAAATGCCTAGCAATATTTGAAAAACCCCCGAAAGCAGGAAGATGGCAATAATACTTCCTAAAGCCGTTTCCAGGTCTCCTCCGTTCGCCTCTATTGCTGTTGAAATAACAACTGCCGAAACTACCGTCATGGGCCCAGTAGGCCCACTAATTTGCGTAGGCGTACCGCCAAACCAAGCAGCAATAATGCCTATTGCAATAGCACCATATAATCCAGCTATTGCCCCCATGCCAGACTGTAAACCGAAGGCTAAAGCTAAAGGCAGAGCAACAACACCTGCGGTTAATCCACCGAAAAAATCTCCTCTTAAATTTGAGGTCGCCCCGCTTATATTCTCATCATTCATCTTATTTTCTATTCAGGTAAAAAGAGTATTGGCTACCAATTGCATAAGTCTTGCCTTATCAGCAATTGTTTTACATCCATCACAATATCCAAATATCTTATTATTAAAAATTATTCAACAAAACTGATAATTCTACCGTATCTTTGCTTATAGCGTCTTAACATTTGCAAGATCCTTTACTGCACCTAACTCCTATCGGTTAAATCGTTTTTATTACATCAAATAGAGACCACATTTTTTTCTGCCAGGGTCCTTGCTCTTTCATTTAATCGCTGTCTGTCCCCTGTTTTTATTCTTATTCCTCATTAATTAAAGGGGAGTGTCTGAATGCCATTAAGTTAAGCGGTTTATATAGCTAATTAAGCTTGGAGATAGGGCTTTAGCCCCGTATTTTTTAGGGACTAAACCCCACCTCTGAATATTTTATGCTTAATTTAACAACACTGGACCCCCTACCCTTTTGCCCCGCGAATGGCACCTGAATAAGCCTCAATCGTTTTGGGTTGCAGTCCTTGAAGTTTTAAATGTTTGCAGTGGAGAGAACAATAATGGTTGTATTTTGATTCGAGAGATGATGTCATATGCGAGCAACCTCTCTGCTGGTTTAATAAGCTTGCAGGTTACCTTCATATGAGAATAGAAGGAAGTGAGGTTACACTTTTAATTATCGGCGTGGCGACGCTTTTTCTCCGCGTTAGCGACTTCGTCCAACAGAGACCCCTCAGCAAACATGTTCGAACAAAAATATAGACGACATTCTCCATAAAGACGCAGGCTGTTCTAGCGAGCTGGATTACACCGAGCAAACCTCATGGATGTTATTCCTTAAATATCTGGATGATCTGGAATATGAAAAATCATTAGGAGCTGAATTACTAGGCAAACAATACGACTATATAATTGACAAACAACACCGCTGGGGCAACTGGGCAGCGCCAAAAGATGCAAACGGCAATTTTGACCACAACAGCGCCTTAACCGGTGATGATTTAATGGATTATGTCGATGGAGAACTGTTCCCCTATCTCAAAGCCTTTAAACAACGCGCCGATAATGCCAACACCATTGAATATAAAATTGGTGAAATCTTTGGTGAAATTAAAAACAAAATTCAAAGCGGTTATTCGCTGCGCGATGCCTTAGAAAAAGTCGATGAACTGCGCTTTCGCAGCCAAGCCGAAAAACATGAACTCTCGCACCTGTATGAAAGCAAAATAAAAAACATGGGCAATGCCGGGCACAATGGCGGCGAATATTACACCCCGCGCCCCTTAATTCGCGCCATGATTGATGTCTTGCAACCGCAAATAGGCGAAACCATTTACGATGGCGCGGCAGGCTCAGCCGGCTTTTTATGTGAAGCCTATGAATACTTACGCCAAGGCGGCAAAGATAAAACACAACTGTCCACCAGTGATTTAACCACACTACAAGAACACACCTTTTACGCCAAAGAGAAAAAGTCACTCGCCTATGTGATTGCCATCATGAATATGATATTACATGGCATAGAGGCGCCCAATGTCCTACACACCAACACCTTGGCTGAAAACTTAGCTGATATTCAACCCAGCCAGCAACAGGATATTATTCTCGCCAACCCACCGTTTGGCGGCAAAGAGCGTAAAGAAGTGCAACAAAACTTCGCCATTAAAACAGGGGAAACCGCTTTTCTGTTCCTGCAACACTTTATCAAAATGCTCAAGCCCGGTGGCCGCGCCGCCATAGTCATTAAAAACACCTTTTTATCCAACACCGATAATGCCGCCATTGCCCTGCGTAAAGAACTGCTAGAAAATTGTAATCTACACACCATATTAGATTGCCCCGCCAAAACCTTTTTAGGCGCAGGGGTTAAAACCGTGGTGTTATTTTTCACTAAAGGCGAGCCGACCCAAAAAATCTGGTATTACCAGCTAGATCCCGGGCGTAGCTTAGGCAAAACCAATCCGCTAAATGATGCTGATTTAAAAGAATTTGTGGAGTTGCAAAAAACCTTTGCAGATTCTGACCAGTCATGGACTATCCCCGTCCCTGAGCTTGCCGAAGGGGCAGAATGGGATCTATCCGTCAAAAACCCCAATGCACCAGAAGCCGCACCGCTACGCGACCCCGCAGCGATTATTGAAGAAATCATCGCCTTAGATAAAGAGAGCGAAGTGATACTTGGGCGTATTCAGGGGCTACTGGGATGAGGCTGATTAAACACAATAAACACAACGGCAATAAACACAACGGCAACAACTGGTTCCCACGCGCCTGCGTGGTAACCCAAAGTGCGGTATGCATTCCCACGCAGGAGCATGGGAACGAGACAGTGGTGCTTAGGTGTGTTTGGGGGGTGTTGTGATGGGGTGGAGAAAAGAAAAGCTTGATCGGCTTTGTGAGTTTAAAAATGGACTTTGGAAGGGGAAAAAAGAGCCATTTATTCATGTGGGAGTAATAAGAAATACAAACTTCACAAAGGGTGGGATTTTAGATGACTCTGATATTGCTTATCTTGATGTAGAAGAGAAACAATATAAAACCCGCAAGTTAGAATTTGGAGATTTAATTCTTGAGAAATCTGGTGGTGGACCAAAGCAGCCAGTTGGAAGAGTGATTGCTTTTGAAAAAAGGAAAGGTGACTTTTCTTTTAGTAACTTTACTTCTATTATTCGTATAAAGGATAAGGATTGTTTAAATCATTCATATTTACACAAGTTTTTACATTATTTGTATGAAACTGGTGCAACAGAGTCTATGCAGCGGCAATCAACAGGAATTAGAAATTTACAGCTTAAAGAATACAAGTTGGTTGACGTACCACTCCCCCCCATCCCCGAACAAAAACGTATCGTCGCTATTCTCGACCAAGCCTTTGCGGAAATCGACCAAGCCCGCGCCAATGCACAACAAAACATCAACAATGCCCGTGAACTGTTTGAAAGCTATTTACAGCAAGTCTTTAGCCAGCCCACTAAAAGTATTGAATTTAGCGAGATTATTGATGTGCTTACAGATTATCATGCCAATGGTAGTTATAAAATTTTAAAACAACATGTGGAACTTAAAGAAAATGAAGATTTTGCATGGATGGTAAGAAGCACTGATTTTGAGAAACAGTTTAAAAATAATAAACGCTTTATATCTGAACATGCCTACCATTATTTAACAAAAAGCAAGTTATTTGGCGGGGAAATTATCATGAGTAAAATAGGAAATGCTGGAAAGGTATATTTTATGCCTGAAACAGATCGTCCCTGTTCATTAGCTATGAATTTATTTTTAATTCGCCTTGACCGAACTAGAGCAAATAATGAATATGTGTACCGCTATTTAAATTCTAGCAGTGGTAAGACTCAAATTGAACCTAAACTTAAAGGGGCTGCGACTCAAACCATTACAAAAGATAATGTCCGAAGTCTTATGATACCAATAGTTTCTCTGGATAGTCAGAAAGAGAGAGTTGAGGCGCTCAAGCAGTTGGAGAATCAAGTAAAATCATTAGAAGTTCTTTATTTAAATAAGCTTCATAAGATTGAAGAGCTTAAAAAATCCATCCTACAAAAAGCCTTCACCGGTGAGCTGACCAAAGAAAACAAAGGCGTGGCGACATAATGCAAACTTGCGCCAATCAACATAAAGCCAAGCCCTGTGTGGCGATAATCAGGGCGAGTCGGCGGGCATTCCCACGCAGGAGTATGGGAACGAGGAAATCCATCCTACAAAAAGCCTTCACCGGTGAGCTGACTAAAGAAAGCAAAGGGGTGGCGGCATAATGCAAGCTTGCGTCAATCAACATAAAGCCAAGCCCAGAGTGGCGATAAGCAGGGCAAGTCGGCAGGCATTCCCACGCAGGAGCGCGGGAACGAGGCGGTGTGGTTTTGTCGATTCCACGCGGCCTTCCACTCTCGATTCAACTCGCCCAGCCACGTTCGTTCCCGTGCTCCTTGCCACCCTCGTTGCTCCCAGCCACTCTCGATCCCACGCTCCTTTCCCTTCTCGTTCCCACGCTCCTGCGTGGGAATGCATAGGCTAAACAAATGGGCAGAAGCCGCTATAAATTCATCCAAGCCGATCAGCCGCATTTTATGACGCTGACCATTCTCCACTGGATCCCCGTATTCACACAAAAGGCAACGGTAGACATCCTACTCGATTCACTACGCCATCTAAGTGCAGAAGGCTTACAATTACATGCTTATGTTATTTTAGAAAATCATCTACACTTAATTGCACAAAGTGACGCATTAGATAAAGACATCGCCCGTTTTAAATCCTATACGGCGCGGCAAATTCTAGCCTATTTGCAACAGAAAAATATAAAGACAATTCTGGATCAGTTAGCTTTTTATAAAAAAGCCCATAAAACAGATCGGCAACATCAATTCTGGCAAGAGGGCGTTCACCCAGAGTTGATACAGTCGGATGAGATGATGCGACAAAAAATTGATTATATTCATCATAATCCTGTTAAACGAGGTTATGTTGATATGGCGGAGCATTGGCGTTATTCGAGTGCGAGAGATTATGCTGGGCAGGATGGTTTGTTGGAGGTTGTGCGGGTATGGTAGTTGGTATGACGTATGCATTCCCACGCAGGAGCATGGGAACGAGGCGGTGTGGTTTTGTCGATTCCACGCAGCCTTCCACTCTCGATTCAACTCGCCCAGCCACGCTCGTTCCCGTGCTCCCAGCCACTCTCGATCCCACGCTCCTTTCCTTTCTCGTTCCCACGCTCCTGCGTGGGAATGCATAGGCTAAACAAATGGGCAGAAGCCGCTATAAATTCATCCAAGCCGATCAGCCGCATTTTATGACGCTGACCATTCTCCACTGGATCCCCGTATTCACACAAAAGGCAACGGTAGACATCCTACTCGATTCACTACGCCATCTAAGTGCAGAAGGCTTACAATTACATGCTTATGTTATTTTAGAAAATCATCTACACTTAATTGCACAAAGTGACGCATTAGATAAAGACATCGCCCGCTTTAAATCCTATACGGCGCGGCAAATCCTAGCCTATTTGCAGCAGAAAAATATAAAGACAATTCTGGATCAGTTGGCTTTTTATAAAAAAGCCCATAAAACAGATCGGCAACATCAATTCTGGCAAGAGGGCGTTCACCCTGAGTTGATCCAGTCGGATGAGATGATGCGACAAAAAATTGATTATATTCATCATAATCCTGTTAAACGGGGTTATGTTGATATGGCGGAGCATTGGCGTTATTCGAGTGCGAGAGATTATGCTGGGCAGGATGGTTTGTTGGAGGTTGTGCGGGTATGGTAGTTGGTATGACGTATGCATTCCCACGCAGGAGCGTGGGAACGAGAAGGGAAAGGAGCGCGGGAACAAGAATATTTTCGCGTGGGAACGAGTTAATTCGATTGGTGATGACAATGTTGGCTAAGGAACCCTAATCATGACACAACGCAATGAAGCAGACACACGGGCGGAGTTAATTGACCCTAAACTTAAAGCCGATGGCTGGGGCGAGGTGGCAGAGAGCTTTATTCGCCGTGAGGTGATTTGTCCGGGGCGTATTTTAACGGGTGGCAAACGCGGTGCGCAGGTCGCTAGTGATTATGTGTTGGTCTATAAAGGCCGCAAGTTAGCTGCGGTTGAAGCTAAAAAAGAAGCCTTGAGTTATAGCGAAGGCGTGCGCCAAGCCAAAGATTATGCCGCGCGTTTGCAGTGTCGCATTGCGTATGCCACGAATGGCCATGAGATTTATCAAATTGATAGACTGACAGGTGAAGAATCATTAGTTGAGCACTATTTATCGCCACAGGCGTTATGGTCTTTGACGTTTGACCAGCAAGATAAACAGGCACCAGCGTTTAAAACTATTTGGCGTGATCGTTTTTCGACTATTCCGTTTGAATGTAAAGGCGATTGGACACCGCGTTATTATCAAGAAAATGCCATTAATAATGCACTGGATGCAATTGCCGCAGGCCAGCAACGACTTTTATTGACCTTGGCAACGGGAACGGGAAAAACCTGTATTGCTTTTCAAATCGCATGGAAGTTATTTCATAGTCGCTGGAGTTTGTCGGCACAGACAGCGCCCGATAATGCCAAACGCCGGCCACGTATTTTATTTTTAGCCGATCGTAATATTTTAGCCAATCAAGCGTTTAATGATTTCGCCCCGTTTGGGGATGATGCCATTGTGCGGATTGAGCCGAGTGAGATTAAAAAGAAAGGCCGTGTGCCTAAAAATGCCAGTGTGTTTTTTACGATTTTTCAAACCTTTATGTCAGGCACCGATGAGGCGGGGAATGATGCACCGTATTTCGGTGAATATCCTGAAGACTTTTTTGATTTCATCATTATTGATGAGTGTCACCGAGGCGGGGCGAATGATGAGGGCAACTGGCGAGGGATTTTAGATTATTTTTCACCTGCGGTTCAATTGGGTTTAACCGCAACGCCTAAACGCAAGGATAATGTGGATACCTATGCCTATTTTGGTGAAGCGGTTTATAGCTATACACTAAAAGAAGGCATTAATGATGGCTTTTTAACGCCATTTAAGGTGTATCCCATTGTAGGCACGATGGATGAGTATATTTATACGCCCGGTGATGGTGTGGTCGTGCAAGGTGAGCCTGAAGCGGGAAAATTGTATAAAGAAGGTGATTTTAATCGCGTTATTACCATTCCTTCGCGTGAACAAAAACGTGTGCATTATTGGATGGATCGCGTTAATCCTAATGATAAAACGTTGGTGTTTTGTGCCACCCAAGCTCATGCAGGTGTGGTGCGAGACTACATCAATCAATATGCAGTGAAAAGAGGCTGGACGACTAACAGCAATTATTGTGTGCGGGTGACGGCAAATGATGGCGCGGCAGGTGAGAATGATTTAAAAGTATTTCAGGATAATGAGAAAACCATTCCGACCGTTTTAACTACCTCACGCAAGCTTTCGACAGGAGTGGATGCCCGTAGTGTTGATGCGCCCTTGTAATAATATGATTGAGTTTAAGCAGATCATTGGCCGAGGTACGCGGATGTATGACGGTAAAGAGTTTTTCACAATTTTTGATTTCGTAAAGGCGCATTATAATTTTTCTGATCCTGAATGGGATGGTGAACCGTTGCCTTGTGGTGTGTGTGGTGATGCGCCGTGTAGCTGTGGCGATGAAATGTGTAAGGTGTGTGGTTTTCAACCCTGCAATTGTCCAAAAGTGTGTTCAAAATGCGCGGTTGAGCCGTGTGTTTGTGAGCCTGATCTTTGCCCTCAATGTGAGGCGTTCCCCTGTATTTGTGAGGCGGTTGAATGTGCTGATTGTGGCAGCACGCCTTGTGTGTGCGAAAAAGTTGAAAAAATTGTTATTAAACTCAGTGATGGCAAAATACGGCAAATTCAACATATCTCATCAGTGATGTATTGGAGCGCAGACGGTAAACCGATTACGGCAAAAGAATTTCTCGAACGCATGTTTGATGATTTGCCTCAGTTCTTTGAAAATGAAGATAAGCTCCGCGAGATTTGGAGTGATCCTGATACCCGTGAGAAATTGCTGCACGACTTGGCAGAAGCAGGCTATGACAGTGAAAAACTCGATAGCATGAAAGAGTTGATTGATGCGCGAGATAGCGATGTTTATGATGTATTGGCGTATGTAGCTTATGCCGCTAAAACACAATCACGTAATCAACGGGTATCACACGCTAAGCCAGCAATTAATCAGCATTATAAAGAGTATCACCAGCAAGCTTTTATCGATTTTATTTTAGAGCGCTATGTTGCTGAAGGGGTGAGCGAATTAGCGGTCGGCAAGATGAAAAGCATGATTGAGCTTAAATATAATACCATTAGTGATGCGGCGGTTGAGTTTGGTTCTGCCAAGGTAATTAGAGACGTATATGTTGGGTTTCAGCAGTATTTGTATCGGGATTGAATATATTATCGGGCTAATTAGAAACACACACAGAATAAATTAGACCACTAGAGCAGGTTTTTTTCATATTCAAGGCGTATAGACTAGAAGACCATAGGGTTGTTATTAAAACAACTGAAAGTCGTTTTGTTTAGCAAAGCAAGGTGTCGCTTGCGATACTGTTTTAATGCTAAAGCCTTGCACTGAAAGTGCATAGTTTTAGACTAGCGTACCCTGAAAATAAATAGTTACGTAGCTCGCTATGCGCCTATTTATTCAGGGCCTAAAATGAAAAAACCTTGCGTAAAACTATTAAATTAATTTTACTTGGGTACTTGGATGTATAATTAATACGCACTTCTTCAGTGCCAAAAGTTCAGCTATAAAAACATAGCCGAACATTAAACTATTAATAATTAGAGGAAAGCCATGGCTAACCCAAACACAGACAAACTGCTAGAAAACAATAAACTATATGCAAGCGGTCAACAGGTGCATAATTCATCTCATCCCGGAGAGCAGCCAATCAACCCAGCCAAACATGTGGCAGTTGTTGCTTGTATGGATGCCCGCCTTGATGTTGAAGACTTACTCGGCTTACAAACTGGAGATGCTCATATTATTCGTAATGCCGGGGGCGTTATAACCGATGATGCAATCCGTTGCCTGATTATCTCGCATCATCTGCTCAATACTAATGAAATTATATTAATCCATCATACCCGCTGCGGTATGTTAGCTTTTACCGATGACCTGCTTAAGGCTGGATTAGAAGGTGATCCAGCTGCTGAGGAACTTCTTGGGCAGGCTACAGGGCGAAAATTTACAAGTTGCAACCATAGCTCTTCAACACCGGCTCAATTCCATGCCTTCCGTGGTCCACTTGAGGCACTTGACTCACCTCGCAATGAGCAGCAAATTGAACGTCTTAGCTGGGATGTCAGACGGTCAATATCCAGAGTTATGAATCATCCATGGATTCCAACCGAAGGCCCTGATGCATCAACGGTACGCGGGTTCATCTACGATGTTGATACGGGTAAACTTGAAGAAGTAAGCTACCCAGGAGCAATGGGGACTTTTGGGTAACGGTCTTTTTTAGGCATTGACAGCCCAAATAAAAGAAAATTATACGGGAGAGCGAGCTAGGATTCGTTCTCCCATTGCTAACAGTCTGCAGTAATGTAAAATCAGCTGTCACAAGACTTCAGCATCCTTAAGAATCATCTTACAAACAGTGTTAATGCTACTGGAATTATCTATTGATAGCGTGTAGGGTCTTCCACCTGAGCTTCTTTAAATCCAATTTTCCTCAGCCTGCATGCATCGCAAACACCACAAGCCCTGCCCTGCTTATCAGCAGAGTAACATGAAACCGTTGCTTTATAGTCAACCCCTAACGCTATGCCCTGCTTTATAATTTCAGTTTTAGAAAGCTGAATCAGAGGAGCATGTATTTTAATTTCTGTGCCCTCGACTCCAGCCTTTGTAGCCAAATTAGCCAACCTTTGAAAAGCCTCAATAAAAGCCGGCCGACAATCAGGATAGCCTGAATAGTCAACGGCATTCACTCCGATAAAAATATCGTACGCACCTATAACCTCAGCCCAGCCTAACGCAATAGATAAAAAAACAGTATTTCTTGCGGGCACATAAGTAACTGGAATACCTTGCTGCGGTGTATCTGGAACGGCAATATGATCATCAGTTAATGCGGATCCGCCAATGTCTCCTAAACCTAAATTGATCACTTTATGCATTTCGACCTGATAATTCTGTGCAATTTTTTTTGACGCATCAAGTTCTGCATTGTGTCGCTGCCCATAATCATAACTTAAGGCATAACACTGATACCCTTGCTGTTTTGCTTTGGCTAGAACGGTAATTGAATCCAGTCCTCCAGATAATAGGATTATTGCTTTTTTTTGCATGGTTTGTTTTATCAGCTTTTATTTCCCTTGGGCATCATCCCAAAGATATTTATGTAATTGAATTTGGAACCGCACAGGCAAGTTATCTCTAATAATGCTTTCAGCCAGAACAGTGGGGTTCATTTTACCCATTACAGGCGAAAATAAAATTTGGCAGCGATTTTCTAGACTATATTGCTGCATAATTGATTTTGACCACTGATAATCAACATCATCGGCAATAACAAATTTTACCTGATCCTGTACGGATAAATACTCAATATTTTGATAGATATTTTTGTCCATCTCCATAGATGAGGGCGTTTTTAGATCCATTACCTTAATCGCCCTGGCATCAACTGATGAAATATCAATGGCACCGCTAGTTTCCAAAGAAACAGCATAGCCTTTGTCGAGGAGCATCGTCATTAAATCATGACAAACCGGCTGAGCTAAAGGTTCGCCCCCCGTCACCGTAATATATTTAGCTTTAAATTGATCAACCTGTTCAATAATGGATGCTAAACCCTGCTTCACTCCGCCGGAAAAAGCATATGCTGTATCGCAATAGCTACACCTGAGCGGACATCCTGTCAGCCTTATAAATACCGTAGGCAAACCTACTGTATTGCTTTCGCCCTGTAATGAATAAAAAATCTCTGTAATTCTTAAAGATTTTTCCATTAAAACTGCATGCCTTCCATTTGCATTAATTTCTTTGCCGCAAGATGAGCTGCTGTAGTATCAGGATAAGTTACCGTTAAGTGAGTTAAGTAGTCTCGTGCTTTAGCCATATTTTTCTGTTCAAACTCAATATAGCCTATTTTTAATAGAGCATCTGGCACTTTTGGGCTGTCAGAATAGTCTTTTAGCAACGTAAGAAAGGCCTGTTTTGCCATTCCCAGCTTTTGGTTCACTTTATAAGCTTCACCTAGCCAATATTGGGAATTATCAGCATACTCACTTGTCGGCGAATCTGCCAATAAAGCTTTAAATTCAGATATTGCCCGGCTATTATGCCCGTTTCTTAATAATTCATACGCTGACTGATAGCGAGCTTTATCAGTCATAGTGATAGCGGGGGCATTATCTGCAACGACTGTTTCAGAAGGACTGTAATCAGCATCCCTTGGTTTCGACCGGACCTGCTCTTCCGCAGAAGCAACTGCTTTTGGTGATACGGTTAATGAAGAATCTGCTGTTTCAAGATTTTGTTCAACTGAATCAATTGCGACAGTTCCAGTTTTTACACCCGTGATTTCCTGTAAGCGCAAATCCAGATCAGAATATATATTTCTCTGACGTTTTTTTAAATCATCAATCGTCTGAGACTGTTCTTCAACCATCCCTCTAAGCTGCTGAACTTCAAGCTGCAATTGCTCTAATCGACCTAGCATCTCAAACATTGCATTTGCAGATGGTGCAGCTGAACCATTACTGGAAGACCCGCCGGGATAAATTGAATTATCAACCACCGGTGGCAATACTCTGGATTCAGCATAAACACTGGAACAGGCTAGTAGCATTACAAGCAGTATCTTGTTCATTTACTGCACCCGATAGGCTATTTCAACTCGACGGTTTAGCTGCAGGGAGGCCAGATCCATTCCTTCTGCAACTGGCTTTTCTTCGCCATAACTGACAATTTCCAACTGATTGCCAGAAACGCCCTGTACTTTCATCATTCTAAAAACTGCTTTAGCCCGCTGTTCGCCCAAAGCAATATTATATTCACGGGAGCCCAGCTCATCCGTATGCCCTTCCAGGATAACTTTTTGTCCAGGATGACTCAATAAATACTGTGCATGTGCCGCTATAATCGGTATAAATTCTTGCTGTATCTGACTGCTATCATGCATAAAATAGATAGTACGCTTTGACAGCGGATTGGCAGGATCACTAAATTCAGCTCCTAAACGGTTCATGTCAAAATCACCAGAGGCATCCAATCCCTCAGTTGCCAATGCATTGCCCTCTCTGTTTAAGTCACCTTCTAACAGGCCACTCTTTTTATCTGTTGAGCTACAACCTGACAGGATTGCAGTACCTACTACTAAAACTAACGTTATTATATTGATTTTCATTTCTAATCTCTTTGCTGGAAGTACTTTAATTTTAAACACAAGGGCTTAATGAAGTTTAAGGCGACCACGCTGGCTCACGTACATCGCCACTGTCGAAGGTGAAACTCTGCTGCATTCTACCATCCACTGACACAGCGGATAAAACACTTTTCCTGCCCCTTTTTGAGGCATATAAAACCATGTCTCCATTACCTGAAAAGCTTGGTGATTCATCATATTTTCCAGCCGTCAAGACATTTACAGTATGCGTTGCAATATCCATCACCGCAATTCTATAGTCACCTCTATTGGCATGAACCATAGCGATGCTTTTTCCATCCGATGAAAATTGTCCCCTGGCATTATAATCGCCTTCAAAAGTCAACCTTTTGGCTACCCCGCCCTGACTGGGGATAGTATACAGCTGAGGCTTACCGCCACGATTGGAAGTATAGACAATCGTCTTTCCATCAGGTGACCAGGTTGGTTCCGTATCAATTGCATAGCTTTTTGTCACCCTCAACAGCAGTTTATTGCTCAAGTTTAATACATAGATATCTGGACTGCCATCTTTAGACAAGGTTAAAGCAAGCCGTGTGCCATCAGGAGAAAAGGCGGGGGCTCCATTAATGCCTTTATAAGAAGAAACTTTAATTCTTTTGCCACTTGCAAGAGTTTGAATATAAATGGCTGAACGCTTGCTCTCAAAAGAAACGTAAGCAATTTTTTTGCCGTCAGGCGACCAGGCAGGGGACATTAATGGCTCTCTGGAAGAGGCTATCGATCTTGGGTTAAAGCCATCTGCATCCGCAATTAGCAATTTATAGCGTTTCTTTTTGCTGGCCTGGTCTTTAGTAGTTGTAACATAGGCAATCCGACTGCTAAAAACACCCGGTTTACCCGTTAATTTTTCATAAACCAGATCACTGATATGATGTGCAGTCCGTCTCAATTCATGCTTTGCAACCATTAACTGATAACCCTGCAAACGCTCACGCTTATAAACATCAAACAGCTGAAACCGTACCTGATATTGATCTGCTATTTCATTCACCTGTCCGATAAGCAAATATTCCTGCCCTAAAGCCTGCCAGTTTCTAAACCTGACCTTATCCGCTTCTGTTGGTTTAGTCAGCATATCCCGTTCCAGCAAGGTCTTAAACAGCCCGCTTCGCGTCAAATCGGCTTTAACAACAGCAGACAAGTCAACGGGTGCCTGCGCAGCAGCACCCTGCCAGCCAAATGGGACCACTGCGATGGGTACTGCTGTTTCATCACCTTTGGTTATTTCTATTGTCAATTCAGCCTGAGCTAAAGAAACAAAGAAAATGGCAAAACTAATGAATAAAATTTTTTTAAATAGATACATCGTATTTAATTATATATTGATAATAGATCATTCTTACATTAAGCATGAGAACTGTAAATTGATTATTCCGGTTTAAACTGAAACGCAAATACCCTGAATTTTTTTGTAAACAATGCTCTATCCCTAGGTACAGGCAAGGGAGATGCTTTACGTACAGCATTCTCTGCAGAGCGGTCAAAAAGGCTGTCTCCGCTGCTCCTGATAATTTCCGCATCCATTACATCGCCACTCGGCAATAATTTAACGCGTATAGTACAGCTTAATCCCCTGGCTGAGGCAATTGGCTTGATCCAGCTGTTAATCACTTTACGCTGAATAGCTCTTGCAGCAGAAGATGCGGCCTGTTTATTTTGAGCTGCTCTTGCTCTTGCATCCGCGATCCGCTGTTTAATCAAGGCTTCTTTTCTTGCCTTATCAGCTTTACGTTTTTTTGCCTGCGCTTTTTGCTTTGCCAATATTGCCTGCTGTTTTTTCTGTTTTGCCAGCCGCTCTGCTTCGAGCTTTTTTACCTCCGCTTTTCGCAGTTTCTCTGCCTTCAATTCATCAGCTTTTTTTTGTGCTTTAATTTTTGCTTGCCGAGCGGCTTCTTCCGCTCTTAGCTTATTTATTTCTTCCCGCTTTTGCTTTTCTTTTTTCGCGAGTTCTTTACGTTTTTTTTCCAGCTCTTTTGTCTTTTTTTCTTCCTGCAATCTTTGCTTCTTAAGATTGTCTAAACGCTTCTGTTCTGTTTTTAGCTTATTTTCCAGTGTTTTTTGCTTTTCCTGCTGAGCTATTTTTTTGTTTCTTTCCTCATCCTTTAAGCGTTCAGCTTCTCGCTCAATTTTTCCATCATCAAGCATGGATGCCTTAATAATTTCAGGAAGGGGCGTTTGCTTAACAATTTCCATTTTGGAAGCGTCATTAAAAAAACTTATTCCAAACATCGCTAAAATAGCAAAGTGCAATGCCAAGGCTAGAACAAAAGATGCCGTATATTTTTGATAACTCTTCATATTCTATTTATTTATCATATGAACGGGTCATTAAACCGACACTGGGTACTCCGGCATTTTTCAAAGCAGCCATCACGGTTACTACTTTGCCATAGGCAACAGTATGGTCGCCCCTGATATACACTTGAGTTTTAGGCTTGTTTCTTAACACGGCGGCGACTCTATATAGCAAAACTTCTGCAGTAACCGGTTCATCGGTATGTTCGCCAATATCAATAAAATACTGTCCCTGGCTATCAACAGAAACAATTAGCGGCAATTCCTCCTGATCCACCGAAGAAGTATCTGCCTGAGGCAAGTCAACCTCAACACCAGTTGGTACAAGCGGTGCTGTAATCATAAAAATAATCAGCAAAACCAAGGTGACATCAATGTAGGGCACCACATTAATTTCAGCCATAGGCTTTCTGCGCTTATCTCTTCTGCCAGCCATTAGCCGTGCGCCTGTCTCTGCAGCAGCACTGTAAATTCATCCACAAACAGTTCATACCGTCCAGCCAATTTATCAAGCCTTGTTGAAAACCGGTTATAGGCAACGACTGCAGGAATAGCAGCAAATAGCCCAATGGCTGTCGCAATTAATGCCTCTGCAATCCCCGGGGCGACAAGCGCCAAGGTTGCCTGTTTAACATCTCCTAATGCGCGAAATGAATTCATAATTCCCCAAACAGTTCCAAATAAGCCGACATAAGGGCTGGTAGAACCTACTGTTGCCAAAAACGGCAATGTTTCATCCAGCCGATCCAGTTCACGCGTCATTTCAATATTCATCACCCGCTGTGCACTTTCTACCTGCACTGCTGCCGGCACAGTTTCCTTTTGTCGCATTTTAGAAAACTCTTTGTAGCCGGCTAGAAATATTTTTTCTATGCCTTCTGCTTCAAAGCCATTTTCAGATAATTTTTTATACAGTTCAGATAAATCCTTTCCTGACCAAAATTCCTGCTCAAATTCGTCAGTCACTTCAAAAGCCTGCTCAAACGCTTTACGCTTAGAAAAAATAAAGGTCCAGGAAATAACCGAAGCGGCTAATAAAATAAACATTACAAACTGCACAACAAAGCCGGCATTTGCTACCAGATGGAAAATTGATAAATCGTTAGTCATATTTTAACTGCTGCATTAAAGTTTCTGGAATTGTTTTAGGTCTCATATGTATTGCATCTAGACAGGCAATGCGAATATTTGCTTTACACAGGAGTTCATCATCTCGGACTGCCCTTTGCTCAAAACTGAGACTGACTTTTTTCGCCTGCGTTACCTGTGCACTTACATCAAGCAAATCATTAAAACGAGCCGGCTTTAAATAATCAACTTGAACTGATCTGACTACAAAAATCAAATTTTGTTCTGCAAGCAGCTGGTCTTGCTCAAAACCCATGTCCCGCAGCATTTCAGTTCTTGCCCGCTCAAAAAACTTTAAATAATTGGCGTAGAATACAACACCGCCGGCATCGGTATCTTCATAGTAAACTCTGACAGGCCAATGAAAAATAGTCATATTTTTAAACTGTTTTCCTTTGTCATAAATAGATCATCGCATATCGGTTCCTTATCGGGCGCTTTCAAACCAAAATGCAGATAAGCTTTTTGAGTTACCACCCGTCCCCTTGGCGTTCGCATAATAAATCCTTGCTGCAGCAAATACGGCTCCAGCACATCCTCAATAGTTCCCCGTTCTTCACTGATGGCGGCGGCTAAAGTATCCAGCCCAACCGGGCCACCCTCAAAGTTATCTATCATTGTTAATAGAAGCTTTCTATCTAAAGAATCAAAGCCATTATGATCAATTTTCAGCATTTTTAATGCCTGAGACGCAATATCACTGGATACGATGCCATTCCCCTTTACTTCTGCATAGTCGCGTACCCGTCGCAATAGGCGGTTGGCAATACGCGGCGTTCCACGCGAACGTCTGGCAATTTCATTTGCTCCAGTTGGCTCAATGCTTATTCCCAGAACCTTAGCTGAACGTGCGGCAATCGTTGACAGCTCTTCTTCAGTGTAAAATTCCAGCCGTTGCACAATTCCAAAACGGTCTCGCAAAGGGGATGTCAGCAATCCTGCCCGAGTCGTCGCTCCCACTAAAGTAAAAGGCGGTAAATCCAATTTTATGGACCGAGCTGCCGGGCCTTCACCGATCATAATGTCAATCTGATAATCTTCCATAGCAGGGTACAGAATTTCTTCAACCGCTGGACTCAAACGGTGAATCTCATCAATAAACAGTACATCATGGGCTTCAAGGTTGGTCAATAGAGCGGCAAGGTCACCCGCCTTATCTAAAACTGGCCCTGAAGTTTGACGAATATTAACTCCCATTTCAGTCGCTATAATATTTGAAAGCGTAGTTTTCCCCAACCCTGGCGGACCAAAGATTAATACATGATCTAAAGCCTCGCTTCTTGCTGTTGCCGCTTTGATAAAAATTTCCATTTGCAAACACAATTCTTTTTGCCCGACATAGTCATCTAAGCGTTTAGGTCGAATCGCCCTATCTTGCCGTTCTTCATCCAATGCACTGCCAGAAGAAATAAGACGGTCACTTTCTATCATCTAGCAACGGCTCCCTGCAATGCCATTTTGATAATTTCTTCGCAGCTGTTACCTTCCTGAGAAATATGTTGCACCATTTTACTTGCATCCTGTGGCTTATATCCTAATGCGCATAGAGCGCTTATTGCTTCCTGTCTGGGATTGCCAGCTACCTGGCTTGCCAAAACGCTTTCACCTGGCACTGAAGACTCGGCATTTTTAGGCAATCTATCTCGCATTTCTATTATCAAACGTTCTGCAGTTTTCTTGCCTATGCCTGGCAAGCGTACCAAAGCCTGTACATCATTATCATGAATGCAGCGATGAAACTCTTCAGCACTTTGCCCGGAAAGAATCGTTAAGGCCAATTTAGGCCCTACCCCATTCACTTTAATTAAAGCTCTGAACATTTTTCGATCTGTTTCTGCCGAAAATGCAAACAGAATATGTGCATCGTCCCTAATTACCAGATGAGTATATAGCAACAGCTCTTCACCTAAAGCAGGAAGGTCATAAAAGGTAGTCATGGGGGCTTCCACCTCATAACCAACACCTTGTACATCGACCACTAATTGAGGCGGTGTTTTAGAAAATAATTTACCGCGTATAAAACCGATCATAAGCTATTCTGTTTCAATCTTTGTGCAGTTTGCTGATAATGTGAATGGCAAAGGCTAATCCCCAGTGCATCACTGGCATCCATTTGCAGCTCACCTTGAATGCACAGCAATATTTTTACCATATGCTGCACCTGAGGTTTATCAGCACTGCCCTTGCCTACTAAGGCTTGCTTTACCTGGCGGGCAGCATATTCAGAAACCGGTAATCCTGCAACCATTGATGCACAGATAGCAGCGCCCCTGGCTTGACCTAACTTTAAAGCAGAATCTGCATTTTTATGCATAAATACCTGTTCTATGGCCATTTCTGTGGGCTGATATAAAGCAATAACCTCAGTAACTCCATCAAATATCTGTTTTAACCGTTCGGGAAATGCATCTGCTTTAACACGGATGCTGCCACTGGCTATATATTTATTGCTGCCTCGGCTGGTTTCTTCAATGATCCCGTATCCTGTTATTCTAGAACCTGGGTCTATGCCTAAAATTCTTGTCAACTTATTCTCTATAATAAAATCCTATGTTCTGCACCATTGCTAGTTAAGGCAACTGAAAATAAAAATCTTCTTGATGTCTATCGCAAACTTTACATCTCAGCGACTTGTGCCATCACCTCTTCAGAAATATCCGCATTGGAATAAACATCCTGCACATCATCCAAATCTTCCAGCACATCGATTAAACGCAATATTTTTTCAGCATTATTGGCATCCAGTGCAATTTTGTTTTCAGCATCCATTGTTACTTCGGAGTTTTCAGGCTCAAATCCTGCTGCAACCATCGCTTCTTTTACTGACAGGTAATCATCCGGCGAAGTCATTACATCAACCGAGCCATCATCATGTGTCACAATATCTTCAGCTCCCGCTTCCAATGCCGCTTCCATCACAGCATCTTCATCAACAGAATCCGAGTAGCTGATAATGCCTGTTTTATTAAACATGAAAGAAACCGAACCGCTAGTCCCCAGGTTGCCGCCCGCTTTCGTTAACGCGTGCCTTACTTCTGCTACCGTGCGATTACGATTATCGGTTAAACAGTCAACCATAATTGCTGTTCCGCCGGGACCATACCCTTCATACCGGACCTCTTCATAATCAATTCCTTCCATTGCACCCGTCGCTTTTTTTATGGTGTTATCAATGGTATCTCTTTTCATATTTGCGCCTAGCGCCTTATCAATCACCGAACGCAGACTTGGGTTATTGGCCGGGTCGCCGCCTCCTGTTTTGGCCGCAACAGATATTTCACGTATTATCTTAGTGAAAATTTTTCCCCGTTTAGCATCCTGAGCACCCTTACGATGCTTTATATTTGCCCACTTACTATGTCCTGCCATGTTAATCTCTCTACAACATATTTATTGAATATTGTCGGATTGCGCTATCGCTCATCCAACCTATAAACTTATCAAATGAGGCAATACAGCCGTCAAAGAATTCTCATTTACAAAAATGTCTGCTTGCGCCACAACAATGTCCCTTTGCATCACGCCGCCAAAACCAATAACAGTAGCACCTGCCTGCTTAGCTTCCAGGTCAGTCTTGCCATCACCAATCATTGCCATTGAGCGCCCCTGCTTTTGTATCGCCTTGCAAATAACAGCTTTACCTCCCGTTCTGGCAAGCGGGGACTGCCGGTCAAAATCCCTATAGCTTCCATCTGCATTAAACAGAACATCAACTGCATGTACTTGATCAGCTGGTATACCAAGCTTTTCAGCCAATGGCAAAATAGCCTGACGAATGCCGCCGCTAATAATATGTACCTGTTTGCCCTGAGCAAGCAGAGCACTAAAGACCTCTTCAACGCCCTCAACCATTTTAGTAATATACAAATCAGCTAGACTGTCCATCTGTGCTTTATCTGGTTTGATCAGAGCAAGACGCTTTCCATAAACATCTTCTAAAGCCAGTTCGCCATTCATGGCCGCATTAGTCAATGCGGCCAGTTCATCAAACAGGCCTGATTGCCTGCCTAATTCATCAATGCCCTCAATTTTGCTCAAGGTACTGTCACAGTCAAAACAGACTATATCAAAACTCATAAATTAATCTGAATCGCACAATTAACAAAAGAAAGATCTCTTATTTTTTCCAGTATATCAGCTGGCAAAGGACTGGAAACACTGATTACTGCCATAGCCTTATCATTAGTATCGGGAACGCCAACCTGCATTCTTGAGATATTGATATTGGATTCACCTAGAATGGAGCTGATTGCAGAAATAACGCCCGGCTTATCATTATGCTCAGTTACCAGCAAAGAGCCTTCAGGAATTACTTCAATTTCAAACTGATTGACATTAACAATACGGGGATGATGATCACCTAATAAAGTACCTACAACCGAAACAGTTTTACCTGCACAGATGGCTGTCAATTTAACTAAAGAGACATAGCCTTCAGCTGTTTCTTCAGTTTTAGATTCAACCAAAGCAATACCCTGTTTTTTGGCGATATTTTCAGCATTGACGCTATTGACAGGCGTAGACATCTGTCCCGCTAAAATCCCTACCAATGCTTCAACTGACACAGGTCTAATTTCTGCGTCCGCAGCAGCCTTGCCGAATAAAGATACTTCTAACGTTTTGATAGGCTCGCCAGCCAAATCAACTAGCATTTTACCCATCACTTTTGCCAGCATCATAAATGGACGTGATTTTTTCAACTCTTCTGCTGAAATCTTGGTAGACAAGTTTAATGCGTTAATCGCTTCACCTGTTTTTAAATAGGTAACAGCCTGTCTTGCAATCTCAACACTCACTGCAACCTGAGCTTCACGTGTTGAAGCGCCTAAATGCGGTGTAAAGGTAATATTATCTAACTCAAATAATGGAGATTCTTTAGGTGGTTCCTGCTCATATACATCCAGTGCAGCTTTAGCAATCTCACCATTTTTAAGCGCATTATACAAAGCAGCTTCATCAACCAGACCGCCACGGGCGCAGTTTATTAGCATTGCAGTGTTCTTCATCGCCTTTAACTGCTCAGCACCAATTATGCCACGGGTTTTATCAATCATCGGGCAATGCAAGGTCAGGTAATCAGCCTCTTTCACCAATGTATCCAAATCGACAGATTCTGCTCCGCATTCTTCAAAAATTTCAGGCGTAACAAATGGGTCATAGGCAATCACTCGCATACCTAAACCCACGGCACGTTTAGCTGCCAGCCTCCCAATGGTGCCAAAGCCTAATATGGCAAAGGTTTTATGGTTAATTTCTGCCCCGACCAATTTTGCACGTTCCCATTTTCCATCACGGACAGAGACACTGGCTTCAGGCAAATTACGGCTTAAAGAAAACATATGAGCAATGGCCAGCTCTGCAGTTGTTGTAGCATTGGCATCCGGTGTATTCATCACTATGACACCTTGCTCAGTCGCAGCTGGGATATCCACATTATCTACCCCGATACCCGCACGGCCAACAACTTTTAAATTAGCCGCAGCCTGAAGCACTTTTTTAGTGACTTTAGTATCACTCCTGATTAATAATGCATCATAGTCTCCTATAATTTTACAAAGCTCATCCTCATTCATTCCCACCTGAATATGAACCTGAATATCAGTCTGCTCATTTAAAAAGTTAATGCCGTCATCGGCTAATTTGTCGGAAACAAGAATTTTTTTCATGCTTTTTGAAGTTGTTTAAAGTTTTGTAAAATAAACCGCATAGTTTATCAGCTTTGGAGAAATTCTAATAATTCTATAGCAAAAAATGCGCCTATCGTTTTAACAAAAGGTTTTTGAACAGGCGTTTTAATTAAAAGCATTTTTCAATAGGGAAAATAAAATTCATTAGCCCTCAAATAAGAACTTAACCAAAAAACCAGATCAAAGCCTCTAAATGGCATTTTTTAAAAAAATGAGCCTACGAATCTTCCAATTCTTCTAAAGCATTAACTTTATCGACATAATTATAAAAATCATCGCGCAGATAAGTTTCATAACTATCATCTTTCAAAAAAAGATCTAACGCATCCGATAACTTGCCTCTATTGCCTTCCGTTTGTCTTTTTCCGTATTTTTTCAATACATAGTTCAATTCATGCTCCTGTTTTGAAATACGGTCTCTATCAGATGGAATCGCCATGCTTTTCTCCTGTTTATCATTTATAAAAAATACGCCTATTAAGTTTAGCAGAGGATAAAAGAATCAACTGCCAATCAAGCACTATTTTTTGCTCAGGCTTTCTACTGCATCAACAGTTTGAAAATAAACTTGTCCGGGGCTTAACTGCTCTAGAAAGTTTGTTTCTCTTAGCTTGTCATTAACGGGGCCTTTTACTTCTGCTAAATGCAATAGGATATTTTTATTTTTTAATGTTGTTATCAGGTTCTTCAATGCTTCAAATGCTGTGCTATCAATGTGACTGACAGATGAAAAAATTAGCACGACATGTTTTAAGTCTAAATTATTGCCTGTTTCATTTTCTATAAAATCAATAATATAGTTTACATTGGCAAAGCTAATGTTCTCATCTATTCTGATCAACACTAAATGTTTCCAAGTTTCCACTTGATGACGCTTAATATTTCTAAAATGTTCAGTGTCTTTTATCTGGCCGACAACGGCAATATGGGGGCGACTGGTCCGGCGCAAATAGCTTACAATGGTAATGGCCACGCCCAGGGCAATGCCTTCTTCAATGCCCAATGCAAGCACCCCCAATAAAGTGATCAATTCTGCAATGCCATCACTTTTATCGTATTTCCATGTTGCTATGATGCCGCGCAATTTTACTAATGGAAAAATTGCAATAAGAATAACGGCTGCCAAAGCCGCCTTAGGAATGCTGGTAAATTGCTCAGCAAAAAACATAACAGCTATACTGAGCAACAGCACTGCTATCAACATAGCCATTTGTGTCCGTGCACCCGCCGAGAAATTAACCATGGTCCGGCTAAATCCTCCCGCGACTGACATTCCTCCCGAAAATGCTGTCGCCAAGTTGGCCGCACCTAAGGCTATCAGCTCTTGATTTGGGTCTATTGTTTTATTTGTCAAATTTGCTGTAACTTTAGCAATGGCGACACTTTCAACATAGGCAATGACTGCAACAAATGAAGCACTGGGCAATAACGTTTTCCATTGCTCAGCATTACTTATAAAAGAAAAACTGATTTTAGGCAGGCCCGACTGAATTTCCCCAACAATAGAAACCTGATGATATTCAGGCAGCAGATAAACTTTAACCAGAATAGTCGTTATGATAATAACCAGTAACGGTGCGGATTTACTGATCCCAGTGATAATATTTTTTTTAACATCAAACCGTTTAAGAAGTCTTGATAACGGTAAACCAAAAGATAATAAAAGCATAATGCTAAAAAGGCTTAGCCCCACTGTAAACCAGTTTATCTGTTGCAGATAATCGCCATAGCAAGCCAACCCAACACCGCACGGATTTTTTGACAGTCCCAATAAATGGGGAATCTGACTCAATATAATTAATATGGCCGCTCCGCTGGTAAACCCCGCAAGAACAGGATGACTGATAAAATTTACCAGCCCGCCCATCCGCAATGCGGCCATCAGCAATAAAATTAAACCGCCTTCCGCCGCTAAGATGATTGCGTTTTCAACCGGGCTTCCCAGCGCCATAATGTCTGGTGCTGATAATGCACTGGCTATCATAATAGCTGCGATAGAAACTGGGCCAACAGATAAAGTCCGGCTAGTTCCTAAAAAAGCGTAAATTGCAGGCGGCAAAATGCTTGCATATAGACCGACTTGAGCAGGAAGTCCCGCTAACATAGCATAAGCAATGCCCTGGGGAACCAGTAAAATAGCAGTAATGATACCCGCAAAAACATCACCATTCAGATCTTCTTTGGTATAACTTTTTAACCAAATAGTAATAGGGAAATATTTATTAATCCAACTGCCAGTTTGCTGTGAAATCATGAAATTATTGGTGTTAAAGTCCATGCCGAAGCATTTTGCATTGAATAAACGCAGATGGAATAGCTTCAACTTGCGAAGCTATTCTGGCCAGCGGGAAGAACCTGAATCTTAACATGTTTTGAGTTGACAATATTTCTAGGCAATCCCCCTCGATTGCTCTGCCCTTATAGCCGTACCATTCATCAAAACTAAATCATTAAATCTTCTCTTTATACCTTATGCAGCTGCTTCCATGCTTCAAATCCTCCAGCAATTGATAGAACATTGGTATAGCCCATATTTTGCATTGTATTTGCCGATAAAGCAGAGCGCTTACCACTGTGACAATAAACAATAATTGTCGCTGATTTATCAGAAAGCTCAGGTATTGTATGAATTTTAAATTCCAGCACACCTCTTGGCAGCAAGATGGCATTTTCAATATTGCCCGAATTAAATTCATTCTCTTCTCTTACATCGACAATGATGACGCTATCATTGGACATAATCTCTTTAGCCTTTTTCGGGTGAATTTCAGTGATATTTTGAATCGCCTGATCAATATAGTCATCCATACTTGATACTTTACCTATGGAGCCATCCTCTTCTGCACGTGGCTCTGCATCCTGATTTGCCCGTTCTTCGTCAATACCGCAATAGCGGTTAGCCGGAACGGCCATATCAATTAGCTTTGGTTTTGGCAAGTTTAAGTTTGCCATAATATCGACAAATTCTTCTCTAGTTTTTCCTGCTAACCTAGGATTCTCAGTCCGTTCCTGAATAATGCAACTAATCCAGCGACCTTTATAGTCATGTCCCGGATAAACAACAGTCTCATCAGGCAGCGAAAATAACCGCTGGGTAATGCTATCGTATTGAGCTTCTGAACTGCCACCTTGAAAATCTGTACGCCCACATCCACCGATCAACAAAGCATCGCCGGTGAACACTCTATCCCTCCATAAAAAAGAAACGCTTCCTGGCGTATGTCCAGGAGTCGCAATAACTTTGATGCTCTCATTATTGCCAAATTCAAATACATCGCCGTCTTGAATTTGAATATCCGCAGTACTAGCACCGCATAGCGAACTGACAGCTGTTTTCGCCCCCAGCTTTTGCCTTAACAGGCCGCTTGCTGTGACATGATCAGCATGAACATGCGTTTCCAGCGAATATTTTAAAATAAGGTCATATTCCTTTAACAAATTGAGATAGACCTCCAGCTGTGTATCAACCGGATCTATTAAAATAGCCTCTCTATTGCTTAAATCGGCAATCAGATAGGTATAGGTACAGCTTTCTTTGTCAAATAATTGTTTAAATAGCATGAGGATAACTCCAGATAGTGAGGTTCTAATGGCCCATAATATAATAAAATACTAATATTTAAAATATTTTAATGATCTATGCTCTTTTTTGCTCAGGCAGGGGCTTAAAGCCCCTGTTTTTCGTGCATAGTTCACAATAAAGTCAAATTCATACCACTTTTGCAAGTCTGATGAACACTCTGTGATCCTTATCATGATTTTTGTTAACCCTCTTCGCTATAGTTTACTCCAACAGACAACTAAACACATTGGACAATTATTATGACTGAGTTAAAAAAAGATATTTTTATAAGCGGACTATTTATGGGAGGTATATTTGGATTTGTAAGTGGTGCATATGTTGTTTCTTCAGCTTTATTTGTAACCGTAGCTGTTGTTAACAACCTTCATTATAGCTATAGAGAAACGGAAGGAGTTTAAGCTTTATTTATTGAATTTATAGTCGCAGATGACTATTCAGCTATCACGAATATAATAAAAGGAAAAAACGTAAAAACTAACACCCTTTTAAAACAGCCTTACGGAGTAAATACATTAAACAACGTAAAACAATATTCGAACATTGAAATTTATTTCAAATAAAGTCTAAAAATAGATGACTTATCTAAACAGAGTATAGACCGTCAGCTTCATTTAGTTAGCGGTCTATCTCTCATAATTTTCTCATCCCTTCTGCTAAAACAGTCTAGCCAGCGAACCCAGGCTATTTTCTATATGCGCCCATGTCCACCAGGCACCCTGAATAAAGGTCATATTCAGGCTCATTGAAGCAAAGGTAGCCCCTGCAAGCACTGTAGCAATAACAATCGAGAGAAGAGTATATAATTTTGACCTAATGCTCCCCCTCAATAATTTTTTCCACAAATATCTCTGTACAAAAAGAAAAATAGCTCTTTGAATCATAGGCTCTCAAATATAAGCGGTAAATTTATCTGCTTTCTACAGACTGTTCAATTGAAAAAATCCAGCGATGTCTAGCTTGATCTTTATCGGCAACACAGACATCTACCTCATCTCCAAGACGTATTAAATGCATCTGGTTTTTACTGTTAACCAGCGATAGCTGATCCTGATCTATAGTAAGCGGCATTTTCCACAGCCGTTCTAAAGGGCGAATATATAATTTTATTTCAATAGAAATATCATCAAGCAAAATATAAAGCTTATCTCGACCCAAACCGATCACCGTTCCCTTATGTAACGGTATACGTCCATCTGCGGATTCAAATTCGGCGGTAAAAACTTGATCCAGAACCAGTAAATTCGCTTCATTAGTCAATTGACGCTGAATGCCTTTTGAGCGGTTAGCCGCCAGAATTATCTGCTGTCTAAGCATTTCGTCCTGATCTTCTGAACAGCCAGAGTGGTAGCCGACAATTTTTTCCATCAGTTCTTTGTGCAGGAATACACCTACGATTTCCCTCATTGGTGCGGAGAACCTAGCATACACATCGGCTCCCACACCATAATGCCTGCCCGGTTTTTCTGAAAAGGAAGACCTGGCATTCATTAGCAGAGCCTGCCGATGAATAGCCTGGGAAATTCTGCTTTCAGTGCCGGTTTTTGGCAGCTTTCTTAAATACTCGGATAATGTTTCATTCCCATTGTGCAGCCATTGCCAATAGCTAGCTTTTAATCCATGAGCTTTAATAAGCCGACTTATTGCAAGCTCAAATTCTTTTAATTTTTCATTGGCTGGCGGAGGATGTACTTTGTAGATCGGCTGAATAAATTTTGCAAAAGATTCGCCTCTATCTGCCAGCAGCTTGGCTCCTGCAATATTGCACAGCAATGAAAACTGTTCGTTATAAAGTTCAACCGGATTTCTGACGTTATCTAACAAATTAAAAACCAAACCATCATGACCAAGTTTAACATTCACTTCTGTTCGGTGAAAACGTGCAATATTTCGCTCTTCTGCAAGCTTTAGCCTTAACAGTCCAACTTGCTGAAAATATTTTAGGCTTTCTGACAAATGCTCATCATTCCTGATTAAGCTAGCCGGCTCAGCAAGAAAATTCTCTACTTCTTTAAAAGACAGCTTACCTCGGCTTCTTATTCGAGAGCGTACAATATTAGTCTCTATATGATGCCCATCATGATTTAAAAAAATCTCAAATACTACAGCTCTCCGAGAGACATCTTCATTTAATGAAATTACATCTACACATAATTCGCGAGGCAGCATTGGTATCATCAGCCCTGGCAAATAAAAGCTAGTTCCACGCTTTAATGCTTCATCAAACAGCGCCGAACCAGGCTTAACATAATAAGCTGCGTCTGCAATAGCATATCTTACGGTAAACCCGGAATGAGTTTTTTCAACCTGCAGCGCCTGATCAAGATCCATTGTATCAGCACCATCAATTGTACAAAATGCTAATGCCTCCAAATTTTCCAGTCCGGGATCTTCTATTCCTGGATTGCTAAGAATCAGTTCCACTTCAGCTTGAACTGATGAGGAAAAAAATGGCGTCAACTGTCTTTTTGCAGCAATTTTATATATTTGAGCATGAACACTAGCACCAGAAGCTATTATCGTCACCTCCATAGGAACATTTTTTATCAAAACAAACTGTACAATTTGTCCTTTTGATAAACGGGGATGTTTTGCTTTGTCCGAGATTAAATAGGTTTTATCTGAATATAAATCAGCTATGCAAATCTCTTGATCATCAATAAAGTCAATTTCACCTAATAAAAAATGCAATTGCATATTTTTTTTCATATAGCGGCTATATTTGGCAAACCATTAAAGAGGCTTATGGAAAAAGCATCTACGCATCAGCCTGCTGCTCCAATTCTGCTATCAAATCCGGTGCCAAATCCAATGCCTGGGATAACTGCTTTAAATATTGACGCTCTTTTTCATTGTCTAAATTAAGAGTCATTCTGGAAACCAGATAAATCTCGGCGGCTGCTTCAGGTGAATCGGCTCCGGCAGCTACATCTTTAGCATCCAATGCTACAGTTAATTCATTTCTAATAAAATCAGCAATTGAAGCATTAAGCCCCAGTTTCTCGGCATGCTGCGCAATAATATCTTTTTCCTGCTCATCAATATGGCCATCCGCTTTTGCAGAAGCAATCATTGCTTTCAGTATGGCTCTGCTACGACTTTCACTCGCATCACCCGTCAGCTTATTCACTGGCTGCCCCCTAGTTGCAACTTGTCTGTCAGACTGCTGACTTTGCCAGTTTTCAAAGGCTTTATAGGCTATGCCGCCGATGGCGGCAAGACTGCCTAGTTTAAGTGTAGCTCCCGTCACCTTGCGTCCACCCTGGGTTCCTAGCAATACTGCCAGAGCACCTGTTATTAAAGCACCTTTACCGGCACCAGCCAGCATTGCCTCACGTTTTTCAGCATCATCAGGAATATCCAATTTGGCTTCAGCCAAGGTTACTCCTTTTTCAACCAGTTCTTTACCAGAATTAAGCAGCGCATCTAAAATTTGTTGAGCATTCATCACTTTATCTCCTGAATAATAATTGGGAACGGCTTATTATAACCACAATTTCACATTTACATTAAGCTAAGAAGCCATTTGCCAGGATTGCAAAGAATTACTGATCCCTGGCTCCAAAACCCCAAAAAAACGACAGCACTCAACCTCCATCAAACGGGCAAATAAATGATAGGCAGAGTTGCTGTTAGTGATGGGCATACCAAATAGTCCAAAAGGCGAATAATGAATATCCCTCTGATTTAGAGACTCAATCTGACCACTAGCTTTGTTCCAGCGCACCAGTGCATCTTCTTTTTCACCTTGAAAAACGGTAGTGAACTGCTGAGTCTTTGAAATGAAAGTCGGGGCATTTTCTGCTGTTTTAAATTCGTAAAACCCAAGCCTGTCTGAAAAAAAACCGATTGGCTTAAAACGGTTAGTTTTACGATCCGTTGCCAGGCCGTGTAATTGAGCAACCGCTTCTCCTTCGCCATTACGCAGCACCCAAAAATTATGAGACGCAATGCCAATTAGTTCATAGCTTCTTGCTTCGATTGTGTAGGTTTTTCTCATATTTAGACAGAATAGCTAAAACCCAGCCATTGAGCAACACATAAAGGTTTAGCTATCTCCACCTAAAAGCTATTTTCTAGGAGCTATCATAAGTTTAATTGCTCTTGCTTTAGTCCGATTGTAATGCTATATATTGCATTCGGACTGTTATTTTGATCCCATCAAAATAACCAGTCATTTTTTAAAAATAAATAAGGATTTAACATGTCTATCGCAAGAGTCACTGAAATTACAGCAGGTTCATCTAAAAGCTTTGATGATGCAGTTGAAAAAGGAATCAAAAGAGCCTCAAAAACAATCAGAAATATTGAAGGTGCTTGGATACAAGATCAAAAACTAGTTATAAAAAAGGGAAAGATTTCTGAATATCGCGTCAGCATGAAACTGAGTTTTGTTCTTGATGATTAGAATACCATCAAAATCACACTAGATAACCAAGCATTCCAAATGTGCATTTGAAATGCTTGGACTGGTAAATTACTTTTTCAGCAAATCTCTTATCTCAGTCAGCAGAACCTCTTCATTTGAAGGAGCAGGCTCTTCCTTTGGCACTTCTTCTTCCGCTTTTTTCATACTGTTCATTGCTTTGACAGCCACAAAAATAGCCATAGCAACGATTAAAAAGTCAATGATTGTTTGTATAAATGAGCCATAATTAATTGAAACGGCAGGAACATCTCCTGCAGCTTCCTGAATCACGACCGCCAGATCGGTAAAATCTACGCCCCCCATCGCTACGCCGATCGGCGGCATTATTACATCCTTAACAAAAGATGAAACAATTTTACCAAATGCACCGCCAACAATAATACCGACAGCCATATCAACAACATTGCCTTTCATTGCAAAGTCTTTAAACTCAGATAGCATTCCCATTTTTAATTTCCCATAAAATTTACTTAGAAGATAAATACCGCCCCTAGCCTTCAGGGTGATTATTAATAATACTTCATACTTAACTAATAATAAAGACTTTAAATAAAAAAATAAACATTTCATTTGACAGATTAAATGTTACAAACAGGAAATAAATAAAACAAACTAAGAAACCAATAGACCCTTCAATAAAATTAAAGAGATTTGCCTCATACCTCAGAAGCATTTAAATATTTTTGACAAACCCCTAAAAATCAAAATCAATATTTTTTTTCAGCATAACGCCCTAGCCATTTAAACCCCTTATTTTTCATGTAATTAGAAAAAACACAGCCATCAGTCCTCTATCAATGCCTACATTCAAATCGCTTTATCTATTGACATTTATTGCAAAATCATTCAATTTACACATCTGGTACGGCTATTTATGATCTATTCTTATCAACCATAGAAAGAATAAAAATGAAAGTCATCCAAAACTAATATTAGTCTTAAAAATAACATAACCCGTGCTCTGTACTAAAATACAGACTACATTGGAGGAAACATATGAAGAAGCCTTTAAAGAGCTTGCTGATTGCTTCAACTGTCGCCGCTCTGATTTCTGCACCTGCAGTATCAACTGCTAATAGCGATGTTGAAAGTTTAACAAAAAACCCTGCTAACTGGGCTACACCGCTAGGTAACTATGCCGGCACTCGTTACAGCAAACTAGATCAAATTAACTCTAAAAACGTTAAAAACTTACAGCCAGCATGGTCTTTTTCTACTGGCGTTCTTCGTGGACACGAAGGTGGCCCACTGGTTATTGGTGATGTTATCTACATTCACACACCATTTCCCAATACTGTTTATGCGCTTGACCAGGCAACTCAATCAGTCATCTGGGAATACACGCCTACAATGGATGCGGATGTAACAATTCCTGTTATGTGCTGCGACACTGTAAACCGTGGTTTATCCTATGGTGATGGAAAAATATTCCTACAGCAGTCTGATACTGTTTTAACTGCACTAGATGCTAAAACAGGAAAACGTGTATGGAGTGTACAAAACGGCGACCCTAAATTAGGCATGACCAACACTCAAGCACCTTTAGTTGTAAAAGACATGGTTATCACTGGTATCGCTGGCGGTGAGTTTGGTGTACGTGGCTTCTTGGCTGCATATGATATCCGTACAGGCCAGTTAAGATGGAAAGGTTACAGTATGGGCCCTGATGGTGATACTTTAATAAATCCTAGCAAAACAACAACTTGGGAAAACGGTAAAGTCACTAAAGTTGGTGCAGATTCAAGCCGTAAAACTTGGGAAGGCGACCAATGGAAAATCGGTGGCGGTACAACTTGGGGCTGGTATTCTTATGATTCAGACCTAGATCTTATCTACTATGGTTCGGGCAATCCTTCTACATGGAACCCAACACAGCGTCCTGGCGACAACAAGTGGTCTATGTCTTTATGGGCTCGTGATGCTTCTACCGGTGAAGTTAAATGGGTTTATCAAATGACTCCGCATGATGAGTGGGATTTTGACGGCATCAACGAAACAGTTTTAGTTGACCAAAAAATCAACGGTAAAATGCGCAAAATGCTTGTGCACTTTGACCGTAATGGTTTTGGCTACACATTAGACCGTGTTACTGGTGAACTATTAGTTGCTGAAAAATTTGATAAAACAGTTAACTGGGCAACTCATGTAGACATGAAATCTGGCCGTCCACAAGTTGATCCAGCAATGAGTACTGAGCAAAATGGCGAAGATGTTAATACAGTGGGCGTATGTCCTGCTGCCTTAGGTGCTAAAAACCAACAGCCAGTTTCTTTCTCTCCAAAAACTGGCTTGTTCTACATCTCTGGCAACCACTTATGCATGGAGTATGAACCTTTTGAAGTTTCATACACTGCAGGTCAGCCATATGTAGGCGCTACACTGTCTATGATGCCTGCTGGCGGCGATGTATTGACTGGTAAAAAAGACGGTTCAACCAACCTAGGACAATTCACTGCTTGGGATGCTACAACAGGTAAAATCAAATGGTCTAACAAAGAACAGTTCTCTGTTTGGTCTGGTTCTGTTGCTACAGCTGGTGACGTAGTATTCTACGGTACATTAGAAGGCTACTTGAAAGCAGTTGATGCTAACACTGGTAAAGAGTTATACAAATTCAAAACACCTTCTGGCATTATCGGCAACGTGAACACATGGGAATACAAAGGCAAGCAATATGTCGGCGTATTATCTGGCATTGGCGGCTGGGCTGGCATTGGTATCGCCGCCGGTCTTGATGACGGTTCTGATTCAACAAACAGCGAAGGTCTTGGTGCGGTTGGTGCATATAGAAGCTTAAGCTCTTTCACTAAATTAGGCGGTACATTTACTGTATTCTCTTTACCTAAATAAGCTGATCTAACGATCACCTTTTATAGTGATTAAAAAGCCCCCGTTGATTACAAATCAACGGGGGCTTTTTTTTACCAGACTTTTTGAGACATGCAACCAGATCCTTAAAAAACTTTAAATAAAATAAGTTATAATCGCATTTAGTACTTTAACCTGTAGAAACGCTAATGAAACCACTTTTCAGTTTAAAAAAATTAATTTTCGGCTTAAGCCTTTCAGCACTATCCCTGCCAGCCATGTCTGAAGAAAAATTTAGAGTCTGCGCTGATCCTTTAAATCCTCCCTACTCTAGCAAAGCTCTCGATGGCTTTGAAAACAAAATCGCAGCCTTATTTGCTACAGAATTAAATCAAAAGTTAGAGTATTACTGGTTTCCGCAGCGTATAGGCTTTATTCGTAACACCCTTAAATCTCAGATAGGCAATACTGAGCAGTATAAATGCGATGTAGTTATGGGACTGCCAGCCGGCTTTGACTTCGCTAAAACCACTAAGCCCTACTATCACTCAACTTACGCATTAGTAATAGCTAAAGGCCGTGGGTGGGATAAAATTAGCAAACCTTCACAACTGACCAACTTATCACTGCAGCGTGAAAAATCTTTAAAAATAGCCATGTTTGACAGAGGTCCCGGAACAGCATGGCTGCAAAAGAGCGGTTTGCTTGATCAGGGAATTCCCTATCAATCTATGACAGGAGATGATAAAAATAATGTTGCCATGCAAATTGAAAAGGATCTTAAAGCGGGGAAAATTGATATGGTGATTCTGTGGGGACCCATGGCTGGATATGTCGTATCACAGAGCCCTAAGGACGCTTATAACATCATTTCAATGACATCTTCACCTGGGATGAAGTTTGATTATTCAATGGCAATGGGCATTCGATATGGAGACAATAAAAGAAAGGCTATGCTGGAAAGTTTAATTGATAAAAATAGAGACAAAATTCAATCCATTATTTCGGAATACAATGTTCCGCTTTTGCCAATTCCTAAGCAAGCAAGAAAAGATAATGATTAATAAAAATGCAGATATCTGCGATTGAATCACCTATGGCTACATCTAAAACCCTGCCCGACTATTTAAAATAGAAACTGTTTTACCTTAATTTTCTGACAGGAACCCGTAAAAAATAACATCATCAACCGGAACAGGGGGCTTATTCGTACTCAAGTCCTGCAAACAGGCGCATAGCACAACGCTATGAAACTGTTTTTACAATGCGGAAGACGGATAAAAATAATTAGTGAGCTACGAAGTTGTTTTGTGCACACTCATAAGCGCTTATGCCACCCGATATTCGCTTTATGAGAACACTAGGTTTTCGAGCAACGCCCAAACATTTCAACCAAGTGTGCAAAACGTCTAGACCTCTCCTCCGTTAATCGGCTCCATTCAAATCTCCATTTCCAATTACCTTCGCGAGTACCTGGAATATTC
>Ga0256840_1000148_pt1 | contig 65026 bp, 77 predicted proteins | sample 355202metaG_FD_185969 | JGI IMG/M metagenome (GOLD analysis project Ga0256840, IMG submission 185969) | Hydrothermal vent microbial communities from Mid Atlantic Ridge, Atlantic Ocean - 355-202 | ecosystem: Environmental > Aquatic > Marine > Hydrothermal vents | place: Atlantic Ocean: Mid...
AATTCTGCAAAAAGAGTACTTGACCTTTTCAAAAAATAGAAACCAGCCCCAAAAATGGGCTGTTTTGCCCCTGCGCCACACCACATTGTTAAGTGATTCTCTAATAACCAGTTAAGCCCCCCCCCCGCGCTAAAACGCCTTTCTGGCCCGCAAAGCGGCGGCAATTGTGCCATCATCGAGGTAGTTCAGCTCGCCACCAATCGGCACGCCTTGAGCCAATGAGGTCAGCTTGGCGGCATCTCCGAGCTGGTCTGCGATGTAATGCGCGGTGGTTTGCCCGTCCATCGTGGCATTGAGCGCCAAGATCACCTCTGTCAATTCGCCCTCCACCACCTGCTCGACCAATTGCGGAATCCGCAAGCTTTCCGGCGTTACGCCATCGAGCGCCGAAAGCACGCCGCCTAGCACAAAATACCGGCCCTTGAAAAACGCGCCCCGCTCCATCGCCCACAGGTCTGCCACGCTTTCGACCACGCAAAGCTGGCTTTGGTCGCGCTTGGGGTTACGGCAAATATCGCAAAATTGATCGGTGGTGATATTGCCGCAAATCGCACATTCGCGCACGGCAGATTCGACCTCGGCCATGGCTTTGGCCAAAGGCGCCATAATCAGCGCTTTTTTGCGGATCATCACCAGCACCGCCCGCTGGGCCGAAACCGGCCCGAGCCCAGGCAGCTTGGCCATCAGCTCGATCAGGCGGTCAACCTCGCGGCCGCCAGACATTTAAAACGGCAGCTTCATATCGGCGGGCAGGCCCAGCCCTTCGGTCACCTTGGCCATTTCAGCCTGCGCGGCCTCTGCGGCTTTGGCTTGGGCGTCTTTGATGGCGGCCAAAATCAGATCCTCGACCACTTCACGGTCTTCCGGAGTAAACAGCGAAGGGTCAATACTTAGCCCCTTCAGATCACCCTTGGCATTGGCTTCAGCGGTCACCATGCCGGCGCCCGCCTCGCCGGTGACCATAATATCCACCATGCGGTCCTGCACGCCGGCCATTTCGGCCTGCATCTTTTGCGCTTGCTTCATCATTTTGGCCATATCGCCCATTTGGCCGAGTCCCTTAAACATTGCGTTCCCCTATTCTGGTGCCGGTATCGCCCCTTCATACATGCCAACGGCCTCGTTCATCAAGACCAATACCTGCTCCATATCATTCACGATGGCATTTCGCTGCGCATCGGTGATCGGATTGCCCGCCGCTGCTGAATCCAGCGCCGCCTTGGGGCCAGCCCATGTGTCCGAAACCAGCGCCAATTGCGCGCGAATTTCGTCATTGGGCGCGGGCATCACCATGCCAGGCATACCGCTTTGCAGCGCGCCGAGCGTGAGGGTGAAAAGCTGGGCGGTTTTGGCCAGCCGGGTGCGGTTTTCCTCCACATCCACGCCCGCATCAATCAGGCAGAACTCTTTCGCGGCTTTCTGGGTAAACATCCGCTGCCGCCCCGCAAGGTCAATGGTCAGGGACAGGATCAGCGGCATATCGGGTAGGGCATCGCCATAAATACTGGCGATTTTATTCACGGTGCGGTTCATGCCGCTGAGCAATTGCAGGCCACTTTCATCAATCACGGCCAAGGTTGGGCGGGCAACATTGCCGCTCTCTAGCGCCATTTGCAAATGGCCCGAGAACACGTCCCAATCCCCTGCCACACCTAAAAGCGCCTGGCGAATAAGCGGGCTTTGCTCGGGGCCAAGGCCGATGCTTTCATCCCCGCGCCGCAGGGCTTGCAGGCTGGTTTCAAACAGCGCCACCGCATCGGCGAGCTGGTTGGGCGCGCCCGTGGTTACGGCACCGATATTCAAAAAACAGGCGGATTTCGACATCCGCTGTGACAGCATCCGCTGCCGCCCCGAGATATTAACGCGCCGCGCGACCTCTATGGCCTCGTCTGATTGTGCAAAAGCTGGGGCCACAAAGCCCAATTGCGCCACAGCAATGGCTGCCATGGTGAGTGAACTTACAAGATGCCGTCTCATCTTGATCTCCTAATATGGGGTCAGGCTTGCTCCTCAAAAGGATCAAACGGTTCCCAGTCGTCATCCAGCTCATCTGGATCAATTGGGACGATACCCTCGTGTGCAGATTCAGCAATATGATCTGCCTCAATGTTCAGGATTTCCGCACCGGAAAACACCTCGAAAACAGCCGCAACCAGCGGGTGCCCCATGGCCTGTTCCTGCAAATTGGCCTTATGGGCGTCCTTGCGCTCCTCGATCGTGCTTTCACCGCCGGTTGAAGCCAAGGTGAGCACCCAGCGCGCGCCGGTCCAGTTTTGCAGCCGCGCCGCGAATCGGGCGGGGAATTCCGAAGACATGTCGGCTGCGGGGGAAAACTCGATCAAGCCGGGCTTGTAATCAACCAAGCGCACGTATTTTTCAACCTCGACCAGCAGGTGCAAATCTCGCCGCTGTTTGATCAACGCCAGCACATCCTTGAAGCTGGCGAAAGCCGCCAGCGATGGCGCGGCGTCAGCCTTGGCGCTTGGGCCAGCGCCCTGCTCGCCGCGCGCCGGAACCGCTGCACTTGGCGGGGGGGGTGCATCCTTCAACCGTTTCACCAAATCCTCGGGCGAAGGCAGGTCTGCCACATGGGTCAAGCGGATGATCGCCATTTCAGCGGCCATCATCGCATTGGGGGCCATGGCGACCTCTTCCAATGATTTCAATAACATCTGCCACATGCGGGTAAGCGCGCGCATTGGCAGGCCCGCCATAATGCGGCCTCGGTTTCGTTCGTCAGGAGAGATAGTTGGGTCATCCACCGCTTCGGGAGATATTTTCACCACGCTGATCCAGTGTGTCACCTCCGCAAGGTCGCGCAGCACCGCCATCGGGTCGGCACCTTGAGCATATTGGGAGGACAGTTCGGCCAAAGCATCGGCGGCTTCACCGCGCATGATATGATCGAATAGGTCAAGCACGCGGCCGCGGTCGGCCAGGCCCAGCATGGCGCGCACTTGCTCGGCCGTGGTTTCCCCCGCGCTATGGGCGATGGCTTGGTCAAGCAGCGAGAGCGCATCCCGCGCCGAGCCTTCAGAAGCCCGAATAATAAGCGCCAGTGCATCTTCGGCGATCTCGGCCTGCTCCTGCTTGGAAATGCTCCGCAGAAATTCGCCCATCACCTCAGGCTCGATCCGGCGCAAATCAAAACGCTGGCAGCGAGACAGCACGGTGACAGGGACCTTGCGGATTTCAGTGGTAGCGAAGATGAATTTCACATGCTCAGGCGGTTCTTCGAGGGTTTTGAGTAACGCATTGAAGGCGCTGGTCGAGAGCATGTGAACTTCGTCAATAATATAGACCTTATAGCGCGCCGAGGCGGCCCGATAGCGCACAGAATCAATGATTTCGCGAATATCGCCGACGCCCGTGCGGCTGGCGGCGTCCATCTCCAGCACATCCACATGGCGGCCCTCACTGATGGCCACGCAGGCCTCACACTCACCACAAGGCTCGATGGTGGGCTTGTCATCCCGCGTGCAATTCAGCCCTTTGGCAATGATCCGCGCGGTGGTGGTTTTGCCGGTGCCGCGAATGCCGGTCATGATAAAGGCATGGGCTATCCGGTCAGCCTCAAAGGCATTTCGCAGGGTGCGCACCATGGCCTCTTGGCCGTAAAGGTCCTTAAACGTATCAGGGCGATATTTGCGGGCCAGAACCTGGTATGATTTTTTGCTATCAGTCATAAAGCGCAGCATAACAAGGCAGGGGGTTTTCGGCGAGGGGAAAGTGGGATAGCGTGATGGAAAATCTTAAGGAGGCTGCTATGGCACCGGAATATAAAGCGATTCCCCTCAACCCGCCATCCCCGATGGCGGATACTGAAATGGAGCGCGCGGCGGCGGATTATCTCACAAAAATGTCCAGCCGCCACACGGTGCGGGAGTTCAGTGAGCAACCCGTGCCGCTGGCCGTGATCGAGGCTTGCATCGCCACCGCAGGCCGTGCGCCCAGCGGAGCCAACCAGCAGCCGTGGCATTTTGTGGCCGTGCAAAGCGCTGACATGAAAGCACAAATTCGCGAGGCTGCCGAGGCGGAGGAGGCATCATTTTACGCAGGCGGCGGCGGAGATGAGTGGATTGCGGCATTGGAACCGCTGGGCACCGGCGTTGAAAAACCCCACCTGACCACCGCACCGTGGCTGATCGTGATCTTTGCCCAGCGCTATGGCATGCGCACCGATGGCAGCCGGCAAAAGCATTATTATGTGCCGGAATCGGTGGGCATTGCCACGGGGTTTCTGATTTCGGCCCTACACCACGCGGGCCTAAGCTGCCTTACGCACACGCCCAACCCGATGAAGTTTTTGAATACGCTGCTCGGGCGGCCTAAATCGGAAAAGCCGGTGATGATTTTGGTGGTCGGCCACCCTGACACGGCGGCGGTTTACCCTGCAGAATCGGCCCGCAAAAAACCGCTAAGCGACATTATGACGATAAAATAATCCTCATTTTCCTTCACATTCCCACCTATGAAACGTATAGGTGGGTTTAGCCAAATACCCCCGCCGCAGGCTACGGCCCTTGCGCTTTGGATGCCTGATTTCGTGTTTAATATAACCTCAGTTTTTAAGGCCACTTAAAAGTGCGTAGACAGGCTCTCCCCCTCCTCCCCATTCAGGGCATTTTTCACGGCACATTGATCGCCTGCGAAGATGGTAATGTGCCGGTGCAGGCGGTGCGGGCGGGGGATATTGTTAACACATTGTCAGATGGTCCACAGGTGGTGCGCTGGGTTGGGCGCAGCCTCGCTAGCACGGCGGTGCAGTTTGAAAGCAGCGCCTTTGGGCCAAACACGCCCGACAATCCGCTTTTGGTGGGGCCCGCCCAGCGCATGGTGCTTTCGGGCTGGCAACCCAAGGTTTTGTTTGGGGAATCCGAAGTGCTTGTCGGGGCCGAGGCCTTGGTAAACGGGGAGAATATTTGCCTGATCACGCTATCGGAGGAGGTCGAAAGCTACCATATCCTGTTTGACAATCATGAGATTATTAGCGCCAATGGCGCCAAGAGCGAGAGCTTTCACCCCAGCAAAACCGGCCTAAGCGCGCTTGCGCCAGCGAGCCTCACCACCTTGCGAGCAAACATGCCCAATCTGGGAGGCCTAAACCGCCCATTCAGCCTTGTCCGACCTGCCATTTCAGCCGCCGAAGCTGCGCTATTGCGCGGCGGCTAACGGGTCACGCCCCCAATAACTGGTCCATTTTGTTTGACGGCTGGTCGCAGCCCGCCTCGCCCACAACCTTGGCCGGCACGCCCGCCACGGTTTTGCAGGGTGGCACATCGCGCAGCACCACAGAGCCAGCGGCCACGCGGCTACAGTGGCCAATATGGATATTCCCCAGCACCTTGGCCCCCGCCCCGAGCAACACACCGTCGCCAATGGTCGGATGCCGGATTTCATCTTCCTTGCCCGTGCCGCCCAGCGTGACCGCATGCAGCATCGACACGTTATCGCCCACCACGGCGGTTTCCCCAATCACAATCGAGTGGGCGTGGTCGATCATCAGCCCTTTGCCAATTTTTGCGCCGGGATGGATATCAATCCCGAACACTTCCGAGCAGCGCATTTGCGCGAAATAGGCCATGTCATGGCGGCCCTGCTGCCATAGCCAATGGGCCACACGGTAGGCCTGCACCGCCAGAAAACCCTTGAAATACAATAGCGGCTGGATGTTACGATGGCAGGCCGGGTCCCTATCCAAAATCGCGCCGATATCCGCCCGCGCCGCCACGCCCAAACCGGCATCGGCAGTATAGGCTTCCACACAAACCTCGTTAACCACGCTCTCGGTCATATCCCCCGAGGCGAGCTTTTGCGCAATCCGGTAAGCCAGCGCCGATTCCAGTGTTTTATGATGCAGCACCGCCCCATAAACCACGCCCGCCATAGCTGGCTCGGCCGCGATAATCGCTTGCCCTTCGGCTTTGATGGCACCCCAAACGGGATCAACCGTGCTTAGCTCTGCTTGTTTTTGGCCCATACGCTCACTCCATCGCCGCTTTACGCGAACATTTGCTCTTAAAGATCATAGCACAGAGGCTGAATTACAAGCAATAAGCGCGAAAAATCACGTCAACGCCAACACATCCCCGTTATCAGGGGGCCAGATATAGCGCCAAATACCCCGCCGCCAGCAACAGACATAAGGGCGCGAAATAATGGCGATCCAAGCGCCTAAACGGCTGCGCGCTCGCCTGTAGCGGGCCAAAAGGCAGATAGGTTGCCATGCCGCGCAGCGCAAAAACCGCCGCCATCGCCAGCATCACCCACGGGCGATAAGCCGTGAGGCCCGCAACCATGCCCGCACCCCACAGCGCCGCCACCCCGAGCGCCAGAATGGCCGCCGCAACGGCGAGCGTCAGCCAAGCAGGCGGCATCGAGCTGCCTTCGGGCGTGCCCACCACCATGGCGGGAAGCCCCGCACGGGTTTTTGCGGGCCATGCCATGCCAAAGGCCCAGCCGACATGCAGGGCTGAAACGGCGGCCAGAACCACAAAGATACAATATGGAATCAGCGTCATCGCCCTGCCCCCGCCAGAATTAAAATCAACAGGCCACGCGCTCCCGGCATCCAATAATCCACCACCACCTCCATACGGTTGCGTATGGTATAGCAAAAAAACTCTCAAAACCCGATTGGCTACAGGCCGGATTCCTGGCGCTCACCAAAGCGGGCCCGCAGGCGCTTAAAGCCGAGCCACTCGCCAAATCCCTTAACGTAAGTAAAGGCTCTTTTTACTGGCATTTCAAAGATATAGACGATTACAAATCCGCCATGATCTCCCATTGGGAGCAGGCCGCAACCGCCAATGTTATCACCCATATCAAAGCGGGCACAGATCATCCGGTTGAAAAACTCTTCGCCCTTGCCCGGCACGCCACCACGCTGCCAGAATCCTCCTACGGCGGCCATGCGTGCGAATCTGCAATTCGGGATTGGGCGCGCTATGACCCGCAGATCGCCGAGATCGTTACCAAAATTGATGCCCGCCGGATCGCCTTCACGGAAGCCCTGTTTCTGGAAACCGGACAGGGAAAAACGCAGGCGCGCCAATCGGCCCGCCTGCTTTATAGTGCCCTTATCGGGCTGGAAATCCTTGCGGCCAACGCACTGGCAGCCCCGCCACAAGACCTTTCCCACCTTGTGTCGCTCTTGCTTAAACAGCCCTAGGCACGCTCAGCTCGACATAATGCACACAAAGCCGCAGCGTGCCGCCGGTCAGGGTGCCAGCATCGGGCGTGATCACGAGCGGCGTATCGGCATAATAGGTCAACGGCTGCCCGCTTAGCCCCTTGGCCCACGAATTTAGCCCCAACCCGAGGCCCGAGCCATAGCGGTTCACCGCCCCCGACACCCCGAGCTGCCAGCTGGCAATCCCTGTGCCGGCAATGGCCGAGGTCACCCGCCCCGTAACGCCCACCACCTGCGCCCCGTTAGGGATCACATTCACCGTGGTTGAATTCGCCCCTGCCATGATCACATGGTCAATCTCGGCCACGCGCCAATGAGTGCCGGCCCCGCCCGCGCTCACCACCACCGTGTCGCTTTGCCAATCAACACCATCATAGGTTACGGCCTCGGCGGTGGCTTCATCCCAGCCGCGCCAACCAAGCTTGGGCACCATAAACACCCAGCCGCCATTGGCCTGCACGGCTACCTTGCCATCATGGCCCGTCCAGTCGCCAGTTGCGCCCACGCCAATGCCATAGGCTGTGCCATCAACGGCCACCGGCGGCACCGTTACGCCGCGCGCTTTCAGCCGCATCTGCGCCACCGCATCGGCCCGCGCCACCGCCTCGTTTACCGTCACATGCTTTTGTGCCTGTGCCGCGTCCAGAAGCGGCATGCCAAAGTTATATGTATTAGCCATTTATGGTTATCCTCGCATCGGGGCCAGCCCCATAAGTTGTTGAAATTTGAGCGACTTCAAGGCTAAACGGAGCCACTGCCCCATCTGCCCCCTGCATCGCCACCGTGTAGGTGAAGCTCGGCACCGCCAGCGTTTCCTCGCGCAGCACCACGCCGCCCTTGACCACCCGCAGGCGATAAGTCTCGCTTTCCTCCCCGAGCGGCACCTCCAGCCCCGCCCAGCTATCGCCGTCAATCCGGGTGCGCCGGATCCAGCTCGCCGCAAGGTCGCCGCTACCCTCGGCCCGCAAATGCGCGGGGGCATAGGGTCGCAACCCGACCCCTTCAAAGATCTCGATCGCATGCACATAGCGCTGGCTGTCATAGGCCAGTTTCGCAGGGCCAATACGGTAATGCCGAGGCAAGCCGCGCCATGATGCGGGCACATCGAGCTGCACTTGCGCCCCGTCGAGCAGCACAAAATCCGCGCCTGCAAACCAGATATCCGGCATAATACCATCGGTTCCCGCTTGCCCGCGCAGAAGCCCTTTCAGGCGGTATTCATTAGGCGCAATCAGCTCAGCCGCGCGAAACTGCAACACCTCCCAATCACCGGCACCCTGCCGCACGGCGGCCAGATTTGCCCCGTTCAGCACCTCGAGTGTAGAGCGCGATTGCAGATCCCCGCCGGAAACCTTGATCCGCACGTTCGCCTCGCTCCAGCGGCCCGCATCGGCCCGTGGCAGGTCATCCAATAGCGCCCCCATGATCGCGCGCCGTGGCACCAGCCCTTCCAGCGCATAGCCCGCATCTTGAGGAGCCGACAGCACCGCCATTTCGCCTGGCCAAGGCGTGGCCGTAACCGCCACCGTGGGTGCATGGGGCAGCTCGTTGCCCCGCAGCAAGGGCAGGTCCATAAACTCGCCATAAACCGGCCCTGCCGAGATCGGGGCCGCGCGGTTAAACACGCGATCTTCGGCCAGCGCAGGCGCATAGACCCCCGACTCCACCCGCGTTGCACTCACTTTACGCAAGCCGAAATCCTCAACTCTGTCAATGCGATAGCGGGTTTCCATGCCGTTATCATCCAGCGCCACCACATCCCCCGCAGCCAGCGCCAGCCTGCTTGGCGGCAGGGCAAATTCCACCCCGTCACGCGCGATCCGCGCCTCGGCGAGCCAGCGCGCGGCTACGGTGCGCGCTTGGCCATCCGACAGCGCGAGCGGCAGTTCAGAGCTGCTCACCCGTGGCGAAACCTCGTCGGGGAAGGCCGCTTCTGCCGCGCCCCCTTGATAGTCGTTCATAGGTTCCAGAAAGCCGATCCGCACACGGGAAGCAGTTTCGCTTTCCGGGTTTCGGGTCAGGCTCAGCGGAGGTTCCGCCCCCTCAATGGCAAAATCATCTGCGCCCAGAGCCGCCTTGGCGCGGCCATCCAGCGTGCGAAACACGATCTCGCCGCCGCGCTCGAAGCTTTCGAATCCGTAGGCCAGCATGAGCGGCTGCAAGCCCTGCCGCGCGGTTTCGTTGCGGTCCAGCAGTGCGCCCGAAACCACACCGTAAAGCCCGTCGGTATTCACGGCGGTTACACCGGCGCGGGCACAAATTTCGCGCACCACACCATCCAGCGGCGCGGCGGTCACCCGCCCTGAAAGCCAGTGCCCGCGTGCGAAATTTGCCCCGTCAGACCACACCGTGCCGCGAGACGGAAAGTCAGGCCAAGGGCGAGCATCCCACGCCCACACATGGGCGCGGCTCATCTCGATCATCGGCGCAGCGTAAACATCGGAAACCGGATTATTGGCCTCCCAATAGCCAAACAGCGCCCGCAAATACTGCACCTGAATAAAGTCATCCCGCCCGCCATTGCTGTAATACGGCACATGGGATTCCGCCGATTTCGGGTCCAGAAACACGTTGGGCTGGTTGGTGCCTTTATCAATCGCCGGGCAGCCGATTTCGGTAAACCGGATCGGCTTGCTTTGCGGCACCCAGTCAGTGTAACCCACATTGCGCACCCCGCCGATGCGGTTGCGGTGCCCCCAGCGCCACCAGTTCACGATATCCTTATAGCGGAAAACCCACGGCTCGTTATAGGCCCCATCTTTGATCGGGGTGCGCACTTGCAAATCGCGGGCCTCGGCGTTGGCGTAATACCAGTCATAGCCCTCGCCCCCCGCCACATTGCCCTTCAGGTAGTCGAGATCATAAATAGAGCCATGGGCAGCATCGGCATGGGCCTCGCCCGCGCGCCAGTCGGAAAGCGGCATGTAGTTATCAATGCCGATAAAGTCTATATTATCATCAGCCCAGAGCGCATCGAGGTGAAACAGCACATCGCCGGAGCCATCAGCAGGATGATAGCCGAAATACTCGGACCAATCCGCCGCATAGCCAATTTTAGCCGCAGGCAAAATGCTGCGCACATCCGCCGCCAAAGCCTTCAAAGCCGCCACCACCGGAAACACCTCCGTCCCCGCGCGCAGCGTCGTCAGCCCGCGCAATTCCGAGCCGATGCAAAAGGACTCCACCCCCCCCGCCAGCGCGCATAAATGAGCATAATGCAGAATAAACCTGCGGTAAGACCATTCCGCAGGGCCGTTATAGGCCACGCCCACGCCTGAAGGCGCAAAATCCCCCGCGCTGGCCGTGCCAAAAAATGCGGCGACTTCCGCATTTATCGCTGCCGTTTTATCGGGCGTGCCCGCCTGCCCGGGGGCAAGCGAGGCCGTAATGCGCCCGCGCCATGGAAATGCGTCCTGTTCGGCCCCGCCATAAGGGTCCGGCAGGGCATTGCCTGCGGGAATATCCATCAGCACAAAGGGGTAAAACATAACCGCTTTGCCCTGCGCCTTGATGGCGGCAATGCTTTGCAAAACGCTCTCGTCACACGGGGTGCCGCCGAAATTCGGGCGGTTATCCGCATCTCGGCTCATCAGGGGCACCGAGGCCCGCCCCGCGCCGCTCACCTGCCATGGCATCGGCGTGCCATCAACCTGCGCCTGCTCGACCTTGGGGGCAATCGCACATTGGCCACAGCGCAGATCATCGCCGAACCAGCTCACCACCAAAGACACGCTCTCGCAATTGGGCAGGTCGCCCGCCATTTGGCCAAGCGACACCTCAATGTCCGTGCCGCCGGCCTCGTTATTCACATTGGCCGAACGGTTGGTGCCTTTGCCCTCGACATAATGCACAGCCGTGGTGGCCAGCGCATATTCGCCCGAGCCGGGAATGAGCGCCACGGCGCGCACCTGATCGGCCACGCTATCCACCCGCGCTCGGATCACCTCAAAGTTGAACTGCGGCACGCGGTTGCCAAATTGGGTCAGGTCGAGATCCTCGAACACCACATAGGCCACGCCACGATAAGCGGGCGCATCGCCTTCAACAGCCACAATCGCGGGGTCGGCCATTTGGGTCTCGCTGCCCGCATGCAAGCGGCAGTTGATCTCGCTCATATCGAGGCGCTTGCCATCGGCCCAGACCCGACCGATCCGCGTAATTTCACCCTCGCACAGCGCAATGGCGAGGCTGACCGAATAGCTATAGTCGCGCACCTTCGGCCCGCCCAGCCCCTTGCCGCCGCTGGTGGCCACATGCTCCTTGAAGCGGCTGGCCCAAATCACCTGCCCGCCCACCCGCATCGCCCCGAAAACCTGCGCCATGGGCTGCCCTTCGGACGCGCCTTGCAGGCGCAGCGTATCCACGCGGCCATGCTCTACGGGGGCCGAACCGCCCAACAGGCCTTGGTCAATGATATTGCCAAGGGTGCCGCCGACCGCGCGGCCAATCACAGCCCCCGTCAGGCCCAGCACCGTGCCACCCACGGCCGAGCCTATGGCCCCGCCAGCCGCCGCTAAAAGTATCGTCGCCATTTAAGCTCTCCCCTCAGGAATCCGAAATTTTCCGGCAATGCGCCGTGCCCATGCGGGGGTAAGCGGGCTTTCGACCACACCGCGCCCCGAATAGGCATGAATTATTTTCTCTGCACCCGCAGTGTTATCCGACAAGATCGCCACATGTTTCACCACATTGCGCCCCAACCGAAACAGCAGCACATCCCCCACCTCGGCAAGCTCGACCTCGACCATATGCCGCTTTGCCGCGGGCAAAAGCCGCTCGATGCCGTCGGTCTCCGACCAATCGGGCGTATAAGGGCCGGGGGTTTCCGGCTCACGGCCATGCAGCTCGCGCCAAACGCCGCGCAACAGGCCGAGGCAGTCAGCCCCCGCCCCCTTGCAGCTCGCCTGATGGGCGTATGGTGTGCCGATCCAGCCCCGCGCCAACACCACCACGCGCTCACCCATTTGCGAGGCTCCCGCCGGTGTTTACGCCGTCAGCGCGGGGGAAATCGGCCACCCAATCCTCGCCAGGAATGGTTGGGAATCCACGAAAATTCAACAGGTTGGTGAATTTGGTGGCGCAGGTCGCGTGGCATTTATCGCAGCCCACCACCAGCTCGGCAGTATCGCCCGCCTGCACCGGCGCGCGCAGCTCTTCCCACAGGTCGATATCGCGGGCATCCCCCCCCGCCGCATCGACCTTTACCATAGAGGTCACCCCCGCATTGGCCCCGCTCAGCCACCGCATTTGGCCAAAGGCAAACCAACCGGAATCCGCCGCTGGCACCGCATCCACCAGCACCCGCCGCGCATTGATGACCGATTGCACAGAAACCGTAGCCACCCGCCCTGCGACGGCCAGATCGACCCCGCAACGGGCATCGCCAAGGGTGGCGTCGCAGCTTGGCACATAGCCCCGCCCGAGCGGCGTGTTCAGCCCCTCGGCCAACGAGCGCAACTCGACCTCAAAAGCAGTGGCCCCGCGCCGGATTTCACCTAATGTGCCGCGAAAAACCATTTCGCGCACGGCGACATCATCCCAGTTCACCAGCCATTGCACCACTTCGGCACGATCAAACTTGCCCGCCAAAACATCTGCATCCTGCAAGCCCACCGCGCTTAACGCGCCCACGGCCTGGCCGTTATCCACGCTCAACCCCGTGCTGCTTTCCAGCGCCGAAGCATCCATGCCCGAGCCGGCCAGATAGACCTGCCCACCGAATTCAAGATCGCGGTCATGATCGGTAAAGCCGAAGGTCACGCCGTCTTGGCGCAAGAGCTGCCAGCACCGGCAAATGGTGGTGGCCCCGCTATCAAGCAGCGCCTGAAATGCTTGTGAAACACCCATTACACCCGCACCTCCACCACCGGAATGGCCGGAATTTCACCAGCGGCAAATGCGCCCGAGCTGGCCTCGATGCGGTCGGTGTCAAAGCGCACCGGCACGTCAAACTCGTAGCCCGCCGTGAGGATCGCATCAACCGGCGGAGCGACGGCAAAACGGATCATCCCCGTGGGGTAATCCACCGTGTAATGCACGCCCTCGGCCATCACATCGCCAGCCAATGCCACGGTAACCCGGCCCTCTAGCGGCTTGCTAATGACGCGCTGGTAATTGAACGCGCCGGAGCGATAGTTTTTGATCAGCGGGAAGTCGGTACGCTGGCTGTCACCTTCGCCGAATTTCTGGTCCAGCGGGCCGAAATCTTCGGAGGGAAGGCAGGATTTGTAATCGGTCCAGTCCTTCCAGCGAAAGCCAAAAAGCTGGCCACGGCGGGCCTCGAAAAACGAAAACACCTCGGCGAGATCATCCAGCGAGCGCATGCCCAGCCCCGCGTCATAGCGGCGGCGCGACTGCGCCCACGGGCTGTTGCGCTCCTCAAACCCGTTAGACAGCGACACGATTTCTGTGCGCCGCTCCGGCCCCCCGCTGGAACCAAACGACAATGCTGTCGGAAACCGAACCTCATGAAAATTCATGCGAACCTCCCCTTTTTTGAAAACTCGAACCCAGCCGGTCAGGTGCGGCAAAAGCCACCCTTTCTGACGATTAAAGTGCGCGAAAAACTGACCCCACTAAACTGGTTTAGTGGGGTCAGTTAAAACCTATATAATTGTTATTGTTCAGTGGATTAGTGAAAATATCATGCCAAACCATCCAACCAGTAAAACCAGCTACAGGTTCCGCTGACCGCGCGCCAAAGCTCGCTGATATTGCGCCGCTATTTGCGCCTTTGATCGCTGAAATCCGACCACATCAGGCGTGCTGATATTCATCGTTACATTCACCGTGCTGCCGCCACCGCCGCCGCGCACGCCGAGCTTGCCATCGGCCCCGCGTGCCAGTGGCATAATCGCCTCTGGCCCCGCTTCGCCCATCAGCCCGGTACCGCCGCGCATCGGAAAGCTGGTCGCGCTTGAAACCACGCCGCCCTGCGCAAAGGCCTGCACCCGCCCGCTGGAAAAGGCCGCGCCATTTTCAAAGGGCAAAATACCTTGCATCAGGTTTTGCAGCCCACCGCCAAGCAGGTTGCCCAAGCCGCTCGTGACCGGCTTCAGCACCGAATCCAGCGCCGAATTCGAGATCGAGAGCGACAGCCCCTTCAGCACATCCGTGAGCCGCGCGCCGTCAAACACCAATGCATCAAACGCACCGCGCAGGCTGCCCCCTACCGCGCGCTGAAAGCTGGTGGCTTGCGCCGAGGATGCGGTCAACACCGTGTTCACTCCGGCCAGTTCGGTCTTGAAGGCGGCGGTCACCGCCTCGGTGCCGGCAATAGATCCGGAAAGGTCTCCCAGTGCCAGATCCAGATTTTCTATATCTGCTGTTACATCAACCATTTTCTTTCCCCTTGTCAGGATACATTGCCATCAGCTCGGACAGCCCCGAGCGGCCCAATGCGCGCGCACCATCCAAGCCCGCCATCAGCGCCAGCTCGGCGGGCGTAAGCGCCCAGAACTGGTCGGGGGGCAGCCGCAGCTGCCCTAGCCCCAGCCGCATCAGCGCGGGCCAGTCAAACCGCTTCATCGGCCACGCTAAACGCCCGTTTTAGCAGCAGCGCCCCCGCCTTGGCGGCTGCTATAGGGCCGCCCTCAATGCTGCCAGCCATCAGTGCCGTGCGGTCAATGGCCATGCCACCACCGCGCAGCCCTGCCAGCAGCAGCGCGATCAGGTCTGCCGCGCTAAACGCGCCGGTTTCAAACCGCTCGACCAAGGCCAGCAACGAGCCTTCGCCCAGCGCCGCCTCCAGTTCGGCCAAAGCGCCAAGGGTGAGGCGCATCACCTGCGCCTCACCGTTTAGGGTTAGCGTTACGTCGCCACGATACGGGTTCATGTTTTAAGGCCCAGGGGGCGGTGGAGGCGGCGGCGCTGCAGCCACCAGTTCCCCACCCGAGGTCAGGGTGATATCATAGGTGACCTCGCCATCAAACGTGCCTGCCAGCTCTAGGCCGGTAATCTGGAAGGGGCCGCGAAACACGCCGATTCCGGGGATGTAGACCTCGAACACCGGCACATCGGCATTGAAGAAATATTTTTGCGCCCGCTCCACCGTGCTTTGGCTTACAAACACACCCGAGCCGCTAACCGTGGCCGAGCGCAGCCCCGTGGCGGGCAGCAATTCACGCCATCCGCCCGCGCTGGCGATATTGGTAATATCGACGGTTTCCGCATTAAACGAAATCCGAGATGCCCGCAGGCCAGCAAAGGTGGTAAAGGTGCCCGTGCCGTCCATATCAATTTTTATCAGTAGGTCTTTGCCCTTTTGAGCCGCCATAATAAAGTGTCCTTATAGGTTGCCATCATCAAGGATTGCGCGAAAAACCAGCGCAATCCGTCGCGTTTCCGGAGCCGCGCCACGGCGGGTCCAGGATTTCAAGAATTTCAGGTTCACCAGCGCGCCCCGGCTGAGCCGCAGGTCAGCCCATGCCAAAGTGTCTACCACCTCGGCAGCCACCGTTTTAGCGGCGCTGAACCCTGCAAAATCCGAGTGGATATTGACCTCTAAATCCAGCGTTGCCCCTTTATGGGTGCTGCTGGAACGGTCTTTGGCCACGTCATCCCCGAGGGTGATATAGGTGCCTGCGGGCGGCAGGCCGGTGCTGGCGGGAGGGGCATCATAAATGCCCGCCACCAGCGCACCGAGGGCCGCATTGGCCGACAACGCATCGAAAACCGCCTGTTGCAGCGCCGCACTCATTGCATAGCTCATTGCCGGCCCTCCTCTGCCCAGATTTCGAGGTAATGCCCCGCGTTATCATGCTCGCCCACCGCCAGAATATCAAAGCGCCGGCCGCCCTCGCGAAAGCGCTGATCAGGCCGTGGCCGCTGCGCAGAGCCAAAGGGGGCAGCGCGGGTGATAATCCGGAACTTGGTGGCCGAAAGCGTGCGCCCCCCCACCTGCTGCTCGGCCGCACCGCGCATTTCCAGCTTGGCCCAGAGCGCCCCTTTGGCCACCCAGCTTTCGGTAAAGCCACCCATACCATCGGGGCTGCGCTGCACCTCTTCCAGCACCAACCTGCGGTTTAGCTTGGGGGCGCTCATGGAGCCGCCCCTAACCGCACGCGCTTATAGGGTTCGAGCAAAGCGGCAATGCCAAAGGGCATTTGAGCGCCGCCATTAATCAGCCCCTCACGGTTTTCGTAGTAAGACGCCGCCAGCATCAGCATAGCCCGCTGCAAATCGGCGGGCACGGCATTCCATGAGCCAAAGCCCGCATAAAAAGAGACCTCGGCAGAGCCGCCCTCGGGGGGGGGCGGAAACGGGTGCTTTAAGGCGACCAGCTTAGGCCGCTGATCATCGTGCAGGAGCGTATAGGTAGACGAGTCAAGGCTCGTGAAAGTCCCATCTGGCTCGACCATGCGCACATAAAGCACAAAGCTCACCTGCGACACCGGGAACGCCTGCGCATTGCCATCCATCCGCCATGTATTCAGGTTCCACTGGAAGCGGCGGCGTAGCAGAATCTTGTGGATCCGCGCTTCAATCGCGCCGAGCGCCGCCCGCAGGCAGGTTTCAAGCAAGGCATCTTGCGCGCCGCTATCGCTAAACCCGGTGCCAAGCCGAAGCTGGTCTTTGAGCGCACTTACCGGAAAATCCGCCTGGCTCAGCGCTGTTGTTTCAATCAGTCTCATCAATTTCTCCACTCATGGTATCTGCCGCAATCCGCAAGATCACCGCCTGTTTCAGCACCCGTGCGCTATTGGTGCCCACGGTGCAGGTGAGCAAATAAACCTGCCCCTCCACGCCCCCTGTCAGCACCACTTTTGAACAGCAGGTCTTTATGGTTTGTTCGATTATTCGTAAGCAGTTAGGGTCGTCTTCAACGGGTTGCACCGTCCAGCCGAGGTCATCTACCACCTGCTCGTGTTTCAAAAGCCCGCTGGCGCGCCAATCAATGGCAAAGGCCAGCTCGGAGTTCGGGTCTTTCAGAATTGTGCCGTGCATCGAGGTCCAATCAACAAGGCGTAGGGTGGGTTCACCCCACCGCTCACCGCCGCCAAAATCATAAATCCCCCGTGCCGCCCATACGGAGGGAGGAACAGCTTGCCGGAAAGCACGGGGGAGCGGCCACGCCCAAAGGCGCGGCCTATCAAGGGCCAAGGCTTAAAGCCTTAAGACACCCCGAATTTCAGCAATTTGATCGCAGCAAAATCGCTCACATCACCGCCCACGCGCTTGGTGGCATAAAACAGCACATGGGGCTTGGCGCTGAACGGATCGCGCAGAATGCGCAGATCAGGGCGCTCGGCCACGGTGTAGCCCGCGCCAAAATCGCCAAAGGCCATGGCCATCGAATCAAGTGCGATATCGGGCATATCTTCCGCGATCAGCACCGGATAGCCCATCAGGCGGGCCGGCTCGCCCGCAGCCAGACCATCAGACCACAGGAAGCGGCCGTCGATGTCTTTCATCTTGCGCACGGCACCGGCGGTTTTGGAGTTCATCACAAAGCTCGCATTGGCGCGATACTGGGCGCTGAGCGCATAAACCAGATCCACAATCGCGTCGGCCTGATTGGTGGCGTTGAAATCCCCTGCCGTGCCGGTGGCCACATAGCCAAGGTTGCCCCATGTCCACGCGCTGTCTGCCACCGTTGTGTGGGTCAAAAATCCGGTGGGCTTATCAATGCCATCGCCCGAGATAAACGACAGGCTTTCCGCGCGGGAGAATTTATCGGCAATGCGGCCAGCGAGCCAGCTTTCCACGTCAAAGGCGCTATCATCCAGCAAGCGCTGGCTGGCTTTGGGCAGGGCCGAAAGCTCGTGCAGCGGAATGGAAATGCGGTCAATCAGCGGGGTGCCGGTGGTGGCCGTTGCTGTGGTTTCGTTGGCCCAACCCGCGCCAATATCGGTATGGTCAATCAGCACATCATAGGCCGTGCTTTCCACCTGCACCACATTGGCAATGGCCCGAATAGACGCCGCGCCGCGCAACACCGAGGAAATCGTTTCAGAGGTCTGCGGGTCTACCAGAAAGCCGCCATCGGCAGAAACAGCGGTCGAGAGCGCCTTTTCTTCCATCGGCAACCCGCGCAGCGCGTCATCATCGCCCGAGCGCAGATAGGCCGAAAACGCCTTTTTGTGCGGCATATCAAGGTCGGCTGCCGTTGAAAGCGCGGGGCGGGAGGAGGAGATGGATTTACGATCAAGCATGTTCAAACGATTTTCCTGTTCTTTAAGTTTAGATTTAAGCTCGCCTTGGAACTCATTGAATTCAGACAAGAACCCTTGCAGTGCAGCCTTCACTTCCACAGCCGGGCCTTGCGCCTTGGTTTCGGTTTTACCCATTGGTTTTCCTTTTGGTTGTTTTGGCATTACGCCAACATGTCTCTGGCAGCCCGAAAGGTCTCCGCCAGATTTTGCGCCAACGCCTCTTCATCTGAAGACGGCTGCACACGCGCCTCTTGGAGCATCGGGAAGGTCACGAGTGACACCTCCCAAAGCTCGATCTCATGCAGCAAGCGGCCCTTTGCGGCCTTCTCGCTGCGCTTGGTGCGGTAACCGATCGACAAGCCGTCAATCGCCCCCGCTTCCAGCAATACCTGCGCCTCAAAGCCGGCCTGAACCTCGGTGAGCAACCGCCCCGAAACCCGCAAACCCTTGGCGTCTTCCACGATCGTATCCCACACGCCAATCGGCTTGGTCGCATCATGCTGCCACAGCATTTTCACCTTGCCGCCTTTGGCGTTGAGCTTCTTCAAGCACGCCGCGTAAGCGCCCGGCTGCACCACATCGCCGCCTTGGTCTGCTGCACCAAACAGGCTGGCATAGCCGCTAATAACCGCGCCATCGACCGCCGCTTCCTCCAGCGCACAAAATTTGGTTTCATAGGCAGGGCCTATGAATGGAGAATAATTCATCCCATTCCCTTTCAATGTTAAAAACCCGTAGGGTGCGTGCTCTGCACGCACCGCTCAGCGCTCGAAAAACGCCACCGCAACATTCACCAAAAACAAGCTCGCCGCGCCGTAAACCGCCAACCACATGCGTTTTTCCAGCCGCTCCAGCATGGTTTCAATGCCATTTAGCCGCCGCTCAAGCCCTTTCCAGCGCTCATCGGTCACCCGCTCATGGGCGTCAATCCGCGCCTGCGCCGCATCAAACGGCTCATATAAATACCGCGAGCCGCCGGCCTTGCGCTCACTCATTGGCAATCGCCGGAAGCCCAAGCATCGCCCGCTTCTCCGCATCCGTCAGGAAATCAGCTCCCGCCACTCGCCGCCATTGCGACTCCCGCTCAACAGCCAGCGCCGGCACCGAGTCGAGGTCCGCTTTCAAGCTCAGCACCTCGCCATAATAATCCGAAAGCCAGTTCCCCAGCGCCCCGCAAACCTTGCCCACGAGTGGCAAAATCGTCTGCCGGTAAAACGCGCGGTTCGCCTCGGCATAATTGGCATACGCCGCATCACCGGGCAGACCCAGCAGCATCGGCGGCACCCCGAATGCCAAAGCAATCTCGCGCGCCGCACTGTCCTTGGTTTTCTGAAACTCCATATCCGAGGGGCTAAACCCCATCGGCTTCCAGTCCAAACCACCCTCAAGCAGCATCGGCCGGCCCGCATTGCGCGCCCCCTGATGATGGCTCTCCATCTCCGCCACCAGCCGCTCATACTGGTCCTCCGCCATGCTCCCCATGCCGTCCGCCCCCTTATAAACAATCGCGCCGCTCGGCCGCGCCGCATTGTCTAAAAGCGCCTTGCTCCACGCACTCGCCGAGTTATGCACATCCAGCGCCTTCTGCGCCGCCGCCATCGGGGAAAGCCCGTAATGATCATCGGCAGGGTGAAACAGCTTCACATGCAGCACCGGCTTCACCTCGCTGCGCATATCAAACCGATGCTTCCTGCCCCCCACCGCATATTCATAGGCCACCGGCCAGCCGTCACTCCCCGGCACCACCCGCATCCGGTCCGAGCGCAGCACAAACAGTTCTTGGGGCAAGCCCGCCTCATCCAGCCCCGCCGCCTCAAGGTAGCCATCGCCCGAAAGCAACATCTGCCCAAAGAGCGCCTCCAGCAAATCCGCCCGCCCCTGCGAACCGTTTGGCCGTGCCAACAGGCCAAGCATCGGGTGCGCCTCATAGCGCCGCTCGCCGTCGCTCAACACAAGCGCCACAGCCGCCGCCGCTTCAGCGATCATCTTGACGCAGCGAAAGCCAACAGGGTTCCCCACAAAGCCGTTTCGCGTTAGGCTGGCTGTGTCCTGCCCCGACCACGCCACCCGCCCGGAGCCTTGAAAAGCCACAACCCCGGCCGCCGCGCTAGACTTCTTTTCTTCCACGCCCTTAGACGCCTTAAAAATCTGCAAAACCATTAAGTTATGCCCCCATCTTATTGTAAAACATCACCGCATAACCGACCTCACTAAACTAGTTTAGTAAGGTCAATCCACAGCCCAATCGTAGGGTGGGGTTTCACCCCACCAAAACCACTCACAACCCCCGCACCCGCGGCGCCAAAAACGCCCCCGCAGGGTCAATCATCAAATCCGTTATCGCCCATACAAGGGCATCCACACGGTCTGGGCTACCAGCCCCCTTAAACCCCTCGCCGGTCATCAAGCACATTTGGTCTTCCAGCTTCCCCAGCCCCTCCACATGCGCCACACGCCCCTGTTCATACAGCGCCGCCACCGGCTCGGCCCGCGCGATCTTGCCCCTTGAAGCCCGCACAGCGCGATAAGAAACCATCGGGTCAATCTGCCGGATCAAGCTCTCCACCAGCTCCCCGCCCTGGTTCACTTCCGCCACCATCCGGTCCGCCTCAAAATCCTTAAAAACCTCCACGGCCCTGCTCGCCCAAGCCTGCGGGCTAGCCCCCTGCACCGAAGCATCCTTCAGCACCACAGCCCGCCAGCTGGTCGGCGGCCCCTCGGCCACCACACCAACCACCACAATCCCGCAAAGGTCCGCCTTTTCACCCGATGTCACCGGCGGGTCCACCGCCACCACAATCCGGCTAAAATCCTCAACAGCCCCGCGCCTGAAATCCTCATGCCGCCACAATGCGCCTTCTTCAGCCAGCAAAAGCTCCCCCTCAAGCTCCTGCCTGCCCAGCCGCGTCCCCTCGTATTTTGCCGTCACATACTTCAAAAACGAAGCCGCAAGGTTCGCACTATTCGCGCTCGTCGCCGCCGACGTCTTCACCGTCGACGCCTCCGCCAAAATATCCTTCAGCAACGCATTGTTGCGCGGCGTCGTCGTCACCACCTGCCGCGGGTTTTCCCCCAGCCGCAGCGCAAATTGCAACATATCCCACGCCTCGCGCCCCTTCTTCCACTTCGCCAGCTCATCCACCCAAGCCCCGTCAAATTGCGGCCCCCGCAGCCGCTCGGGGTCAAAGGCCGAGTAAAGCTCCGCCACCGCCCCGTTCGGCCAAACCAACCGCTTCCGCGTGGCCTCATACACGGGCCGCCTGTCCGGCGGGCTACACGCCAAAATCCCGCTGTCCCCAAAAACCATAACTTCACGACATTGCTCGACCGTCTCGCCCACCATCGCAATCCGACGGCAAAGGCCCGCGTCCAGCGGTCCCGCGCCCTCAACCTGTGCGCGAACCCACTCGGCGCCAGCGCGGGTTTTCCCCGCCCCACGCCCGCCCAAAATCACCCATGTTGTCCAGTCACTTTCGGGCGGCAACTGGTGCCCTGCCAAGGCCCAAAACTCGAAGAGCCAAGGCAGGGACGCCAGCGCATTTTCACTCAAGCCATCAAGCGCTTTTGTCAGCGCTTTTGGCTTTAGCCCGCTTAAGTAGTCGATCACAGATCTCGCGTCTTGCCGCGTCAAGGTCGAGCGCGGCTTCTCCGCCGCCCGTCTGCTTTTCCCGTTTTCCAAGCGCGATCTCCATGTCAACAATCTGTTGTAAGAGTTTGAAATGCCCTTGCAATTGCGCCTTGGTCGCCGTCGGGTCCGCAGACTCCAACCCGCCTTCCAGCCGCTCTACAAGCACCTGCAAACCCCGCGCCAACCGTTTGTAAACAAACTTGGCAGCACGCAGGGTGTCTTCACTGGGCTTTCCAGTATCGGACGATTTCAATGTCATATGTTAAGCCTTCACCTGCCTCCGTATGGGGGGGGCAGAAACGATTAGAGCGGCCCACCTTTCAGTGATCCGCTCGCCCATTTCTTCCAGCTTGCTTAGAGTTATACATAACAGCGTTCGCAAAGTCAAGCATTTTGCACGCAATGCGTGCGAACGCCACGCAACACCCTGCGTTAACGAATCACTAAACCCTTGAAAATATGGTTAATTTCCCGCTGCCCGCCATTTCGCGACGTTGCGCTCATGCTCCGCATTGGTCACCGCAAAAGCATGGCCCCCCGTGCCATCGGCAACGAAGAAGATATAATCGGTTGGCTCCGGATTCGCTGCCGCTTCAATTGCATCCTTGCCGGGGTTGGCAATGGGAGTGGGCGGCAAACCATTGATAACATAGGTGTTATAGGGGGTTTCGCCCCGTAATTCGCTCACCCGAAGCCCGCGACCCAATATCTCTTTGCCCAGCGTGATACCGTAAATCACCGAAGGGTCGGTTTGCAACCGCATGCCTTGGCGCAGGCGATTCACAAACACGCCGGCCACCAGCCCGCGTTCTTCGGCAATGCCGGTTTCCTTTTCTACGATCGACGCCAAAGTCAGCAGATCTTCGGGGGAGTCAATCGGCAGGTCTGTGGCCCGCAGCGCCCAAGCTGCGGCCAAACGCTCCTCCTGCTTGGCCACCATTTGCGCCATCAGCGCGGCCCGATCACGGCCAGCGGTGACTGCATAGCTATCGGGGGCCAGCATGCCCTCGGTGGGCAGGTCGCCCACGTCGCCGCTTAGAAACTCGGCCTGCTGCAAGGCTTCGGCCACTTGCCAAACGGTGGTGCCTTCGGCCATGGTCACGCGATATTCCGTAGCACCATCCGCCCGTAAGCGGCTGTATTCGCTTGGAAATTCACCCTCCCCCAAAACATGGGTTGCACGGGTAACCATGCGCTCGGTTGCCGGATCGACCTCCCGCATCTGCAAATCACTCCGCGTCACCCCAACCCGCAGCACAATCTCGGCACCGCAGGTGGCCGCGCCGCTGGCGGTGAGTTCGTCTGTGATTTCCTGCATAGACGCCCCTTGGCGCAGCAGGAATGTGCCCGCCTTCAGGTCTGCCGATTTGCCGCTATTGCGCACCCCAATCCGGAAAACCCACGGAGTGTTAATGGCCCCGGCTTCCGCCAGCCCTTCGCTCACATTTCGAAAATTAGACCCGCTTGGCACGGTAAAGCACATGGCCTGCGCCAATGGGCCAGGCGCATCAAACTGCGCTTTGCCCCAGCCCAGCACCGCGCCTGCAGCCACCAGCCCGACGATGAGAAACATCAAGGCATTCGAAAACAGGGCCTTGCGCATTTAGCTGTCCAACTTCTTGAAAACAACCGAGGCATTGGTGCCGCCAAAGCCGAATGAATTGCTGAGGGCCACATCAATTTTGCGCTTCACCGCTTTATTGGCTGCCAGGTCCAAGTTGCTTTCGACGGGGGTATCAAGGTTGATGGTCGGCGGCGCGATCTGGTCGCGAATCGCCAGAATAGAGAAGATCGCTTCCACCGCGCCTGCCGCCCCGAGCAGGTGCCCGATAGAGGATTTGGTGGAAGACATGGTGGCGGTGCTGTCCTCGCCGAGCAGCCGCTCAACGGCCGCCAGCTCGATCACATCGGCCATGGTCGAGGTGCCGTGGGCGTTGACGTAATCAACATCAGACGGCGCAAGGCCCGCGCGTTTCAGGGCCGCTTTCATGGAGCGAAAACCGCCGTCGCCATCGGCGGCGGGGGCGGTGATGTGGTAAGCGTCACCCGACAGGCCGTAGCCCACAACCTCGGCATAAATCGTGGCACCGCGCGCCTTGGCGTGCTCCAGCTCTTCCAGAACAACCACGCCTGCGCCTTCGCCCATGACGAAGCCGTCACGGTCTTGGTCATAGGGACGGCTGGCTTTGGTGGGGTCGTCTGCCCGCTTGGTCGAAAGGGCCTTGGCCGCGTTAAAGCCCGCGATGCCAATTCCGCAAATCGCGGCTTCAGCGCCGCCAGCCACCATCACGTCGGCATCGTCCAGCATGATCAGCCGTGCGGCATCCCCGATGGCATGAGCCCCCGTTGAGCAGGCCGTAACCACCGCGTGGTTTGGCCCTTTGAAGCCATAGCGGATAGAAACCTGCCCCGAGCACAAGTTGATCAGCGAGCCGGGAATAAAGAAGGGCGACACCCTGCGCGGGCCTTTTTCGGCCATCATCAGCGTGGTTTTTTCGATGAGCGCCAAGCCGCCAATGCCCGAGCCGATCATAACGCCCGTGCGCTCACGGCCCTCAACATCTTCCGGCAACCAGCCCGAATCCTCAACCGCTTGCTGGGCGGCGGCCATAGCGAACAGGATAAAGGTATCAACCTTGCGCTGCTCTTTGGGGGCCATGTAGGTATCGGGGTTGAAGGTGCCGTCTGAGCCATCGCCGAAGGGCACTTCGCAGGCGTAGCTGGTTTTATGATCGCTGGTATCAAATCGCGTAATCGGCCCCGCGCCGGATTGCCCCGCCAGCAACCGCTTCCATGTTTCCTCTACACCATCGGCCAGTGGAGAAACCATCCCCAGCCCTGTAACTACAACTCGACGCATATTTAGCCCCTATATATATTTCTGCCTGTTTTACCCCAAGCCAAAGCCCGAGGGCAAGGCCTACTGCATTTGTATCTGTGCGCGCTCGAAGGTCACGTCCTGAATATCGCCATCATCATACATGATTATCAGCGATACCGAGTGAATAGAGCCTACGGGGAAGGTCATGTAGGGCGGAAAATTCACCGGATCCATTGCCGCTGGGTTAGGCGCGTTTTCATCGCAGGGCTGCATGGGTAAAGGCTGGCTCGGGGTCTCGCCGTTCAGGCCATACAGCACCTCTTCCAGCCCGCAGCGGAAGGTCACAAGATGGGTGAAATAGAGCAGATCATTGCCATCATAAACCCGCACGCCCAACCAGTTGCCTTGAGTCATTTCGAGAATCGGCTTCACTTCGGCGGCGCTGTTAAATTGCGCCTGCACTGTGTTGCCCAGCCCCAAGGCCAAGGCGGCACCGGTTAAAAACGCATTTATTCTCATCGTGAGACTCCATAAAAAAACGACACCCAGCGGTGCTGGATGCCGTTTTATCATACCTTCACCCAAAAATCAGGTGTTTTTGGTGATGTAGCTTACTGCGTCGCCAAAAGACTGAATGTTTTCAGCCGCGTCGTCAGGGATCTCGATGCCGAACTCTTCTTCAAAAGCCATAACCAGCTCAACAGTGTCGAGGCTGTCAGCGCCCAGATCATCGATGAAGGACGCACCTTCAACAACTTTGTCCGCTTCCACGCTCAGGTGCTCGACAACGATTTTCTTCAGACGATCTGAAATGTCGCTCATGGGTTTATCCTTTTTTAAGGTGAGCGATAAATCGCTCTGGTTATCAGGGTCATCGGCTAAGTGCCAAATCTTCCAGTAGAAAAACAAAATCCGCCCGTAAGGCCGCGCCCCCGGTCAATCTTGATGCGGGCTATAGCATACTCTGACAAGTTGGCAAGTATTTTTCGGGTTTCAAGCGCTAACAGTCGAAATAGTCGCTTTCTCGGCAAGTTACCGCCATGCTCTCGGCTTCTAGCCGCTGCTCGGGGAGCAAAAATGATTGCAGTTTCACCCGCTGCATCCAGCCCACGGCCCCGTCGACCATAGAATACCACATATAGGCGCGCAAAAGGTCCGGCGCGGTGTTTTGCGGGGCTTCATAAAGCGCCGCCAAGTTGGAAAAATCGGCCACGTTGCCCTGCCGCGCGGCGGCCAGCAGCCAGTGCTCGGCCTGCAGGTCATCACGCGGCCAATCGGCTTCACCAGCATATAGCGCCCCGATTCTAAGCTGGGCAGCGGTGGCTAAACCGGCCAGTTTGAGGGCGTCATCATAGGTTTGCCCAAGAGCCGTTGTGGCCAGCACAAGGTTGGCCACAACGAAGAATATGAAGCGCCGCACTCGGCTCAAAACATCGCCATGCCGCCGTTTACGTGCAGGGTTTGGCCGGTCACATATCCAGCCTCGTCACTGGCGAGGTAAAGCGCGGCGGCGGCAATCTCTTCCGCGGTTCCCATCCGGCCCATCGGCACACCGGACAGCAGCGCGGTTTTTTGCTCGTCGGTCAGCACGTCGGTCATCGCGGTGGTAATAAAGCCGGGTGCAATGGCGTTTACCGTAATGCCACGGCTTGCCACTTCCTGCGCCACCGATTTACCCATGCCGATCACCCCCGCCTTGGAGGCCGCATAATTCGCCTGCCCGGGGTTTCCGGTCACGCCGACAATGCTGGAAATATTGATAATCCGGCCTGTTCGTGCCTTCATCATCGGCCGCATCACGGCGCGCATCAGCATCATGGTCGAGGTCAGGTTGATCTCAAGCACCGTGTCCCATTCCTCGTCTTTAAGGCGCATGAACAGGTTGTCTTTGGTGACGCCGGCGTTGTTGACCAGAATATCCAAGCCGCCCATCACCTCAATCGCGGCCTTGGGCAAGGCCTTTACGGCCTCGCGGTCGCTTAGGTTACACGGCACCACATGGGCGCGCTCGCCCAGCTCGGCGGCCAGCGCATTCAGCGGGTCCACCCGCGTTCCTGATAGCGCCACCGCGGCCCCTGCCCCGTGCAAAGCGGTCGCGATCGCCCCGCCAATGCCACCCGAAGCGCCGGTTACCAGCGCGGTTTTTCCTGTTAGATCAAACATAATATCTCTCCTGTTGGGCGGGGTTTACCCGCCATTCCATCGGGTGCGTGGTTCTCCACGCACCACCTATCCCTTAAGCTTCGCGATATCCTCTGGCGTGCCCACATTGCCCACCGCGAGGCTCCGATCAATCCGCCGCACCATGCCACACAGCGCCTTGCCCGCGCCGATTTCCAGCACGTCTGTCACGCCATGCCCGGCCATAAACAACACAGATTCGCGCCACCGCACCGAGCCGGTGACCTGATCCACCAAAAGGTTGCGGATCATCATCGGCGTATGCACATCTGCGGCGCTCACATTGGCCACCAACGGCACCTTGGGCGCTTTAATATCCACATGGCTTAGCGCCTCTGCCATCGCCTCGGCGGCAGGCTGCATAAGGCGGCAATGAAACGGTGCACTCACCGGCAGCATAACCGCCCGCTTGGCACCCGCTGCTTTGGCCAGCACCGCCGCGCGCTCTACCGCCGCCTTATGGCCCGAAATCACCACCTGCCCGGGGTCGTTATCATTCGCGGCTGTGCAAACCTCGCCCTCGGCGGCCTCCTCGGCCACCGCCTGCACCGCCTCAAAGCCCAGGCCCAAAATCGCGGCCATCGCGCCCACGCCCACCGGAGTCGCCTCCTGCATCGCCTTGCCGCGAATGCGCAGCAAGCGCGCGGTATCGGCCAAGGTCAACGCCCCCGCTGCACAAAGCGCCGAATATTCTCCCAAAGAATGGCCCGCCACATACGCCGCATCCTCAACGGTAATACCCTCGGCATTCAACGCCGCCACCGCCGCCATCGAGGTCGCCATAAGGGCGGGCTGGGCATTGGCTGTCAGGGTCAGGTCTGCAATGTCGCCCTCCCAGATCAGGGCCGATAGCTTCTCGCCCAGCGCCGCGTCCACCTCGTCAAACACCGCTTTTGCGGCCGGATAGGCCTCGGCAAGAGCCTTGCCCATGCCAATAGATTGCGCGCCCTGTCCGGGAAAAATAAATGCTTTAGTCATGTTCGCCTCACGATTGCTTTGCCAAACTATAACCGCCCACAAACTCGATTTACAGCCCAGAATGAAGCCCACGCAGATTTATGCCGCCACGCCAATATGCGCCAAGTCGTATATGCTCTTGACTGCATATTCGAATTGGCGCATAAGCCTCCCTATGGAACACACAACCCTCTTTCACATCCTCAGCGATGAAACCCGCCTGCGCGCGCTGGCCCTGATTCATGCCAGCGGCGAGCTATGTATTTGTGAGCTGGTCCACGCCCTCGATCTCCCCCAGCCCAAAATCTCCCGTCATATGGCGGCGATGCGGGATGCGGATATTGTCACCCCCCGGCGCGATGCGCAGTGGGTTTACTACGCAGCCAACCCCGCCTTGCCCGACTGGCAGCAGCAAGTGCTCTCCGCCGCCATGCTCAGCCTAAGCGGCCACGAAACCACCACCGCAGACCTTGCCCGCCTTAAAACCATGGCCAACCGCCCCACCCGCTGCGCCCCATAAAGGACACCTCATGTTTGCGATTTTCACCAAACTGGCCGATTGGCTAGCTTACGATCTCTTCGGCCTTTCCCCCGATACCCGCCTCGGCGAGGCCGTGCATTTCTTCATTGAAGACACCACCAAGATCTTCTTCCTCCTCGCCCTGATCGTGTTTGCCATCGGCTTTTTTCGCGCCCTACTCACCCCCGAGCGCGTCCGCAAAGTGGTCGCGGGCCGCCCGCGCTATGTGTCTTATCCCATGGCCGTGGGCCTCGGCGCGGTCACGCCGTTTTGCTCCTGCTCCTCTGTGCCGCTGTTTATCGGCTTCCTGGAGGCCCGCATTCCGCTCGGCGTCACCATGGCCTTCCTCATTGCCTCCCCGATGATTAACGAAGTCGCGGTCGTCGTTCTCGCCGCCACCATCGGCTGGAAATACGCAATGCTATACGTGGTTGCGGGCCTCACGGTTGGCATTGTCGGTGGCCTTATCATCGAAGCGCTGAAGCTTGAAAAATGGGTTGAGGACTATGTCTGGAAGATCAAAATGGGCGAGGCTGCGCTGCAAAAAGCCAATACCAGCTTCAAGGCCCGCATTGATTACGCTATGGAGCAGGTCAAGGACATTATGGGCCGCATTTGGATATACGTGCTGGTCGGCATTGCAATCGGCGCCCTGCTACACGGCTTTGTGCCGGAAAGCTTCTTCCTGAAATATGCCAGCGCCGACAACCCCTTCGCCGTTCCCGCCGCCGTGCTAACGGGCATTCCGCTTTATTCCAATGCCACTGGTGTGGTGCCTATCGTCGAAGCCCTGCTGGCCAAAGGCGTGCCCCTTGGCACCGTGCTGGCCCTAATGATGTCGGTCGCGGCCATTTCCCTGCCCGAGATGATCATCCTGCGCAAGGTGCTCAAGCCCCAGCTTATCGCCACCTTCACCGGCATTCTTTTTGTCGCCTTCATCACCGTTGGCTACCTGTTTAACGCCCTCACTGTCTAAAAGGAAAACAATATGAAAACCTTCAAAGTCCTCGGCTCCGGCTGTAAAAATTGCGCCAATACCGCTGACCTCATCGCCCTGAAAGCCAAAGCGGCGGGGGTTGAGGTGGAGATCATCAAAATCACCGATATGGGCGAGATCATGGGCTACGGTGTTATGTCCACCCCGGGTGTGGTGATTGACGAAGCCTTGGTGCACGCCGGCGGCATGCCCAGCCCCGCGCAAGTCGAAGATTGGGTGAAAGCATGAGCGCGCCAGCCCTGCATAGCTCGATTGTAGCGATGGTATCGCTGGCTTCGGGCATAGCCGCCAACCACCCCGCCATGGGCCAGTGCCAGCTTGGCCGGTTGCGCGCGGCAGGTGTGCCGGAAAGCCAGATCGACGCGGTGATTGAAATCGCGCGGCACATTCGGGACGAGGCCGCTGAAAAACTCGACCATGCTTTTGACGAAGCGGCAGGTGGCAAAGCCGCCCCCGCTGAGGCCGAAACCTGCTGCACCCCGACGCCAAGTGGCCAGAGCTGCTGCTAAAGCGTTTCGCAACCCCGTAAAACCGCGCCGGGATTCATAATTCCGGCCGGATCCAGCGCCGCCTTAATCCGGCGCATCGCCGTGAGCCGCCCCGCATCGCCATAGCGCTCAAGGTCATCGACCTTCAGCCGCCCGACCCCATGCTCGGCGCTAAAGCTGCCACCGAATTCGGCAACGATATCAAACACAAGCCGCGCAATAGCGGCCCGCTCATCGGCATAGGAATCGCGGCTTTTCCCTTTGGGTGGGAAGATATTATAGTGCAAATTACCATCGCCCATATGGCCAAAACAGTTAACCCGCAAGGCCGCGGGCATCTCTTTTTCGGCCCGCGCAATAAAGGCCGGCACATCACTTACCGGCACCGAAATATCATGTGAGGAAATCGACCCGACCCGCTTGTTGGCCTCGGGGATGGTTTCCCGCAGCGCCCAAAAATGCGCCCGCTGGGCCTCGTTCTGGGCGATCACCGCATCCAGCACATCGCCCTGCTCCATGGCCCCGGCCAGTGCCTCCTCCAGCCCCGCCGCGCCGCTCACCTCGATCAGCACAGACCAGTCCGCCACAAGCGGCGGCCGCAGGTCAAAGCCGGTTTCGGCCAGAAAATCAAAGCCCATCCGGTGAATTAGCTCAAAGCCTGTCACCTCCAGCACCCCTTGCAACGCGTGCAAAAGCGCCAGCGCCGCCGCAGGGTTTGGCACGGCCACAAACCCCGTTTGCCGTGCCGCCGGCACCGGATAAAGCCGCAGCACGGCGGCGGTGATCACCCCGAGGCTGCCCTCCGAGCCGATTATCAAATCCCGCATATCATAGCCGGTGTTATCCTTGCGCAACCGCTTTAAACCACCCATCACCGTGCCATCGGCCAGCACCGCTTCCAGCCCCATGCACAGCGCGCGGGCATTGCCATAGCGCAGCACATTCACCCCACCGGCATTCGTGGCCAAATTGCCGCCAATCCGGCAGGAGCCTTCCGAGGCCAAGCGCAGCGGAAACATCCGCCCAGCCCCTTCAGCTGCCGTATGAATATCCGCCAGCACCGCCCCGGCTTCCACGGTCATCGTGTTGTTTTCAGGCGAAATATCGCGAATACCCACCATCCGTTCTAGCGAGAGCAGCACCGGCACCGGCCCCTCGGACATAACCTGCCCGCCCACCAGCCCTGTGCCGCCACCCAGCGGCACCACCGGCACGCGGGCCGCATTGCACGCCGCCAAAACCAGAGCAACCTCAGCCACATTCGAGGGCCGCAGCACCGCCGCCCCTTGCCCCTTGAACAGCCCGCGCGGCTCTTCCACGTCACGCGGTTCAACCGCCCGCACCGCGCCCGGGCTTAACCGCGCTTCCAGACCCGCCACAAATTCCGAATCGGCATTATTCAGCATGAAGTTCCCCCTGTCGATCAGCGCGCAACCGCGCAAAAAGCATATGGGTGCGCCACCGGCCTGCGATCTGCAAATAGCTCTCGGCAATGCCCTCATGGATAAAACCGACCTGCGCCAGCACCCCGCGTGAGGCAGCGTTATCGGGCAGGCAGGCCGCCTCTATCCGGCTGATATCCAGCTCGTCAAAGGCAAAGCGCACCACGCTGGCCAGCGCCTCGGTCATATAACCTTGGCGGGCGAAATCCGGCCCGATCCAATAGCCGACGGTGCCGGTTCTGGTGGGGCCAAAGCGCACATTATCAAGGGTTATGGCCCCCATCAGGCGGGCATCTGACCGCCGGACGATCATAAATGGAAAGGCCGATTTTTGCCGCGCCGCGCGCAGCGCCCAGCCCATGCGGGTGTAAAATGACCCCTTGGTCTCGTAATCACGCCCGCGGATCGGCTCCCATGGTTGCAAAAAATCCACGCCCGCGCGGCGGGTGGTGACCCACGGAATATAGTCGGCCTTGCGGGGCAAGCGCAGCTCCAGCCGTTTGCTTAGCAAAACCGGCGTTTTGCGCCCGAACCCCATATTAGCCCCGCAAGCTGGCGTGCAGATCAGCCATTGCGGGCGCGCCGGAAATCGGGCCATAGAGCGCCATCGCCATCTCGGTGCTTTCGCATACCGACGCCGCATAATCCTTCAGCCCCGCCACGGTTACGGCTTCGATCTTGGCCACGGCTTCGCTCAAATCCGGCACCTCGTTCCAAATCGCGATGGCCCGCGCCATGCGCTCAGCCCGCGCAGACGGGCTTTCCAGCCCCATTAGCATGCCTGCTTTCATCTGCACTTGTGCGCGCGCCAGCTCGGCCTCGGAAATATCATCTACGGCGCGTTTCATCTCGGCGATGGTCACCTCGGCCAGCTCTGCGATCTGGTCGCCCGAGGTGCCGGAATAGATGGTCAGCATGCCGTTTTCCAAGCCGGGCGTTATGCTGGCATAAATGCTATAACACAGCCCGCGCTTTTCCCGGACCTCTTGAAACAGCCGCGAGGTCATACCGCCACCGAGCAGCATCGAATATATTTGCGCGGTGTAAACGTTTTCGGCGCGAATGCTGGGGGCGGCAAAGCCGAGGGTGAAATGGGCTTGCTCAAGGTCTTTCTCTTCGCGCTTTTCGCCGCCGATAAACCGCGCCGCTTCCGCTGCGGGGGCGGTTTTGGCAGGCATGTCGCCAAACAGGGCTTCGGCTTGCTTGACCAGCGCGGCAAAGTCCACCTTGCCTGCCGCCGAGATCACGAGGTTTTCGGGGCCGTAATGGGTGCTCACAAAGCCGGAAAGATCAGACTGTTGAAAGCGCTTCACGTTCTCAGCGGGGCCAAGGATGGGCCGCCCGAGGGCTTGTTCGGGGTAAGACACCCCTTGCAGCCAGTCAAAGATCACGTCATCCGGCGTATCGAGGCTTTGGCCGATTTCTGATAGAATAACCCCGCGCTCGATCTCGATCTCACGGGCATCAAAGGTGGAATGGCGCAGAATATCCGCCAGCACTTCCAGCGCCAGCGGCACATCGGCCCCGAGCACGCGGGTGTAATAGGCGGTCATTTCACGCGAGGTATAGGCGTTGATAAAGCCGCCAACATCTTCAATAACCTCGGCAATTTCCAAGGCGCTGCGGGTTTTGGTGCCCTTGAAAGCCATATGCTCCAAAAAATGCGCAATGCCGTTTTGCGCGGCATCCTCATTGCGCGCGCCCGCCTGCACCCACACGCCCACGGTCGAGCTTTCCAAGCCCGCCATATGCTCGGCCACAATCGTCAGGCCGTTCTCTAGCCGGTGGGTTTGAACGCTCATCGGGCGATTTTTCCTTTGATCAGGGTTTTGAGGGCGCTTAGATCGTTGGTGCAGCGGGTGACGCGCTCGGGCCGCTCGAACAGGTCGGCCATATGGGCCGGCAGCGCGGGGCGCTGGCCGCAGGCGGCCTCTACGGCATCGGGGAATTTGGCGGCATGGGCGGTGGCGAGCGCCACCATAGGCACGGCGCTTTGGCCTTGGTCACGCGCGACTTTTACGGCCACGGCGGAGTGGGGGCAAAGCACTTCGCCGGTGGTTTCTGCCATCATTTTGATGGTGCCTGCGGTCTCGGCCTCAGAGCAGGCGCCGCTGTCAAACTCGGCCCGTAGGCGCTCTAGCGCGCCTTGGGAAAGGGCAAAACCGCCCTGCCCCAGCTCGCCCATGATCTGCTCGATAGCCTCACCTTCGCGGTCATACAGGTCAAACAACAGGCGCTCGAAATTGGAACTGACCTGGATATCCATCGACGGGCTGATGCTGGGCGTTACCCCCTCTTTGCGGTGCTCACCGCTCTCGAGGGTGCGGTGCAGAATGTCGTTCTGGTTGGTGGCAATCACCAGCCGCTCAATGGGCAGGCCCATGCGCTTGGCCACGTAGCCCGCGAAAATATCGCCAAAATTGCCGGTGGGCACGGTGAAAGAGACCTTGCGGTGCGGCGCGCCAAGGCTGACAGCGGTGGTGAAATAGTAAACCACCTGCGCCATGACCCGCGCCCAGTTGATGGAATTTACGCCGGCAAGTTTAACCTCGCTGCGGAAATCGGCGTCGTTGAACATGTCTTTCAGGCGGGCTTGGCAATCGTCGAAATCACCGTCCATGGCTACAGCATGAACGTTGGATTCGCTTGGCGTGGTCATTTGCCGGCGCTGCACGTCAGACACCCGACCATGCGGATAGAGGATCACGACATCTACCGCATCCAGGCCTCTAAAAGCCTCAATGGCGGCGGAGCCAGTATCGCCGGAGGTGGCCCCGACAATGGTTACGCGCTCATTGCGGCGCGTGAGCACGGTTTCAAACATTTGGCCGATGAGCTGCATCGCCACATCTTTGAAGGCCAGCGTTGGGCCGTGGTGCAGCTCGGCGATAAATTCGTTCGGCCCCGTTTGCACCAGCGGCACCCGGGCGGGGTGGCGGAATGTGCCGTAGGCGCGGGCGAGAATGCCGCGGAGATCTTCATCGGAAAACGTGTCGGCCACGAAGGGTTTGATCACGCGGAAGGCGGTTTCCTCATAGGATAGCCCGGCCAGCGCGGCGATCTCCGCCTCGGTCATATGGGGCCATGTTTCAGGCACATAAAGCCCGCCATCAGTGGCCAAGCCGCTGAGCATGGCATTTTCAAAGGAAAGAGCGGGCGCTTGGCCACGCGTAGAAATGTATTTCATCGGTCACCTAGACGGTTTTGCGTTTGATCCTGATTAGCAGATACAGCGTCATTCCCAACCATACAAGCGCGAACCCGTACCAAGTGATCGCATACCCCAAATGACTGTTGGGAATGTTAACCCCGACGGGTGCCGGCAACGGCCCCGCGGGCAGCGCGGTTTGGCTCATGACCAGCAGCACAGGCTCGGTGCCAAGGGCTTTAGCCAGCCCTTCGGTATCGCGGTTGAACCATATGTTTTTGGCGAGGTCGGGCGGGAAGGTTGGCGGGTCTTGCATCCATAAAAGGTTACCCTCCAGCGTGCCGTTTTCCAGCGGGCGCGTAGCGTGCTTTTGCGCCTCTGGCACATTGCCGCGATCAACCAGAATTGTGCGGCCATCAGCCAGCGTGAAAGGCACGATAATACGGTAGCCCGGGCCGGTTTCGGGGCTGGAGGACAGCACATGCACCTCACCCGCGCCCATCTCGCCAGAAACCGCCACGTGCAAATACATATCACGCTCACGATCAGGGGCTTCTGGCAGCGGCATGGCCGGGCCACTCAGGCGGGTTTCAAGCGCGGCCAGCACGCCCTCTTTCCAAGCCAGCCGCCGCACTTGCCAGTTGCCGAGGCTCACCAGAATGGCAATGCCGACAATGCCGAACAGAATCGGCGCGATCATTCGTTTATTCATGCTGTCTCCAAACAAAAACGCGAGCCAAGTAGGCCCGCGTTTTTTACTAATTTCAAGCCTTATCAGCCGCCCCAGATGTAAACCGAGACGAACAGGAACAGCCAAACCACATCCACAAAGTGCCAATACCACGCCGCGGCTTCAAAGCCGACATGGTGCTCTTTGGTGTATTTGCCCTTCATCGCCCGCAGCATACAAACCGCAAGGAAGATGGTGCCAACAATCACGTGGAAGCCGTGGAAGCCGGTGGCCATGAAGAAAGAGGCACCGTAGATATTGCCGGAGAAGCCAAAGGCGGCATCGGCGTATTCAAAGCCCTGAAACACGGTGAACAAGGCACCAAGCGCAATGGCACCCGCCAAGGCTTTTACCATGGTTTTGTTGTCGCCATCTTCGGCAATGGCGTGGTGCGCCCATGTGGCCAAAGCGCCCGAGCAAATCAGGATCAGGGTGTTGATGATCGGCAGGTGCCATGGGTTGAAGGTCTCGATGCCAGCGGGCGGCCAAATACCGTCAACCAGCGGTGAGCCTTCTGTCATGGGGTAAAGCGCGTGCTTGAAAAAGTTCCAGAACCACGCCACGAAAAACATAACCTCGGATGTGATAAACATGATCACGCCGTAGCGCAGGCCGATCAGCACCACTGGGGTATGGTCGCCCGCTTCCGCCTCGGTGAAAACGTCAGACCACCAAACATACATGGTATAAAGCACCATAGCGAGGCCTAGATAGAACATCCAGGGGCTATCGCCCTTAAAATACATCACCGCGCCAAAAAGCATAACAAAAGCCGAAACAGCCCCTAGAAATGGCCATAGGCTCGGCTTCAAAATGTGATAATCGTGGTTCTTTTCGTGTGCCATAAGGCGTCCCCTTCTTGAGCGCTAGTTAACCTGCGCGTTTTCGTTATTTTCCAGTGAAGCTTGTTCCACAGGTATGTCAATTTCGTAAAATGTGTAGGAAAGCGTGATCGAATGCACGAACTTGCCTTCGATATCGGTAACGATCTCCGGATCCACATAGAACGTGACCGGCATCATCACCCGCTCACCGGGTTGCAGCACTTGCTCGGTGAAGCAAAAACAGTCGATTTTGCTAAAGAAGTTGCCCGCCGAAAACGGGGCCACATTGTAGCTGGCTTGGCCCGCAATCACCCGATCTGTCGGGTTATAGGCCTCAAAAAATGCCAATCCGACCTCGCCAATGCGCAACTCCATCTCGTATTGCGCGGGCTTGAACTCCCAATCCATGCCAGCGCCGAGCGAGCCGTCAAAGCGGATAAGCATGGTTTGATCTAGAATTTGGTCATCTGTCGGCGCGGCACTGGCGGTGGCGGTGGTGCCGCCATAGCCGGTAACCGCGCAAAACCAGTTGTAAAACGGCACGGCCGCGAAGGACCCCGCTGTCATAAACATGACAAGCCCGATCAGCGGATACACCACTTTCTTGGCGTCGGGCTGGCTCATTCCGTTGCTCCTGTTGGCGCTACGTAATTGGGGGCGTAGATATCTTCGTTTTGGGGCTGAGAGAGCTTTACAATAGAAACCGCAAAGATCATCGCCACCAAGCCGCCAAGAATAAGGCCTATGGCCATATTACGCGTTTTGCGGCGGGTGTGCAGCTCATGTAGGGGTTGGATAGCCATGATTAAAACCAAATCGGAAGAGCGAAGGCTGAAATATCTAGCGCGCGCAGGGTGGATTCTACCAGTAGCATAACGAAATGCACAAACAGGTAGACTATGGTAAAGCCGAAAAACTGCTTTTCGGCGCGGAAATTATCGGCGTCGCGGTCGGCCTCTTGCCGCCGCAGCAAGCGCCATGCGCCCACAAGCAGCACCACGTTGAGCAGGAGCGAAACCGCAAAATAAAGCCCGCCGCCAATTTGGGTGAAGCTCGGAGCCAGCGCCACCGGAATAAGCAGCAGCGTATAGCCAAAGATATAGCGCCGCGTTACGCGCTCGCCACGCGCTACAGGCAACATAGGAATGCCAGCCGCCTTGTAATCCTCATTGCGCCACAGGGCCAAAGCCCAGAAGTGGGGCGGGGTCCAGATTAGAATGAGCGCGACCAGCAGAATTGGTTCAACTGAGACACTCCCCGTAGCCACAACCCAGCCCAGCAGCGGCGGAAACGCCCCTGCCGCGCCACCAATAACGATGTTTTGCGGGGTCAGCCGCTTAAGGCCAATCGAATAAACAACCACATAGAAGAAGATGGTAAAGGCCAGCCAGCCAGCCGCGGCAAGGTTGGCAAACACCGCCAACATCATCACCGACATACCCGAAAGCGCCAAGCCAATGGCCAGCGCCTCACCGGGCTGCACGCGGCCGCTCGGAATGGGCCGCCCTTGCGTGCGCTTCATGACGGCATCAATATCACGGTCCCACCACATATTCAGCGCCCCCGAAGCGCCCGCCCCGATAGCGATGCACAGAATAGAGGCCACCGCAATTACCGGATGCACAGGCACAGGGGCCGCCAGCATACCGACCAGCGCAGTAAACACCACCAGCCGCATAACCCGAGGCTTGAGCAGCTCGAAATAATCGCCGACCTGCGCCTCGTATTCAAGCGTATCTATGCGGGAAACGTCAGCCATCTAGTTGGACGCTACCTGAGTAGACGCCGGAATGCTGGCATATTCAGCAATTGCGCCCTCAAGCCATGCATCATAATCCTCTTGGCTCACAACCTTAACCACGATCGGCATATAGGCGTGGTTGATGCCGCAAAGCTCGGAGCATTGCCCGAAATAGGTGCCAATGTAGTTTTCATCAGCATCGGTGCCCGCAGCCACGTCCAGCGGATCAGCCCCAACCTTAAACCATGTCTCGTTCAAACGGCCCACAATCGCGTCCATCTTAATGCCAAAAGCCGGCACAGCGAAGGAGTGGTTTACGTCAGACCCAGTGATCTGCACCCGCACCGTGGCCCCGACAGGCACCACAATCGCGGTATCAGCCGCGAGCAGATAGTCGCTCGGCTCATAGCCGTAATCCGCCAGCATCGATTTTACATCTTCGGTCAAACCAGGCTCGCCTTGGCCGATCATGAAGCTATCAAACACCACGCCGCTTGCGGGGTATTCATAGGTCCAATACCATTGGTTGCCTGTCACTTTAACGGTGATATCACTTTCCGGAATTTCGAGCTGCTTAAACAGAATCGGCAGCGAGTAAGACCCGATTACGATCAAAACCACGATCGGCAGCATGGTCCACGCAATTTCTACGCCCGTATGGTGGGTGAAGCGCGCGGCTTTTTTGCTGACCTTGTTATTGTAGCGGATAATCACCCAAATCAGCAGCCCAGTCACAAATACAGTGATCACGGTGATGATCCAGAGCACCATACCGTCTAGCCACTGGCCATCACGCGCCAATTCTGTGGCGGCGGTCTGGAACCCCATGGCACCCAGTGTTGGCTTACCAATGGGAGCAAGCCCCTGAAGCGCATCTTGCGCCATGCCGGCAGTTGCCGCCATCAGGCCGACAAGTCCAACTAGAAAACCTCGAATAAGGCTGGTTATCTTCATAATCTTAGTCCCCAATTCATCCACACTTGCTGTGCGGTATTTGTTATCACCCCTTTATAGGGGGTGCCGTCGTTCAAAACTTGATATAGATCAACCATATTCCGCACCGAACTACAAGATATTCGTTTGCGGCATTCAGCCGCGAAATAGAAAAAATATCACGAAAGAATACATTTCTAGTATCTCAAGAATAAATATACTATTTATAGGTGCTATTAATCCTCCCGTTTCGCAGCGCCCCGCGCGACTCACCCTCGAGGCGACAGAATATTTCCCGCGCCCCGTTGCCCATCTGTCCTCGAGCCGCCATATTAAGCCAAACCCCACAGGAGCCGCCCATGTCAGACACCCCCTTCCGCCCGCTCGAATCCACCCTCGACCAAAGCACCGCCCTGAAGGTGCTGCGCGACACCGTGTCTGGCGGCCATGATGGTGAGCTGTTTTTGGAGCGCAAGCGCTCTGAAACCCTCGTATTTGATGACGGCCACCTGAAAACCGCCAATTTCGACGCCGGAGAGGGCTTCGGCCTGCGGGCGATTAATGGCGAAACGGCCGCCTATGCGCATTCTTCCGAAATCAGTATGGCCGCCCTAAACCGCGCCGCCGAAACCGCGCGCCTTGCCATCGGCGCAGGCGGTGGCACCCTTGCCGACGCCCCTGCCAAAACCAACCAGCGCCTCTATACCGATGCCGACCCGATCACCGACGCCCCCTTCGCCCTCAAGGTCGAAACCCTGCAAGAGATCGACGATTTTGCCCGCACGCTTGATAACCGCGTGGTGCAAGTCTCTGCCACCCTCGGCGCGTCCCTGCAAGAGGTCGAAATCCTGCGCCCCGAAGGCAATATCCTGCGAGATGTGCGCCCGATGACCGTGCTTTACGTATCGGTAACGGTAGAGAAAGACGGCCGGCGGGAGGCCGGCAGCCACGGCTCTGGTGGTCGCTCCGAAATCGGCCTGCTACTCGATGCGGCCCATTGGAAATCCGCTACGCGCGAGGCGCTGCGCATCGCCCTGATCAACCTTGAAGCCAAAGACGCCCCCGCAGGCATGATGGATGTGGCCCTTGGCAATGGCTGGCCCGGCATCCTGCTGCACGAGGCCATCGGCCACGGCCTGGAGGGTGATTTTAACCGCAAAGAAACCAGTGCCTTCGCGGGGCTGATGGGCAAGCAGGTCGCCGCCAAGGGCGTGACCGTGGTTGACGATGGCACCATCCCCGACCGCCGCGGCTCTATCAGCTTTGATGATGAAGGCACCCCGAGCCAGCGCAATGTGTTGATCGAAGACGGCATCCTCGTGGGCTATATGCAAGACCGCCAAAACGCCCGCCTGATGGGGGTTAAGGCCACCGGAAACGGCCGCCGCCAATCCTACGCCCACACCCCGATGCCGCGCATGACCAACACCATCATGGAGAGCGGCGGCGCCACCCCGGAGGATGTGATCAAAGAGATTAAAGACGGGATTTACGCGGTGAATTTCAGCGGCGGGCAGGTGGATATCACCAACGGAAAATTCGTATTTAGCTGCACCGAGGCCTATAAGGTGGAAAATGGAGAAGTGAAGTATCCAGTCAAAGGCGCCACCCTCATCGGCGACGGCCCCTCGGCCCTGCGCCAAGTCCGCGCCATTGGCAATGATAGCACCATGGACCCGGGGATAGGGTCCTGCGGCAAAGCGGGCCAAACCGTGCCGGTTGGCGTCGGCCAGCCCACATTGCTCATCGGCGGCCTGACGGTTGGCGGCTCCGCAGGGTAGCCCTCCCCCCACCACGAGTGGCGGCGCGTAAACCCGAGTGCGCGTGCAACCATGGCACATGCGCGAGGCTGGACGCGCCGCCACCGAGGGTTATTTAGCCATCACTTGAAGGACGAATCCGACGCTGCTGCCGCTTCAAGGACTGCACATATTCAGCACGCTCTTCCGGTGTCAGCATCTCGATCCGCTCCAGCAGCGCACTATGCGCCAGCTCGCCCAGCGCCAAAAACCGCGCTCTTTGTTGCTGCAAAATATCTTCGATCGCCATCAGATCAAAAGGCTCCGCTTCCAGCGCCACAATCATTTGGCGGCGGAGTTGCTTAATAGCCGCCCTGTTGGCGCGTAGCTCTCCTCGCCGGCTCACCAACTGCTCGCGCAAAGCATCCCGATGCTCTTTGGGCAGGGCAAAAGACAGGAACGCCACCGCATCGGGGCTTGGGGGGCGGCGGGGTTTGTCAAAGGCCCATATCCCCAGCGCCAAGCCGCCAATAGCGAGGTTGATCCCGAGGGAGACAACCAGCACCAGCCTCAATGCCCGGCTTGATTTATATGTGTCTGACATGCGTTAACCCTCTGACATCAATAAGGAAAGAGATTCAAATGGCGTAGTGCCATCGGTCGGGTCCACCAGCCCTGCCAGCACGCTTTCAAGCCCGGGCAGTGCCAGCAACTCGTCGGCATAGCCAGCACCGGCAAACACCCCTAAACTCGCACAACAAGCCAATGCCACCGCCCCGCGCGCGCCGCCGATCGGCGACAGCAGCCGCGCCCAAAAGCGTGGTTTCGGGGGGGGCGTGGCGGCGTGCATCAGGGTGGCTGCATCGGCGAGCACGCGAGAAGTCAGCTCGGTTGAGGGCAACGGCGAGGGGCAATCCCTGGCTGTGCGTAATAGCGCGTCGATATGGTTTTCGCTCGTCATGTCCGTGCTCCTTTATCCTGTTTATCCCGTTGCGCGCTTGGGCGCAAATGGGCGAGTTTGCTGGCCAGCGCGCGCCGAGCCCGCCCCAGCAGGCTTTCGACCGCTTCCACGCTAGTCTCTAGAGCCGAGGCGATTTCCGGGTTGGAAAGTTCCTCGAAATGCCGCAGAACCAGTGCGTTGCGTTGTCGCTCAGGCAGGGCTTCCATCGCCGTATGCAGCGCTTTTTGGCGATCCCCTGCGATCATCCCCGCCTCGGCGGAGGGGGTTTCATCAGCCTGTTCTGGCGCGGCATCCAGCGCCACGGTGCGGCGCTTGCGCAAGCGGTCTGTGGCGGCATTGGCGGTGACCCGATACAGCCATGTTGACAATTTCGCCTCACCCTTCCGCCAGTTCGGCGCGATTTTCCAAAGCTTCATCATCGCGTCTTGTGCCACATCTTCGGCCTCGGCATGATCTTGCAACAGGCGGCAGGCATGGGCGAACACCCGCGGCAAATGCCGCGCGGTCAACGCCCGCGCGGCGCTTTGGTCGCCAGCCGCAAAAGCCGCCAGCAGTGCGGCGTCGCTTATTTCGCTTTGTGTGTCCAATGCCATGCCCATCGTCTTATATTAAAGGGCGACCAAGCGCTTGACCACCCTCACCAGCCTAGTTGCCAGCGGCAGGGTTTTGCGGACCACGTGAGCCGCGTTCGCGCATTTTAGCCTTGGCGGCATCCCACTCTACCTGCGAGATTTCACCGTTGCCGTCAGCATCGGCGCGGGTGAAAAACTGCCCCACATTGCGCGGCTGCATTTCCTCAACCGATAGCATACCATCGCCGTTGGTGTCTTTACGGGCGATCATACGCTCGATCCGCTGCCCACGCTCACGGGCAGCGGCGGCCGTCAGCTCAGCCACATCCAACAGGCCATCGCCATTGGTGTCGCTGCCATCAAACTTGGCCTGCGCCTGATTCTGGAACTCGTCCATAGTCAGAGCGCCGTCATTATTAGCATCGATCTGCGTGAAATCCGGCAAGCGCGGGCCACCTTGGCGGCCACCCTCGGCTTGGGCCACGCTCACCCCAAGAGCGGCTAGGCTAATTACAATTGTGCTCCTCAATAGAATCTTCTTCATCATAGACTCCTGCATTTGGTTTAACGCCACAATCACCGTGGCTTACAGAACGTATTACGCACCAGCTTTCGGCTTCCGTCGCAGGCTTTCAAATTAAATGTGGGACATCCCGCCGCAGGGCAGCTTGCCCCACTGCAATCGGGCGGGCGGCTCTGTATATTGCCCCTACATATATTCCCTGAGGACGCCGAATGACACAAGACGATCGCCCGATCAAACCAGCCCTGCTACGTGGCTGGAAATGCAAATGCCCGAATTGTGGCAATGGGCCAATGCTACGGGATTACCTAAAAGTGCGGGATGAATGTCCGGTTTGCGGGGAGGAGCTATTCCACCACCGCGCCGATGACGGCCCCGCTTGGGCAACCATTTTGGTGGCTGGCCACCTGCTGGCCCCGATGATGCTGATTGTTTTCACCGCCTTCCGCCCCGAAGGCTGGATGATGGCGCTTGGCTTCTCGGTGGTGTTTTTGGCGCTGGCGCTGTTTTTGTTACCCCGCATCAAGAGCATGTTTGTAGCGCTACAATGGTCCCGCCGGATGCACGGCTTTGGGGAAGATAAATCAGAATCGGCCGAGTAAGCGCACAGGCGGCGCGGGCTCGCCAGGAGTGCCAGAAACGCTGTGTATGGGGGTTGGCCCATGCGGTTGAACCGTGAGGCCACTCTCAGACAACCCTGCCTTTTTCTCGAAATTGTGGATAGCCTGATAGATGAGCTTAGTGGACACCTCGTCGGTCAGAAAGCTGCCACGGGTTTTGTTGATTTTGCGGAATACCAGAAAAGGGGCTGGGGGGCCGTTTTCCTGACGAATGAGGTTCAGGCTTTCAATCGCATTCATCGTCTATACCCAATTCACTCCAAAACCCGAAAGTTTTGGAGTGAATTGGGTATAACAACAATTATCACGCGATATTACAACTCTGTCAAATATTTACGCCGAGCGTCTTCGGGGCGTTAAGGCCATATCAAGCCCGCCATATCCGGTAAAACGGCGCTCAAAAGCCAGCCCTAGCCTTTGGGCCGCCTGCATCGCGGCTTGGGTGAGGGCTGCATCTTCTGTTTGCGCCAGATAGACCAGTTTTTCGTAATTACCGAAATACATCTCCAACAATTCGGGGTGCTTATCCAGCCCCATCGGCTTCCAGACGAAGGCTTCAAATTGGCGGGCTAAAAAATCGGTCAGGTAAAAACTGGTGACCTCGCCACGGGCGGCAAAGGTCTCGTTGCCCTCAAAAAACGAGTAGCAATGGGGGCCGGAAATCATCTCGACCCCGAGCCTTTCACAGCGCGCGGCCAGCAGCCCGCCGGTGCCGCAATCGGCGTAAGCTACGAAAATATCGGCGTATTTTCCCCGCGCGGCCTCCACCGCCGCCTCTACGGCATCGGGAATTTTCTCGGGCCGCAGATGAAGATCGGCTGGCAAGCACTGCAATTCCATGTGCTGCCAGTCGTTGAGCTTGATCAGCGCCAGCACCTCACGGGCCAGCGCGCCACAAGCGATAATCAGCGTTTGCATCAGACTTGGTTATGCTTGCGCGCCATGAATTCTTTGGCAGTTTCCACGGCCACGGCAGCGTCTCGGCAGTAAGCGTCTGATCCGATGGCCTTGCCGAACTCCTCGTTTAGCGGTGCGCCGCCCACCAGCACGATGTAATCATCGCGGATGCCCTGCTCGACCATGCTATCAATCACTGTTTTCATATAGGGCATGGTGGTGGTGAGCAGCGCCGACATGCCTAGAATGTCAGCGTTTTCCCGCTTCAGCGCGTCGATATAATCTTCCGCAGGGTTGTTAATGCCAAGGTCGATCACCTCGAACCCGGCACCCTCCATCATCATTGCCACAAGGTTTTTGCCGATATCATGGATATCGCCCTTCACGGTGCCGATCACCATTTTGCCAAGCTGCGGCGCGCCGGTTTCCACCAAGAGCGGCTTAAGAATAACCATGCCCTTTTTCATTGCGCCAGCGGCGAGCAGCACCTCGGGCACAAACAGAATACCATCGCGGAAATCAATGCCGACAATGCGCATGCCCTCAACCAAAGCTTTGGTCAAAATATCATACGGTGTCCACGCGCGTTTTAGCAGAATATGCACGGCCTCGGCAATTTCATCTGCCATGCCGTCATAAAGGTCGTCGTACATTTGCAGCACGAGTTCCTCATCATTCAGTTCATCAAGGATGAGATCGTCTTCTTCGTCTGACATTGGGCTATCCCTCATTTAGTTTTGTCAAATCTGGGCGTATTTGCCGGAGATCACTTAGCGATAACCGACAACGCACCGCCTCACAACGACTATTTACGCCGCCGCCGCACCCGCTTGGGCGCTGTGCTCACGCCAGTGCCGTCACTATCGGAGGAAAACCCGCCGAGAACGGTATTGATTTCCTCATCGGTCGGCGCTGGCCCGATCGGGGTTTCTTCCAGCGCTTTGCGCATGGCCACAAGGTGCTCGGGCATGGTACCACAACAGCCGCCAATGATTTTCGCGCCGGAATTACGCACCATCACCGCATATTTGCCCATAAGCTCGGGCGTGCCGTCATAGTGAATGTGTCCATGCACAAATTTCGGAATACCCGCATTGCCCTTAGCCACAATCGGCACCTCGGGGTTGGCCGCCGCAAAGCCCTGAATGGTGCGCAGCATATCAGCCGCGCCCACGCCGCAATTGGCCCCAAAGCCAACAGGGCGGTTATCAATACCCTGCACCATATCCACCATATCAGACGAGGTAAGCCCCATCATGGTGCGGCCTGCGGTGTCAAAGCTCATGGTGCCAACCCAAGGCGCGCCGATATTGGCAAAAGCCTCCGCCGCGGCTTTATATTCCTCGGGGGCAGAAATGGTTTCCAGCCACAGCACATCGGCCCCGCCCTCCATCAAGGCCGCGCCCTGCTCTTGAAACATGTCCACGGCCTCGCCGTGGCTAAGCGGCCCTAGCGGCTCGAAAATCTCGCCTGTTGGGCCAACGGAGCCAGCCACCACAACCGGCCGCCCCGCCTTGTCGGCCACTTCACGGCCCAGCTCGGCGGCGAGCTTGTTCAGCTCGCGCACACGGTCCTGTGCGTTGTGCAGCTTGAGCCGCGCTGCCGTGCCGCCAAAAGAATTGGTCAGGAAAATATCCGAGCCGCTATCCACGGCATCCTGATAGAGCGCCTTGATCTTCTCCGGCTGGTCCACATTCCACAGCTCCGGCGCTTCGCCCGCTTCCAGCCCGCGGTTGAACAGGTTGGTGCCGGTGGCCCCGTCGGCCATCAGCCAGTCTTTTTCCGCCAGAAGCTTGCTCAGCAAATTCATATCATCCAACCTGTTTTTCTGCGATCAGGCGCAAACGCTCGATCATGGCCCGCAGGCCGTTGCTCCGCTGTGCCGAAAGGTGCTGGTCCAGCCCAAGCCGCCCCATCTCCTTTAGCGCATCCACCTCTAACGCATCCTTAAAAGGCAATCCATCATAAAGCGCATGCAAAACAGCAATAAGCCCGCGCACGATCATCGCATCACTATCGCCGGTAAAGCGGATGACATCTGCTTCGAGGTCCGGCATAATCCAGACCTGCGAGGCACAGCCATGCACCTTGGTTTCAGCGATCTTGTGCGCCTCGTCCATCGGCTCCATTTTTTTGCCAAGGTCGATCACATAACGGTAGCGGTCTTCCCACTCGTCGATAAACTCGAAATCCTCGACAATCTCTTCAAACTTTTCCGTGGCCATAGTCTCTGACTCCTTTTGTCGAGTATTTAGGCCCTTCAGGGCAAGCCGTCCACCCCCATGTGGCGCTTTGCCCTTGGTGTGGAGAAAGGTTTGCTCATTTTAGAGCGGACAATTGCATGAAATTCGAGCCGTGATGATAAGACAAGCGTTGAGGAATGCAACAGACGAGTGCGTGGCCTCACTTTTTAAGAACCCTTAGCGTCTCTATCGTCTGCCCCAAGCGTGTTCCCCTTCCCGTTATCACAACTGTATCTCCCCGCGTGAGGTTTTCTAAAAAGTCACGCGAAATATCACAAAGCTCTATTTCACCGGTTGCAGTTCTAAGCTCCACAGAGCCAGAGCACCCTTTCCTGCGTTTATCCGGTGAGCTTTTCAGGACGATAGCATTTTGGGTGGCCTCTTCCCCCCAAAAATAAGCCGCACCCGCTGGGATGACCCCAAGGAGAATCGCTCGACCTCCGACTATGGAAAATGCGAGCATTATAGCCCCCCAAAAGGCCAACCCGGACAGAGAACCACGGCGTGCGCGCTGCGGTAGCACCTGTAAATAAAGGCGGGAAATCATGAATGCCATAAGGCCGCCAGCAAGGGTCCCCATCCATCCGGCCAGTGCCCCCCACAAGGGGCTGGGGAGCGTTTTCTTGCCAAGCACAGCCCATGCCAAACCAACACTTAAAAGAACCAATATAGCCACGAACACACCGCGTTCGAACTTGGGTCTGTTGCGCATTTTCTCACCAACAAGCGCGCCAAGCTCTCGTAGAGCTTATTTCTACAGGGGGCGTAAAAGCAAGGTTTCTAAACGCCAGCCCCGGAAAAACAAAAGCCACAAGGAACGCCGCAACCAAGGGGTAAACTATCCAGACATTAACCGCGCCAGAAAGCAGGGTAACAAACAGGCAAACACACATCATAAGGCCGCACAAAAATTTAAGGGGCGCTGGAGTTATATCTTCTGCACGCCTGCGTAGCGCGGGAATAAAACGATCCGGGAATAACAATACTAAACCGAAAATCATGGATGCCAGTATAAACCCAAACCTTAGGGTGACGCTCCCAAAGCTTCGTGGATACCAAAGCGCGGAGGGCACAGCCCATATAGCGCTGTAGAGGGCAAAAACCCCGAAGGCAATTGATGTTATCTGGGTGAAGCGCATTGCGGTCAAATTGATGGTCTCCATTCATAGGCCTTTGATCGACCTTAAGTCGAAATGTAAAAAAATGTCACTTTGGGCTAAAACCGGCTTTCCATCGTTTTGCCGCTATCCGTCTGTGTGTGATTATCGCCCCAATTGGACAAAACTATTCTGTATGCCGCAATGCCCAAGCCAAAGCGGCCTCCACGGTTTCGACCATCTCCATCGTCGGCAGCTTTGGCCGTTCAATCAAGATTACGTTAATCCCGAGCGCCCGTGCCGCGCCCAGCTTGGGCCAGCCGCCCTGCCCGCCTGCATTATGCACGACGAGCGCATCAATACCTTGCGCGGAAAACTCTGCCACCTCCGCAGCCACATCAAACGGCCCCCGCATAGTGCGAATCAGCCCTTGCGGCGGCGCGGGCGGGTGCGGCGCATTGCGACTACGAATACAAAGCTCAACGCCTGAAAGCCGATAAAACGGCGCCAGCCGCCCGTTGCCCACCGCCAGAAGTGCGCGCTTGGCATCGCTTGCCGCCAGAATGTCAGCGGCTTCTTCGGCGTCAGCAGCCATGGTCCACTCATCGCCCGCCTCGGGCGTCCACCCTGCCCGCGCCAGCCCGATATGGGGTTTGTTTTTCAGGGAAAGCGCGGCACATTCCCACAGATCGGTATCAAACGGATGCGGGGCCACCACGGCGACCTCCCCCGCAGGGTCCACCTCTATGCCCACCTTGCCCAGCGCCTTTTCCAGCAGATCAGCTTCGCGAGAGCCACCGGTTAGCGCCAGCTTCATAGCTCAATGATGGTCACGCCCTTCGGCCCCGCCGATAGCGCAATCTCGCCGCGCTTCAAGCGCAACGCATCTTCGCCAAACACCTCCCTGCGCCAGCCTTTCAGCGCGTGCACATCGGGGCTGTCCTCTCCTGCGATCTGGTCAAGGTCTGCCGCTGTGGCGATCAGCTTGCTGGCCACGCCTTCAGCACCCGACTTTGCCTTGAGCAGAACCCGCAGCAAATCACCCAGCGCCTCGTTGCCTTGGGGCTTTTCGCGCGGCTTGGCAGGCTTTGGCAGGTCTTTTTCGGCAATTGCCATCCCCGCCGCCACCGCCTTCAAAATGCCCTCGGCAATCGGGCCTTTGCGGCCTTCTCGCAGCAACCTTGAGCGCCCGAGGTCTTGCAACGATTGCGGCTTGTTGGCCGCCAGCTCCAGCAGCGCGTCATCTTTATAAACCCGAGGGCGGGGGATGTTGCGGTCTTGCGCGTAGCCCTCCCGAAACTCGGCCAGCGCGTGGGCCACGGCCAGAAAGCGCGGCGAATTGGTGCGGGTTTTCAGGCGCTTGCCGGCATCCTCGGGCTTTATCACATAGGTATCGGGGTTCATCAGCACCGCCAGTTCTTCCTGCACCCACGCCTCGCGGTTTTTGGCCTTCAGCTCCTTGGCCAAAAACTCATATACCACCCGCAGGTGGGTCACATCGCCAATGGCATAGGTCTTCTGCTTATCGGTCAGCGGGCGGCGAGACCAATCGGTGAAGCGGCTGGATTTATCGACCTGCTGCTTGGCGATCTTGCGCACGAGGGTTTCATACCCCACCTGCTCACCAAAGCCGCAAACCATCGCGGCGACCTGCGTATCAAAAAACGGTTTTGGAATAACCCCCGCCTCGACCGCAAAAATCTCCAAATCCTGCCGTGCGGCGTGGAACACTTTTACGACATTCTCGTCTTTGAACAACTCATAAAGCGGCGCAAGGTCAATACCATCGGCCAGCGGGTCTATCAGCGCGCCGCCCGCGTCGCCCTCGCCGGGCATGGCCACCTGCACAAGGCAGAGCTTGGAATAATAGGTCCGCTCGCGCAAAAATTCGGTATCTACGGTCACGTAGGGGTGGGTGGCGCATTCCGCGCAGAAATCTGCCAGCGCCTCGGTGGTTGTTATTGTTTTCATAACCCTGCTATATCGCTGTAAGAACCGATTTGCCACCATTTTTGAGGCCCCTATGCGCGTGAAACTGGATTTCGACCTTGCAACACCGGAAGCGCCCCCCGAGGCGTCTATTGAATCAGCGGTAAATCTGCTGAAATCGGGCTTTCTGTTTCGCTATGCAGAAATGGGCGGTGCGGGCAATGAAGCCGCGCTGCTGGAGCAAGAATTTGCGGCGCTTCTGGGCCGAAAATACTGCATTGCGGTTAATTCCGGCGGGTCTGCTATTTTTCTGGCACTGAAGGCCGCAGGGGTGCAGGCGGGCGACAAGGTGCTGCTCAATGCCTTTACGCTGGCCCCTGTGCCCGGCGCAATTGAGCACTTGCATGCGGAATCGGTCTTGGTGGAGATCAATGAGCGGCTTGTGATTGACCCGAGCGACCTGCGCGCCAAGGCCGAGGCCTCCGGTGCGAAATATTTGCTTATGTCGCACATGCGCGGCCATGTGGCCGATATGGACGCGGTTACCGCCATTTGCGACGCGCTTAATATCAAAATGATCGAGGATTGCGCCCACACCATGGGGGCCACGTGGAACGGCGTGCAAACCGGCCAATTCGGCCTTGCCGGGGCGTTTTCCAGCCAGAGCTACAAGCAGTTCAACACGGGCGAAGGGGGGCTGATCGTAACCGATGACGAAGACCTCGCGGCCCGCGCCATTCTGATGTCTGGCAGCTATATGCTGTATGGCCAGCACACAGCCGCCCCGCCGGAAGCCGTGTTTGCCCGCTGGAAAGGGGGCATGGCCAACCACTCAATGCGCATGTCGGCGCTGGTCGCCGCTATCCTGCGCCCGCAACTGCCACTGCTGCCCGCGCGCAACGCCCGCTGGCGGGAAATACATGACCGGATCGCGGCCCGCCTGCGCGGGCACCAGCTTATCCGCCTGCCCCAAAGGCCAGCGGCGGAAGATTACACCCCCACCTCGCTGCAATTCTTTATGGAGGGCCTAAGCCAAGCGCAAATCGAGGCGGTGATTGCCGATAGCACCGCGCATGGTGTGCCGATCAAGTTTTTTGGCGGCCTCACCCCCGAAGGCTTCACCTCCCGCGCGCCCCATTGGGAATATGTTGCGCCCCAGCCGCTGCCGCGCTCCGAGGCTATATTGAGCCGGCTTTGTGATATTCGCCTGCCGCTCGGCCTGAGCGATGCGCAGGCCGATACCCTTTCCGCCGTTGTGCTGGAAAGCCTGAACGAGGCCCTGCCATGAGCCGCCTGACCCTGCGCAATATAGAGATTTTCATCGCCGCCATCGAGGAAGGCTCGGTCGCCGCCGCCGCCCGCCGGCTCGAAACCAGCCCGTCCTCGATCTCCCAGCACCTGAGCAACCTTGAGGAAGACCTCGGCACCACCCTGATTGACCGCAGCAAACGCCCGCTCGCCCTCACCCCCGCCGGTGTGCTTTTCCGCCGCCGCGCCGCCAATATTCTGAACGAGGCCACCCGCGCTCGTGCCGAACTGGCGGCGGCTGATTACACCACCCTCACGCACCTTTCCCTCGCGGTAATTGACGACTTCGAGCCAGATGTAACCCCCGCCCTCATGGCCAGCCTGTCGACCGAGCTGCCGGAATGCCATATTGTTTTGCGCACAGGGGCCAGCCATGCCAACCTTGCGGCACTAGAATCCCGCGCCGTGGATATGTGTATCGCCGCCGAGCCGGATACGCCGGAAACATGGATGGAAGCCTTCCCGCTGCTCAACGAGCCTTTCGTGCTGCTGACCCCCAAAGGCGTGGTTAACCCCGCCAAGCCCGCGCTGCCACAACTGCAAAACCTGCCCTTCATCCGCTTCCCGCGTGACCAAGTGGTGGGCCGCATGATAGAAGCCCGCCTGACCACCGAGCGCCTTGCCTTACCGCAAAAATTCGAGATTGACAGCTACCAGTCCATCATGGCGATGGTCGCCCAAGGCACCGGCTGGGCTATCGCCCCGCCCATGTGTTTTTTGCGCGCGCAACGCTTCCAAGCGCAGGTGGATATGCTGCCGCTGCCCTTTCCCATCACCCGCCGTATCTCTCTTTTTGCCCGCAAAGGCACGCTAGACCGGATGCCGCAAGATATTGCCACGCGATTGGCGGGGCTGATTGAAGACATGCTGGTAGACGGTGCCACGCGGGATCACCCGTGGCTTAAAGATGGGTTCTTCAAGGCGCTCTGAGCTGTGCAGGCGCATCTTCCGGCATTAGTGCGTGGTATCCACGCACCTTAACTTCAAGACGCAATCAGCATCCGCGCCTCACTCACGCACTCCAGAATGTGGCCGATGGTTTCATCCAAATCCGCGCGGGTCATCCCCACGGGCAGCCGAATATCGCAAGCCCGCTTGAGCATATTGCGGGTGATGGGCAGCTCGGGCACGTTGCCAATAAACTTCCAGTTCCAGAACACCCGCGCGTTATCGCCCTGAAGGCCGAAAATGGCGATCGGGTTGCCGCGCGCTGTGGATATTTCCATAACACGGTGGGCTTGGGCGTCATCAAAACCGATGAGGTTAAATTGCAACGAATCTGGCGCACGGCGCTCACGCGTATCGGCTGGTGGCACAGAAATCAGCGGCGAGGCGTTGAGCTGCTCTGCCACGTAGTTGTAATTTTCCAAGCCTTTGCGCACCCGCGTATCAATTAGCGGGATTTGCGGGCGGATAACAGCGGCTGAAAGGTTGTTCATGCGCAGGTTAAACAGCGGGAACTGGTTTTGATATTTTTCAAACGGCACCTCGGGGTAGCCGTGCTTGGACCAGTTATGCTCGTAAGCGCCCGACATGAACACTGCCTTGGCGATAATATCCGGGTCGTCGGTTAGCAAAATGCCGCCCTCGCCGCCGTTCACCATCTTGTAGCTCTGGAAGCTAAAGCAGCCGACCGCACCAATAGTGCCGACCTTGCGGTTGTTCCAGAGCGTGCCGAGCGAGTGCGCCGCGTCCTCGATCAACGGAATACCGCGCGCATCACACAGCGCCTTCACCGCATCCATATCGGACGTATGGCCGCGCATGTGGGAGATCACCACCGCGGCGATGTTACCATTCAGCTTGGCCTCGAAATCGGCCATATCAATCCGCAGGTTCTCGCCCACCTCAACTAGCACAGGCAACGCGCCCGCATGAACAACGGCAGATGGCACGGCTGCGAATGTCCAAGCAGGAATAAGCACTTGGTCGCCGGGCTTCACGCCCACGCAGAGCATAGAAAGATAGATCGCGGAAGATGCCGAATTAACCGCCAGCGCATACTTGCTGCCCATATAGGCGGCAAACTCTTTCTCCAACAGCGTGACTTGCGAAACCTTCGCGGTGTAGCGAAACAGATCGCCGGTTTCCATCAACCCGTCTATCACCGCACGGGCAGCTTCGGGAATTGGCTCTGCATCATAAACGCTACGCTTGCTCGACATGTCGCCCACCTCATTCTCTTTTTTTAAATGTTATCTTTAAAATAACAATACACACAGGATTCGATTCTAGAAAGTAAAACTTTTCCCAAACGGCAAAAAAACGCCTAAAGCGCTTAATAGGCTATTAGAGATGAGGGGGCGGAATGGCTCCGGCGGTAGGGATCGAACCTACGACAAATTGATTAACAGTCAACTGCTCTACCACTGAGCTACGCCGGAACAGGCCACGCTTGATGCGTCGGTGAGGGCGATATAGCAAAGCCGATTTGAGGCCACAAGAGGATAATCGCCAAAGTTGGAAAAATAGTTGCCAGAAGCGCAGTTCCGATGCGGCACGGCGCGGGTGCACCCTTGTCAAGCCGCACAAAGCTCGCCGCGCCGCGCGGGTCGAGCGCAGCGAGACATCAAGGGCGGCCTTGCACACGCGGGTTGTCCAAGTGCCGGCGCAGCACCGCCGCCAGCGCAGGGCTGGAGCCGACGCGGTAATCCGTGGCATCGGCGGGGTCATCGCCATTGGGCCAGCTTTCGTTCCACCAGTTAAAGCCGATAAGCTGCGGAAAACGGCCAGAAAGCATAAGGCTCAGCGCTGCATCGGCCCACGGGCCGGCTGGCTCACGCGGATTATGCACATCTGTGCCGAATTCAGCCACGATCACCGGCTTTTCGGGGGCCATCTCGGCAAATCGCGCCATGACCTCGGGCAGCGATTGAGTGAAGTCCACCGTCCAGTCCTCATGCGGGCCTTGGGCGGAGTAGATCGAGATGCCGAGCCAGTCGATATACTCACCACCGGGGTAGTAGCGTTCAAAGCGGTTCCAGTCGCGGGGCGGGCCGTCTAGGTTATTTACGTGAAAAACCCAGATCACATTGCTGGCACCATTTTCGCGCATAATGTCGATGATGTGGCGATAGGCGGCTTGGAAGCGCGCCCCGCCTCGGCGGCGACCATTCCAGCGGGCGTTCCACTGGAACCAGTCGCCGTTCATTTCAGTGCCGAATTCTGAAATTATGGGCGTGCCAAAGCGCGCAGCGGCTAGCGCCCATGCGGTGAGGTCGGCGTCAAAATCACCATCAATAATGGCTTGCAGAGTGTAGAGCGGCTCGCGGTGGGTGAGTTCGGTATCCGAGCGCAGCATCAGGCGGATATATGGCGTAGCCCCCTGCCCCCGTATCCAGCCTGCCGTTTCGGCCGGAAAAGCGCGGCCCTGAAACCAGTTATGGCTAAACATCACCCACGCCACGCGCTTGCCGACCAAGCGCTCGTAATCACGCACTTGGCTGGGCGCGATGTCGTCTTCATCGCCGGTATAACCGCCGGGAAAGACACCGTGCAGCAGGCGGCCCTCGCTTGGCATCAGGGCGCGTAACGTGGTTTCGTGGCTGGCGGGGGCCGCCCAAAGCGAAGTGCCCACGAGCAGAGCGGCTAATACGAATTTCAGCATGTTAATCAACCCGTTCAAAGCGCCCGTTAAAACCAATCGGGCCGTTGCAGCGCACCTTGCCACGGGCGCACAGGTCAATCAAATGGGACAACACGTTACGCGCAGCCATCGGCAGAAGTCGGCCATCCAAGCCCATATAGACCGCCACCGTGATCGCTGGAATGTCGTTAGGCAACGCCTCCAGAATTTGCGCCTCCCGCCCTAAGCGATGCGCAATTTGGTGGGTCAACATCGCTTGCGGGTCCTCCAGCACCGGCCCATGGCCCGCGAAATAGCGCGCCTCCCGCCGCCCTTGCAGCTTACGCAAGGAGGCCATGAATTGTGTCAGGTCACCATCGGGCGGCGAGACCAAAGTGGTCGACCATGCCATCACATGATCACCACTAAAAAGCCCGCCATTAAAAGCAAAGCACAGGTGATTGGACATATGGCCAGGGGTGTGAATGGCCTCCACCACCCAGCCATCGCCCTGCACGATATCCCCATCAGCAAGGGTCACATCGGGGACGAAACCAGCATCAATGCCCTCGCCACCGCCCAAGTCGCCAAGCCCCTGCATAACCGCGCTCATCCCTGCCCCGCTGGGGCCAAAAGCCAGCACGGGGGCGTCAAACGCGTGTGCCAGTGGTGAGTGGTCTACATGGGAGTGCGTCACCAGCACATGGCTGACCTTGCGCCCCCGCAGCGCCGCTTGCAGTGCCGCCAGATGCGCAGGGTCATTCGGCCCGGGGTCGATGATCGCCACCTCGCGATCCCCCAGAATATAGCTCCGCGTGCCGGTAAACGTCATCGGCGAAGCATTCGGGGCCGTCACCACCGATAGCCCTTCGATAAGCCGCTCTTCCACGCCGATCTCCGGCTTATGCTCTGTGTTAAACATGCTCCCCCCCTTGCGCCACGCGCCATTGCCCCTTAACCCTTAGCCATGAATTTTGGTTGGCTCAAGCGATACATGCCGCGCTCGCTCTTCGGGCGGGCGCTGCTGATCCTGTTGCTCCCGATGATCGGGCTGCAACTGGTGGTCGGGCAGGTGTTTATCCAGCGGCATTTCCAGAGCGTCACCGAGCAAATGGCGGCGTCTGTGATTTTGGAAATCAACTACGCCATCGAGCAGATCACCCGCAGCGACGACCCGCAAGCGGCGCTGGACGAGATTTCGGTAAACCTCGAAATGCTGCTGCTGCTCAGCCCCGAAACCCCGCCCCTGCCAGCCGATCGGGTGGCGTTTTACGACCTCTCCGGTGCGACCCTGGTTAAGGCGCTGCACCGCGATATCAAGCATCCGCTGTCAGTCGACCTGCTCAGCGTGCCGGACCGCGTGGCCCTGAAAATCCAGTTAGAAAGCGGCCAGCTAGAGGCGGTTGTGTCTCGCAGCCGCACCACCGCCCTGAACCCGCACCAGCTGCTTGTGCTGATGATGTTTGCCTCGGTCATCCTGATGGTCATTTCCATCTTGTTTCTGCGCAACCAAATCCGCCCGATCAACCGCCTCGCCGAAGCCGCCGAGGCCTATGGTAAGGGCCGCGATGTGCCTGTGCATCCGGCGGGGTCCACAGAGGTTCGGCGCGCCGCGCTGGCGTTTTTAAGCATGCGCAACAAGCTGGAGCGGCAAGTGGAGCAACGCACGCAAATGCTCTCGGGCGTCAGTCATGACCTGCGCACACCGCTGACGCGCATGAAGCTGGCCGTCGAGCTCATGGAGGATGGCGAGGAGCTAAAGCCCGATATCGCCGAGATGGAGCAAATGCTCGACGGCTTCCTTGCCTTTGCCCGTGACAACCAGCAAGAGGCCGGCCAGCCGGTAGACCCCATAGCACTGGCCCGCGATGTGGCCCGCAAATGCGGTGACATTCCGGTAGATATAACCCAGACCACCGCTGATAAAAACAATGTGGTGCTGCGCGAGGCGGCGATTATACGGGCGCTGCACAACCTCATTGGCAATGGCCTACACTATGGCAACACGGTGCGGCTAACCGTGGCGCTCAGCCAGCGGTTTCTGGAATATCGGGTAGAGGATGACGGGCCGGGCATCGCCCCCGAAGACGTAGAGCGCGCCTTGCAGCCATTTTCGCGGCTCGACAAAGCCCGCGGCCACCATGCAGGCGTGGGGCTGGGGCTGAGCATTACGCTCGACATCGCCCGCGCCCATGGCGGCACGCTAGAGCTGGGCCGGAGCGAAACGCTGGGCGGATTGAGCGCGAAAATCGTGATCCCTCGATAGTATGGCACTTCTTTTAGCGCGCATTTTGCGATTGTGGCACCACGGCACTTCCGAAAATACTGGCCGCTTCACCCTTTGGCCCGCGCCAACCCCGCCTCGGCAAACGGCCCCACGTAAGCCCCCAGCGCCAATGCCTTTTTCGGGTTAGACGCATTGCCATCCAGCGCCCGTTTTTTAACCCCTTGTAAAATGGCCGCCATACGAAAAAAGCTGAAGGACACGTAAAACCGCATATCAGGCACAGGGATGCCCATGCGCACCGCGTAATCGGCCACATAAGCTTCATCCGACGGAATGCCGAGCGCCGCACGGTCTACCCCCGCCAGCCCGCGCCCCTCGGTGCCAACCGGCATTTGCCACTGCATAAGCTGCGCGCCAAGGTCGGCCAGCGGATGGCCCAGCGTTGAAAGCTCCCAATCAAGAATCGCCGATAGGGCGTTGGTTTTTCTATCAAAAAGCAAGTTGTCTATCCGCCAGTCTCCATGCACCAAGGTCACCGTTCCATCATCCGGTGGCAGGTTATCCCCGAGCCATGTGATCAGCGCATCCATCGGCGCAATCACCCCCGTGGCGCTGGCCTCGTATTGCTTGGACCACCGCCTGAGCTGGCGCTCGAAATAATTGCCCGGCGGGCCATAATCCTCCAGCCCCGCTTTTTTGAGGTCCACCTGATGCACACGGGTCAAGCCGATATTCATCTGGTCATAAATTTCCCTGCGATCCTGAACGCTTAGCCCTTCCAAACGCGGGTCGCCATAGTTCTCGCCCTCGGAAAACGCCATCAGGTAAAACATGGTATCAGACACCGCCGGATCATCGCAAAGCACAAAAACCTGCGGCACCGGAAGCCCCTGCGCATGCAGCGCTTTCAGCACCCTGAACTCGCGATCCACCGCATGGGCCGATTTCAGCAGCTTGCCCGCCGGCTTGCTGCGCAGCACATATTTGCCGCGCGGCGTGGTCAGAATATAGGTCGGGTTGCTTTGCCCATTCGGGGTTTTTACCGCCGAAATCGGGCCATGAAAGCCTTCAACTTCTGCTGAAAGATGTGCCTCTACCTTATTGAAATCCATCAAATTTTCTCGTTAGTATATTGCCGCAACTCTTGGCGTGCCACTTGCCGGCGATGCACCGCATCCGGGCCATCTGCCAGCCGCAATGTGCGCACATGGGTCCAGCTGGCCGCCAGCGGCGTATCCTGCGAGATCCCTTGCCCGCCATACATCTGCACGGCTTCATCAACCACCTTCAGCGCCACTTTCGGGGCCACAACCTTGATCATCGAAATCCAAGGCGCCGCTGCTTTAGCATCCCCTTGGTCCATCATCCAAGCCGCTTTCAGGCACAGCAAGCGTGCCTGCTCGATCTCCATCCGGCACTCGGCGATAATATCGTAATTCGCCCCTAAATGCGCGATTTTCTTGCCAAAAGCCTCTCGCGCCAAGCCGCGCTTGCACATCAGTTCCAGCGCATTTTCGGCATGGCCGATGGCGCGCATACAGTGGTGAATCCGCCCCGGCCCAAGCCGCCCTTGCGATATCTCGAATCCCCGCCCCTCGCCGAGCAACAGGTTTTCAGCAGGCACGCGCACATTGGTAAATTTGATGTGCATATGGCCGTGCGGCGCGTCATCATGGCCATACACCTGCATGGGCCGCAACACCTCGATGCCCGGCGTATCAGCAGGCACCAGAATCATCGAATGCCGCCGATATTTGTGGTCCGCCTCACCGCCGGTTTTCACCATCACAATGTAAATCGCACAGCGCGGATCGCCCGCCCCGCTGGCCCACCACTTTTCGCCATTTAGCACATACTCATCACCATCCCGCACGCAAGGCATGGAGATATTGGTAGCGTCAGAGCTGGCTTCCCCGGGCTCCGTCATCAGATAAGCCGATCTAATTTCTCCGTTCAGCAATGGGGTTAGCCACTTTTCTTTATGCTCATCCGTGCCGTAACGCTCTAGCACTTCCATATTTCCGGTATCGGGTGCCGAGCAATTAAACACCTCCGCCCCCAGCGGCGTTCGCCCCATTTCCTCCGCCAAAAAGGCATATTCAACGGTGCTTAGCCCATAGCCTTTTTCGCTATCCGTCAGCCAAAAGTTCCACAGCCCGCGCTTGCGTGCCTCGGCCTTTAGCCCCTCCAGAATTTCGGTCATACGCGGGGTATACACAAAACGATCGCCCGCCTTGCCAACCTCGCTACGGTATTCTTCTTCCAGCGGCGCAATCTCGCTTGCCACCATTTCCCGCACAGCTTTCACCAACGGGGCTACTTTTTCAGTTACACCTAAATCCACTTCCACCTCCTGAACGCTCGTTCACATAATGGCGGGATTTTCGGGCATGGCAACCACAATCGCATTGACGCCAGACAACGCGCGGGGTAAATCAGCCCTAACGCGGGTGTAGCTCAGTTGGTAGAGCATCAGCTTCCCAAGCTGAATGTCGAGGGTTCGAGCCCCTTCGCCCGCTCCATTTTTCCAAAAAAGAATACGCGCGCCACTTTCTTTTTCAAATACTCAAAAAGCCGGCAACACAGACCGCCGTTGACGCGCGGCGCGTGTGCAGCATCGCCAAGTAGAGCGACCGCTGACGCGCCACCACCGAGCGCAGCGAGGCCACGCCCAGCGGGAGGCGGCGCAGCTAAGCCTGCGCCTGAACTTCTTTCAGAGTCACGCCATAGCCGCCGGCTGCCACATAGTCCTTCTCGGCTTGGGTCGACATCCGCCCGAGCGCCTTATTACGATACGGAAAGCGCCCGAATTTGCGGATCACTTCACGATGCGCGCGGGGGTGCAAAAAGCGCCCGTCACCGGACATGTTTTGCTTATACATGCGAATGCAGGTGTCTTGGTCGGCCAGCACTTCGGAGTGCATGAGCGGCAGGTAGAAAAACTGCCGCATCGGCTCGTTTATCTTCAGGTCCTGCCCCTGAAAAATAGCCCGCTTGGCAATGCAGCGGGCCTTGTGATCGGTGGCGAAGCTATCACCCGAGCCGCGAAACATGTTGCGGGGGAACTGGTCAATCGCGATGAGCATCGCCAGCGTGCCTTTGGGCTTGCAGGTCCAGTTATCATACTCGCCCGCGCGCACATCGTGCCAAAAATCTAGATAGCGATCGCGGATTTTCTGATCGAGCGCCGGGTCGACGATATACCAGCCTTTCGGCCCCACTTCGTTTTGCCAAAAGTCGATAATTTCGTCTGGTGTAATGGTCATCGGCCTGTTCCCCAAGATTGTGCCTGTCTTTAGCTAAATCCCCTAATATTGATTCGGGCAAGGAAAATGTTAGCCCACGGCCTCATCCTCCTCGGCTTCGGCCGCCTCGATGGCAACTTCTTGCGCAACTTCGGCAGCCACGGGGGTGGATTGGGGCATAACGGGGGTGTAGCTCATGGTATCTTCAATCGGAATGGCCTCGCGGCGGGTCATCCGGTAAGCGCCGTATGCGGCAATGCTGCCCATCAGCAGGATCAGCGCGTAATAATAGCTAAAGGCCCCGTAGCGGGCCATTGCCATCCCCACCAGCACGGGTGTGCCTGCCGCGCCGATGCCGTTCAAAAACACCAGCGCACCGGAGGCATTGGCCATATCTTCCGGCTCCAGATAGTCGTTGGTATGCGCGATCAGCAGCGAGTAAAGCGGGCCGCCGGTGGAGCCGATCAGGAAGCCAAGCGCGAGCAGCGTATAGAAGGAGCCCGCGAAGGGCAGCGCCACGGCAATGGTCACCGCCGCAAAGCCGGTGACAATAATAATCAGCAAGCGCCGGTCCATCCGGTCCGACATCCAGCCGATCGGGTATTGCATGATCACCGCCCCAAGGTAGCTCACGCCAACCAGCAGCGAGATTTCACCCGCCGCCAGCCCGCTCTCGGTGGCAAAAACGGCGGTCATGCCAAACAGCACCGAAAGCACCCCACCAAGAATAAACGCCCCCACCGCCCCCAGCGGCGAGGTTTTGAACAACCGCTTCAGGGTCATCGGCGGCGAGGCCGAAAAGGCTGGTGCAGGGGAAACCGAGAGCAATATCGGCGCAAAGGACACCGACACCAAAATAGAGATCACCGCAAAAAGCACAAAGCCCGACGGGTCCGCCAGCAAAATAAGAAACTGCGCCAGCACCAGCCCGAGCATCTGGATAATCATGTAAGCCGAAAGCGCTTGGCCACGGGTTTCATTGGTGGCGGCATCATTCAGCCAGCTTTCGGCCACCACATAAACGCCCGAAAACCCAAAGCCCACCACCAGCCGCAGCGCCGCCCACACGTAAGGGTCCGGTGCCATGGCATAAGCAATAAACGCCGCCGAAACCAGCGAGGCCAGCGCCGCAAACACCCGCACATGGCCCACGCGGCGGATGAGCTTGGGGGCCATTTTCGAGCCCAGCAAAAAGCCCACATAATAGGCCGTCATCACGTAAGACATGGTCGTCGGCCCAAAGCCCTCGAGCGCGCCGCGCACGGAAAGCAAGGTGCCTTGGGTGCCGTTGCCCAGCATCAGCAAAAACATGCCCAGCAGCAAGGCCCAAGAGTTTTTTAGGATATAGACCATTTTAGCCCCCCTTTTTTGCCGAGCTTTACAGCATGGTTTGGCCGCGTCTTGCACATAGGCGACGCTGACGGGTCGTATTCGCGTTACCGCAGGCTCTTTTTAAACGCTACGAAAATCACCGCCAAGCTGGCGAGCAGCCATATCCCGCCCCAAAACACCGTCGGCAGGCCGGTTTGGGTGGAGAGGTTATAGGCATCCGAGCGCAGGTTAGAGCGCAAAATCGTATCGCTCAGAATATCAAACGGCACATAACCCATGCTCACCAAGCCCAGCACGCGCAGGGCGGTATCGTTGATGTTTTCCGGCAGGTATTTGGCGCTCGCCAGCATCGCCACGCCCGCTGCAATGGTAAAGCCAAGCGCAAACAGCTCTCGCATATAAAGCGCAGCGACCAGCAGCATGGTGGCCCCGAGCGCACCCATGATTAGCCTGTCGGCTTTGCTTTTGAGCGCCGATAAATACAGCAGCACTCCGATCAGCAGCGAGCCAAGATACCCCGCCGAGGTGATAAGAAACCCCCATCCGCCCCGCGTATAGGTCAGCCCGCCCTGCTCTGGCGAAATCGAGATGCTCTCGATGCTGCCCCCCGTGGCCAGTGCCGCCAGCCCGTGGCTAAGCTCATGGAAAAACACGATCAGGATTTTGAGCGGGATCATCAGCGGCGTGTTCCAGAGCGCAAAGATCGCCGCGGCGATCAAAAGGGTGGGCCAGAGCTGTTTCATAGGGGCCAGAATAGCGGAATAAGCGCGCTTGCCAACAGGCCAATGGCGATATTCAGCGGAATACCGATGCGCATGAAATCGGTAAAGCTATAGCCACCCGGGCCGTATACAAGAGTGTTGGTCTGATAGCCAATCGGCGTGGCAAAGCTGGCCGAGGCCGCCACCATAACGGCAATAACCAAGGGGCGCGGGTCAATGCCAAGCGAATGCGCCAGCCCAATGGCCACCGGCGTGACCACGACCGCCACGGCGTTGTTGCTCACCAGCTCAGTGAGCACCGAGGTCAGCAGGTAAATCGCCCAAATTAGCAGCGGCGCGGGCAGCACTTTGAGCCACGGGGCCAGCCCGTCAGCGATCAGCGCCACCGCGCCCGAGCGTTCCAGCCCCGCGCCGATGGCCAGCATCGAAAATATCAGCACCAAGAGCCGCCCGTCGACAAAGCCGAAGGCCTCGTCGGCATCAATCGCCCGCACCAGCAGCACAAAGGCAACCGCTACCAGTGCCGCCGCAAAAATCGGCGCAATGCCGAGCGCCGAAAGCGCCACCGAGGCCACCAGCACACCAATCACCATCGGCGCATGGCCCCGCCTAAAGGGTCGCGCTTCAGGGTGGGCCACGTCCACCAGCGCCATATCCGCCGCCAGCCTGCGGATATCATCCGCCGCGCCCTCCAGCAAAAGTGTATCCCCCACCCGCACCACGATGTCATCAAGCGCCGAGCCAAGGTTCTGGTTGCGCCGATGCACCGCCAGCACATAAACCCCGTAGCGCCGCCGCAGCCGCAGGCTCCCGAGGCGCTTGCCGATCATCCGGCAATCGGGCGAAATCAGCGCCTCCACCGTGGTGGTTTTCTCCTGCCTTATCTGGTCAACCATCTCTAGGGCGCGGCTTTCGCGCAGCCCGAGTAGCTCATCCATGCCGGTTTTCAGCACCACGCGATCTCCTGCTTGCAGGCTTACATCCTTGAGACAACGCCGCAGGCTGTCATCGCCGCGCAGCACATCCACCACCCGCATGCCCGGGCGCTTGAACAAGTCCAGCTCCAGCGCCTTCGCCCCGATCACTTTCGAGCCTTCCGGCACCGCCACCTCGGTGAAAAAATTCGCCTTCTGCCGCCCCACCAGCATATCCGCCATCGAAAACCGCGCTGGCAGCAGGCGCGGGCCGAGCAGCCACAAATACCCCATACCAAACGCAGCCAAGATAATCGCCAAAGGTGTCACCTCAAACAGCCCGAAGGGCACCAGCCCCTGCCCCTGCGCCACACCGTCAACAAGCAGGTTGGTCGAGGTGCCTATCAAGGTCAGCATCCCGCCAAAAATCGCGGTATAAGACAGCGGAATCAGTAGCTTGGACGGCACCAGCCCCATACTGCGCGCCAGTTGCACCGTGATCGGAATCAGCACCACCACCACGGGCGTATTGTTCATAAAAGCCGAGGCCACCAGCGTAAACCCCGCCAACCCCGCCAGCACGGTTTTGGGCCGCGCCGCTGCGTGCTTGGTCACCACCCCACTGAGCGCATTCAGCGCGCCCGTGCGCACCAACGCGCCCGACAAAATAAACATCGCCCCGACCGTCCACGGGGCGGGGTTGGAGAACACGTTCAGCAGGTCGTCCACCGGCAGCACGCCCGTTACCAGCATAAAGGCCGCACCAGAAAGTGCCACCACCTCGGTCGGGTAGCTCTCGCGGATAAACAGCACAAACATCACCGCTACGGTGAGCAGGGAAAGCATAGGGTCCGAGGTTAGAAATGTGGGCATAAGGGCCTCCGTCTAAGACTGTATATCGGATTACATCCCTATGCCAACAGGCTTCATTCTTCTAAAAATACTCAAATCGGAATCCCGCCCCAAGCGCTACCGTTAAGGAACAACCACATCCGCCAAGATCTTTTTCACATACTCTTCAGTCTCGGCATAAGGTGGAATGCCGTCAAACCGTGCCACCGCCCCCGGCCCGGCATTATAGGCGGCCAGCGCCAGCTCCCATGTGCCAAACATCCGGTATTGCTGGCTCAAATACCGCGCGCCACCGTCCAGGTTCTCCAGCGCATCCCACGGGTCCACCCCCAACTCCTCGGCCGTGCCCGGCATAAGCTGCGCCAGCCCAATAGCCCCGCGCGGCGAAACAATCGCCGCATCCCAGTTGGATTCCGCCGTGACCAAATTAAAGAAAAGCTGCTTGGGAATGTCATAGTGCTCGGCCATGCGAATGGCCATTTGGTAATAGCTATCTTCGGCCACCACATCAGGAATAGGGAACGGATTGGCCAGCACCCTGTGCCGCAGCGCCTCAAGGTTGGCGCGCATACTGCCCGGCTCTGCGGGGCGGTTATGGTAGTTTTCGATAATCGTATTCGCGCCCTGTAAATCGAGCGTGTTTATATCAATTTCCTGCGCAGCCAAGGGGGTGGCGAGCGCCAAAAATATAAGTGCTGATCTCATGGGTTTGCCCTGCTCATTTTCTCTGCCGCATCATAGAGCCAATTTCAGGCAAATGTTAGGATTATATCTGTGTGGCCTCTTTTGCCGATCTTGGGTAACATGGCGCAACAGATTCGAAACAGGAGAACATCGTGGCTGGCAGTTTGAACAAAGTAACCCTCATCGGCAATTTGGGCGCAGATCCAGAAGTGCGCACCTTTAACAATGGCGGCAAGGTGTGCAACCTGCGCATTGCGACCTCTGAGCGCTGGAGGGATAAAAACACTGGCGAGAACCGTGAGAAAACAGAGTGGCATACGGTTGCCATTTTCTCCGAAGGGCTGGTGCGTGTGTGTGAGCAATATCTGCGCAAAGGCTCTTCTGTTTATCTCGAAGGCAAGCTGCAAACCCGCAAGTGGCAAGACCAATCGGGTGCCGACCGCTATTCAACCGAAGTGGTGCTGCAAGGGTTTGATAGCAAGCTGGTTATGCTCGACAGCCGCAATAGTGGCGGCGGTGCCGGTGGTGATTATGGTGGCGGCCAAGGCGGGGGCGGCGGCTATGGTGGCGGCAACCAAGGCGGTAGCAATCAGGGTGGCGGCTATGGCGGCGGCAATCAGGGCGGACCACAAGGTGGCCCTCCCGCGGCTGGCGGGCTGGATGACGAAATCCCGTTTTAGGGTTACCCACCCAATTTTGAAATTTTCCTTGAGGCCAGCAATATGCTGGTCTCACTGCGTGTTGAGAGGTGGTCGCGGAATTTCGGACCAGTAGTTAAGATGGATCGACTTACGAGAGAGACGATTCAAAATGACGAAACGAAAGAGCCATTCGCCTGAAT
>Ga0256840_1000149_pt1 | contig 65011 bp, 58 predicted proteins | sample 355202metaG_FD_185969 | JGI IMG/M metagenome (GOLD analysis project Ga0256840, IMG submission 185969) | Hydrothermal vent microbial communities from Mid Atlantic Ridge, Atlantic Ocean - 355-202 | ecosystem: Environmental > Aquatic > Marine > Hydrothermal vents | place: Atlantic Ocean: Mid...
AGCTGCCTTCCGCCGTTACGACAGCCATTTTCAGCAGTTCCTTTTCCCGTTTAATGATCGATCGATAGTGACGTTTTTCTGCCAAACTTCCTGCCGTGTAGCCAAGAATTGCCAGGACGAGAACAATAACCAGATCAAAATTTTGTAGTAAACTTTCCATATTTTTCTCCTACTCTACCCGAACGGCGGTTCCGTAGGCAAAAAGCTCAGCTGCCCCTTGGGCGACAGAGGAAGTGGCAAAACGAATATTGACAACGGCATTAGCTCCCATCTGCCGAGCCTGTTCCTCCATCCGTTTCATTGCTTCTTCACGGGAATCCTGCAGCAATTCGGTGTAGCCCTTCAGCTCCCCACCCACCAGATTTTTCAGACTGGCCATAAAGTCGCGTCCGATATGTTTTGCCCGGACTGTGCTTCCCTGAACAATGCCAAAATGTTCGACAATTTTTTTCCCAGGAACAGTATTTACGTTTGTCATAATCATTTGCTGATACTCCTTATTGATGGTAGTAATAACAAATATTAATCTTTAATACCATTTCTGGTCAATTGTTTTAATGTTATTTTTTGTTGGCTGGACGGTTTTTTTTATGGGAGATGATGATGAAAACCATCGGATTACTGGGTGGAATGAGTTGGGAATCGACAGTCCTCTATTACCAACTTCTCAATGAGGGGGTGCGGAAGAGGCTTGGCGGTCTCCATTCGGCAAAGATTTTGCTGCACAGTGTGGATTTTGCTGAGATTGAACAGTTCCAGGTTCATGATCAATGGAGCGAGGCCGGTGAGCAACTTGCGGAGGCTGCGTCAGGGTTGGAGCGGGCAGGGGCGGATATGATTCTGCTTTGCACCAATCTGATGCATAAGGTGGCACCTATGATAGAAGCAAAAATCAAAGTTCCATTTTTGCACATTGCCGATGCTGCTGGCAGTGCGATCAAGGCACAGGGGCTAGAAAAAATCGGCTTGTTGGGAACACGCTATACGATGGAAGAAGATTTTTATCGACAACGGCTGTTGGATAAATTTGATCTGGGCGTGGTCATTCCTGAGGAGGAAGATCGTAAATATATCCATCAAGTTATTTTCGATGAACTGTGCCTGGGGAAATTTACTGAAGAATCTCGCACAACCTATCTGACTATAATAGATAAACTACGTGAACAGGGTGCGCAGGGAGTGATTCTCGGTTGTACCGAGATTCCGCTGCTGGTGCGTCAGGAAGATACTGATCTGCCCTTGTTCAATACTGCAGCGTTGCATGCGCAATATGCACTTGAATTGTCTTTTGCTGAGTAACTCTATAAATAAAGAAGCCTTGCGCGATCAAATTATTGCCAGACTGACGGCTGATCACGCTTTGCTGCTGCAGGCGGCCAAAACATCCCACGCTGCCGCAACCCACGATGAGAATATCCCCGATAATAAATATGCCACTCTCGGGCTCGAAGCGTCCTACCTTGCGCAGGGTCAGGCGAATCGTGCGCAGGAGATTTTACAGGCAATACAGGAATTTCGACAATTACCTTTATTGGAGTTTACTGCCGAGGCGCCAATCCGTCTGACGGCATTAGTCAGATTGGATGATGACGAGAAGGATAGTAGACTGGTTTTTCTTGCTCCTGCTGCGGGCGGTTTGCGTCTGGAATGTGATGAAGCGGAGATCATGCTTATTACCCCTGCGTCGCCTCTCGGTCGAGAATTAATCGGTAAGCAGTGTGGTGATCGGATTGAGCTTAAAAGCAATACGGTTCGAGAATATGAGATTATCTCAGTCTGTTGATGCTCAGGAAGGGGCTGCGGTGCTTTCTTATCCTTTCAACAGAAATGTTCTCTGTTGTTTATCAGCATAGTCGAATTCGTGAGTCATTTTCCAGATAACTTTCATTCTTCGCCAAGATGCACGCAGGAAGAAAATAGCTGTTATAGACGCTACCACACCCCAGAGAAGACCGCCCGATCCCTGGTAATTGAAATGGAACTTCCGTTGGATCAGATCATCGCCAAGCACAAGTAAATAACCGAATAAAATCCCAGAGAGAACAGCCTGAAACAGCAGACGCAAAAGAAGTCCGTACCTGATCTGTCCCGGTTTGGCTTTGTTGACCAGCCGTTTCCAGCGGGTCGTCAGTAGGCCGTGCAGGCAGAGGATAATCGCCAGACCGCTATCCAGAGTGCGCAGGATCAGGTAACTGGAGAGTGTTCCCCAGAGGAGGGCGATGATGATGGTATCGAGGTTCAACGTTGTTTCCTTCCCGGCGGTCTACCTTCGGTACGAGCCGATATAGATGGCAGATAAAATCAGCAGGATACCGAAGACCTCTACTCCCCCAGCCGACCTACCAAAGAAAATGGTATCCCAGATCAGGGCAAGCATTGGTTGCAGCAGCAGAATCAGCCCGGCGACTGTGGCTTGAATATGTTTGATTGCCGATGAGATCAGCGACCAGCCGATGGTGGTGCTGACCACTCCGACACCGATCAGAGCGAAGAGAGAATTACCACTGGAAATGGCAAATGATGCCCCGTTGAGGGGAGTGATAACCGCGAGTAGCAGGGTACTGGGAATCGCAACCGTCAGCATGGCCGGAACACTGCTCACTGAATTGTCGTCCATCGATGCCTTAATCAGCAGGATATAGCCAGAGTAGAAGACAGCTGTCAGCAGTCCCAGAAAAATCCCAAGTTTATAGCCATCCGCAATAGCTTTCCAGTCTACCCCAGTGATAAACAGCAGCCCACAGAGAGCTATAGCCACCGCCAGCATGAACATTCTAGAAATTTTCTGTTTGAAGAACAACCAGGAAAACAGTGCGGTGAAAAAGACTTGAAAATTGCCCAACAGAGTAGAAAACCCCGGTCCGACTAAATCGATACTGCGATGCCAGCACATGAAATCGATGGCAAGAACCACCCCTGCGAGACAGAGCAGCAAACGTGGCCGTCGTGCCATCTTCAAGTTCTCTCCACGCAACAACATCAGCATCGACAGCGATATCCCTGCAAACAGCATTCGGTAGAATCCGGCGCTGTCAGGTGGGAGTGCGGCAAGTTTGATGAATATGGGGGAGAAGCTGATGCAGACGGAACCGATCAACAGTTTGATCAATGGAAAATGGGTCTGGGTGGTGGTGTCGGTTTGTTTCACTCGCTACTCATTTTCCTGGATCAGCCTTCGCGAGCGCATCATAGCATAAATCAATACCATTTTCTGACAAATCACATAATCATTGTGAAACTGACCAGCAGTTTTGCAGTTGAGGCTCAGCTCAAACCGTAAATTGACCCATCTTTCTGTAACTGCCAAAGTTCTGCACTCGGGTGTTTTGGCAGTCCCGGCATCCGCATGATGTCCCCGGTAAGAACCACCAGAAATCCGGCTCCGGAATTGATCTGAATGCCACGCACGGTGATATCAAAGTGGTGTGGGCGACCCAACAGATTTGGATCATCAGACAGGGATCCGGGGGCTTTGGCGATACAGACCGGTAGCTGTTCAAAACCGAGTTTTTGCACTTGACGCAGATCTTTGGCGGCCTGTTTGGTAAATGCGACATCATCAGCGCCGTACATCTCCCGGCAGATGATCCGTATCTTCTCTTCGATGGGTAGATCGAGAGGGTAGAGGGGGCGGAAGGGTTGACTTTGGTTGGCAACCTGCATTACCTGTTGTGCCAGTTCAATCGCTCCCGCGCCTCCACTGGCGTAGTGATCGCAAATGGCAAAGGGGGTATTTAATTCCTGACAGCGAGCTTTAATCAACTCTAACTCCGCAGAGTTGTCGCCGGCAAAACGGTTGAGAGCGACGACTGGCTGCTTGTTAAACTTGCGCACGCTCTCGATATGTTTATCGAGATTCTCCAATCCTTTGCCGAGCGCTGCTAAATCCTTATCACCGAGCTTGTCCTTGCTTTTCCCCCCGTGCAATTTTAGTGCTCTGGTGGTGGTCACCAGTACCACTGCTTGTGGATCCAAACTACCGAGTCGGCACTTGATATCAAAGAATTTTTCGGCACCCAGATCAAAGCCGAAACCGGCTTCAGTGATAGTCCAATCGGCATGGTGCAGAGCCATTCGGGTTGCCAGGAGACTGTTGCACCCATGGGCGATATTGGCAAAAGGACCGCCATGTACCAATGTTGGAACTCCTTCCAGACTCTGTACCAGATTCGGGTGGATTGCATCGCGTAACAGAGCGAGCATGGCGCCGGTGACTTGCAGTTGTTTGGCAAAAACCGGCTCACCGTTGTAAGTAAAGGCGACTAAAGTATTTTCGAGACGTCGGCAAAAATCATCCAGACTGGATGCCAGACAGAGCATCGCCATTACTTCGGAGGCGGCGGTAATGTCAAATCCTCCTTCCCGCGGGATACCCTGCAGTTTTCCACCCAAGCCCAGTACGATATGCCGCAGACTCCGGTCGTTCATATCGATCACCCGGCGCCAGAGAACCCGCCGCAGGTCGATGTTCAATTCATTGTTCTGATAGATATGGTTGTCGATCACCGCCGAAAGGAGGTTGTTGGCGCTGGTAATAGCGTGAAAATCGCCGGTGAAGTGCAGGTTGATTCGATCCGCTGGCAGAATCTGGCTGTAACCGCCGCCAGTGGCACCACCTTTCATCCCCAGACAAGGGCCGAGAGAGGGTTCACGCAGTGCCAGACAGACTGATTTTCCCAGCTTGGCAAAGGCCTGCCCCAAGCCGATTGTGGTGGTCGTTTTCCCTTCTCCGGCAGCGGTGGGGGTGGTTGCCGAAACCAGAATCAAATGACCCTGTTTGCTGCTTGGCCGCTGCAAGGCATTGATGTGGATCTTGGCCATTTTTCGGCCATAGGGGAGCAGGTCATCTTTATTGATGCCAAGCTGATCGGCAATCAGATCAATTGGTTTTGGCTGTGCCTGTTGGGCAATTTCAGTGTCACTGAGCATGTTGAAATCCCTTCTTTGGCAGGGGGTGCCAAGTTAGCTGAGTGTGATGGTTAAAATTGTTTTCTGGTTATGCATTACGCTCCAGTAAATTCATCAGCAGGAAAAATGTTCAATATTAACCTCCCTCTCCCTTGAGGGGAGAGGGTCGGGGTAAAGGTGGTGGATAATCAGAACTTAGTTTTTTTAGTTGTTCGGCTATTTGTTCCACCTCAGTCTTTGGGTTGATACCGATCACATGGTTTCTTTCCGTGGCAACTAATGGTTCTTCGTGAGCCAGTTGATTATCGAGAACCTCCTCGGTTGCTTCTGAAATTTGCCCCGTTTGCCGGGTACGTTGCTTGATCCGTTGCCGTAACTCTTTTTCCGCCAGTGGAAAGTCGAGGATAACGAGTGGAATTTGCCGTTTCAATGCAAGTTGGCGCATCTGCTCACGCGACGAGTGTTTGATAAAGGTTGCATCCACAAGTGTCAGGATATTCGCTTTTAAGAGGATATCGGCTAATTCATGCAGTCGGGAGTAGGTTTTTATACTGGCTGCTGTGCTGTAAATGCCCGCAGCAATTTGAGAATGACTGTTTTCTGTAGGAGCCAGCTGATACAGGCGCTTGCGCTCCAGATCAGAATGGAGACAGATTCCATTGCAGAGCGGAGCCAGTTGGTTGACAAAGCTGCTCTTGCCTGACCCCGACAGACCATGAGTGATGATGAGCAGTGAAGCCCTGGGAGTCATATAGCTGGTTGCAAGCTCCAGATAGCTTTGCAGCAGCTCCAAGTCATCGTTACGTTCTGCTTCACGAAGATCTGACTGGGAAAGACGCAGGCAGGTCACTTTGGCACGCACCATCGCCCGGTAAATTTTGTAGAAATTGAGCAGTGCCATCCCCGGATAATCTCCGCTTTCTTGCAGGTAATGATTAAGAAAGCGCCAGCCAAGTCCACTTTCTCCCCGGTCATCCAGATCCATCACCAAAAAAGCGACATCGCTGATCGGATCGATCCAGCGCAGGTTCTCATTGAATTCAATACCGTCGAAAAGTAACGGGGCTGCATCAAACCAGGCCATATTGGCAAGGTGAATATCGCCGTGACATTCGCGAATGAACCCTGCGGCTTTACGTTGCAGGAATATAGGCTTCAGCTGTGTGTACGCATCCCGACTCCATTCTTCCAGCCGATCAACCTGTCGGATCATCCCAGGGTCGGGTAAGAAGCGTCGAATCTGGATGAAATTTTGCAGAATCGGATCGATAATCGCTTGCGGCGAGCCAAAATGACTATGTGCCCCGGCAATCGGGGCATCTCTATGGATCCGGGCAATTTTTAGCGCAAACTTTTCGATATGATTATTTGTTAACTGCCCAGCTGCCAGCATCCGGTCAAGTTGCTTTTGTTGCGGGAAGCGTTTCATTTTAACCGCATAATCCAGAACCGGTTTCCCGTTCAGCTTCGGTTCGTCCTGCTTTCCGCCTATCTGTACAACTTCGAGATAAAGTTGTGGAGCGAAACGCTTGTTGATACGCAGTTCCTCCTGACAGAAATATCGCCGCTTTTCCAGAGTAGAAAAGTCGAGAAATCCAAAATTGACCGGTTTCTTCAGTTTGTAGGCAAACTCTCCCGCCAGAAAGATCCATGAAATATGCGTTTCGACGAGTTCAATTCTGGTTGCCGGATGATCATAAAAGGTAGGATCAAGCATCCTTTGAACAAGTCGGTTTCGCTGTTTGTCTTTCATGCTGTTTACGACCATTCTTTCATCGATAGAAAAAGGGTTGAAAGCGTGAGAGCTGTTTTAATTGTAGTACATAAAGGAGGTGTGGCAAGGGAGAGGGGATGGTTTTTGATCTTTCAGGACTTTCAGTCCTGTTTTTAACCTATGCACTTTTAGTGCATAGGTGTTCAGTAATAAAGCACTTGGTTTTAATTATTGCGCAGTGTTGAACGATTTATCCAGAATGTCTATCTGTTGCTGGAGAACAAACTGGTATTAAGGACGCGGGTATTGGAACTGGTCTCAGGATAAAGGGGCGATTGACGTTGCTGAAAGAGATAGATGTTGGATTAGATAAAAATCTCTTGATACCTGTGGCGGGGCATAAAGGTTTATATACAGCCACCGTACTGAATTATCCAAAACTTAGTATTTCTTCCCTTCGTTCCGTTTTTTGTCCTTTTCTCTTTGCAGCAGTGAACTGAACTGCTCTGCAGGTACAGGGCGGCTATATAAATGTCCTTGCGCCTCATCACAGCCAAGCGTGGCCAGAAAATTCCTTTGGTCTGTGGTTTCTATTCCTTCAGCCGTAATCTGCAGCTTTAGACTATGTCCCAAGGCAATGATCGCCCTGATAATTGCTTCATCCTCAGAATTCTCCTGGATATCGCTGACAAAGGATCGATCAATTTTCAAGCGATTAATTGGCAAACGTTTGAGGTAATTCAATGACGAATGCCCCGTTCCAAAATCATCAACCGATAGCTCGACACCAAGGTCACGGATTCGCTGTAACATAGTAATTGCCTGCTCCGGATGTCGCATGATGAACCCCTCGGTGATCTCCAGCTCTAGAGATTCGCCGGGCAGCCCCGTTTCCTGTAAGATTTTTCGTACCATTTCCGGCAATTTTTTTTGCTGAATTTGCCGACCAGATAAATTAACTGCAATTCTACGAATTTCGTAACCCTGTGCTCGCCAACTCACCAATTGTTGACAAGCGGTTCGTAAAATCCACTCTCCCATTGGAATAATAAGGCCGGTTTCTTCGCTTAAAGGGATAAAATTATCTGGTTGAACCAATCCCATCTCTGGGTGTTGCCAGCGAACCAGAGCTTCACAGGCAACGATTTTTCCTTTTGAAAAAGTAACCTGCGGTTGGTAGTAGAGGATCAGTTCCTCCCTTTCCAAAGCCCGGCGTAGTTGACCTTCCAAAACGACTCGTGCAAAGGCCTCCTTTGTTAATTTGGGAGAATAGATTTGAAAACAATTCTTACTCTCTCCTTTGGCTTTGTACATTGCCGTATCGGCATTTTTCAGTAGCTGATCGACAGAATCACCGTCAGCAGGAAAAATTGTAATGCCAATACTGCCACTTAAATAAAACTCGTAATCATCCACGCTAAAAGGCTGTTTCAATTGCTTCAGCAATTGCTCTGCACGAATGGTTACATCATGAATTGAACGGACTTGATCCATAACGACAACAAATTCGTCTCCACCAAGGTGAGCTACTGTATCGACATTCCGGCTGTGCTCTTTTAACCTTTCAGCAACTTCCCGAAGAACTTCATCGCCCGCTGCATGTCCAAGACTGTCATTGACATGTTTAAAATTATCTAAATCAATAAATAAGACTGCACCCTGATTCCCCCCCCTGACAGCTTGCTGAATAGAGTGATTAAGACGAGCGTGAAGCAGTAGTCGGTTGGGAAGTTCTGTCAAGGGGTGGTGGTGAGCCTGATGATCAAGTTTCTGGATCACTTTGTTGATTGCGGAGATGTCCGAAAATACACCGACATAATGAGTATTTTTATCCATGTCATCACGGATTGAGTTGATCGTCAGCCATTCTGGATAAGTTTCCCCATTTTTTCGCTTATTCCAGATTTCTCCCTGCCATTGTCCAGATTCCTTCAGGGATTGCCACATCTGCTGATAATAAGCTTGATCATGACGATCCGACTTTAATATCCTTGGGTTTTTCCCCAGAACCTCATTATAAGAGTATCCGGTGATACGACAAAAAGCAGGATTGACGGCCTGGATGGTTCCCCCTCTGTTGGTAATAATGATCCCTTCAGCCGCGCTTTCAAAAACCTTGGCTGATAGCCGCAGCTCTTTTTCCTGCTCTGTTTGGTTGGTGATATCTCGGGCTCTGATAACCGCACCACTGATCTGTCCATTGTTCTCCAGGTAGGGTGTTAATGAAATGTCCATATGCCGAAGTCCAACGCCCGGATATTCCAACCAACATTTGTAGCTTAGAGGAATTCCAGAAAGACAATCACTCATTTTCTTCTCTACAACTTTTTCGTAACGATCTTTATCAATGATATCAACGACACTCTTCCCAATGATATCTTTTTCTTCCAGCCCGTAGTAAGTCAAATATACGTTATTCGCAGACAGGTAGATGCGATCAGTATCGATAAAAGCGATCAGATCAGTATTGGTGGTAATAACCTTTTCATAACGCCGCAAAAGCATTTCAGCATGATGACGTTTAATTGTCAGAGCAAAAAAATCTGCCAGGTGCTTGATTGTTTCCTGATCCTCTTTTGTGTATTCACGTCCTGCATTGGCCAGGGTAATTTGCCCGAACCGTTTGCCATCGATCATGACGGGAACGGTCATAACCTGTTGCAAGGGGATATGCCCAGAAAATAAACCTTGTATTGCTTCTCTCTCGGGCAGAGGGTCAGAAGTATTGCCTTTAAATTCTCCAGAACCCTTGCGGTGTAATGCCGAAAAAAGAACGTCGCTATTTTCGAGGGAAGTCAAGGGGGCAGGTGTTATGGAGAGAGTGTTCTGTTGTTGGAGATTTTCGTCTGTATGGACAATCAGACCACCGGTTTTTGCATCAATCTCTCCGACAAAGCCCAGCGAACTGCCAGTGAGGATTTTGGCCTGGCGAAGAACCTGTTGGGCAATATCCACCAAGATCTGCTCTTTCGTAAGTGAAGGGTGGTAGAGATCAGAGATTGCTGTGCGTAACTTGAGATCTTTTTCAATCAGCTTTTGTTGTTTGATCTGTTCGGTGATGTCATGTACCACAGTGATGATCCCCTGCATTTGACCGTTTTCTAAAATCGGGGTACTGAGAGCACTGACCGGGAAAGGATGCCCTTGCCGATGCTTGAAATCTATCTGACAACGGGTACCTTCTGGCGTGGGATCACACTTGAATGGGCATCTTTTCCCGGGGAGATTAAGGTGGAAAATATCATGGGCATTCTGATGTAACAGCTCCCCGGCAGGATAACCGAGCATCTTTTCCATCGCCGGATTGATATAGGTGATATCCCCCTTGACATCGACAGCGTAAACCCCTTCACCCATAGATGAACTAATCGTTTGCAAGAGCTTCTGATCTTTTCTTTTTTTCCCCAGTATTGATTGTAGAAAGGCGCAATACAGAACAACTAAGCACAGGATGAGCCCTGTCATCAGGTACATAATCCAGAAGTTCTCAGCTAGTCTTTGAATTTGTGGCTCCGGGGTGATACCAACTAAGTATCCGCCATTTTCACCCCCAATACTGATAACCGGATGAAACACAACCGAGAAAAATTTATTATTCCAGCTAATGAATTGGGAGAATGCTACCCCCTGAGATATTTTGATTTCTACCTGATCATTGCTTTTTAAAACTTTGAGCAAACTTTGTATTTCTGTCGTTATTTCTTTGTTTTGTTTCTGCTCATTAAGTAGTTCTTCAAAAAGCCCCATTTTCTTTTGAAAGAAAACAAATTCCGTTTTGCTGGAGGTTTCAAGCTGTTGAAGCTTACGGTGAATAGTACGATAGGGGGTACTGACTTCAACCGAACCAACATGCTCACCATGGTATATAAGGGGGTAGACATGCCGATAACCATCGAGAACCCGACCACGTTCATAGCCATGGACAGCACGGAGAGACTTATTAACCAATGCAATCGAGGGGCGCGACTCGGTCAAGTCATTATTGATTTTTTGTAGCCTGTGAAAGCACAGCATGGAGCGGTTATCTGGAAACCAAAAATGAAAATGGAGGATCTCGGCAACGTCTTTCTTGTTGCGCTGATAAATTTCAAGCAAGGATCTGTACAGCAGATCTCTTTGAATACGTTGTTCTTTCCCTTCGCTGTGAACGATCTTCTGGACTAAAGAAAGAATCTCATCCCGTTTCAAAACTTCATTAAAAAAGGTATCGGCCAAAATTCGATTTGATTGCAATACGCTGGAATAAGTTGTCTGTTGGATTATTGTCCGCTGATCAAGGGCGTCTGCTTTGAAATGTTTATAGGTTGTTTGAAAGGCATAACCGATCACAAACATGGCAAAGATATAAAACAGCAGGAGTCTGCCCCAAACCTTCATTTGAAGACTCCATCGGTATCCATCTTCCTGGTCAAGGCAGTTATCAGTCCCAAAGTGTCGACTGTGACTGGGATTGTTCCCTCTTTGATCAACCCCCCCCGGTCTTTAGTTAATTCGGCACCCTGCCAGAGGCGGGTGGAGAGAAATAACCGATAGATGTATCTGTTCCGCATAAATCAGTTCCTATCGAGCCCCCTTTTTGGTCGGCTGCTACAGAATATGTTTTCAGCTAACCATCTGAATTGATAGAGATCTTCTTCGACTTAAGGCTTCAGCTTACCCATATAAAAAGGTATCACTTATCAGAACATATATAATGGTTAGTGTCAATTAATAACTAAAAATTGGCACAAGTTAATTTTAATGTTTAGTTTTTGCTAATTATGTGATATAGACAGGTAGACTTTTTCATATGAGGGGCAGGGCTGCTGTTTTTTATTGCTGTAGCATAAATCTTTTTAACGATCCAATTAATTGAAAATTGGGCTTTTGGTGGAGTGAGATTTTCTATGCCAGATAGGGTTAAACGCGGAGCTTTTCAACGAGTTATCCGCCTGATGACATTTGTAGATCTTCCCATTCGGCGCAAGTTTATTTTTTTTGCTGTTGGTGTGTTGTTCTGGTTTGTGGTGTTGGCCAGTGTGTCTTTTTATGTTTTGCTGGATGTAAATATTAAAACATCACAGGTGGTCAATAGTTTGCTGCCCGATGAGCGGTTCGCCCAGGATACGCTACGTAAGGCCAATGAGATCGATCGTCTGGTTGACGATCTGCTTCAGGCTGGAACAGAACAGATGGTGTCATTGAAATTAGAGCTGCTGAAAACCAGTTTAATTTCAATTCGCCAGGCAATCGAACAGTTGGATACTCCAGAGGTTCAGTCCCCTATCCGCATGCTCTGGGATCGATTGGCTGAAAATAGCTGGTTGGATAAACAGGGAAATAAAACCTATTTGCAGTTGGTTAAAAAATCAACAGCTGCGCAGTTGAAATTGCTTAATGAAATATCCTACCTCAAGGTGGATCAGATCAAGAATGGGCAGGATAATCGTTCCGAACTTGAGGGTCAGAGTGGTCGTTTTGGAGCGTTAAAAGAGGAGCTGGTTAGTGCTTCTGTGGGATTTTTAGAGTCAATTTCTCATCAAACCAAGCGCTATTCAGCCAGTATCGGCACCATGACCAGTTATTCCTTCTGGATTATGCTGACTGTTTTGCTCCTGGCTTGTGGGTTGTTGGCTGTTTTTACCTTCTGGATCTCGGATTCCATTGTCTTGCCAGTCTCTTCGATGATCGTAAAAATTCACACTCTGGCAACCGGACATGTCGATCTGACTGACAAGATTGAAATTCGTTCAAATGACGAGATTGGCGAAATGTCTCGTGAGTTCAATGATTTGATGGATACCGTCCATGGGATGACGGTGTTTAAAAACGTCATTGAGGAGGATGCGACTTTAGAAGATGTTTATTCGCGTTTGGGCGAAGCCTTTTGTGCCAATGTCGGGATTGAAAATTACCGTATTTATGAAGTCGCTAGCGATGGGATGGGACTGAAGGCGGTCTTCCCCCTTGCGCTGTCTGATAAGGAATTGTCTTGCCATCCTGATATTCTGGCCAGTTGCGAACTCTGTCGCGCGGTAAAAACAGGGCATACTATCACTTCTCTAGCTTATGATCGTGTCTGCAAACAATTTTTGTTTGATCAGAATCAAGTTCATATTTGTATTCCAATGATTGTCGGCGGGCACGCCGGAGGGGTGGTGCAGTTTGTTTTTGACAAGGAAGGGGAGTATGCGTTGAGCCGTCCCGAAATAGAGCAACGGGTGGCAAAAGCTGAAGCCTATGTCAAACAATCATTGTCTGTTATCGAAGCCAAGCGCTTGATGAATACACTGCGAGAATCATCCTTGCGGGATCCCATGACGGGTTTGTTTAATCGGCGTTTTTTGCAGGATCAGGCCAGCCACTTGATTGCGGGTTCCTTGCGACGCAAGAAAAATATTGGTTTGCTGATGTGTGATCTCGATTTCTTTAAGCAAGTCAATGATAAGTATGGTCATGATGTTGGCGATATTGTGTTGAAAGAAAGTGCAGCCATTATTGCTAAAAGCGTCCGTGAATCAGATGTTGTGATTCGCTTTGGCGGGGAGGAGTTTCTGGTTATTCTGACAGATGTTGAAGCTGGAGAAGCTTTGACTGTTGCCGAAAAAATTCGCGCCAAAATTGAAGAAAAAACATTTGTCATCGGAACTGAGAAATTTTCGAAGACAATCAGTATTGGTATCAGTGAATTTCCACAAGATTCTGACGGCTTCTGGCAAGCTATTAAGTTTGCCGATGTCGCTTTGTATCAGGCAAAGGAGATGGGGCGCAACAAGTCGTTACGCTTTGAAGAATCAATGTGGACTGCCGAAGACTTTTAGTGTCGAGATAAAAACTAACCTGGGAGCCCGTCCGAGAAGGAGTCCCGCAGTAGCTAACGGCTGTTCAACTCAAATACCACCACAAAATGCCGTTTAACTGCGACGTCTAAAAAACAGAATTTTACTTTTGAAACCAGATTTACGAGCGAACTGGTACATCTTGTAAAAGTAGTTACAGCTGATATTGCCATATTTATGTGCAGTTGTCGCGACTCGATTTAACCGCTGCTGGTTGTGACAGAGGATGTTTTGGTTCTTTCTTCATGCTCATTTGAGTTGGATGCAGATTTTCTCGTTGTTAAACTCAATCGTATCGCCGGCAACAATTTTTTTGCGTTTTTGGGTTTCTATCACGTCATTCACTAAGACCTGACCTGCTGCGATAAACGCCTTCGCTTCACCACCACTTGTGGCCATCCCTTCAATCTTAAGAAGTTTGTAGAGTTCAATAAACTCACGTTCGTCCAGATGAAACTTTTCCATCAACTGTTCCTCTTGGGGTGGGATTTGTGGTTTTTCAGTTTGTTATGGATCTTTGTGGCAACCCAGACGGCATGGCGATATCCCCCTTTTCCGGGTCTTTCACAGTGTACCGTAAAACCGCCAGAAGCAAGACGGTTTTCAAAGCTACAATCAGGATTTTCCCCCCATACAGCAAGGGTTCCACCGGGTCTGAGGGTGGCATGCGTGGTTGCGATAGCACGGTTGCCATAAATCGGATCATTCTGCTGATCGGTTTGCGAACCAGGGCCACGGTAGAGATCGAGGATGATAGCGTCAAAACTTTCCTTTGGTGATTTACGGATCAGCTCAGCAACATCGGTAATCTCAACAGTTACACGTGGATCGCTGGCTGCTCCAGCTGTCAATTCGGAGAGCAGTCCGAGGCACCACTCGCAGATTTTAGGGTTGAGCTCAGCAACAATAATCTGGGCGGTATCAGGAAGCTCATCAAGGACTGCCCGCAGAGTGATTCCCATTCCCAGACCACCGACTAAAACCCGCGGGTTAAGGCGTTTCTGCAGCCCCCTGCAGCCAAGCTTTCCAAGGGCAATTTCGGAGCGTTGGGCTTTACTGTTCATCAGAACTTGCGAACCGACAGTGATGAGGAAATCTCCTTTGCCACGCTGACGCAGTTCGAGAACTCCTTCATCTTTCGTTGTGAATTGGTCAAGTACTTTCCAGGGGAGAGCCATAGCGATGTCCTTATGACAGTCGTCTCTTTTGAATAACTTCAATCTAAGCACTCTAAACACTTGAAGTTACGTGTTGAGGTTGTCATTGTTCAGCAAAACAAAACAACCTGAGTCAAAACCGTCTCACGCCCGTTCACTGGCGCTCACTCAAGCCACAAAGTCGCCAAGAAGTCTAAAACAAAAAACAAGAAATTTTGCTTTATTGGTTCCTGTCTTTCTTTGTGCCTTAGTGGCTTTGTGTGAGACAAAGGTTTTGATTCTGTTTCTCTCGCAGCACATTGATCTCACCGTTTTCCAGATACTCATCAAAACTCATCACCCGATCAATCACTCCGCCAGGGGTCAATTCAATAATTCGATTGGCCAGCGTGGTGACAAATTTGTGATCGTGGGAGGTGAACAGAATCACCTCGGAAAAACTGATCAGACTGTTGTTGAGAGCAGTGATCGATTCCAGATCAAGGTGGTTGGTTGGTTCATCAAGCAGCAACGCGTTGGCATCGGTCAGCATCATCTTTGCCAACATACAGCGAACTTTTTCCCCCCCGCTGAGGACATTGGTCTTCTTGGTGGCCTCATCGCCAGAGAACAGCATTCGTCCGAGAAACCCACGGGCAAAACTTTCTCCTTCGTGGGGTGGAAACTGGCACAACCACTGGATAAGGTTCATGTCCTTATCCTCAAAATAGGCGCTATTTTCTTTGGGAAAGTAGGAACGGGTCATAGTCACGCCCCAGCGAAAACTACCGCTATCAGGCTTTATCTCTCCTGCGAGAATTTGCAGTAAAGTGGTCTTGGCAACACTATGACCAATAAGGGCAATTTTGTCCCCTTTATTGACGATAAAATCGATACTATCCAGCACTTTGACGCCATCAATAGTTTTGCTCAACCCTTTCACTTCAAGGATGATATCCCCACAGGGGCGTTCGGGTTTGAACAACACAAATGGATATTTACGTGAAGAGGTCGGTAATTCTTCGATGTCCAGTTTGTCGAGCAACTTTTTCCGTGAGGTTGCCTGTTTGGCTTTTGAGGCGTTGGAGCTGAACCGGGCAATAAAATCTTTGAGTTCGTTGGCTTTATCACTAGCTTTCCGGTTAGCGTCCTGTTTTTGTTTCAAAACCAGTTGGCTTGCTTCATACCAGAAATCGTAGTTGCCGACATAGGTGCGGATAGTACCGAAGTCAATATCGGCAATATGGGTACAGACCTGATTGAGAAAATGGCGGTCGTGAGAAACCACAATGACGGTATTTTGAAACCGGCCAAGAAACTCTTCGAGCCACTGAATCGATTTGAGATCAAGGTGGTTGGTTGGCTCATCCAACAGCAACACATCGGGATTGCCAAAGAGTGCTTGAGCCAGCAGTACCCGCACTTTCTCGCCACCTTCCAGATCTTTCATCTTCTTTTGCCGCAGTCCTTCAGGAATCCCCAATCCGTTTAGCATAACTGCCGCCTCGGATTCAGCATCGTAGCCGTTCAGCTCGGCAAATTCGGTTTCCAGTTCGCCGGAACGGACACCGTCTGCTTCGGTGAAGTCCTCTTTGGCGTAGATCGCATCACGTTCAGCCATCACCATGTAGAGTTGTTTATGTCCCATGATGACAGTATTGAATACGGTCTCTTCATCAAAGGCGAACTGATCCTGATTCAGCACCGCTAAACGCAGCCCTTTACCGATGGAGACCTCTCCTTTGTCGGGTTCAGAATTTCCTGCCAGGATTTTAAGAAAAGTCGATTTTCCGGCACCGTTGGCACCGATCAGACCATAGCAGTTGCCGGGGGTAAACTTGATGTTGACGTTTTTAAAAATTGTTCGTTTGCCGTAGGCCAAACAAATATTTGTTGCATTGATCATAAAATAGGGGTGTCCTTAAGTGGTCTGAACAAAACAATAAAAAAACCACGGGATGAACTCCCATGGTTTTTGTGCCGCGAATTTATACCACTGATCTCTGAATCAAGCAATGATTTTCCAAAAATATCACTTTCCTTAACAATTTAGATTCCACTTTTTATTCCGATTACAGTAGACTCTTGAAATTGGGATTTTGATTGAAGAGATGGTGCTTTTTGTGAGGACCCTAAAGTTATGATTATCGGATTTGCCGGCAAAGCGGCTTCGGGAAAAACCACTGCGGCGAAATATCTCCAGACACAGCTGGATCTGGATATTGTTATTTTGCCAATGGCACAAATGTTACGAACCGAGGTGGAAAACTTTATCCGCTCTGTGGGTGGCGACGAGTTTGTCCCGCTGGTCTACGGTGATCAGAACGACAAAGTCAAAGTTTTTCATCTTGATCAGCAGCAGGCGCTGAACCAGTGTCCAGAGTGGACGGGTTTTATCGCTGCTCATCACGATATTCAGAACCAATCGGGGAAAACTGCGGTAACCGTCCGGCGGATTTTACAATGGTGGGGGACCGAGTATCGCCGGGCGCAGGATCACGATTACTGGACAAAAGCGTGGGAGAAAAAACTGCTGGAATATGATCTGACAACAACCCATATCCTGGTTGACGATGTCCGTTTTGTGAACGAACTGAATATCATCAAAAAACATGGTGGAACATTCATCAAAATTGAACGGCCGGGGTTTAACGGTGCCAATAATCATAGTAGTGAGAACTCGCTGGATGATTATGATGATTGGAGTCTCGTCATTGAGAATGATGGCAGCCTAGAGCAGTTCGAACAGAAGGTTGTTGAGCAAGTTCTGCCACTGCTTAAAGCAGACGATTAGCTCAACTTGACCTGACAAATCACTGTGAAGAGTGGTCGCCCTTTTATGCCAAAACTTCCTATCTTTGAAAACGACGAAACTCATCGTACGAACACCTCAAAAATTGTATGCTGATTTCTGTGAAACAGGTATTCTAATACTCTGATTAGACTGGCGAGCTCAATAATTGACCTGGGCGCGACTTCTTGCTGTTTTGACGTATATTTTCCGTCATATGAGGCAAGATATACGTCTAAAGGGGGCGCGCCGTGCTTGAAGGACTATTTGGAACTGTCAATAAGGAAAAAGTATTACTGTACGTCTATGCCAGAGAAGAAAGTTACCCACGCAAGGTAGCAAAATACTATGGCATTGACCTGAAAACGATACAGAACCAGTTTGAAAAATTGGAACTGGGAGGGGTACTCTATAGTCGCATGGTCGGTAGAAGCAGACTCTACACCTTCAACCAACGCTTTGTTTTCCTCAATGAATTGAAACAGCTGCTGGATAAAGCCCTCTCCTTTTATCCTGAAGAAGAACGTGAGCGGCTACTAGTGACAAGACGCAGGCCACGCCGAAAAGGTAAACCGCTATGAAAAAAATTGAGGAAATGTCCATCGGTGAACTCGCAAGAGACTAATCAGGTTTGATTAGTGGTGTAATAGATTAATATGACTGATTTATTTATGTGTTTCGGATGGGGATGTTTTTTTTGAATTTTGATTTTCATTCGTGTTAGCTACCACTATTTTAGAGCCTGTCCCAGAACCACAAAACTTCGGCGACCTCACGACAGAAAATACAGTCACCGTCCAAGCTCCACCCAGTCTTAGGCAATTTAAGTTGAAATAACGGCAAATGACAGCCCCATTTTTTGATTTCGGGCGGACTACTCCATTAGAGATGGCAAATAAATGTTTCCGACAAGTCAGGCGGCCTGTTTTTCTGCCTCCTTTGCTCGATTTTGAAACCGTCTGCTTGTTCCGCCAGATAGAACCCATGGCCGAATTCAACTTCGGCATCGGCCTTACCGCGAACCATAACCCGGACATCAGGTTCATACAGACTGAGAATTTTATCCTTGTTGGCGACCCGGCGTTCACCAATAAGACGTTCATGAGCCTGATGAATGGCTTGCGGAAGTTGGTCGAGAATGTTTTGGATCCGATCAAGAACCATCTGAGTCTGAACCTCACTCCAGTTGGTTTCCATCCAGCGTGTCTCCAGCAAACGAGAATGATTGCTGGCGTGTCTTTCAACCGTTTTCATTAACTTTTTCATCCGCCGGAAGATATTTTTACGCATCTTCTTTGCCCCTTTCTTCTTGCGGACATGGGTCATCTCGATGCAAAGACTGTTCATCCTGCGCAGGAACTCATTTGGATTCACCATGCGGTGTTTTAACCCGCATGAACGGATCAGGTTCATGGCTTTGATCAGGGTTCTGATGGCATCGCGTAGCAGCACCCAATCAACCGGATAATGGATATTGCTTTTCACGCAGGTTGTATCAGCAAAGATTTCATCGAAGGCCAAGGTGATCTCAGAACAAAGAAATTCCTTTGCGCCTCCCGGGTCAGCAACAGCCGTATTGCAATCATGAATCAGTTGGGTGATGTCTTCGGGGCTGAAAAGCTTTTCAAATCGCTCAATCGTGCTTTTGGAGACTGGACGAACCCCATCGATCTCGCTGGCATGGGTAAACCATTGAAAGAGAATACTGTCCGCAACACGCTGGGAAAGGGCTCGATAAGAAAGACCGGTCAAGGCTAACAGGATACTGTAACGCAGCGCCTGACGTAACATTTTGTATGAGGGTTGCCGACATTGCTTTTCCGGATGAGATGCTGCGAAGGACTTCAAATGCCGGGCGATCATTCGATCTTCGATTCCCGTGGTGCTCAGGAGTCGATCCATCTCTTCGAGTGTGACCCGAAACTCACGGTAATCTTTTGCGCCAAAAACAACAGGAAGTGCTGGACGGAACTCGGTCTGAAATGCGATAGTTTTCATAGGATGCCTTTGGTTTCGTTGTGGAGACAAGATTATAAGGCATCTGTTTCCGCTATAGGAGGTAAAAATGCCTCCTTTAGCGGATTATTTTTAGGCTGGAACACGTATGAACAGGGCGGTTGCTTTACATGGGACAGGCTCTATTTTACTGGGGGACTGTTGCTAGCCATAGAAGAAACTGTTAATGTTTTTTGACTTTTTGTAATGAGGTGGTGTTGGTTTGTTGGATAGGTTTCCAGCAGGAAGCAAGATCGTTGCAACGATCTTAAATGCTGAAAGTTATGATTCTTGTAAGTCCCACAATGCAGCAGACTCCGTTCTCAAAAATCAGCAGTTGTGGCAGGTCATCTTGCGATTTGGGATTCAATTTGTTTTTGCCAGAACCTTCATCGACAAAGAATATCCAGCAATCTTACAAGACCGGCACCCTTTTTCGGGTGCCGGAGTTTTAGAGAAAAGCTAAAGATCTTCAGGGTGTTCCAGCAGGCGTTTCAGTTCGACCAGAAAGTTGGCAGCGTACATTCCGTCCACCACCCGGTGGTCGGACATCAAGGTCACCCGCATCATGGAGGTTGGGATCATTTCCCCGTCTTTCACTACAACCTCATCCTGAATACCTCCAACAGCAAGGATTGCAGACATTCCCGGCGGCACCAAGGCCGCAAAGTGTTCCACACCAAACATGCCCAGATTAGAGATCGCAAAATTTCCGCCGATCAATTCAGCTTCACCAATTGAGCCGTCTTTGACCATAGCGATCAATTGGCGAGACCTGTCAGCAACCTTAAGCAAGCTGAGTGCTTCGCACTCATGAATCACTGGCATCATTAAATCTTCATCAACAGCGACTGCGATAGCAATGTTGATATGTGAATTAAGGATATATTCTTTGTCCCCAAGTTGAGCGTTGACCATGGGATATTTTTCAATAGCTCTTGCGCAGGCTTGGGTGATGATGTCATTCATTGATATTGCTTGATCAGTCTCTTTCAACGCTACCCGTAAAGCTTTGGCTTTCCCCATATCAATTGCCATAGTGACTGGAAACTGCGGGATCGTCCACGAGGAAACCACGGTTTTAACAATTGTTGCCCGTATTTTTGAGAGGGGCTTGTTGGTGCTGACTGGATGATCTGTTCTCTCTGCTGCGGCCTCCTCTGTCTCCACAGTGTCCTCATCAGCAGCGTCATTGCTGCCCCGATGATAGCTGGCAATAAAGGTCTCTATCTCATCCTCTGATACGTCCGCAGCAGCGATAATTCCGATCAGTTCTTTAACCGGATAATCTTCTCCTTCCTCACCAATGATACGACGGAGAATGCCCGCAATGGGGCTCTCAATCGACTGCGTAATCTTGTCGCTGGCAATCTCTAAAACCTCACTTTCAACTTCTACCTCATCACCTTCGTTAAGCAGCCAGGCAGAGATGGTTCCTTCTTTCATGGTCATCCCCCATTTGGGAATGGTAAGGGGGAAAATCTTATTATTCTTCATATTTTTTTACTCCATAACTTTCCGTACAGCTGCCTCAACCTTGGTGGCATTGGGGATATATGCAGCTTCAAGGTTTGGTGCAAATGGTACCGGTGTAAAAGGCGGTGTCACCATTTGTGGTGCCGATTTCAAAGAACCAAACACCTCCTGCGCAACCATACCAACGATATCTGAGGCGAAACCGCAACGGCTACTATCTTCATCGACAACAACAAGCCGACCGGTCTGCTCTACACTGGAGAAGATGGCATCCTTATCCAGGGGTGATGTGGTTCGTGGATCGATAATTGTACAGCTGATACCGTCCTTCGCCAGCTTTTTAGCCGCCTTGTTCGCCATATCCACCATAAGACCTAATGCGACAATTGTGACATCTTTCCCCTCTTGCAAAATATTGGCTTTGCCTAAAGGAATCGTATAGTGCTCCTCAGGTACCTCACCTTTTATGGTATAGAGAGCCTTATGCTCAAAAAATATACAGGGATCATCGTCCTGGATCGCCGTAGCCAACAACCCTTTTGCGTCATAAGCATTGGAGGGAATAATACTCTTCAACCCTGGGACATGAGTAAATATTGAATAAGGGCTCTGAGAATGTTGTGCTGCGGCACTAAACCCGGCACCAATGATAGTGCGAATGGTGACCGGAGTGACCGCCTTACCACCGAACATATAGCGGAACTTGGCTGCCTGATTGTACAGCTGATCAAAGCAGACTCCGAGAAAATCGGCAAACATCAGTTCACCTATGGCACGCATCCCACAGGCTGATGCACCAACAGCAGCACCGATGTACGAAGATTCAGAAATAGGAGCATCTAAAACGCGGTCGGGGAATAACGGATACAAGCCCTTAGTGACTCCCAGCACCCCCCCCCAGGAATCGCGTTCCTGATCGGTGCCAGCCGAACCGGCAACGTCGAGTCCCATAAGAATGACCGATTCATCTCTCTCCATCTCTAAACGAATCGCTTCGTTGATGGCCTCCTTGAACATGATTTTTCTTACCATTGTATTTTCCTTTCTTTTTATATGAATCGTTAAAAAGGGATCAGTAAGAGACATATACGTCGGTCAATAGTGCTTCAAGATCAGGTTCAGGGGCAGCTTTGGCCGCCTGGACAGATTTTTCCACCTGGGCTAGAACATCTTTATCAATTGCTTCCAGTTCAGTATTTTCAATCATGCCTGTCGAAGTTACGGTTGCAGAAAAACGTTTGAGAGGGTCGTTATTGGCACGGGAAATTTTCACTTCATCTTTAGGACGGTAAGTTTGAGCATCACCTTCAAAGTGGCCGAAATATCGTAAAGTCTTGCACTCGACAAAAGAGGGGCCACCACCTTTCCGGGTACGGTCAATTGCTTCGCCTGCAGCCTCATAAACAGCAAAAAAATCATTACCGTCGACGGTCATTGCCGGCATGCCGAAACCACGGGCACGATCGGCAATATTCTCGGTTCCGATACGCGCAGTAAACTTGGGTGATGTTGATTCTGCATAACCATTGTTTTCCAGCACAAAAACAACTGGCAAGTTCCAGGTGACCGCCAGGTTCATGGATTCAAAATTTGTCCCCTGATTAGCAGCACCATCACCAAAAAATACGAGTGCGATGCTGCCATCTTTGCGTAGCTTGGAGGCTAGTCCTGCACCACACGCCAACGGAGGACCAGCGCCGACAATACCGTTGGCACCCAACATGCCTACGTCAATATCAGCAATATGCATGGAGCCTCCTTTGCCACCACATGCGCCGGTTTTTTTGCCGTAAATCTCTGCCATCATACTCATAATGTCGACACCCTTGGCGATACAGTGCCCATGCCCTCGATGAGTACTGGCGATGCGATCTTTGTCGTTCAGATGCTCGCAAAAACCAACAGCAATAGCCTCTTCACCCGAGTAGAGATGAACAAAGCCAGAGATTTCTCCGGTGGCAAACTCGGTGTGGAGGCGCTCCTCAAATTCACGAATCAGTCGCATCTTGTGATAAGCTTTGAGAAGCCCCTCTTTTGATAGCTGCACACTCATTTGTTTCTCCTTTCTTCCGCTAGGCAGTGACATTGAATGAAAATCCGTCGGTTCCACCTGAACCCGACATATCTTCTCTCTCAAAGATACCTGATAATTACTTAATATCAAGGAACACACCGATTTTATGCCGGGGCATTGATTGTTTTGACTTAGCTTTTATAAATTATTGTTATTGTTGCTTAATTGGTTTTTTTAGAATGAACTTGATTTGCAGAAAACGATGTTCTTTGAGGGTTGGCAGAGTCTTCTAAGAAGTTACCGAGTCTCTTGAGATACTTGTTTCAATCAATTAAATGGCTGACTTACTATTTTTCGGGGTCACACTAAAAGCACTCTCTTGAGAAATATATGGTGATTTCCAGTTTAAAATTCCCCGTTCGGCAGCGAGTTGTAAGACCTGTGGCACATCAACAGTAAGGGGGCCATTCAGATCTAGCCAGACCTTTATTTCATCGTTCTGGCAAAACGTGAACTCTCGTTCTCCATCGAGCGCAACAACGCCTTGGAACCTTTTTACCGTGATGATTTCGAGAGGATTTAAAATATGAAATTCAGCTATTCCCACGGGTAAAACAAGCCCTGGCGCAATAGGTGAGTACAACGTCAGTTTTCCTTGCCCCGGAGGACAGAGGATCAGATGGAGCCCTTGGCTGCTATTGCGAGGAATGGGACTGGCTAGTCCGGCGACCGAAGACCATCCAATAGCATCGGCCTTAGCAAAGGTAACAAAAATCTCCTTGACCTTTTCTGGCTTCCATATTGCTCGGCTACCGACCCACATTTCATCAGTCAGACAAAGATCGACCAGTGCCAGGTCTTTACAATGACCATTAATTTCGAGCCGCAAAACTTTATTACGTCTGGTTGCTTCGCTAATTGAGACTGCTCCTCTTGCCACCAGTCCAGCTGCGATACCAGCAATCGTTGCTTCTTGAAAATGAGGAAAAGTATTATTAGTTCCAGTCGACAAGGCAATCAGTGGAATATTTTCACAATTGTTTGCAACCAACCGGTGGGTGCCGTCTCCCCCTAAGACAACGATAAGGCGCACTCCAGCTGCAGTCATTAACTCTACAGCCCGGACAGTATCGATGGCCTTTTCCTCCACCGGCATGTCGAGCAGTTCAATTTCAGGCCAGTCTTCTCCAAGAACCGTTGTTCCCTGGTCACGACTGCGTAACAAACTCCCAGCAATACCGGAATGATCAGGTATCATGTAGACCCTGTCGATCCCCAGAACCCGCATACCCAAACATAGTCTTCGTACAATATTGGTTTTTTCAGCAATCGTATAACCCGAAGCAGCACTTATTAATCGCCGAATATCCTGTCCAGAAGCAGGGTTCGCTATAATACCCACCGTAATTGCTTCGTTATCCATTCTCATATCCTTCTTTGCAGGCATTGGAGCCCGTCAAAACGCTGATTTTTCACAGTGATCGAGGTCGCCAATATGCCTTCGACAGTTATCGGGAGCTTCTCAGCAGCTATGTTGTTAACACCAGCATGGACCGGAAAGGTGATTGTTGCTGCCGAAGAAAGTCCTTTCTTCACCCTGAAAACCGAACTGGTTCACCCTTGTGACTATGAAAAGGAACTCGCAAGGAAGGCAGAGCCTTATTCTTCTCTCTGTCGGTTGTTTCGCCGGAATAGCCTCAAGGTGTGAAACAATTTAAAAAAGAGCATCGCCGCTCTTCCCCTCCAGCCCAGGATGACAGTCGAAACGTACGACTCCTATAGCAGCTTTTCCTTTTGCCATCTGGGCAACACGAGCTGTTCCAATATGGCCAAAACCACCACAGAGTTCTATAGCGGTGACACCTTCTGCGATCAAGTCCGTGGTAATAGATTCGGCACTAGCATAATCGGGGACACCAACAACAATCAGCTCAACCATGGGAGTCACAATCAGGCTGCGGTGCTTTTGTGGTTCAGCCTCTGGAGCAAGAAATATAAAAGCAGCTTTTAATGCCATGACAACCTCTCCTTTCTGTTATTAGGGGTGATTTTTTCACCTGTCAGCAGCTCATATCTGTAGATATTGAGACAACGTTGCACAACTGGAAAATCTCTTTATCGAACAGGCTAACATTTTTATAAGTCAACCAAATGGTAGTGACTTGTGTCATTTGAATAGCGACCACGTCTAGACATTATATCGAAGGTTCAAATCTTTTTCGCAAGTAAAACCAAATTACTTTTCTTTATATGTAAAACATCAATCTTTAACGTTGCTTCATCAAGATCCAAGGTTTGCAGCAGGGCAATAAACCCAGGTTTTACATTTCTCGCAATCCACCACACCGGATTTTATTTATCAAAACTTAGCAGTTGTGATGGTTGTTCGCTCTGCCAAGCAAACCTTCTCTGGGGATTTTGAGCGTACCAAACCCGCCGATAGCTGTTGGGTTAGTTCTGAACTATGGCAGATCAACATTTCCCCACCGGAGCCAGATAAACGGTAAATTCATCTATTCCATCTACGTCTACCAATTGATCCATCAACTCCTGATTGTAAGCAGCAACAGCACAGGTTCCACATCCGATTGCTGCACAGGCCAGATAGAGATTTTGACAGACGTGTCCAACGTCCATCAATATGACACGGTGAGCTGCAGTGGTGTAACGCCATTCTGTGCGGTAGGGGATAACCGTCCAGACAAAGACCACCGGGGCTGCGGCAGTAAAAGTTTGCCCGAGAGTTGCTGGGGTTAGTTTTTCGACCAGATCCTCATGTCTTCGTTCTAAAACCAATGCGTGCTCAATTGGCAGATAGCGGTAGACTCCAACCTCCAGCTCATCCACATTTGAGATCAGCAGATAAGTTTCAAACGGATGCCGGCATCCCGCTGAAGGAACTGTGCGCAGGGCAGTTCCAGGTGCCAGTTCTTTTTTGATTCCCTGGGTTGACCAGAGAAGGAAAGCAAGCTCTGCCAGAGAGAGTGATTCTCCCTTAAAGCGGCGGTGACTTTTGCGGTTGGTGATAGCATCGAGCAGATCGGTGCCGCGAAATGAAGTCCAGTCTTCCGAGCCAGGAAGTTCGATCAACTTCTGTTCTGGCCGCTGCGGTTTCTGTATCGGAGGAGGTTCAACTCCCTGATGTTGATCGGTAAAGCGAAAGTTGATGGTCTGACGCAACGAGTCTTTCAGAAAATCCCGATGTTCGGCAATTTTATCTTTATCCATGAAATTTCCTTTCTGGGCAATTTTCACAATAGAGGTTCTTGCAAAAGTCGTCATCCTCGTGAAAATGGGGATCCATTTTTTGACAAACCCACGAGAACCCCTGGATTCCCGCATTCGCGAGGATGACGGTTAAAGCGGGTTTTGACTTTGCTTGTAGGGGGACTTTCAGTCCCGGTTCAAACCCATGCACTTTCAGTGCATGGTTGTTTAGTTATGAATACGAACGGATTCAAATCATTTGTAGTTCGTACAATCGCCCTGATGGGTTTTTATCTTGGACACAGTTCACCGCAGGCTAAGGCACTCTTCTGGAACTCGATTGAAGAGATGATAATCGATGATGTCTGGCAGATCTACAACGGATCGGAGAATTCAGCAACGCAATATGTTCCGCTACATGGGCAGAACTAAAAATGCCTCGCAGGATTATCTGCGAGGCATTCTTTGAACAGTTTAGAATCAGCTCAAAGCCATCTAATTAGTTTTTGCGAGTGCATTATATTATGTTTCTTCTGAACTCGGTGGTGGAGCTGGAGCTGCTGGTGCTGGATTGTCATCTTCAGTATCAACATAGCCAACGGCAAGTTGTGGTTTCCACTGAAGGAAATCCCAACCGCCAGTGACTGCACCATTTTTGAAAAGGTAGCCAGCACTGAGATCAGCGCCAAATTTCTTTACTTCGGCAAAGGGGTAATAACTCACCCCTGCAGCTACGACAGCAGTATCGTCCTCATCATCTGACAGTGCTTTGATTGTGATTCCAAAATCATTCGACTGCCCCTGAGATATTCCAAAGACGAAAGAGACGCCAAAAAGAACTCCCACCCCAGCTTGAGCCTGTGTTACCAGACCAAAAATAAAGAGACTCAGAATAAGTAAGCGTTTAATCATAATTTTTTCTCCTTTTTATGTGCAAAACCGCACGGTAGTTGGGACAAATTTGATCCTGTGAAAATAACTACAGGATACTTTCCCCTTAAGGTTAATATAGTATGAAGAGGAGTCAAGTGAGCTTTATTATCAACAGCAAAAAAAGATTTAGTTGATGAGTTTCTCTGCTTTTTTTCAACCCAGTAATAAGGTCTTTGATTCTTCTTCGCCTCTGATGGTAAATTAATTTCTTTGGTTTGCTGCTTAGAAAATAAAAGGACTATTTAGAGATGAAAAAAACTATCCGTATCATCGGGGTTCCCATCGACTTGGGACAAAATCAACGTGGCGTCGATATGGGACCGAGTGCCATCCGCTATGCCGGGTTATCGACCCGACTTAAATCTTTGGGCTATCAACTCCATGACGAGGGGAATCTTTACGTTCCAGTGCGCGATTCCCTGGCGGATAAACACGGCAGTGATTTTCTCGGGGCGGTGCAGCAGGTTTGTCAGGCAGCCTATAACGCTGCGGCAGACGCTGTGGCCGCAGGTGAAATTCCACTGTTTCTAGGTGGCGATCATTCTTTGTCGATTGGAACCATCGGTGGTGTGAGCAGCCATGACCCGGTTGGAGTGGTTTGGGTCGATGCGCATGGAGACGCAAATTCTCCTGCATCATCTCCCTCGGGAAATATTCATGGGATGCCGGTGGCGACCTTGCTTGGAGATGGTTATCCTGAACTCGTGGATATTGGTCGACCTGGGGCGAAATTATCCGGGAAAGATGTGGTGATGATTGGTATTCGTGATCTGGATGGCGAAGAACGTGATTGGTTAAAAAAGAGCGGGGTCAAGGTTTATACCATGCGCGATCTGGATGAGCGGGGGATGGGATCTGTGACCCGTGAAGCATTAGAGTTTCTGAGTGACCACAATCGTATCCATGTCAGTATCGATATGGATGCCCTTGATCCGAATATTGCCCCCGGTGTTGGGACGCCATCTCCCGGTGGGTTGAGCTGTCGGGAGGCACAGTTGTTGATGGAAATTATTGCAGATACTAAAAAACTGGTATCGACTGATATTGTTGAGATTAATCCGATTCTTGATCACGAAAATCGTACCGCAAAGATGGCGGTTGAATTGGTAACTTCATTATTTGGCAAGAGTATTTTTTGAATCGAATGGCGCTAGATTAAGGAGATTTCCAGCAAAACGAGTAAACTTGGGACTGTCCCCAGACCCATCGGGGGCTGTCCCGAAGTTTACGTGCCACGAAGAACCGCTGTGGTTCACACTGCAAAAGCCTGGGACAGCCCCCGATACTGCTGGGGACAGTCCCGTTTTTGCTGGAAATCTCTCCATCTCTGTGGTGAATCCAATTTTTATTTTTCTTAATCCAGTGGCAGCTCGGTTTTCTTCAGGACAGTTTTTAGGGCAAATGATGATTGCACTCGCAGAACCCCGGGGATTCCGGTGAGACGATTATGGATCCGCATGTAATCTTCGTTATTGCGTACGATGACCCGCAGGAGAAAATCACTGTCCCCTGACATCAGATAACATTCCATCACTTCTTTAACCTGACCGATCTCTTTTTCAAAATATTGCAGTTTCTCCTGCTGCTGTCCCTCCAATGTGACCCGGACAAAAACATTGCCCGGTTTGCCGATCGCAGCTTGATCAATCAGCATCACATATTTGTCTATAATACCGTTCTGTTCAAGGAGTCGAACCCGGCGTAAACAGGCAGATTCAGAGAGTTTAACCTGCTCGGCCAGCTGGACATAAGTGAGACGTCCATTTTTTTGTAAAGCAGATAAAATTCTTTGATCAATTGCATCTATCTGGTTTTTGTGTGGAATCCGTGACATTTTTGAATAATAGCAATGGAATCCCGCAAATAACAGTATTTTATTTTTGAATATGCAGGAAAAAAAACCTTATAGGATGATATATTTCCCAAACACACAATTAGTTCACTTGTTAATCTGACAGAAAAGGAGTCTGCCATGATCGTTGGAATCCTCAAGGAAATTAAGGTTGAAGAAAATCGTGTCTGTATGACCCCCGCTGGGGCAGAAATCATGAAAAATAATGGTCACAGTGTTTTGGTTGAGACTTCCGCTGGTGTTGGCAGTGGCTTCAGTGATGAAGATTATGAAAAGGCTGGTGCGGAGATTGCTCCTTCAGCTGCTGATGTTTATGTCCGTTCTGAAATGGTGATGCACGTTAAAGAGCCACAACCGAATGAATACCCCATGATCCGTGAGGGACAGATTGTTTTCACCTATTTCCATTTTGCTGCTGGTGAAGAATTGACGCGAGCGATGATTGACCGGAAAGCGATCTGCGTGACCTATGAAACAATTACTGATCCAGATGGTTCACTGCCGCTACTGACTCCGATGAGTGAAGTTGCCGGGCGGATGGCGGCTCTGGAAGGTGCCAAATATTTAGAGCGTTCTCAGGGTGGCCGAGGAATCCTGATGGGTGGGGTGCCTGGCGTTGCTCCGGCAACGGTTGTGGTGATTGGTGGCGGTGTGGTTGGTACCCATGCCGCGCAGATGGCCTGTGGTTTGGGCGCTAAAGTATTTCTTCTTGATATGGATCTTGACCGGTTACGGCACTTGGCTGAAGTTATGCCTAAAAACTGCTTCCCGATGATGTCTTCTCCTGCCACTGTTCGTGAATTGGCAAAGGAAGCCGATGTGGTGATTGGTGCTGTTCTTGTTCATGGTGCCAAGGCTCCCAAACTGGTGACCAGAGATATGCTCAAGACGATGAAGCCAGGATCAGTTCTGGTCGATGTGGCGATCGACCAAGGGGGTTGTTTTGAAACCTCAAAAGCAACAACTCACACCGATCCAATTTATAAGGTTGACGGTGTCGTCCATTACTGTGTCGCTAATATGCCGGGAGCTGTGCCATTGACTTCAACCATGGCTTTGACCAATGCAACCTTGCCGTATGCTGTGAAGTTGGCGAATCTGGGTTGGAAGCAGGCAGCGGTAGAAAACTCGGGGATTAAAGATGGTCTGAATGTTGTCGCTGGTCAGGTTTGCTATGCTGGTGTCGCTGAGGCGTTCGGACTGGATTATGTATCCGTTGATAAGCTTCTGTAGGGTTAATCTTATTTTCAAATTGTCATAAATAACGCCGGGATTTTGTTTAGATCCCGGCGGCATTTGATTTTTTATATTTACAGTTTTTTCTGTGCATCCTGAGCCGCGAACATGTAGGTATTATCAGAAGGCTTGGCTGCCAGCTCTGGGTGGGTCGCGTACTGATATTTGATAATATCCTCAATTGTCGCTCCCATTTGGATGGCAAAGGAAATAAAATCAACATTGCCTGCTGAACAGTGCCCCTTCCTCAGGACTGAACCGCCAATCAGTTTTCGTGTTTTTTTATCAAACACCAGCTTGGTTTTGATCATGTTCACCCCATCCATCATCGGATACATATCCATAACGTCTGATTCGCCGACAACATAATCCAATTCTTCCCGGTCAGCTGCTTTTGCAATTAATCCTGCCGAACCGAAAGTGTAGTCAAATGCGCTCGACGCATTGGCATTGATGATGCCTGGAAAGGTTGTTTTCTTGCCCAGTATATTTGCCGCAACAACCTTGGACATGAAGACCGCGTTAGTGCCGAATTCACCCATGCTGGGATTGCCTGTTATAAATGATTTTTTTTCAGCACAATCACCTGATGCGTAAATGTTCTTAGCTGTGGTTTCAAGGTATTCATTCGTTACGATGCCAAGGCGGGAGGTGGCAATCCCGGTTTTTTCTGCAAGGGCAATATTCGGCTTAACCCCGACCGAAACAATCACAAAGTCGGCGGGAAGGATATCGCCATTATCAAGAACCACTCCAGAGACATTGCCATCTTGCCCTGCAAATGCAGTAACCTGGGTATTATTGATAACTCTCACACCTTTATCGACGATGTGTGCCTCGATTGCCTCAGCAAAATCATCATCCATGGTCATCAGCAGGACATGGGGTTGCATTTCCACAACCGTGGTCTCAATACCCAACTGTTTCATCACGACAGCAACTTCAATCCCGATATAACCGCCTCCGACAATTACACATTTTTTATATTGTTGCGCAAATTCACGCATCTGTTCCATATCGCTTTTTGAGCGAACATTGACGATATTCTTTAAATTAATGTTGGGAATTGGCGGGATGAAAGGACTTGAGCCTGTTGCTATAACCAGGTGATCATAGCTAAATTTCTGTCCACTTGAGGTTGTAACCGATTGCCCATCTTTATCGATAGATTCAACGTAATCAATGACCAGTTTTGCCCCAAAATCTGTGACCAGGGTGTTGGAGATACAAAATTTTTCAACTGGTTTCTTATCAGAAATGCCGTAGGGGACAGCACAGCGATTGGCATTGATTTCTTCATCTTTGATCAGGGTGACATCAAAATCCTGAGTGGATTTGTGTAGTGCATGGACGATCAGACGACCAGCTGGACCACCACCGATAATAACAACTTTTTGCATAATGACCTCCGATTAAGTTAAATATATGAATTTCTATATAAGATACTCCTAAACCAGGATGAAGGAAATATTTTTCTGTGGGTTGCATTTTGTTTTATCGGTTGTGCCTTATGCACCAATAAGTTCATCAGCGGGAAAAATGTTCACAATTAACCTCCCTCTCCCTTGATGGGAGAGGGTCGGGGTGAGGGTGGGGATCCAGGAATGACGCCCCCCTCTTTTTGGTGAAAGAGGGGGGGAAGGTTTAGGAAAAGTATCAACTTTTAGAGTCAGTGTGCTTTTCGCGCAGCAACCTCTTGTTGATTTTACCAACGCTGGTTTTGTCAATATTTTCGACAAATTTGACTTTGAGCAGGATAAGTTGTTTGGAGATTATTCCCTTGTCGATAAACCCACGGACATGTTGGAGCAGTTCTTTTTCGTTGATTTCAACTTCGGGTCTTTTTACGACCAGTGCTAATGGTTTCTCACCCCATTTTTGATCGGGTAGACCGATAACGGCAACTTCTCCAACGCCTTGATAGGTTGCCAGTAGGTCTTCTATTTCCAATGATGAAACCCATTCCCCACCAATTTTAATAACATCCTTGATCCGATCGGTAATTTTGACGTAATTATATTTATCTTTATGTGCGACATCTCCTGTATGCAGGTAGCCGCCACGCCAGAGGGCTTCAGAGTTACGCTGATCTTTTAAATAGCCTTGAGTCAGCCAGGGAGTACGAACAACTATTTCTCCGACACTTTCACCATCCGCCGGAACCTCTGCCATTTGTTCGTCAACGATTTTGAGTTCAACTAGTGGCATTGGTCGCCCAGTTTTGCAGCGAATCTCCAACTCTTCTTCCTCCGTCAAATCAGATTCAGTGACATGGGCAAGGGTTAAGACCGGGCAGGTTTCTGACATGCCGTAGCCGGTATAGATATCTACCCCCTTTTGCATGGCTGCTTTGCACATTACTTTTGATAGTGCCGCGCCACCGATCAGCACTTTCCAGTTTGATAAGTCAATTTCATTGAACAGTGGGTGGCTCATCAACAGGTGGAGAATTGTTGGAACACAATGAGAAAAGGTGACTTTTTCTTTGTCAATCAGTTTTAACAGCATCTCCGGGGTATATTTCCCCGGGTAAACCTGTTTCAATCCGAGCGCTGTGGCAATGTAGGGAAGTCCCCAGGCATGAACATGGAACATCGGAGTCATCGGCATATAGGTGTCCTGCTGATGGAGCCGACCATGAACGACAACGGTACCAAGAGCTGCTATCCCGGCAAGAGTGTGCAGAACCAGTTGCCGATGACTGAAGTAGACACCTTTGGGCATCCCGGTTGTTCCAGTCGTGTAGAAAGTGGTGGCACGGGTACTTTCATCAAAATCGGGAAAATTGTAATGATCATCGCTCTCAGCCAAAAGAGCTTCATATTCCCCGGCAAAGGTCAAAGTTGTTTCTGGCTGCTGTTGCCCATCTTGAAGTAAGATATAATCTTTGACGGTATCGATGCGCCCTTTAATTTGCTCCAGAAGTGGTAGGAATTCTTCATTAACCAGAATATAATCATCTTCCGCGTGGTCAATGGTATAGAGTATCTGTTCTGTCGACAGGCGGATATTTACCGTATGCAGTACCGCACCGAGCATTGGTATGGCGTAGAAACATTCCAGGTAGCGGTGGCTGTCCCAATCCATGACGGCAACGGTGTCTCCCGCTTTGACACCAATTTCAGTCAGTGTATTGGCCAGTTTGCAAACCCGTTGTTTGAATTCTGCATAGGTGAAACGTGCTTGATCGCGGTAAATAATTTCCTGTTGCGGATCATTAACGACCGGGGACTGCAAAAGATTCTTTATCAGCAGAGGGTAGGTGTAGGCTGAAGCGGTACGCTGTATCAGATTGTCGGGCATGGATTAACCTCCTTGGTAGTTTTAATCAAATCAGGTAGTTATGTGTCATCACCCAAGACTATACGATGATGATCGGTTGATGCAAGAATTGTTGCTTGTGGGGGTATTTTTTAAGGAAGAAAATACAACAGGAGATTTTAGATGGATTTACCTGTACCTTTGATTAAAGGGGTTCTGCTGCGCCGTTATAAACGTTTTTTTACCGATATTGAGTTATCGGATGGTCGTGTGGTTACTGCTCACACCCCAAACACTGGCAGTATGAAGCAATGTGCTGTTGCTGGATATAATGTTCTGATCTCAAAATCTGACAATCCGAAGCGTAAGTTAAAATATACCTTGGAGCTGATTCAGGTCGGTGACAATTGGGTTGACACCCACACCCAGAGAACCAATCGCATTGTGGAAGAGGCTTTACGCAATAACTGGATTGCATCTCTGGAAGATTATCGGGTGCAACCGGAATATAAGTTTGGCGAGAGCCGGATCGATTTCTATCTGGAAAAAGCTGCGGCAAAGGTTCTGGTTGAAGTTAAAAATGTGACCTTGTGTTGCAATGCAACAACCGCTTGTTTTCCCGATGCAGTCACAACTCGTGGACAGAAGCATTTACGTGAATTATTGATAGCTAAACAGCAGGGATATCGGGCAGTGATTTTTTTCCTTGTCCAACGTGGCGAAGCAACTGAATTCACTCCGGCTGACAAAATTGATCCAGAGTATGGACGATTATTGCGTGAAGTTGTCGCTGCTGGAGTTGAAGCTATGGCGTATAAAACTATTGTTACGCCACAAGAAAATCGAGTCGGACAGCAAATTCCTGTGGTACTGTAGGAAAGAATTACCACAGAGACACAGAGGCACTGAGAAAATCAATGAGGGGCGAATTGTGGCAAAATATATTTGTGAGGAATTGACAGAGGGTATTATTTCGGCAGCGATTGAAGTACATAAAAACTTAGGTCCGGGATTGCTTGAATCTGCCTATGAACAGTGTCTGTGCCATGAATTTTTTTTACGTGGCATAAAGTTCCAAAGGCAGAGATCTTTACCCCTTGAATATGAAGGGATCACTCTGGATTGTAGCTACCGTTTGGACCTTCTGGTGGAAGAGCAAATTGTAATTGAACTTAAAACCACCGAAAAGATCCTTCCAGTGCATCAGGCACAGCTTTTGACCTATCTAAAATTATTGCCAGCCAAGGTTGGGCTGATTCTTAATTTTAAAGAAGCCAGGCTTAAGGATGGAATATGTCGTCTAGTTTTATGATTGAGTTTTTCCTCCGTGCCTCAGTGTCTCTGTGGTGAGAGTGAAATTATGCACGCTGTCGGACTGATTACTGAATATAATCCGTTTCATAACGGTCACCTGCATCATCTGCAAGAAAGTTTACGTGCTACGGGCGCAGATGTGTCAGTTGCGGTGATGAGTGGACATTTTTTGCAGCGTGGGGAACCCGCCTTGGTGGATAAGTGGGTGCGGGCAGAGATGGCTTTGGCTGCCGGGGTGGATCTGGTGGTTGAATTGCCACTTCCCTGGGCTTGCAGCAGTGCTCCTGATTTTGCTCGGGGGGCGGTGCAGACTTTAACTGCACTTGGTGTTGAGAGTCTCTGCTTTGGTAGCGAGTCCGGGGAGATTGAGCCGTTACAATGTTGTGCAGATGTTCTGCAGGCTTACGATTCTACCGTTGTGGAGAAAACAGCGAAATTATTGCGTCAGGGGGTCAATTACCCGCAGGCTAGATCGCAGGTTTTGACCGGATTGTTGCCGGATGATGTTGCTTCTGCAACTTTAGGTGAACCGAATAATATCCTTGGGATTGAATATCTCAAGGCTTTGTGTCAGTTAAATAGTCCCATCCAGCCAGCGACAATCCAAAGAATCGGTGCTGGATATCATGACACCAATATTCAAACGGATGTAATTGCCAGTGCGACCGGAATTCGTAAAAAACTGGCGGAAGGTGGCTCCGTTGAGAATCTTCTGCCCGCTGGCGTTTTACAAATATTGCAGCAGGCTGCCATTGCCGGGGCGGTTTTTTCTGCGGATCATTATTTTCGTTTATTGTCAGCACAAATCTTCCGTAACTCTAACGGGTTGAATAACTGTTGGTTAGTAGAAAACGGGATAGAAAATCGCTTGTTAAGTGTTGCGGAGAAATCATTTTCACTGGAAGAATTGCTGGTTGGTCTCAAGTCACGACAATTTACCAGAACTCGTATTCAACGCGTGCTGGTTTCAGTTTTACTGGAAATGGACAAAAGTGTCCTTCGCCAACAGTTTTCTGCCGAACCGCTTTATCTCCATTTGCTGGCAGCCAGCCAGCTGGGGAAGCAATTCCTGGCAGCGAAACGTAAGCAAAGAACAATTCCATTGATTCAAAACTTTTCTCGTGTTTATGCGTTGCTCAAGCGGTATTATGGGGTTGAATCCACAACATACCCGATTGCTTTAAAGCAGTTGGAGTTAGAGCTTCGAGCGACAAAACTTTATACATTGCTAGTGCAAAAATATCCGGGCGGGAACAGAAACCGGGATTTCTATGAACCGCTACGAACAAAACCACTATTGAAATAAGGAGTTGATCATGGCAGATACTCTGATTACTCGCGATATGAAGATCGAACAGCTTGTAGAATTAAAAGAGGATGCAGTCGGTTATCTATTTCATAAGAACATCCGTTGTATCCGTTGTGGCGAGCCGGTTTGGGATACGATTGAAGACGCTGCCAGAAAAAAAGGTTATAGTGAAGTAGAGATCGATCAGCTTCTTGATGAGCTTAACCGATTGAGTTAATCCGCACGGGTATTGAGTGAAGAGAAAACCGGAGCTGGTTATCGGTTGAAAGTTCGCTGAGAACTGGGTTTTTGCAACTGTCAATTTTGAATAAAGAAAGCCCAAATACTATTAAGCGTTTGGGCTTTCTTTATTAACACACTGGTAAAAACCATGGACTTCAGTCAATGGCGCTAGTTTAAGGAAATTTCCAGCAAAAACGGGACTGTCCCCGCATGGGGGCTGTCCCAGGCTTTTGCGGTGCGAACTACCACCGTTTCATGGCTGTCCCAGGCTAAATCACTGCAGTTCTTCGTGGCTCGTAAACTCTTGGGACAGCCCCCGATGGTGCTGGGGACAGTCCCGAGATTACTACAAAGTTGCTTAAACTAGTGCCCTTCAGGACTTTCAGTCCTGTTTCGAACCTATGCACTGAAAGGGCATAGGTATTCAGTTACTCAGCAGGAGACCCGGTTTCCGGTTCTTTTTTCTTAACCGGGGTTTTTCGTGGCCGCCGTGGAACCTTGGCTTTTGCTTCTGTCTCAGCTGCCGCATCAGTTTTATCCGCAGGGGTGGCTGGCGTTTTTTTTGTCGTCCGTCTGGGTTGCCGTTTTGGTTTTTCCTGCTCAACGGTTTTTGTTTCAGGGACGGATTTCGAACTGGCTGGAAGAGCGTCTGGACTTTTCTTTGTTGATCTCCGGGGGCGTGGCTTTGGCTTTTCTTCCGCCACATTTTCTGTTGTCGAAATGATTTCAGTTTTTTCAGGAGTCTTTTTCGGTGCTTTTCTCGGGGCACGGCGTGGTTTAGGCTTTTCGTTACTAACCGTGTCAGCCGCTGCAACAACCTTGGTTTCAGTCGGTGTTTCTTCTGCTGCCGTTTTTGCCTCAGAAGTTATCTCCGTATTGTTTGACGAGGACTCTGCTGTTTTCTTCGTTGCTCTCCGAGGGCGTCGTTTTGGTTTTTCTTCTGTTTGCACCGTTGTGGAGACCACCTCTGGTTTTGTCACTGTTGCGTCTTGTTGTGACTTTTCTTCCTCTTTGTTTTCTTTTGCCTGAGCCTGTTCCGACGTGGCTTTAATCTCGCTTGAAACTGTATCTGCGGCGGTGGAAGGTTTTTTTCTGCTTCTTCTGCGTGGGCGCGGTTTGGGTTTTTCTGCTGCCAGTTTTTCGCTTTCCAGTTGGCTATTTTCTTCTGCTTTTGGTTCCTGCTGGTTTTGTCCAACGTCCGCAATTTCCGGCTGGGCTATTATCTGCTCAGTCCGTGTTTTTTCTCCAGCGGTTTCTTCGCTTGGTTCCTGCTGGTTTTGTTCCAGTGCCTCCTGATTACTGGTCGCCGGTTTTTTACGCCGTCTGCGGCGGCGTTTTTTGGTTTTCTCTGTTGGTTCTTCTTCAGCCACCTGTTCCGGAGCCGTTTCAACTGATATGTTCTCAGCTTGTTCCCTGGCCTCTTCTTCTCCTTGTTGGGCTGCAGCTAAGGCATTTTCAATCTGGTTATCATGAGAAACTGGCATGATCTGGCGAGTATTGTCTTGTTGCTCTTTTTCACGCTTATGTAGCTCTATGTCCAAGTCTCCGGGTAAGAGATCGGATCGTCCCAATAGGGAAATTTTCAGTTTCAACTGACGTTCCAGTTCGATGATAGTTGAACGTTTTTGATTGAGCAGGTAATTTGCAACTTCAAGGGGAACGCTGGCTTCAATATGCGCTATTTGACCTTTACCTGCTGCTGTATGAGCCTGGCGCAAGAATGCTACTGCCTGTGCTTCAATACTTTTTATTTGTCCGAGCCCCTTGCAGTGTGGACATTCGAGATAAGCGCCAACACTTAAGACTGGTTTCAAACGCTGTCGACTCATTTCCAGAAGACCAAACTGGCTGATTCTTCCCACGGAAACTTTGGCTTTGTCATCTTTCAGGGCTTTGCGCACTTCGTGTTCAATTTCGCGGATATTCTTACGATCCCGCATGTCGATAAAATCTATAACAATCAGTCCCCCCAGATCACGTAGCCGTAGTTGTCGCCCAACTTCGACAGCTGCTTCCAGGTTGGTTTTAAAAGCTGTTGCTTCAATGCCACTTTCCCCCGACATTTTTCCCGAATTGACATCAATAGCAACCAGTGCTTCAGTTTGATCGAGGACAATTGAGCCGCCAGAGGGGAGGGGAGCCTGGTTTTTGGATAAACCTTCAATCTGCTCTTCAATCTGGTAACGGGAAAATATCGGGCGGCGTTCCCGGTGACGTTTAACCAGATGTTTCAATTCTGGCATTACCAGAGAAAAGAAATCCTTGGTATCCTGGTACACTTTCGGGTCATCAACCAGGACTTCATCCATTTCAGTACTGAAGTAGTCGCGGATTGAACGGATCGCCAGGTTGGATTCCTGATAGAGTTGGGCTGGAGCCTTGATCTGGTCTTTGCGAGCAACAATACCTTCAAATAATCGCACCAGATAGTCAAAATCACGTTTCAGTTCTTCTTTGTCTTTGCCGATTCCTGCAGTGCGAACGATGTAACCCATCCGTTCTGGAAGATCCAGTTCAGCCATGGTTTTTTTCAGGCTGCGGCGTTCGGAGTCAACACTGATTTTACGGGAAACGCCTTTGGTGGTGCTATCTGGCATCAACACCATGTAACGACCGGGGATAGAGAGAAATGTAGTTAGAGCAGCACCCTTGTTGCCACGTTCTTCTTTGACAATTTGAACTAGAATCTCTTGCCCGCGATGCAGAATATCGGCAATTCGTGGGCGCCCCTTAGTCTCCTTTTGAGCTGGGTAAAGTTTGGTGTGAACCTCACCAATTTGCAAAAAGCCAAGTTTTTCTGCGCCATAATCAACAAAAGCGGCCTGGAGCCCGGTTTCTACCCGAACGACCACCGCTTTATAAATGTTACCCTTGCTTTGTTCTTGTCCTGCGATCTCAATATCAAGTTCGCTTAAAATTCCGTCAACAACGATCGCCACCCGATTCTCTTCCGGATGAGATGCGTTGATCAGCATCTTCTTACTCATTTTTTAAACCTTTCTGTCCGCATTGATCGCGGCTCACCCCGGTTTCCCTCCGTCAATGACCTCACCGCTTATAGCGGGGTCTGTAGCGGATTTTCCGGTTAAATTGCGTAATAGCAGCGGCCATATTCCCCCTTGGAACGACCGCATGGAAATCTTTGTAATAAATTGTTTGTCGGTCTCAACGCAAATATAGCGGAGACACAACAGATCCATTTATTCTATCTAATCCAATAGACTATAACAGATAATGTTTATAGGTGATATGGAAAATTAGTCAGGAGTTCTGAATAGCGCTAGTTTAAGCAGTTTTGCAGTGAACTCGACTGTCCCCAGCTCCATCGGGGGCTGTCCCAAGAGTTTACGAGCCACGAAGAACTGTGGTGATTTGTACCACAAAAGCCTGGGACAGTCCCCATGCGGGGATGCAACCCCGCTAACTTGATTGCATTTCGCAAAGGGTAAGAGTCACAAATCGGGTTTTTAGCTATTGCTACTTCGAAAAAAGAGTTGTCCGTATTGTTTCAATAAGTTGTCCGGTTCTTATTCGTATTTTTGGGTGAACTCCTGAAATTTAGGATAAAAATAACTATTTTGCATATTTGTACTTGAAATCATTAGAAAGTTTCTTCCTTGATGGAAATATTTAAGCAAAAGTACTTTTTTAGGTTGACTTTGAATGTCTAGATGTCTAATGTCGACATTCGACAGGAAAGGGAGTTGCTACTGTTATGGTATTTGTCAAAAAAACTTACAAAGATCAGGTTGTTGATCATGTTTATCAACTGCTTCTGACAAATGAATTGAACCCGGGTGATCAATTGAAAGAGACTTTGCTGGCAGAGCAGATGGGGATCAGCAGGGCACCGATCCGTGAGGCGATGAAAGAATTGATCATGAATGGTCTGGTCGATTATCGTCCTCAGGTGGGTAACTTTATTCCAGTATTTTCTTCTAAACAGATTATTGACAGTTACACGACCCGTGGAGTTCTTGAGGGCTATGCGGTCATGAATGCCTGTGACCAGTTTTCTGCAACAGAGATTGAAAAATTGGAAAATCTGGTTGAGCAGATGGAACAGTCTGCAATAAAAAAGAACCATAAGATGGTGATTGAAACAGGTGGAGAATTTCACGATTTTTTGATCAGTAAGTGTGACAACATCCAGCTGCTGGAATACACCGATCGCCTCAGTCTTAAACTGCATATTCTATTCTACAAGTATTGGGGAAAACTCTATAGCCCTGCTGAAATAGGGAGTCGGCATCGAAAAATCGCTGCAAGCGTGAAAGCACAGGATCTGAATCTGATTGAAAGAGTGGTACGACAGCATTACATCGAAACAGGGACAAAAATAGCAGAAATAAAGGATTAATGGATTCGGGACAAGTTCAAGCCCGAAAGGAATAGCTCACCTACATAGCATAAACCGAAACGGTACGGAGGAAAAAATGGCGGAAGAATGGGTTAAACAGATGCAGAACGAAGTCAATACCCTAGAAAAACTGGAACAGTACATTAATGTCTCTGCTGATGAAAGAGAAGCAATTAGCACCCTGAAAACCAAATGGGGAACGACTCCTTATTTTGCATCATTGATGGATAAAGATGATCCGAAATGTCCAATTCGGATGCAGGTACTTCCATCGATGAAAGAAAAGGTCAACGAGTTCGGGATGGATAACTATCTGGTGTGGAAAGAAAATCGCGCCACAGAAGAGGTACGTCCTGACAGTATCGCCCGCCAGTACAAAGACCGAATCGCGTTCACCGTGATAGAGGTCTGTGGTGTCTACTGCCGACATTGTTTTCGCCGGGAAGTGGTGACCGAGGATGATCTGCAACTGCGCTTTGATGTTGAAGAGGGGCTGGAGTGGATTCGGGAACACAGCGAAATTCGCGATGTGCTGATCACCGGTGGTGATCCGTTGCTGTTATCGGACGACAAGTTGGAGTACCTGATCAGCAGTCTTCGGGAAATTCCGCATATCGAAATGATCCGCATCGGATCGCGCCTGCCGATCGTTCTGCCGCAACGAATCACAGACGGACTGATGAAGGCGATTGGTGGTTTCCATAGGGTGCCGGTTTGGATCAACACCCAGTGCAACAATGCGAAGGAACTTACGGAAGAAACAGAAAGGGCGATCTTCAAGCTGATGAGCGGCGGCATCAATGTTGGTAACCAGGCAGTTCTGCTTAAAGGGATCAACGATAATGTACCAGCGTTCCGTGAACTGCATCAGAAACTGTTACGAACCCGTATCCGTCCCTATTACGTGTTTTATTGTGAGCCTGCTCCGGGGATTGATCATTTCCGTACCCCGGTGGAAAAGGGTGCCGAGTTGATTCGTGACGCGTTACGTGGGCACACCACAGGTCTGGCGCAACCGATGTATGTGCTGGCAACTAATATTGGCAAGATTCCACTGATGCCCGATTACTACATTATGGACAAGAATAACAAGGAATATACGTTGAAAAACCACTTGGGACAGATAACTAAAATTCCGAATATGCCTGAATAATTATCAGCAAAAACGGGACAGCCCCCGATGGTGCTGGGGACAGTCCCAAGTTTACTACAGTTGCGTTAAAAAAAAACGATGGAGGCTGCTGTCACAGCCTCCATCATTACACAGTACATCTCATCAGGGAGAGGCACATATGAACTTACAAAGCTTACAGGAACTCATTCAGGAAAAAAAGGTTAAAAATATCGATCTGAAATATGTCGATCTGGTTGGACGCTGGTACCATATCAATTTCCCGGCGCGGCGGCTCGATTATGTCATGTCGCATGGCATCCCTTTTGACGGCTCCAGTATTCCTGGAATGCGTAATGTTGAGTCGGGTGATCTGATTTTAATGCCCGATCTTTCCACTGCTCGTTATGACCATTTTAATTCAAATCCCACCGTACAGATTATTTGCTCAATTCGTGAGGCCGATTCTCCAGCAGGCTACAAAAAAGATCCTCGCAGTGTCGCGCAAAGAGCCTTTGATTATTTGAAAGCGAGTGGGATTGCCGATGAAATGTTGTGGATTCCAGAATTCGAGTTCAATCTCCTCAGCGAAGCTGTTTACTACAATACCAAGCATAAAGCCGGTTATCGGTTTTCCACCATGGAGAATAAGGAAGCTCTGCCGTTTGAATACGAAGATCCTGATGCGACTGCCTTGACTCACCGTAAGGGCTACCATCTGGATCGCCCCTATGACCGCAATGCCCATGTCCGGGAAGAGATCTCCGATTATATCGAAGAGAATATCTGCCCGATCCGCTACCACCACCACGAAGTCGGGATCAGCTCACAGCAGGAGATTGAAACCGAGCTGGCTCCGTTTCCAGCGATCGCCGACAACATCATGTATATCAAAAGTGCCATCCAGCAGATCGCTCTCAAGCATGGGCTTGCCGCAACTCTAATGCCTAAACCGATGTATGATGAGGCCGGAAATGGGATGCACTTCCACATGTTGCTAAAGAAGAATGGCAAAAATATCCTTTATGAAAAAGGTGGTTATGCCGATCTTTCAGAGGTTGCCCTCCACTTTATCGGCGGGATTCTTTACCATGGTAAGTCTCTGGTCGCTTTGACCAATCCAAGTACCAACTCTTATAAGCGGCTGTTGCCTGGATTTGAAGCCCCGGTCAAGCTGATCTTCGGTCTGGCTAATCGCAGTGCTGCTATCCGTATCCCTAAATATGCGACCACCGAGGAAAACAAACGCTTTGAATTCCGTACCGGTGATGCGACCTGTAATCCTTATCTGGCAACCAGTGCCTTGATTATGGCCGGTATCGATGGAGTTAAAAACAAGATCGACCCGAGCGCAAATAATAACGGCCCTTTTGACGAAAATATTTTTGCCTGGTCGGAAGAAAAACGTAATGCTCTTCCGGCAATCCCTGCCACTCTGGAAGGGGCGTTGCAAGAATTGAAAAAAGATCACGATTACCTGCTGGAAGGTGATGTGTTCAGTGACATGTTGATCGATGGTTTGATCGAAGAAAAGATGAAAGAGGTGGTTGCCGTCAATGAACGACCAACCCCCTACGAGATGAACCTCTACTTTAATCTTTGATGGCGTTGCAAAAAGTCCGCCCTGCGGCGTTACGCTGTTTTTTCAGGATCTCGACATACTCATGTATGTCTTCACCCCTGAAAAAACACCAAGCCTTGCCGGACGAAATTTTTGCTTAGCCCTCTCATGGATGGGTTTGTGAAAAAAAAATTAGCGCAGGGAACCCCAATCCCGGTCTTCCCTGCATAACCAATACTCTCATATGGAGAAAAACAATGTGTGACACGTCGCTGCCAAAAATCAAGGAACAATTAAAACAGGCCTACAATACTAAACTCTTTTTTACCGATCTGAACGGTCGGTTGAAGAATCTTTCGGTCAATCCGAATGAAATTGAAAATATCATGAAAAATGGTGTCGGTATTGATGGCAGTTCCATTGCAGGGATAGCTACTGTTGATAACAGTGACCGGATTTTAAAACCGGTTCTGGAGAGTTTTCGTCTGGTCGATTTTGGTGATCGCAAGATCGGTTTTTTTGTCGGGCAACTGTTTAATCAGGATGGCTCACGCACCTCTGTTGATCCGCGTTATGCGTTGGAGCGAGCGGTTGAATCAGCGGCCAGCACCAACAAAATTAAATTTTTGATGGGGCCGGAGCACGAATTTTTTCTGTTTAACGGCGATGAAATGAATGGTGATATTCATACCGATAAGCTTGACTACTTCGGTTCATCACCGACCGATGTTGGTGATGTCGTGCGGCAGGAAATTGTTAATGTTCTGGAAAAATGTGGCGTTCAGTACGAAAAAACTCACCACGAAGTGACTTCATCGCAGCATGAAATAAATCTTGAGCCAGGTGATCCGTTAACTGTTGCCGACCGAACGATTCTATTTCAATTTGTCACCAAAGAAGTAGCGGCACAATACAATCTACACGCTTCATTTATGTCAAAACCTTTTACCGGTCTCAACCGTAATGCTTTTCATATTCATACCTCTTTTTCCGATCTTGAGGGTAACAGTCTCTGCTACGACGAAAACTGTGATCATGGCTTGAGCGACATGCTGATGAATTTCATCGGTGGGCTGACTACTCATGCCCGGGCGATGTCGATTGTGCAGGCATCAACGGTCAATTCCTATAAGGCCTACGTTCTGGGTAAAGAAGCACCGATCGTGCGCGGTTGGGGATTGCAGAATCGTAGTTCAATGGTTCGTATCCCGCATGCTTTATCGACTCAGGCGACCCGGTTAGAATTGAGATGCCCCGATGCTACCGGTAATGTTTATCTGCAGTTTGCTACCCTGATTTTTGCTGGTCTTGATGGTATTGCGACCAAGGCCGATGCTGGACAGCCCGATATGGGGAGTACTTACAAAAAAGAGTCACAAGTTAAGGTGCTTGATGAGCGGTTTCTCCCCCGCGATTTTTATCCGGCGCTGATGGAGGCAGAAAAAAGTACCTTCCTGCCACAAGCTCTGGGGACAGATTTATTCAATAACTATCTGAATATAAAAATTGCGGAATGGGATGAGTATCGGACGACCGTCACCGATTTTGAACATCGGAAGTATCTGAGTATTTAAACCTGATGGCGTCGTAAAAAAGTCCGCCCCACGGTATTGCAGCGGTTTTTCAAGATCTCGACATGCCACATTGTATGCCTTCGTCCTTGAAAAACCACTACGCCTTGTTGGACGAAATTTTTGCTTAGCCTTTTAATCAGTTTTTGTGAGTGCATCAAACCTAAATCAGGAACTTCATCGATCTGATTGACTACTTTATCCGCAGCTGGTGTCTATATCGGCTGCGGATTTTTTTATTTAGCAGATATTCTTGACACATCTTCCTGCTTGCCTTTAATGTATCAGCGTACTAGTACAGCATAGTCTTGTTGAGCTGTAGCCTTTTATAGAATGTAAATATCCAAAAGGAGAGAAAATGGCGATGCAATTTTTAGAAATGCCCAATAATGATGGTTACTTCGGTGAATATGGTGGACAGGTTATCCCACCCGAGTTGAAAGCAATCATGGATGAGATTGATGATTCCTATGAAAAGGTCAGAAAAACAGAGGCTTTTCAAACTGAACTGCAAGGACTTTACACCGATTATGTCGGGCGACCCAGCCCGATCTATTTTGCCAGACGTTTGACTGAGCAGCAGGGTGGTGCGCGGATTTTCTTGAAACGTGAGGATTTGAACCATACCGGCGCACATAAGATCAATCATTGTCTAGGTGAAGCGTTGCTGGCCAAACATATGGGGAAAACCAAAGTGCTGGCTGAAACTGGTGCTGGGCAGCATGGAGTCGCTTTGGCTACCGCCTGCGCTTTACTTGGTATTGAGTGTGAAATCCACATGGGAGAAATCGATATCAAAAAAGAGCATCCGAATGTCACCAAAATGAAGATTCTAGGTTGTAAGCTGGTTCCGGTCAGCCGTGGCACCAGAACTCTAAAAGATGCTGTTGACAGTGCCTTTGAAGAATATTTGAAAGATCCAGTTAACTTTTTCTATGCTATAGGTTCAGTGGTCGGACCACATCCATTTCCGAAAATGGTGCGAGATTTCCAGACGGTTGTCGGGATTGAAGCACGGGAGCAGTTTCAGATAAAAGAGGGACGTTTACCCGATTATGTCATGGCCTGTGTTGGTGGCGGATCAAATGCTATCGGTCTGTTTACTGCTTTTCTTGGCGACGAAGATGTTAAAATGATTGGTGTAGAGCCGGCGGGCAAGGGGCTGGATACGCCTGATCATGCAGCAACGCTGACTCTTGGGAGCAAAGGGGCTCTGCATGGTTTTAAATGTTATAACTTGCAAGATAATAAAGGGAATCCGTTGCCAGTTTATTCCATCGCTTCTGGTCTGGATTACCCTGGCGTCGGCCCACAACATTGTTACTTGAAGGATATCAGGCGCGTCAGTTACGAGACGATTGATGACAAAGAATGTCTCGAGGCTTTTATGACATTATCTCGTCTGGAAGGGATAATTCCCGCTTTGGAAAGTGCCCATGCGGTAGCTTATGCAATGAAATTGGCCAAGACGCTGCCAAAGGATCAGACAATTTTGATAAACATGTCCGGGCGTGGTGATAAGGACGCGGATTTTGTGGCTGAATACCTGTCACTTTAGTGAAATAGCTCAACACGACGGAACTTAATCGCTGCGGGGTCAATTCTCCGTCCCCTTGGGGCGAAAGCTGACTGGAGGCCGGCGAAGGCTTCGCATAGTTAATCCCCCGCTGCTTGCGGCGGGGTGCTTTTTCAAGATGCCTTAACCACCATCAAAGTGATATCATCATCCTGAGAATGTTCTCCTCTGAAGCCGTTCAATTCTGAAATGAGTTGCTCGGTAATGGTTTCGGCATCAGCTTCAGCATATCGAATCAAGAGTTCTTTTACCCTGTCAATGCCGAACATCTCTTCCTCCACATTGCGGCTCTCCCAGATGCCATCAGTACCGATCAACAGGATATCACCTGGTGAAAATTTTGTGATCGGGCTCATTTCGTATGGAGTATCTTCAATAATTCCCAGTGGAATTCCAGAACTGGAAAGTTCTTCAACCAGACCATCTGCACGGTAGAGAAAAACTGGTGCATGTCCGGCTGATATCCAAATCAGGGATTGTTCCTCCGGGTTGAGAACACCATAAAACAGGGTCATGAAATAGGCATTATCAATACCCCGGCAGAGCTGGTTGTTGAACTCACTTGCCAGGACTTCCAGGTCGGACTTATGCAGGTCAACCAGTGAGTGGAGAACCCCACGGGCGGTTGCCATCACCAGCGCAGATCCAATTCCATGACCGGAAACATCTCCAACCGCCAGACCAAACCGCTGTTGCTCAGAATATTTCAGTTCAATGAAGTCGAAATAATCGCCACCAGTTTCATCGCAGTAGAGACTTTGTGCTGCCAGGTCGAAATTAGGGCAGGTGGGTGCTGAATCAGGCAGTAGCTGTTGCTGTATCTCTTTAGCTAATGCCAGGGACTGTTTCATCTGATCCCGTTCCTTCAGGCTGGTGCCCATGTTATTAAAAATAGTGCCGAGGTTTTCCAGTTCATCTCCGGTACGAATCTTGACTTGAGCATCAAAGTTTCCTTCTGCCAGTTGATTTGCAGCTGTTGCGAGCTGCATAATTGGTTGGGTGACCTTGCGGGAGCGAATAATTGCTAACAGAATGGCGGCAGCGACGACAAGTATGGTTAAAGCAGCACTGATTTTGAGGCTCGAGGATATTTGCTGGTTGACGTACTTTTCAGCATTGACTGCTTTGGCGATTATCTGTTGATAAGGGACAATAACTAAAGGGAAGGGTTTATCTCCATTTCGAGAACCATAGGCCCAGAGTGCTTCTTGACCCTGATAGGTAATTTTTCTGACGGCGGAAGTCCCACTCAAAAGGTCTTGCTGAAGATCTTGTAACTGCGGGTCGGTTATATCCAGATACTCATGTTCAACTGGTATCCGCCAATCCAGAGAACGGTATTCGCTCTGTTTGCGGAGCAGAACTTCCAGCCGTTTCCTTGGGTCAGGCTGATCTTCGTGATAAATAAGAACCATACTTTTAGCATCCTTGACCCATTCATCCGGGATACTCCAATCAGCAAAAAATTGTCGATAGTCAATGTCCAGAGCAGTGACTCCCGCCAATTTTCCATCAGCAGTATATATTGGTCTTGCCAGGGTTAAGATCAGGGAACCAGTGGTTAGATCAGTAAGAATTTGTTGGGTCGGCTCCCCTTTTGCTACGGCATCCTTGTACCACTGACGCTGACGGGGGTCATAATCTGGTGGGTAGCCACCCTTACCAGGATAGCTGGAATGAATTCCAGATTCCAGTGCGGTGTATTGCCAGAGAAACAGATCGGGCTGGATATCGTGTAAGGTCTTGTAAACTTCGGGCATGCTACTTATTTTTTGGAGCTCTTCAGTGACCTCAGATGGTTTTATTCCTTGAGCGAGAAATATGACTTGCTGGGAATAGGAGACAGGAATCGGAACCAGCTTGCCATCTTTATTTATCCGTTTACGTTTTTGTGTCCCTATCAAATCTTTTGGCTGATTCTCCAGGGAGGCATAGTCAGCAGAAAAAAAGATTGGTTTGGGATGCTCTGGAAGGGCAGACGAGAGTCTACATTCAACCGCCTGTGCTTGAATCTGCAGAGTCAGTAACCCCATTGCCTTATCCCGTTTAAGGATTCGTCCAAAGTCATCGACTAAAGTATGGAGGAGGGTTGTCGCACTGCTATTGAGTAGAACGTGGGTATCGCTGGCGAGTTTGTTGCCAAAATGGAGCATTGAGGCACGCTGGAAAAGAAAACTCAGACTCAAAGGGAGCAGGGAGATCGTTAATAGCAGGATCAAAAGTCTGGTGCGAAACTTCATAGGGCTCCCATGATTTTTTCTTTTTCCATATAGAAAACCATCTTCTGTCTAAGCATAGCAGTTTCGCAGCAGAGTAAAAGTTCTGCTGATTTATTGTTTCAACACGCGGCTAAAAACCATGGACTTCAGTTCAAGGTTTTCAGTTGCTATGTCCGTTCCCTTCTTTATGAGGGAGAAGGTGCCCGTCAGGGCGGATGAGGGGGGCGTTATCGCTGGAATTTCCCCTCACCCGACGCTTCGCGCCACCCTCTCCCAGGGGGAGAGGGGATGATTTTTGTTCAGTTCTATTCTTCCAACCAGGTCAGGATCGTTGTTTGTTCGGTTTTCCATTGCTCACCCAGGCGTAATTCCAGAAATATTTTCAGCAAACTATTGAACATCTGCTCACCTTCTTCAACTGCCGCCAGTTTGGTAAAAAAGGCTGCTTCTGCTTCAACTTGAGGATCGTCGTTCGGGTCTTTTTCCGGACGGATCATCGGAGTGCGGTAACTGCCAAATTGGAAACGTTCCCCTTTTAAAGTCAATTTCCAGGCATCATCTTCATTCTGTTGTAAATGAATTGTTGCTTCTTCAAGTTGCTTGCCTTGACGTAGCGCCGCTTTAACTTCCAAATAATTATCTTGCGGCCCAGCCACCACAATTTTTTGTACTCCCTCCTGGCCACCACCAACCAAAACCAGGCGGTTGTCAAGAAAAGCGGTAAAGGGCTGTTTCTCCAGGAGTGGGCCGGAGGTTGTAACCTGATAGCGGGAATCAGAATGGAGGGTGCGATAAAATAGCCATTGCAGAAAATCAATTCCCAACCAGCGGTTGGCTTCAATCTGTTCCAGAATGTTCTCAGTTTGGGCTTTATTGGCTTGTTGCAATGTTTTGCGAAGTTCTTCAGGCAGGATTTGTGTTGCTCGCGCCAGAGGATGAAACAATTGCAGCCGCAAGCCGGGAAAGGTTTGGTGAAATAATCCCTGGAAACTGTCAATGGTGTTCTGGCCAAGGGAGCAGAATCTGAGTAACTGCTGATCGGTATCCCAGATGACATCATAAAAAGAGGGTGTTGGCAGGGTGCGAGATAGAAGTGAGCTACGTGCTTGATCAATAATCTGCTCCTTTTCCCCCTTTGGAACATAGTTCAGAGTCGGTTGCTCTGCCAGAAATTTTTCCCGGAGTTGAATGACTCTGCGTTTTAACAATGCAGCAGGGATTCGGCGACGATCCTGCCGTAAGCTGAAACATAAATAGTGGTCACGCCAACAGCTGTTGAGAGAGGTGAAATCGCTGCAATCGTAATCATCCAGCTGAACCCAGCCGGTTGATAGTTCATCAGAAGATTGTTCAATCGAGCGAAATCCCTCCGCGGCCAGTTTCTCTTGCAAATCCAGAAATTTTTCTTGCGGATTAAGTGAACCGGTTACCTGAAAATAACAAATACTGGCAGATGTGGCCAGAAAGCCCATGGTGATCTCCTTTAAGTAGAATAAAAAACTAGATTATATGATGGCGTCGCAAAAAGTCCGCCCCACGGTGTTGCAGCGACTTTTCAAGACCTCGACATACCACATGTATGCCTTCGTCCTTGAAAAACCACTGCGCCTTGTCGGACGAAATTTTTGCTTAGCCATCTGATTAGTTTTTGCGCGTGCATCATTAATATGGAATCAGGATAGATAGTATCTGCTTATTAGCTACGGTGAAAAAAATAGTATTGACCACTGAACCCGTTGCGAAAGGTTAGGTTGTGTTCGGCAAGTTGCAGGAGATGTTGATTGAGGGTTTCATTGTCAAAATATCCCTGTTCTACAAAGTACTGTCCCATCTGCATTTGTTGGCTGCGCTGATGAAAGAGGAGGGTGCGAACTTGTTGCTGGTTGAGGAGTCCAAGCTGCTCTGCCCGTTCACCAAATTTGCGGAAACCGCTACGATGATTAATGATTATATGAATTTTTTTATCATTTAGCCAGCCCCAGCGTTTGGCGATTGAACCCAGTATCGGGCGCTGCCGTCTTTGCCAGTTGATTGCCGCAACGACCGCTTTAAATGGGATGATTTTTTGATAATAGAGGAATAAACCAAACTGCAATGGTCGCGCTGGAAGGAGGTTACGCCGTTGATGCCGGTTGGGCGAGCCCTGACGATGACAGCTTGGCGGTGTATATGCCGAGTCGTTGTAAGAGAAATAGTTGCTGGGAAACGTTTTTCGCTGCTTCAGATAGATTTGAACGGTTTGATGAGCCTGATTTAAATCCTGAAACAAGCGCTGTTGTCTTTTACGGGTGTCAATGGCAGAAATTGCGAAACGATCAGGGTGAGTTGTCTTCGCTTTTTTACGATAGGCAGAGCGAACACCAGCTGGTTGCAGATAAGAGAGAAAGTCCCTGTTTAACTGGAGTTCAGCACCGAACAAGGTTCGGCATGCTTGAAAAACTTCTGTTTCAGTCACCTGCGGCATTGCGGCTTTCCTGGTTGGTGAGGTGGTCGGATGACCGTTAAGTTTTTATAGCTCAGAACGGTATTTATGTCCATCCCGAAACGTAGCGCGGGGCGGGTGATTTACTGCTCAGTTTGTTTTTGAATTTTTTTTGCTTTAGCAATAAAACTATCAATTCTCTGTTGATCTTCACTCAAAATATTGATGAAACGCATCCCGGCAGTGACAGCTGAATCGTCTTGCATACAGACCCAGACAACTTCAGCAATGGCGCAGACCGGGGGGTTGCCATCCTCTAAATTGACAAGAACCAGACAGAGCTCTCCTTGATCTCCCGGTGGTTTTATGGTGAACCGCATTCCTCCAGAACTGATATTAATCCGACACATTTTGAAGCCATCAAAAATGAGAGGTGCTTCGGGGCTATGGAGAACTTCAATATTCTTCTCCCAGATCTCTCGCATTGTTTGCAGGGTTTTGGCGGCTCGGCTGAAACGGACACCGAGTTGGCAATCGAACCGTTGGCTGATGCGACGTTGAAACATTTCTAAATCGGGATTGAGCTTCACAATAAACTTGTTTCCATCAACCTTTTTCTCAAATATCCCTGTCGTTCTAATTCCCAATCCCATGACTTCAGTGCTGATTTCAAAGGAGAGTCCTGCACTAAAGGGGTAGTGCTCAACGGCATCTGTACCATAGGGGAGGGAGAGGACAAGAGAATCTTCCTCCAGGGAAACAACAAATACCGTCATCAATTCTGTCCGCTGCTGTTCTTCTTTTGCGTCATTTTGTACTTTAAGCAGAAGCTGTTGACCCGACTTGAAATAGCGTTGATAGTTCATGCTGTTGATCCGATCTCATGACTTGCAGTAAGAATCTTGTTTGGGGTCGTTGGCTCGAGTTGAATAGCGATATTTTATCGTTTTTTTCAAATAAGAACAAACCAATAATTAAATATGTTGAAAATTTATCTTTTCTCGAAAGAAAAGTTAAAAATCTTAACAACTTAACCTGAATTTGTTATTTTCACTGCCGGAGGTATTGATGCAGAAACAGAAAAATGATTGTTTTGTCGTGACTGTGCCCGGCTTTGAAAGTATCTGTGCTGGAGAATTAGCTGCTCTTGGCATCCAGCCAGCTAATATAATTCGCGGCGGTGTCGAGTTTGAAGGTGGCCTGCAGGAGTTATATCTGGCCAACTTATGGTTGCGTAGTGCTTCGCGGATCCTGGTTCGAGTGGGAGGGGTCGCCGCGCGTGATTTTCCAATCTTGTTCCAACGGTTGTCACGGTTGCCTTGGGGACGCTTTGTCAAACCAGGGGTTGCCTATGAAATCCGGGTTGCAAGTCGTGGTTCTCGATTGACCCACACCGGTCGAATTGCGGAAGTCTGTGCCGCCGCTATGACCAAAGTGTTGGGTGAAAAAAAGCAGGGAGAAAAAGGTTCAGTACAGAAAATCTACCTCAGAATGAATGATAATTACTGTCAGGTCTCTATTGACAGTTCAGGAGAACACATGCACCGGCGTGGTTATCGGCAGGCCAGGGTCGCTGCTCCATTGCGTGAAACCTTAGCTGCGGGATGTCTGTTAGCGTGCGAGTACGATGGCTCATCCCCGCTGCTTGATATAATGACCGGTTCAGGAACTTTTTCTATAGAGGCCGCATTGATTGCACTACACCGCGCTCCGGGGAAGGAGCGTGATTTTGCTTTTATGCATTGGCCGAAGTATCGTCCGGGATTATGGCGACAGTTGCTGATAGAGGCACAACGGGAAGAAAAATCGATACTGCCAGCTCCTATTATCGCGGTTGACAACAATCCGAAAGCAATTGCAGCGGTACAGTTGAATTTAAAAAAGATTGGTCTGGATGGATCGATTCAGTTGTCCTGCGGTAATATGCAGCAGCTTCAACCGCAGTTTTCATCCGGGTTGATGATATGCAATCCCCCTTATGGAGAGCGAATCGGTAAAAATGCAAGTTTGAAATCTCTGTATCATGATTTAGACAGAATTTACGGAAAGACTTTTGCTGATTGGCAGGGGGCAATCGTTTGTCCCGAGTCGGAACTGATCAAGTCGACCAGTACCTCTTTTGCTCCATTGCTCCGCTTCTCAAATGGTGGAATCAAGGTTGCCTTGCTGAAAAAGTCTTGACTTAGCCCGGAGCAGAAGGTATATGTTCCAGCTCTTGTGGAGGAAGCTCTACAAAGAATAGAAGGAAAGTGGGGTGATTGTCAGTGGAAATCACTGTTATTGATGGTAACGTTGAAAAAGCAATTAAAGTTCTCAAACGTAAGTTGCAGCAAGAGGGTCTCTTTCGTGAAATGAAACAACGTAAATTTTACGAGAAGCCAAGCATCAAGCGTAAACGTAAAGAGAAAGAAGCTCAGCGTCGTTTGCGGAAGAAGCAACGTGCAATGAAGCGTTTTAACTAAACGGTTTGTATAAATAATAAAAAAAGCTGATCCGGATAATGGGTCAGCTTTTTTTTTGCCTTTTTTCTGCAATATAGATTTTGATTTATTCAGGATCGCAGTTTCCTCTAGCAAGCAACAGTAACTGTGGTTCATCGAAATAGTGCTGATGAAATTCGAATTTATAATTAAGCGCTTTACAGTAGACGTCATCGCTGATTCGCTTTGCCTTCCAACTGAATTCCAATAATGAGATTGCTTCCAACATTTTCTTGTGTTCATCCAGGTGGATAGAAGTCAGAGACAGTCCAACTTTTTCCATGGTTTGTTCCTCAAGTCTAAGTTGCCGTGCAATAGCTTCTGCCATTCCTTCCAGTTGTCGGGTCGATTGTTGACCAACCGAAGATTGTTTTAATCCCTCTTTCAGGTGGCTTGCTCTAGAGTTCAGAATTGCTAGATCAGATTTTTCTGAGACGGAACAATAAATCATTACTTTCCCCACTTGCAAAAATAAATGAATAGATTCAATTCCAATTGATCCCCACATTAGAGCGAAATACGTGCCATAAAAGGATTGACCTTCTGATTTGTAAGAAAATGGGAGTTAACCTACTGAAAATAAGGTGAAAGAGCTGGATTGTTTTTACAAAGGAAGACAATTTCAAATAGATATTTAAGCCAGACCTTATTTGCTTGTTGGTCATTTCCCGATGTTTCTATGGCAAATGCCCATAAAAAAACGGGCAATCCTGCAAGGAAAGCCCGTTTAAATTAGAGAGGAGGCGTAATGATTTTATTTAGGCCAGTGCTCTAAATTGATTCCCGATACCTTTTCAACAATCCGGATGACCTGATAGCTGTAACCATATTCGTTATCGTACCAGATATAGAGGACACAGCGGTTACCTTGAACAATTGTAGCGAGTGAATCAACAATTCCAGCGTAGGTTGAACCCACCATGTCAGTAGAAACTGCTTCTGGCGAATTAGTATAATCGATTTGATCCTGTAGAGGTGAGTTTAGGGATATATCACGCAGGTAGTTGTTCAACTCTTCAACGGTGGTCTCTTTCCTTAACGTAAGGTTGAGGATTGCCAGCGAAACATTTGGGGTGGGAACCCGAATTGCATTTCCAGTCAGCTTCCCAGCCAGTTCTGGCAAAGTCTTGGCAACGGCTTTGGCCGCACCGGTTTCGGTAATAACCATATTTAACGGGGCACTTCGACCCCGGCGTTCTTTCTTGTGGTAGTTATCAATCAGATTCTGGTCGTTGGTATAGCTGTGACAGGTTTCAATGTGACCCGATTCGATACCGAACCTATCGTTGACTGCTTTAAGCACTGGAACAATTGCATTAGTCGTACAGCTGGCTGCAGAAAGAATTGCTTCATCAGTTTCCAGCAACTCATTATTAACACCATAAACCACGTTCGGGATGTCGCCCTTTCCTGGTGCCGTCAACAGGACTTGCGAAGCTCCTTTAGTTTTGATATGGCGCCCCAAACCTTCACGATCTCGCCACTTGCCAGTGTTGTCGATGACGATTGCGTTTTCTATCCCGTATTTTGCGTAGTCAACATCCTCGGGGGCATCTGCATAAATGATTCGGATCATATTACCATTTGCAATGATGGCATTTTCTTCCTTATCTATTCTGATAGTTCCCTTAAAGTGGCCATGAACTGAATCTCGTCGGAGTAAACTGGCACGTTTTGTCAGATCATCTTCACTCCCTTTCCGGACAACAGCTGCTCGCAAACGGAGATTATTGCCACCACCAGCCTGTTCAATAAGAATTCTGGCGAGCAAGCGTCCGATACGACCAAAACCGTAAAGTACGACATCGCGTGGTTCACTTAACTGATGTCTTTTCCCAGTGTTCAATCCTTTAAGTTGTTCGGCGACAAATGTATCAACGTCTTCATTCTTCTGTTCCTGATACCGGAGAGCCAGCTTTGCCAGATCGACTCGTGCGGGGGCAAGATCTAATTTGCTCATGGCCTGGAGAATCGGGTAGGTATCCTTAACCCAAATTTCACGACTTATAATCTGCCGGGCAAAGCGATGCGCTCGCAAAATCTCGATGGTCGACTGGTTGACCAAAGTTCGGTCAAAGACGGTACAAATCACCTCCTGATCGCGATAAAGATTACCAATTAATGGAGCCATCGCTTCGGCAACTGCTTCACGTTGCTTCCACTCATTGAAATATTCAGCAGTTTTTGTATCGACCATGCTGTGCCAACCCTTTCATCGTGTGTTATTGTAAGTAAATGGTGGGAAGTTTATCTTTCCGTACTTTCAAAACATGCGTATACTAATTTAACTTAATTGCTTTTGCAACTTTCTTTCCGGTGAGCATTAATGGTCTTTTTATCCGCAATTTTCATGGAGGATTAAACAATGGGTGACGCAGTCAGTTACAAAGATTTAGGGTTGGTGAATTCGCGGGAAATATTTAGTAACGCGGTCGATGGTGGATATGCTATTCCTGCCTATAATTTCAATAACCTGGAACAACTGCAGGCAATTATTACCGCTTGTGCAGAAACCAAATCACCAGTGATTCTCCAGATCAGTAAGGGAGCCAGGAGCTATGCTAACGAAACCATGCTTCGTTATATGGCGACAGGTGCAGTGCAGATGGCAAAGGAAATGGGTGCTGACATTCCAATTGTTCTCCATCTGGATCATGGCGACTCCTTTGAACTTTGTAAAAGTTGTATCGAATCCGGTTTCTCTTCAGTCATGATAGATGGATCTCATCTTTCTTATGATGAAAACGTTGCACTGACCCGTCAGGTGGTTGATTATGCCCATGCTCATGATGTTACCGTTGAGGGTGAACTTGGTGTCCTGGCCGGGATTGAGGATGAAGTGGTTGCCGAAAAATCGACCTATACCCAGCCCGATGAAGTTGAAGATTTTGTCAAAAAAACCGGTGTCGATTCTCTGGCAATTTCGATTGGTACCAGCCATGGTGCATATAAATTCAAGCTCAAGGAAGGAGAGTCGGTTCCACCACTCCGCTTTGATATTCTTGAAGAGTGTGAAAAAAGGATTCCCGGCTTTCCGATTGTTCTGCACGGTGCATCCAGTGTTGTTCCTGAATATGTCGCATTGATCAATCAGTATGGCGGCAAGATGGATGGAGCTGTTGGTGTTCCAGAAGATCAGCTGCGCAAGGCTGCGGCCAGTGCAGTGTGTAAAATAAACATCGACTCAGATGGTCGCTTGGCCGTTACCGCAAAAGTGCGTGAATTCCTCTCGAATAACCCAGCTGAGTTCGATCCCCGTAAATATCTGGGAGCGGCGCGCAAAGAACTGATCCGCTTGATTAAACACAAGAACGAGGCGGTTCTTGGCAGTGCCGGGAAAGCCTGATTTTTTATTTCCCCTCATCTGACGTTTCGCGCCACCCTCTCACATTGGTGGAGTAGGTGGCGTTGACACGTCAGATTTTTCTTTTTAGAACCACTCAATTATACAAACGTCTGTCACTGGATGTTCGCCTGTCTGTTTCGAATTGAAAGAGGCTTTCATCAGAGGGAGACAGGGGAGCATCTTGATCGCTAATGCGACGATCCTGTTTTGTCCGGAGAAAGGGTACACTTTGCGTTTGCATATCAGGCAGGTAGTTGCCATTGTTTTGTGCTGAGACCAGACGTTCCATGGTGCGCAGGTCTTTGCGAGTTAAGCGCAACGCGGCATCGACCCAGATTTTTGTGATTCCAATGAGTTCTTCATAGGAGATCGGGCTGTAAAATTGACTCACTTCTCTAATTGCCCGCATGCCGTTACCTGCCCGGCGGTGTTTTTTTATGAATCGATTGACAGCATCACCACCCTCGCCGGGTTCTGCCAGAACATCAACGATATCCATGTCATAAAATTCTGCAGCTGTGTAGACTTTTCCCTCCTGCAATATTTTTTCTGTTTTCTTCATGCCAAGAATTCGTGACAGAAAACTGTATGCCCCCATTCCTGGGAAAAGGTTAAACCGAATTTCCGGGCACCCCATTTGTGCATGTCTTTCGGCAACAACGACATTGCTCGATATCGCAGATTCAAAACCTCCACCCAGGGCTGAACCTTCTACAAGGGATATAGTCGTCAGGGGTAGATGAAGGTTAACCGCATTGAGATAGCAGATATCAATACAGCTTTTAGCATACTCAAAGAGCTGTTCCCGGTTTTGGTCAACGATCAATTGAACGAATAAATTCAGATCACCGCCAAGATTAAAAACTCCCGGTATTTGTGAAGCAAGAATCATGTAACGGACCGGATATTTTGGTTCCGTTCTGTTGGCCTTGAAATAATTGATAATGGCATGTTGTATCTCATGGGCTTCCCGCAACAGGACACTGGAAAAACAGGGTCTCTTTTGAGGATTGAAATACAACCAGATGGCTTCATGTTCTACATCGTATCTTGTGGATACTTCTTGATATTCACGGAAGATGGTTTGAAATCTGTCTGACATGTTGGCATCCTTTTCCGAAGTAACGACTATCGTCTATCCCTAATTATCTACTTGAAAAAAGTAATTTCACCAGTGTTTCTCTGATGTTGTCATTTTTTTGATTAGAAATATAGCTTGTCGAACAAGATGTCGCAACCAAGAAATGACTTTTAAATGAAATCAGCAGACCTAACTGCATCTTGTTTGTGCTGCGACCTCTTCTTGTTCCCGTAAAACCGGGCAATCCATGCCGATGCATTCTTTATTTTGCTGCCGTTGATAACAACCGATCACCGCATCTGCCTGTAACGGGATTGGCAAATATTCATTGGATAGCTCAGCAGCTTTTTTCAATCCCAGCCAACAATCGCGCTGGCAGCAACGAGCTGCTTTGAGTTCAGCAATATCAGCCAGAACCTGTTGCGTGATTTGTTGGACAATCTGGCGCTGCTCCGCCTTGACCGGGTTAGCTTGCAACAGCAGGCTGAAGGCAATACCGACACCTGATGCTGAACCACAGATTCCGGTAAATGCACAGCTTCCACCAATAATCTGATGTCCGCGCCGGATCGCTGTAGCAATCAGATCGTCCTCAATCTTTCCCCCACAGTTACGATAGGCTGTGACAATAATTGCCGGCATCAAAGCGTGGTGCTCCGGTCCATGAACCGGAATCGATGGATGTTTTCGCAGGCGTGCCAGGATTTCTAGCATATCGGTTTCAGTTGATTCCTCGCAGAGATGCTCCATGACATTCAGAGCATCCTCACTGTGGCAATGATCACAGACAAAATGTTTTTTGTCACAGTGGGCATTAGCAATAGCGTGTTGTCCGCAATAATGACAAACCAGCTCAACCTCTTTGTCAGGATAGAGCAAATCGTTGCCGCAAACCATGCAGCCGGAGCGGTATTTAAGAACAGAAGGTGCTGGAGATGTTGCCACTTCTGGAGGTAACGCACAGGCACAGCCGTCTGCCAGATCCAGATTAGTGACACTGCCATCATCACGATCCAAGAGAAAAATGTGTTCATCAAGGTGTTCTGCCAGATTTCTGGCAATCAGGGTTTTTTGTCCGGGGAATAGAAATGTTCCGTCCGATAACGGTAACTGCGGTAATGGCCCACGGTAAATGACCGGGACAAGGTCACTTTCTCCCGGTTTCCAGGCGGCAAAAGTGAGAGAGAAAAATGGATGGTCACGGACGACGCGGTAGGGGAACCGTTTTAACAGGCGGACATCGGTAAACCCGGTTTCTTCCAATAGCCCAACCAGATCCTTCTGGAGCAACGCTCCGGCAATACATTCCCCTTGTAGCTCAGCATCGTTGCGGATTGCAGCATCTGGTTCCTCTTCGCAGACAACATCGGAGATAACCAGTCGTCCTCCCGGTTTGAGTGAACGGAAAATTTCGGCAAAAGCCTGACGTTTATTTGAGGAGAGATTCATCACACAGTTGGAGAGCATCAGATCGACCGTTGTGTTTTCCAATGGTAAGTTTTCAAGATAACCTTTGCGGAATTCGATGTTGTTATAGCCGAGGTTTTTACGCACATCCACGGCTCCCTGTTCTGCAATTGCGAGCATCGGATCAAGCATATCCACTCCGATACTGTGCCCCTTGCGGCCAACCAGCCGGGCTGAAATAAAAATTTCGATACCCCGACCGCTGCCCAGATCAACGACCGTTTCACCCGCTTTGATTTTTGCATCCAGAACCGGACTGCCACAGCCATAACCGCGGAAACGATATTTTTCCGGAATGTGTGAAATATCCTCATCGACATAGCAGACCGGGTTGAGGATATCCTCTTTAGTCTCAGCCGCTGCGGCACGGTAATAATTTTTTACCACCGTACGACTGTTTTGATCGGCAATGGCTAGCAGGCAATTGGCATGGGTTAGAGCAACGTGACCGTGAGCCCCGCAGCTTTCCAGAATGTCACCCATTTTTAATTTCAAACCCGGCTGCTCTCTTTCAGGAAGGCGGGTTGCTTCGCGGTGAATCAGCCAGAAAATGATTTGCTCATAGAGGGGAAGATAGGGGTCAGTTCCAGAAAACTGACTGCCGTGAATCCAGGAGTGATCGAGATCCCCACCGCCAGTAAAATAACGGAGTGGATCATCGAGTTTAGCAACTGTTGCTCTACGGATTTGGTTTAATGCGGGGCTGTTGTGCCAGGCTTCGGCAAGGCTTCTTCCTGATAGCGGTGTTAGCAGTTTCTGATTGCCAACCAGAGCTGCAGATGGGTAAAGGTTTCCATCGGGGCCAATGGCTGCAGATTCACAGCCGCTACCGCTACCATCGTGGATTGTCCCTGCCGGGGCAAAAATTTGGGTTTGCAGGGCGGTCAAATTATCAATCTGGAGACCCAGTTGTTCGGCTTTTTCCACAGCAGCAATAAACTGGGGAAAAATTTCACTCGGGGGGACAAATCCTGCTGTTGTGCCGCGTCCCTGGATAAAATACCAGAGATAGTGGAGGTTGCTTGCGCCAACTTCAGCGGCAAAATCAACCAGATCCGCCATGTCCTGTAAATTGCGTTGCTCCACGCACATCGACAAGGTAAATGGAATTCCACGCTGTTTTAGAGCCAATAACTGTTTTTTCAGTTGCACAAAAGTTCCCTGACCACGAATTGCATCATGCCGATCATCCAGACCGTCGACGCTGATCTGCAAATGAATCCGGTTTAGATCAAAATCGTCCGTCAGCATCTGTTCCAACAGTAATCCGTTGGTCAGGATAACCACATGGCAATCGGGGAATCTAAGCAAACCGGTCAGGATTTCAGAAATCTCCGGGTGAAAAAACGGCTCGCCACCCGTTAAGGCAAAAACTCGGCAACCCAACTGTACCGCTTCCTCTGCGCGGCTTAAAATCTGTGCGCCACTCATCTCTTCAGTCGAATCGGGACCAGAGGCAAACAGACAATGTTGACAGCTGAGGTTGCAGTGATTGGTAATATGTAACCAGAGTTCTTTCAGCTGATCGGTTTTCAGATAGTGATAACGACCGGAATAATTGTTGGCAGGAGCATCAGGCAACCTGTGCAAAAATTTATCCCGGTAAAGGTGGTCGCTTTGCTTGTCAGATAGTTTTAACAGTTCATCGCCACTTCGATTAGGGACAAACCAGGTGGGGCGGTCGGTACGAATATAAATTGGTAATTGATCAAATTCATACCGTTTCCAGAGTTGTGGGTTGTATGTCATGTTGATGCCTTGAATAGGATTCCTGGTGGATTTACAAAGATTTCAGTCGGCGGTGAAGCTGATATCACCATAACTGGCTCGAACTGATCCCTTTGAATTATCACTATCGGTCATAATTGCAACCGCCTGAATTTTTTTAATTTCTTCACCAAAGATTTTTTTAAAATCTTCATAAACGTTGCGTTTTTCCTGATACCAGATACCTTTTTTATCCTCAGGGGATCGAACAGCCAGAAGAATTGCGTAATTTCCAGCAAATGCGCTGGGCCAGGTTGCCCCCTTTTCTTCTGTTGAAGACCAGACATAATTTATCGCTTTGGTTTTCCAGAAAGCCAGCCCGCCCTTGAAAATAACATAGATGCGAGCTGCGTAATCATCACCCTCTTTCGTTCTTTCTGCTAGAGGAGGATGTCCCTTTTCAAGTTTCCATCTCCAATTGAGGTATGGGTGGGTTGTCAAATCGACCACGACTTTCTTGAACAATCCGGACGAAGAGGCTTCGGCTTTTGCTTGAAGCACCGTTTGGTTATCCTGCTTCACCAGTCGATAACTGGTTTGTTTGACGAACTTCTTTTCTTTCCAGCCGTTAAGACTGTTTTCGGAAAAAAGTCCGATCTGGATTGGGGCAAGGGGATTATTTTGCCCAGCATTGACTCGAACAGGTGAAAAAAGGAAGGAGAATATTAATAGTAGGAATGTCCCTGAGGACGCCATTTTATTTAGATTTTTCATCGTGTTTATGGGTTTCGTTCTGTTTCAATTATTTTTCTAAAACGAGGATCGTTTCTGAGAGTACTCAAGTCTTCTGGTCGGTCGATATCATTTAACATCGGTAACTCAGCAATCCGGAGGTTAAGATGTGTACATATCTCCAGTGTTTGTTCATACACCAGCCCGGTTCCCCAGTCAATCCCGACAAATAACTCCGGATGAAAGGAGTTCATCCCAATGAGGTAGTAGCCACCATCGGCAGCAGGACCCAGAACCACATCGTGATCTTTGAGGTTTTTATCTGCTTGCTGGAGAATGACAGCTGTAAGGGCAGGAACGTCGGTTCCGATTCCGATGATGTGCTTAATTCCACATTCAAAGGCACTCTCGAAGGCGAAACGCATCCGTCGTCCCAGATCACCGGCAGGCTGTTCCTGATAATCGAGGTCAGAACCGAGCCAGCTGCAAAAATCTTTTTCTTCCGCTCCGGTATAGTGGACGGTGACGCGAGTTGTATTTCTTGAAATTTGTCGGCTCCATGATCGAGCTATGTCTATGGCTGATTCTGCCAATCGCCAATGGAGCTGTGCCGCTACTTCAGCTCCAAGCGCTGGAATAAGCCGGGTTTTCGCTTTTCCGGCAACTGGATATTTGCTGAAGATCAGCAGATTGGAGTCGGGAGTTTTATTCATGAATTTATACGCCGATAAAGAGTTGTCCAGGAGGCTGTCGGGCTTTGCGGATCGTAGTAGATTCTTGTAAAGTCCTACAGCTTCCTAGTTTGATCAAAATTACCATACCGCATGAAAGGATAACAGAGATAAAGCCAAATTCTGATTATTCTCTCTTCCATTGAAGCGCGAACGCCTAACATTGACTACCGGTTTGGTTTGACAGTCTCATATTTAATCATTCTGATTGATATATAATCACAATGTCATGTTTTGCGTATTACCTGACAGGTATTAAACTGGAGAATCAATATGGCGCAGGCAAAAACTAAAGTATTGACGACGCACGTTCCGTTACCAATGGCCGATAAAATTGAACAGATGGCAACACGACTTGAACGCTCGCGGGGCTGGATTGTGAAGCAGGCACTTTCTGCCTGGATTGATCAGGAGGAGGAACGTAGCCGCCTCACCCAAGAAGCTTTAATCGATGTTGATGCTGGAAATGTAATCGACCATCAGTCGGTACAAGCCTGGGCGGATAGTCTCGATACCGATAGTCCGTTGAAGGTTCCACGTTGATGGATTTAAAATGGTCAAAAAAAGCGCTGTCAGACATCGGTCGGCTATATGAGTTCTTGGCGGCAGTGGATAAAGGGGCAGCGATACGTACTGTCCAGATGCACACCGCCGCCCCGACCAAGCTGCTGATAAACCCTCGTATTGGTGAAAAAGTTGAAGAATTTTCCCCACGTGAAGTTCGTCGATTTCTCGTTGGCCGATATGAAATGCGCTACGAAGTCAAAACAAACACAATTTACCTGCTCCGTTTGTGGCACACTCGTGAGAAACGGTGATTTCAGCTGTTGTTCTATCCATAAAATACAACCGTTGTGGTAGATGATTGTTCTGACCCGATTACGGAGAGAGAACGACTTAAACGGGCAGGGCAACACACGCAAGAAGAATTAAATCTGGGAAGCGTCCCTAGTTTTTCCCTAGTTTTTCCTAGTTTTTATGTTGAATATGGATATAGATTAAAAGAAATTGCTGCAGTGTGTTTGGTATTCACTACACCACGGTAAGTAAAATTGTTAAAAATACAATAAACTGATTTCCCAAGACCTGACCCCTCACTGTGTGTGACCCCTCACTGTGTGACCCCTCACTGTGTGTGATGAGGGAGGGCTGGTTAAATTTAGTTATGGTACGGCTATTTAGGCACCGCCAGACGAAAGGGGCGGAAACAGATAAGCCGAACCTAAAGCTGAGGAGACCTGCTCTCTACTCTACCCTCACTGTGTTCTTTACTTACTGCTGAGGGGCAGAAAAACACTCTACTATCTATATGAAAATACAATTGAAATTGATTTTTTCACAGAGGATAAAATTCTGATCGAATCAAAGTTTTATACAGAGTTAAACACAAAGCAGGAGAAATTATTCAATGAATACCCTGCCACCAAGAAACTGGTGATTGACTCTGTGGAGAAGTTAGAAGTATTGAGTGAGATCTGAAGAAAAAGGGGGGATAAGTCTTCCGTTGACCTCTTTTTTAAGCAATTTTTGTCGTGAATTCGGGTGTCCCTAGTTTTTCCTTGCTATATTCGCTTAATAGCTGTTTTGTAAACTTGATTTTTCTCCCGTTTACCAACCGCTATGACAGACACGATCAACTCCTTCTCACGAACCTGATAGACGAGACGATACCCTGCTCGTCGAAGTTTGATTTTGTAACAATTTTTCTTTCCGTTTAGGCGGGAACTTTCTACTTTGGGTTGTTCTATCCTTTCTTTTAATTTTTTTGCGAATAGAGAGCGGACTGTCGAGTCAAGATTGTCCCATTCTTTTTTTGCATCGACTTTAAAAACCAGTTTAAAGGTCATCGATATCTACCTCAACCTCCGGCTGATTTTCCCGTTCTTTTACCATGGCAGCAAGCTCAACATCTTCAAGCCTGTCCATCAATAATTCAAAAGCTTCAGCCGGAACCGCATAAAATACCGGCTTGTTCCGGTTCAAAATAGCAACGGGGGCACCGTCTCCCTGTTGAATGACTTCCATTGGATTTTTTTTGAGTTCGGATATCCCGGCGCTGATATCTGCCAATATTGCATATGAGGTAGCCATTATGGTGTCTCCTTTGTTTAGAACGACCTACATGATGATCTCATGATAGGGTATTTTGTTGGTGTTTGCAAGTGAAAGACCAATTAAGCGGTCTTTTAATTGATCTCTGTGTGGGGTCTTCTGCGTCAGGGGGGCTGTCTCAAGAAGTTTACGAGCTATGAAACTGTGGTGGTTCCGTAAAAGCTGGTTATTAACCCGGGTTCCGGGGACACGTAACAAGGACATGCCCCCGGAATCCTGAGTCTGTTTTACTGCTGTTCCTTGACCGCCGTATCCACCGTTTTTGTCATAACTTGCGCATCACGTATCAGGGTTAATTTAATTTTGTCTCCCGCTTTTTTCTGTTGTAACTCATAAATCAAATCAAACG